>Ga0181607_10002261_pt1 | contig 16981 bp, 9 predicted proteins | sample 041ome_9_FD_132420 | JGI IMG/M metagenome (GOLD analysis project Ga0181607, IMG submission 132420) | Coastal salt marsh microbial communities from the Groves Creek Marsh, Skidaway Island, Georgia - 041413US metaG (megahit assembly) | ecosystem: Environmental > Aquatic > Marine > Intertidal zone...
GCTCGGCGGAAGCCCTCAAGCACGGTCCAGAGGCCAACTTTGTCGTCCATTGCCACAGCGGCTGCCAAATTGTTCCGCAGCACCTGACTCTTGAGATCAAAGGTCAGGCAGTCGCCTACCCGCACGACGCTCTCGGCGTCCGCCTTGTCGCTGGCCCCGATGTCGACCCAGAGGTCCTTCATCTTGGGGACCGCCTTCCGCTCTTCGTCGCTCAGCAGGTGGATCGGCTTGCGGGAAATCACCCCCGGAACCGGCCCGGTGGCCGTCCAGACCACCACATGCGACCCCACCAGCTGCATCGGGTCCCAACCGCCAATCGGCTGCACCCAGAGAAAGCCGTCCGCATCGATGTGCTGCACGATCAGACCGATCTGGTCGCAGTGGCCCACCAGCAACACCCGCGGGCTGGTTCCGGTGTTCTTGCCGCCGATCACGTTGCCGTGGGCATCTGAGGTGACGCTGTCGGCAATGTCGGAGAGATACTCACGAACCAGTTCCTGGACGGGGCGTTCGTAGCCGGAAGGGCTCGGGGTCTCGAGCAGCCGGAAGAGAAAGTCGCGGGCGGCAGCATCCATGGCAGGGCTTTCCGAAGGGAGAAGTGTGGTGCGAAACTGAGGTCACCGTACGGGCCTTCGCCAGACCGTGCAAGCACCGGCCCCGCCTCTCACGCCCCCGGATTGAACGGCTGTCGCTGACGATTACGATGCAGGTTTCACCCGTATGTCAGGAGCAACTTTTCACATGACCGAGCCCGTGCGGATTGGCGTTGTCGGCCTCGGCACGGTGGGCTCAGGGGTGATGCAGCTGCTCTCGTCATCGGCAGACCATATCGCCCGACACGCTGGGCGTCAGATCATTGTCGAGCGGGCGGTGGTGGCAAATCCAGCCAAAGACCGTGGCCTCGACTATCCCGCCGAGCGAATCTCCAACGATATCAGCGACATTAGCAACGATCCGTCGATCTCCGTCGGCGTGCTGCTGGTGGGAGGCCTTGAGCCAGCTCGCAGTATGGCGATCGAGCTACTGGAGAACGGCAAGGATCTCGTCACGGCCAACAAGGCCTTACTGGCCGAACACGGCCCGGAGCTGTTCGCCCTCGCGCGTGCCCGTGGTCGAGCGATTGCCTTTGAGGCAGCCGTCGCGGGGGGCATCCCGATTGTCGCGGCAATCGGGGAGTGCCTCGCAGCCAACCGGATTGAAAGCATCCGTGGCATCCTCAACGGCACGAGCAACTTCATCCTCACCCGTATGGAAGAAGACGGCCTCGACTACGCCGACGCCCTCGCCCTCGCCCAGGCCAAAGGGTTTGCCGAGGCGGATCCCTCGATGGATGTCGACGGCACCGACGCCACCCAAAAGCTGGCGATCCTCGCACACCTCGCCTTCGGCGTGTGGGTGCCTTGGAAGGACATCCCACGCGTCGGCGTCGACACTCTCGACATCGGCCTGCTGCAGGATGCCGCCGAACTGGGCTACCGCATCCGTTTGGTCGCCATCGCAACCCGCTGCCAGGGTGTGCTCTCGATGCGGGTCGCCCCCGCGCTCGTCCGCATCGGCACTCCCCTGGCCGAGACCCGCGGCGCATTTAACGCCGTCAGCATCGTCGGAGACGCAGTCGGTCCGATGTTCTTCCATGGCCTTGGGGCAGGGCAGATGCCCACGGCCTCTGCTGTAGTTGCAGACATCATCGATACGGTCGTTGGCCGTGCCGCGATCACGTTCCGCACCACCGGCGTCCTGTCGGAAGAGAGCCCAGACCTGACGATCGGCGGCGACACCCAGGAATGTCACTTCCTGCGAATCTGTGTTCGTGATCGGCCCGGGGTGCTCGCATCGATCACCGGCATTCTTGGTGAACATGGCATCTCGATCGCGTCGATGCTGCAACGGGCTGGCTCCGGAGAGACAGACGAAGCAGTCTCTCTTGTGATCATGACCCACCGCAGTTCCACCACAGCAATGGCCGAGGCTGTGGCCACGATCGACGAACTGCCGGCGGCACTCGAGAAGAGCGTCTGCCTAACGGTGCTCGACCAGAGTAGGCTCGACGACGCGAGCCCTGCCGCCTAGTCGACCCTTTTGATTCGCTTGTGTACGTGAATCTTCCTGGGAAGCACACTCCCAACCAGAGCCGTGACATGAAGTACCTCCTCCTGATTCCTGATGGTGCCGCCGACGAACCCCAGGCGTCGCTCGATGGCCGCACGCCACTGGAAGCTGCCCACACGCCGGCGATGGATGCGCTCGCGGCTCGTGGCCGCGTCGGTCGAGCTGACCATGTGCCCCCGTCACTGCCACCGGGCTCGGAGGTGGCCTGCATGAGCCTGGTTGGCTACGACCCACTGACGTACTTCACCGGCCGCGCTCCGATCGAAGCGGCAGCGCAGGGGATTCGCCTTGGTCCAGATGATTGGGCCGTTCGCTGCAACCTCGTCACGATCGGCGAGCAGGACGGCCAGCCAGTGATGGAAGACTTCACCGCGGGCCATGTGTCGAGTGAAGAGGCTCGCGAACTGCTTACGGCTGTTCAGGCAGGACTTGCTGAGGAGTTCCCGGAGCTGGCACATGCCTGGCAGTTCGTGCCTGGCGTGAGCTATCGCAACCTGCTGTTTTACCGGGGAACCGCGGAGCAGACCCCGCCACTCGGCGGCGACCTCCGCACCGTGCCTCCGCACGACCTGATGGATAAGTTGGTCGCCGACGCCTTTCCACGTGGCACCGGCAGCCGGCTCTTCTCAGCAGTGATGGCTGCCAGCTGCCGCTGGCTGGCCGACCACCCGATCAACAAGGCCCGACTCGTTGCCGGCCAACGCCCGGCAACGCATGTCTGGCTGTGGGGTGCAGGCAAGGCACCAGCGATGCCGGCATTTGTCGAGCACTACGGCGTGTCTGCCACGATGATCACCGGCGTCGATCTGCTCCGTGGCCTGGCCTCGTTGGCAGGCTGGAAGCGACGCGAGGTCAGCGGGGCCACCGGCTATCTCGACACCGACTACGCAGCCAAGGGGCGGGCGGCGATCGAGGAACTTGCCACGTCTGACCTGGTCTGCGTGCACGTGGAGGCTCCCGACGAAGCAAGCCATCAGGGCGACACCGCCGAGAAGGTCACCGCGATTGAGCGGATCGATCAGCTGATCATCGCTCCGCTGCTCGACCACCTGGCGGGCCTGAGCGAGCATCGCGTGCTGATCTGCCCTGACCACCCCACGTTCCTCTCCACCAAGACCCACTCCCGTGGTGGCGTGCCGTTTGTCATGGCCGGCACCGGCATCACTGCCGATTCGGCAGCCAGCTACGGTGAGTCGGCCGCAGCCTCCGGCAGCATGGTCGATCCGGGCTGGCGGCTGATGGGCGAGTTTCTCGGTACGAGCCCCGCAGGAGGCTGACCTATGGCCCTCGTTGTTCAGAAGTTTGGTGGCACAAGTGTTGCCGACCCCAGCAAGATCTTGGCGGCAGCCAGGAAGGCGGTGGCGCGTCATCAGGCGGGCGATCAGGTGGTGATGGTGGTCAGCGCCATGGGCAAACAGACCGACGCCCTGGTGCGGCTTGCTGAAGAGATCACCGATCGTCCGAGCGCTCGCGAGATGGACATGCTGCTCTCGACTGGCGAGCAGGTGACTGTGGCACTGATGGCAATGGCCGCCCACTCACTCGGCGTGGAGGCGGTGAGCCTGGCTGGTGCTCAGATCGGCATCCGTACCGACAGCTCCCACACGCGTGCCCGCATCCGTTCCATCTCCACCGACACCATCCGTGGGCATCTCGACCGCGGTGCGATCGTGATTGCTGCGGGCTTCCAAGGCATCGACCAGCACGGCAATATCACCACGCTCGGCCGGGGCGGCTCCGACACCACCGCCGTGGCTTTGGCAGCCGTGCTCGATGCCGATCTCTGTGAAATCTACACCGACGTCGATGGGATCTACACAACAGATCCACGGATTCTGCCAGCCGCCAGCCGACTGCCGACCATTGCCTACGACGAGATGCTCGAGATGGCGAGTCTCGGTGCTGGCGTCATGCACGCACGGTCGATCGAGTTTGCCAAGAAGTTCGGCGTCAAGGTGCTGGTGCGTTCGAGCTTTCAAGACGGACCTGGCACCCTGATCGCGCCGGCCACGATGGCAGCAGGGCGTACCGTGTCGGGGGTCGTACTCGCCCGCAACGAGTCGCGGCTAACGATCGAAGGCGTGCCGGATGAGCCAGGTTCAAGTCATCGCGTTGTCTCGGGACTGACGTCGGCCGGGATCGCTGTCGACATGATCGTGCAGAACCTCGCCCAGGACGGCCGGGCCGACATCTCCTGCACAGTCGCGAGCAGTGATGTCCAACAGGCGCTCGAAGTCGCCCGCCGCGTCGCCGGTGAGATTGGAGCTGCAGGCGTGTCATGCCAGGAAGGCCTCGCCAAAGTCTCGGCGGTTGGCATGGGCATGGAGTCTGAACAGGGTGTTGCGGGAAAGATGTTTGCCTCGCTCGCCGCTAAGCAGATCAACGTGCAGATGATCACCACCAGTGAGATCAAGATTTCGGCGTTGGTGGAGCGTGCTGATGCCGATCGGGCCGTGCAGGCCGTGCACACGACCTTTGGGCTCGAACTGGCAGCGACCGGCAGCGACAGCGACCTCGATACGGCCACCTTGGAACGCACACCCGTCAGCCCTCTGGAAGTGGTGCAGCGGCTTGAGGGCATGGAAGACCTGGCCATCGAAGACTGCCAGCTTGATGAGTCGCAAGCCTTGGTGACCTTTGTCGACCTGCCCGACACGCCGGGTGTCGCTGCGGAAGTGTTTGAAGAGATTGGTAAGGCCGGTCTGCTCGTGGACATGATCGTGCAGAGCGAGCCTCGGAATGGCAAAGCCGAACTCAGTTTCACCGTCGCCTCGGAAAACCGAGAACTGGCAGCCACCACCGCCCGCACCATCGCTGAAGCCCGTGGTGCGCGGGTGGCCGACATCCCCCACGTTGCCAAGCTCTCGATCACCGGCGTGGGCATTCGCAGCCACTCAGCGATCGCGGAGAGCCTCTTTCAGCCACTCGCTGAAGCCGGCATCAACATCGATCTGGTGAGCACGAGCGAAGTGCGGCTCAACGTGGTCGTGGCTTCAGAGCAGGGTGAAGAGGCGATCGCGATTCTGCGTCAGGCCCTCGGCCTCGCTGAAGAATAATCCTGCGGCGACCAGCAGTGCCGCTCGTCGTGCATGCCGGCTGACTCGACTATCCTGAGGGGGATTCTGATCCTCCTGGAGGGGCCCGCCGCCTCTTGCTGCGATGGAACGCGACGACGCTTTGCCATCACCACCGTCACACCGCACGCCCGACGAGACGTCGCAGAGTACGCCTTCGTCGACGGTGCGGCCTCCCTCAACCGCACCCGGAGTTGCCGCAGACCGCTGGCGGCCCGCAACCTCCGCCGAGCCGCCGCGGACTCAGCCTGCTGGTCAGGCCGCCGCCACGGTCACGGCAGCAGCCGCCTCAATGGTAGGTGAGCTGGTGGGTGACGTGGTGATTGAGGAGCTCATCGCCACTGGTGGCATGGGCCATGTCTACCGTGGCTCTCAACAAACGCCTCACCGCGATGTGGCAGTCAAGTTCATGCGTTCACCGCAGAACATCGCCTCAGCCCAGCGGTTTCGCCGCGAAGTGGAGACCCTTGGCCGCCTCTCCCATCCCCACATCGCACCGCTCTATCAGGCTGGAGAATTTCATCACGCAGCGGTGACGGTTCCCTACTACGTGATGGAGTTCATTCCCAAGGCCGTCTCGGTTGTAGCCTTCTGTCAGCAGCACCAGCTGTCGATGTTCAAACGGCTGCGACTGTTTCTAGATGCCTGCGACGCGATTGCCGCTGGCCACGCTCAGGGGATCGTGCACCGCGACATCAAGCCGAGCAACCTCCTCGTCTCCGATGCCGCTCCACCACCGCCAGCTGCCACGGCTTCCGCATCTCAAGGTCAGCTCAAGGTGATCGACTTCGGCATCGCCCGGGTTCTCACCGACCAGCAGTCCACGTCCACATTGTCTGACGACACCAGCTCCGAAGGCCTTCCTCACGCCGGCACAAAGGCCTACATGAGCCCCGAGCAGCAGGGTGGCGTTCGACGGCCGATCGATGCCCGCAGCGATGTCTACTCGCTGGGAGTTGTGCTCTGCGAGCTGCTCAGCGGTGAGCTCCCGGCATCTGCACCACCACACCTGCCTCGCCGGGTGCACAAGGATGGCTCGCTCACACGCAGACAGACGCGGCAGCTGCGACAGCTCCTCTCTGGTTGTCTCGCCGCTCGCCCAGCCGACCGTTATGCCAACGCTGCAGACCTTGCCGCCGACCTGCGACACCTCCTCGAGCGTCACCCGCTGCTCTGCTTACCCAAGGCAGTACAGAGCCGAGCAGGGCTGGCCAGCCGACTGCTGTCCCCAGCGGCGGGTCGCTGGGGGCTTGCGGCACTGATCATGCTCAGCGGAGTGATCGGCAGCCTCTGGCTGACGTCGCAAAATGACCGACAGCCTCCAGTCGCACTTCCCAACGAGGATGCTGCGGCATCACGCATGACGTTCATTGGTATCTCGCCCGACTACGTGCATGCGTCTTACGCAAGCGGAGCTGACCCCGCTTTGATTCCAACTCGGATTTCACCATTGGAATGGACACGAATCCGCTTTGCTGAACCTCTGACGGCAGCCGTGCTCGAGCGGCTGATCACGCCTGCAAGTTTCGAACTCACTCGCAACGGCAGGCCCGTGAGCACCGCAGACCTCGCTCTGCATTTCCATGATGGCAACGTCTATAACTGCGGCGCTGAGGGCTTCGAGCAGCTGACGTCACCACCAGGCCACTACACGCTGGCCTTCAGCGAGCCGCGACTCCCAGAAGACCTGCGGGGCAATCCTCCGCCCCCAGCCACACCGCTCTATGCATGGGACATGCCGGAGTTTGCCCGCTACCGCTTCAGCCTGCACGACGCCAACTGGGATGCCCATGTGGTGCAGATGACTGGGCTGGAACGCACCACCGACATCGCAGGTGAGAATCCCGCCACGTACCTACGGCCCACGGCCATCGATCAGGAGGGCCGCCTGGTGATGCGGTTTGCTTTCACCGCTCCGATTGAGGTGGCGTGGCTGCGGGCGGCCATGGCCGTCTGGACAGTGGTCTCACGGCCGTTCGCCAACAGCGGGGATCACATTCTCAGCACAAGCAGTCCAGAGGCGCCGATCGACCCCGCCGCGATGGTGACGCTCGAAGTCTCTCCAGACGGGATGGAGTGGCACCGTGTTGGTGGCCTCGGTCCTGGCCACGCCGGCGTGTCGAACAATCCTCGAGACATCTCCGCGTTTCTGCGTGGTTCGAGAGAGGCCTGGGTGCGAGCTCGGCTGATCGGCACCCGAACCTGGCAGGATGAGGGCATCGTGTTTAGTCAGTTTCTTCGCACCCGCCGCGAGGAGACCACACCAGTCTTCCAGCTCGACCTCACTGGCTCACTTCCAAACGACGCTCCGCGGGACACTGCTGATCGGCCACAGCCCAGCGAGAGGACAGCCTCGCTGAGTGATTGAAACTTGTCTCTGCGGTGGATTCTGCCGAAGATGTGCTTGGAGGATGCTGCCGGCAAGGCGGTGGTGTGTATGCGACAGGTGTTCCACGTTCTGATGACGATCGCGACGGTGATGCACTTCACCTTCGGCTGCTGTCTGCATACCCATGACCTTCACGCGGCATGCATGACCGACGCTGAGCATGCGGCTCGTCATTCACATCACCACACACATCACCACACGCGTCACCAAGGCTCCAATCAGCTGCGGCAGTGCAGCCACGCGGACCGGCACCAGCATGGGGCGAACGTTTCGGCGACCGCTGACCACTGTCAGAGGAGTGCCACGCCTGCGATCGCCGGTTTGTCTGTTCACAGCACGTCAGCTGTGCACAGCGACGCAGGCGACCTGCAGCAACCCGCAGCTGCGGGATGCCTTCCCCACACCCACACCTGCGGTCCGTGCCGCTGCTCAGCCACTCCCAAGCACTCCGCAGATCTGCAGCTGAGCGTGTGGCCAGCCGAGGTCGCCCCATTTGAGCAGACGGTCACCGTCCAGCGGAGCTGTGCAGGACTCACAGTCTCGCTCAGCCCCTCGGCCTCATTTGCACCGGTTCGGCCGACGGGCTGCCTCCATCTCCGGCTTTGAGTCGCCCTGCGCGGTTCTCTCTCCGCGGATCACCGTGTTGACACGTTTGTGCCCCGTCCACTGGGGACTGTGACAGCGTGCACCGCGATCCCGCCACCGCCGGGCCGCAGCCCCACTCACATTCTTTCCCGAGACTGATCCCATGCATGCATCCTCCTCTCCTCCGCCGCAAGCAGGCTTTGGTAGGTCCTTGTCCACCTGGCTGATGACCGCCGTTCTGGCAGTGGCAGTCGTGGTGACGCTTGCGTCTCTGAACCGACTCCCAGGGCCACTGCAGCAATGGGTGATGAGAAGCCTCCACGTGATTTCGCTCGTTCCTCCAGCACCACCGGCTCAGGATGACCACGACCACGACGATCACGATCATGAGCACGATGGCGGCGACCATGACCACCCGCACGACGACCATGACCACGAAGGCCACACCGACGAGAACGCGATCGAGCTCTCGCCACAAGCCCGACGCAGTATCGGGCTGACGGAAGGAGACGTCGCCATCTCAGACTTTCAACGCACGATCACAGTCCCGGGAATGGTGGTCGAGCGGCCAGGCTGGTCGAGGCTGACATCGATTGCACCGATCACCGGCTATCTGACGGCGATCCATATCACCGCCGGACAGGCCGTGGCCCCCAATCAGCCTCTCTTTGAAGTTCGGCTGACCCACGAAGAGCTCGTCCAGGCCCAGTCTGCGCTGCTCCGCACCAACGCCGAAATCGACGTCGTGAACCGCGAAATCGAGCGACTCAAGGGCATCGGCCCTGAAGGCCTGATCCCGAGCAAGCGAATCATCGAGCAGGAATACGAACTGCAAAAACTCGGTGCCGTGCTGCAAGCGGAGCGTCAGGCACTGATGCTGCACGGCCTCACGGAGGAGCAGATCAACAGGATTGTCTCAACTCGCACACTCCTGCAATCCATCGAGGTACGAGCGCCGCAGGCGACCGACGATGGCAGCCGTGTTTTGATTGTGCAGGACCTGCCTGTTGATCGTGGACAGCATGTGACGATTGGGGACACGCTCGCGGTTCTCGCCGATCACGGAACGCTCCTCGTCGAAGGCGAAGCCTTTGAACAAGACGTTGCTGAGATCACCGCCGCAGCACTCGAATCGACTCCTCTCACCGCCGTTTTCGATGCGGCCAACGGTCAGGAACAGCGTCTCGACGACCTCCGCATTACCTATGTGGCCGATCAGATCGCCACCGACTCACGGACGCTCCACTTCTACGTCACGCTGCCGAACGAACTCGCTGGCACACCGATCGGCACAGGCCCACGCCGCTATGTCAGCTGGCGATACAAGCCGGGGCAGCGAATGCTGCTGCGGGTGCCAGTCGAAACCTGGAAAAATCAGATTGTCCTTCCGGCGGACGCCGTCGCTCGTGAAGGAGTGGAGAACTACGTGTTCCTCTCCAAGGGCGACCACTTTGATCGCCAGCCCGTCTCGATCGTCTATCGAGATCCCGAGCAGGTGGTGATTCCCAACGACGGCACCCTCCCACCCGGCACTCGCGTGGCAATGTCGGCCGCTCAGCAGCTCCAGCTCGCGCTGAAGAACACCACTGGGGGTGGTGTTGACCCACACGCTGGCCACACCCACTAACCGATCCATCGCCCGAGAGTCTGCCTGCAATGCTTGACGCTATTATTCGGACCTCACTCCGCTACCGGCTGCTGACGATCATGGCGGCACTCGGTGTGTTGGTCTACGGCAGCATCACCCTTCGTCAGCTGCCAATTGATGTCTTCCCTGATCTCAACCGGCCGCGTGTGACGGTCCTCACCGAAGCGGCGGGGCTTGCCCCCGAAGAAGTTGAAACGCTGGTGACCTTTCCGCTGGAGAGTGTCCTTAACGGAGCGACCGGCGTGCTTGCCGTCCGCAGCTCCTCAGGCGTGGGCCTGTCAGTGATCAATGTCGAGTTTGCCTGGGGCACCGACATCTATGTCGATCGGCAGATCGTGGCAGAAAAAATCGCGGTCGCCATCGACCGGCTGCCGGAGGGCGTTCGCCCACAGCTGGCACCGATCTCGTCGATCATGGGACAGGTGATGCATGTCGGCATGACGAGCACCAGCGAGAGCGTCTCTCCACTTGAACTCCGAACCCTGGCCGACTGGGTTGTCCGTCAGCGACTTTTGACGATCCCAGGCGTCGCCCAGGTGGTGACGATGGGGGGTGGCCGCAAGCAGTTTCAGGTGCTCGTCGACCCAGACCTGCTGCTGAAGTTTGGAATCACACTTGAGGATGTCGAGCAGGCGGTGCGGGCGAGCAACTCCAACGCCACAGGTGGCTACCTCAATCAGGGCGACAACGAACTGCTGGTGCGATCGCTGGGACGGATCGAGAGCGTTGACGACCTGAAATCTGTTGTCATCAAGACGTCCGCTGGCCGGCCGGTTGTCCTCTCGCAGGTCGCCCGCATCGCCGAGGCCGCCCAGATCAAACGTGGCGACGCTGCCGTGAATGGCATGCCCGCGGTGATTTTGGTGGTCTCGAAGCAGCCAGGTGCCGACACCCGCAGGCTCAGCGAGGACGTCACCACAGCGATCACCGAGCTTGCCGGCTCACTGCCCCCCGGGATCGAACTCAACACCGATCTCTATCAACAGAAGGCCTTTATCGATCTCTCTATCGCAAATGTGATCGAGGCTCTGCGGGACGGCAGCATCCTCGTCGTCGTTGTGCTGTTTCTCTTCCTGCTGAACTTTCGCACCACCTTTATCACGCTCACCGCGATCCCGCTGTCGATTGTGGTCACCGGGCTGGTGTTCAAGCTTCTCGGCATGTCGATCAACACGATGACCCTTGGTGGTCTCGCTGTCGCGATCGGCGAACTGGTCGACGATGCGATTGTCGATGTGGAGAACATCTTTCGCCGACTGCGAGAAAACGCGACCGCCGCATCCCCCAAGGCAGCCTTACAGGTTGTCTATGAAGCGAGCAGTGAGGTACGAAACTCCATCGTGTTTAGCACAATCCTCGTGGTACTCGTGTTTGTACCGCTGTTTGCCCTTGGCGGTATGGAAGGCCGTCTCTTCACACCGCTGGGGGTCGCCTACATCGTGTCGATCCTGGCATCGCTGGCGGTCTCACTGACAGTCACCCCTGTACTCGCCTACTGGCTGCTCCCGAAGGCTCGCTTCATGCAGCACGAGAAAGACGGGCGGTTGCTTCGCGTGCTCAAGGCATTGGCAGGCTGGGCGATCCGGCTCTCCATCCGGTTCCCCACTCCGATTCTCGCAGCGGTGGCGATCGCTGTCGGCATCAGCGTGGCCACGGTCAGCAACCTCGGCCGTGATTTTCTGCCACCGTTTAACGAAGGCAGCGCGCAGGTCAATTTGCTGCTGCCCCCCGGCACATCGCTGGAGGCCTCCAACCGGATTGCTGCCATGGCCGATGCTCGCATCAGTGAGGTCGCAGGTGTTGCCAACTTCAGCCGCCGCACGGGCCGTGCTGAGCTTGATGAGCATGCCGAAGGCGTCAATGCCTCAGAGATCATCGTCAGCTTTGATCCGGCAGCCGGCCGTGGTCGTGAAGAGGTGCTTGAGGAGTTGCGGGAAACGCTCGCCGACATTCCCGGCATTGTGGTCTCGGTGGAGCAGCCCCTCGCCCACCTGATCAGCCACATGCTCTCAGGCGTGAAGGCCCAGGTGGGCATCAAACTCTACGGCGATGACCTGAATGCGATGCGGCGGATGGCCAAACGGATGGAAGCGGCCATCGCCGACGTGCCTGGCGTCACCGACCTGATGGTGGAACAACAAGTGGAAATTCCACAGCTTCAGATCCGGCTCCGGCGTGAGAAGCTGGTGGAATATGGGCTGACCGCAGACGCCGTCAATGCGTTCATCGAAACCGCGCTGAATGGCCGGACCGTCTCTGAAGTCGTCGATGGTGAGCGAAAGTTTGATCTGCGGGTGCAGCTCGACAGGCCCTTTCGTATCGATCCTGGCAAGCTTGGCCGGCTTTCGATCAGCCTCCCATCGGGCGGCCGCGTCCCGCTGGAGAACGTGGCCAACATCCAAGAAAGCAGCGGTCCCAACACGATCAACCGAGAGAACGTCCGCCGTCGGATTGTGATTCAGTGCAACACCAGTGGCCGTGATCTCGAGGGCGTGGTGCGTGACATTCAGACGCGGCTGGAGCCACTCGAGGCAGAACTGCCCACCGGCTCCTTCCTGGAGTATGGCGGCCAGTTTGAGAGCCAGCGGCAGGCCACCCGGATGATCGGCCTCCTGAGCCTGGTGTCACTGGTGGCGATGTTTGCTGCGGTCTACACGCTCTTCCGCTCGACCAATCTGGCGCTGCAGGTGCTCTCAGCTCTGCCGATGGCTGCGATCGGCTCCGTTGCGGCGCTTGTGCTCACCAACCAGTCACTGACAGTGGCGAGCATGGTGGGCTTTATCTCGCTCTGCGGCATCGCATCGCGAAACGGCATCCTGCTGATCGCCCACTACCTCCATCTCGTGGAGCATGAAGGGGAGCAGTTCACTCCGCAGATGGTGGAGCGGGCTGGCCGCGAGCGGGTGGCGCCGATGCTGATGACAGCCCTCACCGCCGGCATCGCCTTGGTGCCACTGGTGCTTGCCGCTGGAGAGCCTGGCAAGGAGATTCTCTACCCCGTCGCGACGGTGATTCTCGGCGGACTGATCAGCTCCACACTGCTCGACTTCTTTGTGCACCCGGCCCTGTTCTGGTGCTTTGGTCGCCGGCAAGCAGAGAAGGTGATGAAGACAGCCCTCGACTATCCGAGAACATCGGAAAGCACTTCTTCCGACACATAGATCGGCAGATTCGGTTCACAGGTGACTGCCACGGCGATGGCGTCGGACGGCCGCGCGTCGACCTCAATCACTTCCCCATCTTGGATCACGCGGATCACCGCAAAGTAGGTGTGCTCTTTGAGTTCCGAGATGACCACATCCTGAAACTCGCCTCCCATCAACTCCACAGCGGAGACGAGCAGGTCGTGGGTCAGTGGCCGCGGCGCCTGATGATGCTTCACGCGTCGATCGATACTCGTTGCTTCAAAGAGGCCGATCAGAATCGGGAAGGTGCGGTCACCCTCAACCTCTTTGAGATAGACGACCTGCTGGTCGTTGACCTCACTGATGATGATCCGCGACAACTCCATCTGCACCGACATACAACTCACTCCGACTGGCAGCTTCACGGACTTCTGCGGGGCGAACGCACCTCCACGCCCGCCCCCGCATTCTACCGCACGCGGCCGGCAGTGCTCGCGGGCCGTCAAGAAAACTTGGCTGTGGAGAAGCCCATCATGCCCGGCTGCGGAGGTCGGCCGCCATCGCTTCCAGGGAAGCCAGCCGCTGCTCCATTTCGGCAAGCTGCTCCCGCTCCTTGGCGACGACGTCCGCCGGGGCCCGGGCCACGAAGTTTTCGTTCAAGAGCTTCTTCCGCTTACCCTCGATCAGACCGCCAAGTTTCTCGTGATCCTTGGTAACACGGGCGAGTTCTGCCGTGACGTCGACCAGTTCAGCAAGATCCACTGCCACCTCACAGCCGGCGGCAGCCACCTTGGCAGCCATCGACGGCGGCTCGACATCTGGCCCCACCTCCAGCACCTCGGCAACAGCCATGGAGGCCACAGCGCCAAGCATGGGAGCGAGCAGGGCCTGCTTGGCCGCATCGGCTTTAATCACGACTGTGACCACCGTTTTCGGCGGCACGTTCTGCCGGGCCCGGATCTCACGAATCCCGCCGACGATCGCCAGGAAGGCGTTAAACCGTTCCTCGCTCTCGGCATCAACCCAGTTGGCCGGGGGCGTCGGCCAGCGAGCAATCATCACCGAGTCGGCTGGTGCACCGTCAGCAGTGCCGTCGGCGTCCCAGGGCATCCTTCGCGAGCCAGCAGCCTCACGCAGGTGCTGCCAGAGTTCTTCAGTGACAAACGGCATCACCGGATGCAGTAGCCGCAGGATGGTATCGAGGCCGGTGATGAGCATCGCCTGGGCCGAGCCTCGGGTCGCTGGGTCGGCCAGGCGGGCCTTACAGAGTTCGAGGTAGGCACTGCAGTACTCATCCCAAGCGAAGGCATAGAGCGTGCGGGCGGCATCCGCAAAGCGGAACGCATCGATCGCCGTCGTCACCTCTGCGGTCACGCTCGCAAGCCGGCTCCGCAGCCAGGCTTCTTCCAGCGGCAGCTCTGCCGAGGCCGCCGCAGCATCCACGCCCCCTCCAGCAAAGCCTTCCAGGTTCATCAGCACAAACCGGGTGGCATTCCAGAGTTTGTTGGAGAAGTTGCGGCCAGAGTCGAAGCGTTCGCTCACCGCAGGCCCGCGAGGCAAGGCAAGATCAGCTTCACTTGCCGCCCACTGCGTACGGAACGGCTCACCACACTTCGTGCACTCGATCCGGGCCTTGGTGCGATTGGCGGTGGTCTGCTCGATCCGCTGTCCGCAGGCCGGACAAGCAAACTCCACGGGCATCCGCACATCCTGCGTCTCGGTGGCCATGCTCGCCATGCCGAATCGCAGCGCATCAGCGCCAAGCGATTCGATCACATCGAGCGGGTCGACACCGTTGCCCTTGCTCTTGCTCATCGTCTCGCCGTAGCGGTCGAGGATCTTGGGGTGGATCGCCACGTCAGCAAACGGAATCGAACCGGTGTCAAAGAGGCCCATGATCACCATCCGCGCGACCCAGAGCGTGATGATGTCACGGCTGGTGATCAGCGTGGTGGTCGGATAGAAGGCGGCAAGCTCCGCGGTCTGTTCTGGCCAGCCGAGGGTCGAGTGCGGCCAGAGGGCCGAGGAGAACCAGGTGTCGAGCACATCGGGATCTCGCTCAAGTGGCTTGCCGGCAATCGCATCGACGCCGAGCGACTCCGCCTTGCAGCAGACAAACCACCGCGTGGCCGAGCCATCCGTCGGCTCACCATCAGCCTCAGCCCAGGCGACATCCGCCCGCTCTGAAAACGCCGCCTCAAGATCAGCCGCCCGCACACCCGCAACATGCCAGATCGGAATCCGATGGCCCCACCAGAGCTGCCGCCCCACTGGCCAGTCTCGTTTCTCACCGAGCCAGTCGAGGTAACTCTTGGCATACCGAGGCGGGTGGATCTTCACCCGATTCTCCGCGACAGCCGCCAGGGCAGGCTCCGCCAACTCGGCCATACGAATAAACCACTGATCGGCCAGGTAGGGCTCGATCGGCGTCTTTGAGCGATCCGAGTGCGCGAGATCGATCAGTCGGTCTTCCACCGCTTCAAGCTGTCCGGCCTCCTCAAGATCAGCCACCACCTTCTCGCGGGCCTTGCGAATGGTCAGGCCTTCGTACGGCCCGGCCTCCGCATTGAGCGTGCCGTCGGGGTTGAGGATGTTCAGCATCGGCAGGCTCTGCCGCAGGCCCACCTCGTAGTCGTTGGGATCGTGTGCAGGCGTGATCTTTACGCAGCCGCTCCCCATCTCCGGCTTAGCCCATTCATCCGCCACCAGCGGAATCGCACGCCCGAGGAGCGGCAGCCGCACCTGGCGTCCCGCTTTTGCCATCGCCGCGAGCTGCTCAAGGCCCGCCAGCATCTCAGCTCGGCGAACCGCCAAGGCTTCCAGCTCAGCCTCAACCTGTGGCTTCTCCTTGGCAGGAGCGGCCGCGTGTTTTTCACGCAGACCCGCCTCAACCGCGTCGAGCGCCGTTGCTGGCTGCGGATGGACTGCCACCGCCGTGTCGCCCAGGAGTGTCTCAGGCCGTGTCGTGGCTACGGTCACATGGCTCGGCTCACCGGCTGCCGGATCGATCACCTCGTAGCGGAGGTGCCAAAAATGCCCCTTCACCTCCTCGTGAAACACCTCGTCATCGCTGACTGCGGTCTGCAGGAAGGTGTCCCAGTTGACCAGCCGCTTGCCACGCCGGACGAGCCCCTTTTCAAACAGTCTGAAGAATGCCTCACGAACCGCGGCGGCACATCGTTCATCAAGTGTGAAACGGGTGCGGTCCCAGTCGCAGCTTGCCCCGAGTTCGCGCAGCTGGCCGAGGATGCGGGCCTCATACTGCTCCTTCCACTGCCAGATCCGCTCGACAAGCTTCTCGCGGCCGAGGTCGTGGCGGGAGAGTTTCTCCTCCTCCAGCAGACGACGTTCCACAACCGCTTGAGTAGCGATACCGGCATGGTCGGTGCCTGGCATCCAGAGCGTGCGGTAGCCCTGCATGCGGCGGGTGCGTACGAGGATGTCTTGAAGCGTGTTGTTAAGCGCATGGCCAAGGTGCAGGGCGCCCGTCACGTTTGGTGGCGGAATCACCATCGAAAACATCGGCCGCGGCGGCTCCCCCTCAGCTGGCGGCTCGGCATGCCAGTATTTGCCGGCATCCCAAAGAGAACGGCAGCGGGCCTGGGCGGCAGTGTGGTCAAAATGCTTGGGAAGCTCGTGCATCGCGGCAATCTAGCGGGGAAAAAGACGGATCCGCGACCAGCATACTGCCTCAGAGCCGTTCCTCAGAGCCCGTCAACCATCAAGCGGCACACGATGCCCCAAGCAGCACACGATGGCCGAATCGAGTGACCGACGAGACGGCCTGACCTCACCGAATCAGCGAGGGGCTGCCTGGGCCGGCGAGACGGCGTCGCTGGCGAGTGAAGGCCATGGATGCCGAGAACGAAGCCAGCGTCGAGCGAGGAGAGGCCAGGATGGCCGAGCCGAGCGGCCGACGAGACGGCCTGACCTCACCGAATCAGCGAGGGGCTGCCCGGGCCGGCGAGACGGCGTCGCTGGCGAGTGAAGGCCATGGATGCCGAGAACGAAGCCAGCGTCGAGCGAGGAGAGGCCAGGATGGCCGAGCCGA
>Ga0181607_10002265_pt1 | contig 16977 bp, 15 predicted proteins | sample 041ome_9_FD_132420 | JGI IMG/M metagenome (GOLD analysis project Ga0181607, IMG submission 132420) | Coastal salt marsh microbial communities from the Groves Creek Marsh, Skidaway Island, Georgia - 041413US metaG (megahit assembly) | ecosystem: Environmental > Aquatic > Marine > Intertidal zone...
CTTCAGCAGGCTGGCAACCATCCTCAAAGCGCAAACTCCGCAAGGCTCAATGTGTGCATGTGCTTCAGGTTGAACGGCTGGTGGCTGGCGATCACCGCAATGCCGCCTGCGTCGCAATGGCGCTGCACCAGTTCCTCGCACAGTTTCACCGCGTCCACGTCCAGCCCGTTCAGCGGCTCGTCCAGCAGCCAGATCGGTGCCTGCTGGCCGATCAGCCGGGCGAGCGCGGCGCGCTTGCGCTGGCCGGTGGAGAGGTATCGCACCGGCACATCTTCAAGACCTGCAAGGCCAAGCTGCGTCATCGGTGGTGCCTCCCCGTCAAGCCGGGTCCAGAAAGACAGCGCCTTGCCCAGCGGCTGGTCATTGTCGAGCGCGGGGCGTTCATCGAGCAGGCCGATCATGCCGCTGCGCTCTACCTTGCCATCGAACGGGCGGGCAAGGCCGGCAAGGATGCGCATCAGGCTGGATTTGCCGATACCGTTTGCGCCTGCGACCTGCAGCGCCTCGCCATTTTCCAGCGACAGCGAGAGGCGCGCGAACAGCAGCCGGTCCCCCCGGCGGCAGGCAAGGTCACTCGCGGCAAGGCGGAACGGTTCCATCGGGGGCTGCGTTAGTGCAGACTGGCCCGCACGACAAGAAAGCGAGAGACATTATGGCTATCGAGCAGCTCAGCGAAGGCGAACGCAGCGAATTGCTCGCCGCGCATCGGGCGTGGACACTGCGCGATGACGGCAAGGCGATCTGCCGCGATTTCAAGTTCAGGAACTTCAGCGAGGCATGGGGCTTCATGAGCCGCGTGGCGCTGATCGCGGAGAAACAGGACCATCACCCCGAATGGTCCAATGTCTACAACAGCGTCTCGATCACACTGTCCACGCATGATGCGGGCGGTCTGTCAGCGCGCGATGCGGTAATGGCAAAGGCAATAGACAAATTGACACAATAGAGCGCTTGGCAAGCTGAACCTCCCCTGCAAATATGTTGTCTAGTTAACGATATTGGACAGCCAGTTCCGGGAGAGGGGACCCACATCATGCGCGAGCATTCTCGCACGGCTTTAGCCAGCCTGCTTCTTGCCACCACGGCCACGCTGGGTCTGGCAACGCCTGCCCTTGGACAGGATCATGCCGATCACGCGATGCCGCAAGAAGCGGCTGCACCTTTGGTGCCGGCCATGGCCTGGTCCGATCCAGCGGCATGGCCAGACGGCAAGGTTCCGGCCGAAGGCGACGCGGTGGTTATCGCACGCGGTGCGAATATCGTGCTCGACGTGTCACCTCCTGCGCTGCGCAGCCTCACCATCGATGGCAGCCTGACCTTTTCCGATACCACGGACCTCAGCCTCGAGACCGAGTGGATCTACCTGCGGCAGGGCGAACTCCATATCGGCAGCGAGGATGCGCCGTTCACCCACAAGGCCACGATCACGCTGACCGACAATGTGCCGGGTGAAGACGTCAACACCATGGGTGATCGCGGAGTCATGCTGATGGGCGGCACGCTCCAGATGCACGGCACGCAGTCGAACAGCTGGACCAAGCTCACAGCGACTGCCGAAGCCGGCAACACCATCATCGAGGTGCTCGACGCGAGCGGCTGGAGCGAAGGGGACGAGATCGTCCTTGCAACGACCGACTTTAATCCGCGGCAGGCCGAAAAGCGCACCATCGTGGGCATCGATGGCAATGTGATCCTGCTCGACCGTCCGCTGGAATACATGCATTTCGGGGCGATCACGCACGGCGTGGACCAGCGCGGCGAGGTGGGGCTGCTCACCCGCAATATCCGCGTGCAAGCGTCCGAGGATGCAGAGGAAAGCTGGTTCGGCGGGCATATCATGGCGATGCTGAACCCCGATGTGCGGATTTCCGGCGTCGAGCTCACCCGCATGGGCCAGAACATGACGCTCGCCCGCTATCCGATGCACTGGCACCTCGTGGGTGAAGGGGTGGGGCAGTATATCCGCAATTCCGCCATCCATGACACTTACAACCGCTGCGTGACGGTGCACGGCACCAACAATGTGCTGGTGGAAAACAACGTCACCTACAACACCGTGGGCCACTGCTTTTTCCTTGAAGACGGGGTGGAGACGGGCAACACATTTGCCCGCAATCTGGGCATACAGACCAAGTGTCATCCAACCCTGCCGTGCGATCCCACCAATCTTGCGCCGGGGCGGGGCATCACCGGCATGAACGGCCAGCGGGCAGAGCATGTGCTGCTGCCATCGGACAATACCGTGTCCACCTTCTGGATCACCAATCCGGACAACAGCTATATCGGCAACGTCGCTGCCGGGTCTGACCAGATCGGTTTCTGGTTCGCGCTGCCGGTGCACCCCACCGGGGCGTTTGAAGGCACCACTGTCAGCGCCGAAACATGGCCGCGCCGCACACGCCTGCGCGAATTCAGCGGCAATACCGCCCATTCCAACTTCGACGGGCTGATGTTCGACCGCGGACCGAACCCCGACGGCACCTTCAGCGTGGGCGGCAGCAATTACCACTTCCCCGTGGCGGACGGTAAGGATCCGAATGGCGAACCGCTGGTGTCGCATTTCAAGGATTTCACAGGATACAAGAACCGCAACGGCGCGGTGTGGGGCCGGGGCGAGCTGCACCTGTTCACCAATCTGCGCGTGGCGGACAATGCCATCGGTTTCACCCATGCGGCATCCGCCGTGGGACGGGCCGAATATACATCTAAAGTGGTCGATTCCATTTTCGTGGGCGAGAGCGACAATGTGGGCAATCCCTCCACGCCGGAAGAGCTGGCCTATGGCCGCAGTTTGCCGGCTGACAGCGCCGACTTCCCGATCCGTGGCTATGAATATTACGACATGCGCCACGATGTGGAGAACACGCGCTTCGTGAACTTCGTGCCCAACGCGCTGCGCGATGCGGGGGCGATTTCGTACCTGATGTACACCAGTTTCGGAATGAGCACCGAGAACGCTATCGAGGGGGCACAGTTCGAGAATGCCAAGCCGGTCAGCTTCCCGCCGGTGGTGCGCCGCTGGGCTTCGGACTTCGGGCGGCAGAACGCATGGCGCGGCGCGGCCATCCACGACAGGGATGGTTCTGTCGGCGGTGTGCCGGGTGGTTTCATTGTCCTCGACAACGGCATCGCCTCAGACGAGGAGGCTTGCGAGATCAAGCCGGACTGGGGCGCAGCTGTCTGCGAAGGCGACTTTGGCCATTTCGGCCTTGGCCCCAACATGGGTTTCGGCAGCGGGCCGATCGAAAACCCGATCATGCTCAGCCGCAATGGCAGGCGCTGGGAATATACCGGGCAAACGACCATCCGCAGCGGCGCGGAAGTTCGCGTGGAAACCAGCCGCACTGACCTGTCGCTCTCCCTGCGCGAGATGGAGGACGGCTCATGGGTGATTTTCGAACTGCCCGGTTTCGCTACCTCCGCAGCCGAAGGGCTGGAGCAATCCAGCCTGGAAGACCTGCGCGCTGCGGAGCACTCTGCGTGGTTTGCCGATGAGGACAGCCTGTGGGTCAAGCTGGTGGTAGACAACAGCGGCGGGCAGAATGTGCAGATCGGCACGCCCGGTTTCGGGGTCAGCACGGTCGGCACTGGCCCCGGCGGCGCCTTTGATGCAGGCGCGCGCCTTGAAGTCAGCCGGACGGCAAGCTCACGCTGAACCGCAGCGATGGGGGGTGAGGGGGCTTAGCCGAGCCCCTTCACGAACTCCTCACCCGTGCGGATTTCAGCGGTGGACCGCGCCACCACGTCACCCATCGGCTCCAACCGGCCGCCAAGGCAGCTGGCGAGGAAACCTTCGGCAATCGCGTTGAATGCGATGTTGTTTTCCGGGCGGTGGAAGCCGTGGCCTTCGTCGGGGAACAGCACATAGGTGACGGGGATGCCGTGGCTTTCCATGGCGTCCACGATCTGGTCACTCTCCGGCTGCTTCACGCGCGGATCATTGGCGCCCTGGCCGATCAACAGCGGGCGGGCAATGCGGTTGGCCTTGTGGAGCGGGCTGCAATCAATCAGCAGCTGCTTGCCTTCGGGCGTGGTGGGGTTGCCCATGCGCTCATGGAACTGTTTCACCATCGGTTCCCAGTAAGGCGGAATGGTTTCGAGCAGCGTTTCGAGGTTGGACGGGCCGACGATATCGACCCCGCAAGCAAACACGTCAGGCGTGTAGGTCAGGCCCACCAGCGTGGCATAGCCGCCATATGATCCGCCCATGATGGCCACCTTGTCCTTGTCGGCAATGCCCGCTTCAACGGCCCAGTTCACCGCGTCGATCAGATCGTCATGCATGGTCTTGGACCATTGCAGGTTGGCGGCGTTGACGAAGTCCTTGCCGAAGCCGGTCGAGCCGCGGAAGTTCACCGACAGCACGGCATAGCCGCGATTGGCCAGCCACTGGTGCGTGCGGTTGTAGCCATAACCGTCGCGCGCCCACGGCCCGCCATGCACCACCAGCACCATCGGCACCGGCGCATCGGGAATGCCATCGCCGTCGGGATCACAATTGGCGGGCAGGGTGAGGTAGGATGGCAGGGTCAGCCCATCACGCGCCGTGATTTCGCGCGGGTGCATCGGCTGCAACGGCTGGCCTTCCAGTTCCGGCTTGGTGACGTAGAACAGCGTCAGGCTGTCTGCCGCGCGGTCATAGATGAAGCAACGAATCGGCGCGGTCAGCGGGTCATTCCAGACAAGCCATTTCGTGTCGTCATCGGTGCGCGACTGCACGCCGAAATCACCGTCGAGATGTTCGCGCAGCCAGTCGAGCGAGGACTTGATGCCCTTGTCGAAGCAATGCCACTCGGTGCGCAGGTAAGTGACGGAATAGGCCTGCACTTCGCCCGTCAGCGGGTGGCTGAGCGTGCCGCCGATATCCGCGCGGTCGTCATCGGCGATCAGTTCGCGCTCACCCGTCTCGGTATCCTCGGCATAAAGCGCGCCGGTGTTGCGGCCGCGGCTGTCGAGCCAGTAGAGCGTCTTGCCATCGGTGGTATAGCCGCCAAGGCCGGAGGTGAGGGTGTCATCCATCGGGATGACCTCGTCCGGCTCATCCGAGATAACGCCATCGGTGATGCGGTGGAGGTCCACCCCGCCAGCCTCGTTCTGCCGCTCGGCCCAGCGCAGCGTCAGGCTGTCATCCGCGGTAAAACCGGCCCATTCGTTGTTCTCCAGCACCAGCTCCATCTCGCCCATGGTCAGGTTCAGCAGGTAAACGTCATGGAAGCGCGGATCGCGGTTGTTGAGTCCGATCAGGAACTTGTCCTTGATCGTTTCCGAACCGCCCACGATCTGCACGCGGGTGTTCTCGAACGGCGTCACGCAGCTGTCCTCGCCGGTAGCGATATCGACCTTGTAGAGCAGGAAGTTCTCGTCGCCATCCTTGTCCCGCACATAGAACAGCGCGCTGCTGTCCGGCGCGAAGAAATACTGCGGGATCGGGCGATCCTTTGCATGGGTCATCAGCCGGGCGTTGTCGGGATCGTCATAAGGCGCGAGCCAGACATTCATCACGCCTTCGTGCGGGGCCATCCACGCCAGCCACTTGCCATCCGGGCTCAGCTTGCCGCCGGAACGGACGGGATTGCCGAACAGGGTCTCGCGGCTGATCAGGTCGACCCCCTTGAGGCGGTCGGCGGCGGTGGTGGCAGATGTCATGGTAACTCCCGGTGTCGTGTCCCGTGTGCCCAGTTAGGGGCGGGGGCGCGGCATTGAAAGGGGTGTGCGGTTCAAAGCGCCGGATTGTCGTAGCAATGCCAGGTGAAGATCGCCAGCGCGCTGCGGTTCGGGCGCCAGGGGTCTGACATGGCGCGGGTGGTCTTCTCGTCCGGGCGCTCGTCCAGCCCCAGTATCTTGCCGATGCCTGCCATCACGGCAAGGTCTCCCGCGGGCCAGATATCCTCGCGGCCTTCGGCAAACAGCAGGTAGATTTCGGCAGACCAGCGCCCGATGCCCTTGATCCTGGTGAGTTCGGCAATCGCCGCTTCATCGTCAGCGGGGAGACTCTCGAAATCGACTTCCCCTGCTGCCACCAGTTCGCACAAGGACCGGGCATAGCCCTGTTTCTGGCGCGACAATCCGCAGGCCCGCAGGGTATCGAAATCGCGTTCGAGCAGGCAGGTCGGCTGGAAGTCCGCGCCCAGTTCGGCTTCCAGCTTGTTCCACATGCTTGTTGCTGCGGCCACGCTGACCTGCTGGCCCACGATGGTGCGCAACATGGTCTTGTAACCACGGTTGCGTATGCGCGGTTCGGGATAGCCGGCCAACTCCAGCGCGGGGGCAAAGGCATCCTCGCGGGTTGCCAGCGCGTCCAGCGATGCCCTAATCTGCCCTTCGCTCAATCCCATCGTGCACCTCGCTTCTTGCCAAGCCCTTCGCGATTGCCTAGCAGCCCTGCCGAAACCGGATAGGGAATTTTATTGCCATGCCAAAGCTGATCGTTGTCAACCGCTCGGGTGAAGAGTCCACCGTGGAAGCGGCAAGCGGCCTGACCGTGATGGAAGCCATCCGCGACAACGGGTTTGACGAACTGCTCGCGCTGTGCGGCGGCTGCTGTTCCTGCGCCACCTGCCATGTGCATGTGGACCCTGCCTTCGCTGACAAGCTGCCCGCGATGAGCGAGGACGAGGACGACCTGCTCGATTCCAGCGATGATCGTAACGAGACCTCGCGTCTGTCTTGCCAGATTCCGTTCACGGACGATCTGGACGGCCTCAAGGTCACCATCGCCAAGGAAGACTGAGCGCCGCCACAGCGGCACCAAGACAGGCTTTAGCCCGGCCAAGGCGATGCTGAGTTGCGTCACGCTGCGGCACGGCTTACCTCACTTGCCATGACCAGCCTCGCAACGCGCCAGAACACCATCGACCTTATCGGCAACACGCCGCTCGTCCTGCTGAAAGGGCCGAGCGAGGCGGCGGGTTGCGAAATCTGGGGCAAGTGCGAATTTGCCAACCCCGGCGCTTCTGTAAAGGACCGCGCGGCCTTGTGGATCATCCGCGATGCCGAACAGCGCGGCGAATTGCAGCCCGGCGGCACAGTGGTGGAAGGTACGGCGGGCAATACCGGCATCGGCATCGCGCTGGTAGCCAATGCCCGCGGCTACAAGACGATCATCGTCATGCCGGACAACCAGTCCAAGGAAAAGATGGACACGCTGCGCGCGCTTGGTGCGGAGCTGGTGCTGGTCCCGCCGACCAAGTTTTCCGATCCCAACCACTTCGTCCACACCTCCCGCCGCATTGCCGAGGAGACGGAAGGCGCTGTCTGGGCCAACCAGTTCGACAATGTCGCCAACCGCCGCGCGCATATCGAAAGCACTGCGCCGGAAATCTGGGAGCAGATGGAAGGCCGCGTCGATGGCTTCACCTGCGCCGTGGGCACCGGTGGCACGCTGGCTGGCGTAGGCATGGGGCTGAAGGCGTTTGACGAGGATATCCGCATCGCGCTGACCGATCCCTATGGCGCGGCGCTCTACAACTATTACGCCAATGGCGAGTTGAAGGCCGAAGGTTCCTCGGTCGCTGAAGGCATCGGGCAAGGCCGTATCACCGCCAACCTCGAAGGTGCGCCGGTCGATACGCAGTTCCGCATTTCCGATGAGGAAGGCATGGAATGGGTCGCCCGCCTGCTGCGCGAGGAAGGGCTGTGCCTCGGCCTGTCGAGCGGCATCAACGTGGCTGGTGCTGTGGCACTGGGCAAGCAGCTGGGTGCAGGCAGCCGCGTGGCCACGATCCTGTGCGATACAGGCTTCCGCTATCTCTCCAGCCTCTACAACGCCGAATGGCTGGAATCGAAGAACCTGCCGGTTTTCGACTGGCTGCGTTCATCTTGACGCATTAGGATACAGGGCATGGCACCTGATCCGCACGATCTCGACCTTGCGAATGATGCTGGCGGTGATGCGCTGTCTTCGCCGTTTGCGGGCACGCGCGCGCAGCGTATCCAGCGCCTGCAGGTGGGGCTGTTCGGCCTTGCTGCCATGGTGATGGTGCTGGGGATGGCAGACATCATCATGTCCACCGCCGAAAGCAACCAGGTGGTGACGAGCGAGGACTTGCCGCCGGTGAATGCAGAAGACGTGCCGCCGCCAACGCCGCAGCGCGATCCGCTAGCCGAAGCAGGCGTGGTGCCCGAATTGCCGGCAGAGCCCGAAACGGGGACTACGCAGGGCGCGCAGCAGGGCTTGCCCGCGCCTGTGAGCGGGGCGGATGTTCCGCCACCAGCCAATGCGCCTTGAAGCATCGCTGATCGCAGCAAGCCTGCTCGCTCTGGCTAGTCCGGCCATGGCGGAGGATGCGCTATTGGCAGATGCAGGCACGGTGAGGGCTACTGCGCCGCAACTGGCGCTGATGGGGACTATCCCGATCTATTGGGGAGAGGCTGACGGGCAGGGCGAGATCATTGCAGGCACGGCCCACGCTCATTGGGCGCGCGCCGCGCTGGAGCGCGATTTCGCGCTGGTCCCGCTCGATTTCCTCTCCGCAGAGGCGCTGGCGGGCAGGCAGTTACTGCTGATGGCGCAGCCGCGCGCGCTGGCCCCGGAAGAGAATGTCGCGCTGGACGCCTGGGTGCGCGATGGCGGCAAGCTGCTGCTGTTTGTCGATCCGATGATGACCGGCCATTCGCGCTTCTCGCTTGGTGACAGGCGCCGCCCGATGGACGTGTCGCTGCTCTCGCCCATCCTCGCGCACTGGGGCCTCGAACTGCAGTTTGACGATACGCAGGACGGCGATGTGCGCATGCTCGATCACTTCGCCGTGCCGATCCCCGCGCGGCTGCCGGGGCAGTTCGTGCCCGCTGAAGACCGCTTCGAATGCGTGGTTTCAGGCGAGGGCATCCTTGCCCACTGCGCGCTGGGCGCGGGCGAGGTGCTGGCGCTGGCCGATGCCGCCTTGCTCGATCTCGACGGCCCTTATGACGGGGCGGGGGAGGCGCTGCACATGCTCACCAGCCACCTTTTCGGGCCATTCGGGGAAAATCGGGGACACGATGCCCCGGAACACGGGAAAACGCGGGAACATGCCGTGGATTTCCATGATTCAGGGCTTGGATCGCACCATCCGCCAGGCAATGGCCCGACATAAAAGGTATATAAAACAAAGTTATACTGGCAAATCCCCAGTATTCCCGTAAATTCCCCTTTTCTCCCGCATTGACCCGCGTTAAGTATGGTCAATCGGAAGGCCGCCCGCGTTGCATCCTGATTCTTTGACGGATGGACGGGCCGCGCATCTGCGCGGCGCGAGCGCTGGCGCTTTGCCGATTTGTATGGGGCCCAAGCCGGGGGCAGGGGAAGTGTCGCAAATGGGTTCGGAATTTAGCGGTCAGGGCTTTTCGCTTCGCGGTGAAAAGGGCCGCTACGTCCTGCCCGCAGAGATGCGCAACCCCCTCGCCACCGCCAGCGGAGAGCGCGTTCTCTGCGTCGGCCGCCATGAAAGCTGGCCGTGCCTTGTCGGTTTCGGCACCGACCGCACCCAGCATTTCGAGGAAATCCTCAACGAACAGCGCGATGAAGCCCGCGCCAACGGTGACAAGTTCGACCGTGCGCTCCGCTCCGGCCAGCTGTGGAGCTTCAAGAAGCACGCCTTCGACGCCAGCGGCCGCTTCGTGCTCAACCCCTCATCGGTCAAGCTCGGCAAGATTGAGGACCGGATCTATTTCCATGGCATCGGCGATGTCATCACCATGTGGAACCCCGATATCCTCATGGGCCTGGGTGACGAGTTCGACTTCTTCAAGGTCTACTGCGAGCAGGAGATGGAAGAGGCGCTGGCCAAGGGGAGGGGCAAGTGAGCGCGCCTTCCGCCCCGCATGTTCCCGTCCTCCTCGATGAAGTGATCGAGCAGCTGTGCATCGAACCCGGCGACGTGGTGATCGATGCCACTTTCGGCGCAGGCGGCTACACCCGTGCGCTGCTGGAAGCAGGTGCCATCGTCCACGCATTCGATCGCGATCCCGATGCCATCGAAGCAGGCAGCCAGTGGCCGGAAACCCGCGAGAACCCGCCGCGGCTGGTGCTGCACCCGCGCCGCTTTTCCGAAATGCTCGAAGCGATGGCCGAGGCCGGCATGGATCAGGTGGACGGCATCGCTATGGATATCGGCGTGTCTTCCATGCAGCTGGATCAGGCAGACCGCGGCTTTGCCTTCTCCTCCAACGGCCCGCTCGACATGCGCATGGATCGCCAGCGCCCCAATGCGGCTGATTTCGTAAACGAAGCGGATGAGAGCGCGATTGCCGATGTGCTTTACCAGTATGGCGAGGAACGCCAGTCGCGCCGCGTGGCCCGCGCCATCGTGGCGGCGCGCCCGCTCAGCACCACCGGCGAACTCGCTGCCGTGGTGCGCAAGGCGCTGGGCTATCGCGCCGGTGCACCAAAAGACCCGGCCACCCGCAGCTTCCAGGCAATCCGCATCCATGTGAACGGCGAGTTGGACGAGCTGGCAGAAGGCCTGTCCGCTGCCGAGGCGCTGCTGAAGGAAGGCGGGCGGCTGGCTGTCGTCAGCTTCCACAGCCTCGAAGACCGTATCGTGAAGCAGTTCCTGCGTGACGCGGCAAATGCCACCCCTCGCGGCTCGCGCCATCTCCCCGAAGTGCAACCTCTCTCTCCACCGCGTTTCGGGGACCTGTCCAAGGCAATCCGTCCGTCCAAGGCAGAGATCGACCGTAATCCGCGCGCGAGAAGTTCCACACTGCGCGCCGCAACGCGCACCGGCGCTCCTCCACTCCAGCGAAAGGATATGGCCGCATGACCCCGCAAGCCCGCATCCGCCGCATGGGCTGGTTTGCCCTGCTGGCAATCTGCACCGCGCTTTATGGCGTGCTGCACTTCCAGGTCTGGTCGCTCGCCAGCGAGGTGAAGAAGAAGGAACGCCAGATCATCGCGCTGGAAGAGCACAACATGCTGCTCGAAACCGAGTATCTTACGCGTTCCAGCCAGATGCAGCTGGCGACGTGGAACCGGGTGGACTTCGGCTACTCCGCACCCGAGGCGGATCAGTTCGTCGACAGCAAGCGCCAGCTGGCGCGTTTTGGCAGCCATCGCGATGGCTCTGCGCCCGAACCGATCAGCGTGGCGAGCGTTTCGGTGGACGAGGAGCGCACGCCGTTCCCGCGCCTTGTTTCGCCGATCACCGGCAAGCCGCTGGACGAAGCTCTGATCGAACCTGTCAGGGAGCATGATGACGAGCGCCGGACGCTGGTGACCACGCTGGCGCAGCAGACTGCGCGCGTGCCCATGGCGGCGGCGCGCGAAGAGGGTGCAGCTTCCGCCAGCGCGGCGACCGTCAGGGTCATGCTGGGAGGCGCCGGACAGTGACGGCTCTCGCCGCCCCGTCGCCCGCAGGCACCGGGCGTATCCGCCTCGTTGATTACCGTCGCCGCTCGCTGCTGATGGCGCGCTTTCGCGTGCTGCTGATCGCTCTGGGCTTCCTGCTGATTGCCTTTGCAGCGCTGATGCGGATCACCTGGCTGGGCGCCGTGCAGCCGGCGATCACCGAAACCACCATGGCAGAAGCGCTGCTGCCTCCGCGCGGCGAGATCACCGATCGCAACGGCGTGCCGCTGGCGCGCGCCTTTCCTGCCTATGCGCTGTGGTACAATCCCGGCGCGATGGACGATGGCGGCCCGCCGCTGGTGAAATCGCCCGAACAGGTGGCGCAGGAACTGCGCGCCATCTTCCCCGATCTCGATCCGGTCGACACTGCAGCGAAGCTGCGCGAAGGCCGCCCCACCTATCTGCGCCGTCGCGTGTTGCCCGAAGATGCCAACCGCGTGATGGAAATCGGCGAGCTGGCGCTGGAACTGCCACGCGAAAGCGACCGCCACTATCCGCAAGGCTCGCTCGCCTCGCACGTGCTCGGCTATGTGCAGGACGACAAGGGCCACCTCGGCATGGAGCAGGTGCTGGATGACCGGCTGACCGATCCCAATTTCCGCGGCGAGGCCGTGCCCCTGTCGATTGACGTGCGGGTGCAAGGCGCGCTGGAGGATGAACTGCACCGCGGCATGCGCTCGGTCAACGCCATCGGTGCGGCAGGCCTCGTGCTCGACGTCGACACCGGTGAAGTGATGGCGATGGCATCCTTCCCCGAATTCGATCCCAACCACATCACCACCAATGACCTGATCCGCACGCAGGAAATGGTTGATCGCGGCGTGATGCCCGCCAGCTTCAACCGCGTGACGAACCAGGTTTACGAGCTCGGCTCGATCTTCAAGCCGCTGACCGTGGCGGCTGCCATTGATGCCGGATCGATCACCGACCTTTCGCGGCGCTATAAGGCCAACCGCCCGCTGCGCATCGGCAAGCAGACCATCAATGACAGCCACGTGATCGCTGCTTCACTGAATGCGCCGCAATCGCTGATCCATTCCTCCAATATCGTGACGGGCCAGATCGCGGACGAGCTGGGGTCTGACGTTCTGAAGCGCTACATGACCGATCTCGGCATGGGCGAGGCGCCCTATATCGAACTGCCCGGTCGTGGTGCGCCGCTGTCCTATGGCGGGGAATGGTCGCGCCTCAAGGGCATGACTGTCAGCTTCGGCCACGGCATTGCGGTGACCCCGCTGCACCTGGGTTCCGCCTATGCGGCGATGGTCAACGGCGGCATCTGGCGTCCGGCCACGTTGCTGCGGGTGGAGCCGGGCCACGAACCGCGCGGCCGCCGCGTGTTCAGGGCCAGCACCAGCGCCCGGATGAACCAGCTGCTGCGCATGATCGCGGTCTATGGCACGGGCCGTAATGCCGATGCCCCCGGCTTCCGCGTCGGCGGGAAGACCGGCTCCGCCGAGAAGCCCAAGAACGGCTCCTATGACCGCACCACGCTGGTCTCCACCTTTGCCGCTGCCTTCCCGATGGACAAGCCGCGCTATGTCGTGATCGTGATGCTTGACGAGCCTGAAGGCACTGTCGCCAGCTCCTACCAGCGCACCGCCGCATGGAACGCCGCGCCTGTCGTGGGCCGCCTGATCCCGCGCATCGGCCCGCAACTTGGCGTGCTGCCCGATGAAGGCCGCGATATCGACCTTACCGAACTGCAGTATCTGGTCGGGAGCACGGAGCACTGATGCGATTGGCTGATCTCGCCTCTGCCGCAGGAATGGATGCCGGCGCGTCGGGCGATGCGGCAGTGACCGGCTTTGCCATAGATAACCGCAAGGTTGCGCCGGGCAATGTCTTCGGGGCGTTCCAGGGTGCGGAAGTGAATGGCGAGGATTTCATTCCCGCCGCCGTGGCCGCCGGTGCAATCGCCGTTGTCGCGCGGCCCGATGCCAGGGTCGAAGGCGCGCTGCGTATCGCAGACCCGCTGCCGCGCCGTGCCTTCGCGCGGCTGGCCGCGAAATTCTTCACCCCTGTGCCTGCCAATGTCGTCGCGGTCACGGGCACCAACGGCAAGACCTCCACCGTGGAGATGACCCGCCAGATCTGGCGAATGTGTGGTCATTCCGCAGCCTCCATCGGCACGCTGGGCGTCACCACGCCTGACGAGAGCGTTTCCACCGGCCTTACCACGCCTGATATCGTCACCTTCCTGTCGAACATGACGGGCCTGTCGCGCGAAGGCGTGACCCATGTCGCTTACGAGGCATCGAGCCACGGCCTCTCGCAATATCGCAACGAAGGCCTGCCGGTGATGGCGGGGGCCTTCGCCAACCTCAGCCGCGACCACCTCGATTACCATCCCGACATGGAAGACTATTTTGCGGCCAAGATGCGCCTGTTCACTGAAGTGGTGGACGATGGCGGCACGGCGGTGATCTGGGCGGACGACGAATGGTCGGCGCGCGCGGCAGAAGTGGCGACGACGCGCGGCCTCAAGCTGTTCACCGTGGGCGAGGGTGGCAAGGCGATCCGCTTGATTTCGCGCAAGCCCGGTGCCTTGGGGCAGGAAACTAAGATCGTGTGTGAAGGGCAGGCCTATGCTAGTCGCCTGCCGCTGATCGGGTCGTACCAGGTGGCCAATGCGCTGGTGGCGGCAGGGCTGGCGATTGCCAGTGGCTGCGCGTCCGCGCAGGTGTTCGACGCGGTCAGCCGCCTGCAGCCTGTTCGTGGGCGTCTGGAGCGCGCCGCGATCACGCAGGCAGGCGCTCCCGTCTATATCGATTACGCGCACACGCCGGACGCGCTGGAAGCCGCGATTGCCGCGCTGCGTCCGCATGTCTCTGGGCGCCTCATCACCGTGTTCGGCGCAGGCGGGGATCGCGACAAGGGCAAGCGCGCGCCGATGGGCGAGGTTGCCGTGCAGGGATCGGAACTGGTCTTCGTGACGGACGACAACCCGCGCGGGGAAGACCCGGCCAGCATCCGTGCAGAAGTGATGCGGGGCGCGGCGGGCGCACAGGAAATCGGCGACCGGCGGCAAGCCATCGCTGCTGCTATTGCCGCTGCGGGCAGCACTGACATCGTGCTGGTTGCAGGCAAAGGCCATGAACAGGGGCAGATCATCGGTGCGGGCGCGAACCGCCGCGTGCTGCCATTCGATGACGTAACGGTTGCGCGCGAATGTGCGGCCGAACTTTCGGGAGCAAATCGGGCATGAATGCAGTCGCACAGATCCTGCGCTGGCCGAAGGAACAGGCGGACCGCCTGCGCCACGCATTGTGGACTTCTGCCGAGATCGCGGCGGCTACCGGCGGGGCTGCTGATGGTGAATTTCAGGTTAGCGGCGTCGAGATGGACTCCCGCGATGTGCGTAGCGGGGACCTGTTCATAGCCCTGAAGGGCGAGGCGATGGACGGGCACAAGTTTATCGACAAGGCCTTTGCCAATGGCGCGGTGGCGGCCCTCGTCGATCGCCCTGTCGATTACCCGCATGTGCTCGTGGCAGATACCTCAAGTGCACTTGAGGCTTTGGCAAAGGCGGCGCGGGCGCGGGTCAGTGCAAAAATCATCGGCGTAACCGGTTCTGTCGGCAAAACAGGGGTGAAGGAGGCGATTTTCGCATCGCTTGAGAGGTGCAGCCGCGGCACGGCCCACCGTTCCATCCGCTCCTACAACAACCATGTCGGCGTGCCCCTGAGCCTGTCTCGCATGGCCCCGCGTTCCAGCTATGGCGTGTTCGAAATGGGCATGAACCACGCGGGCGAGATTTCCGGCCTGACCGCGCAGGTGCGCCCGCATGTCGCGGTGATCACCACCATCGCGCCTGCGCATATCGAGAACCTTGGCAGCGAAGAGGCGATTGCCGATGCCAAGGCAGAGATTTTCGAAGGGTTGCAAAAGGGCGGCACCGCCGTGATCCCGGCAGACAGCCCGCATTTCGAGCGGCTGCGCGATGCGGCGTTGAAGGCAGGCGCGAAGGTGATCAGCTTCGGCAGGTCGGAAAAGGCGGATATGCGCCTGCTCGATGCCATTCCCGATGCTCATGGCGGCTCGCTTGTTACCGCAGCGATGGGTGACCAGCGGCTGTGCTATTCGGTCGCCGAACCGGGCGAGCACTGGATTTCCAATTCGCTTTGCGTGATGGCGGCTGTTCACGCTGCCGGTGGCGATCTTGGCGCGGCAGGTCTTGCGCTGGCAGGCATGGGCGGCCTGAAAGGACGCGGTGCGCGGCTGCGCGTTGCCGTTCCCGGTGGCCATGCGCTGATGGTGGATGAAAGCTACAACGCCAACCCCGCCTCCATGCGCGCCACGCTGGCGCAGCTGGGGCAAACGCCTGCCACTCGCCGGATTGCTGTGCTTGGCGCGATGAAGGAACTGGGCGAGTTTGGCCCTGCCTTCCACGCCCAGCTGGCCGAGCCGCTGCTTGATGCGAATGTCGATTATGCCGTCCTCGTCGGACCGGAGATGGTCGCCCTTGCACGGGAACTGGGGAGAGGCTTGGCGAATACGCTTGGCAAGCCCTTGCACTTTGCCCAATGCGAAAATGCGGGTGAAGCGATAGCTGCGCTGGAGGAATTCGGGCTTGCTGGCGGCGATGCGGTGCTGGTGAAGGGATCGAATTCCGTAGGGCTGTCGCGCCTGGTGGCGCACTATGGCGCCAGGGAAGGCTGATAGCGCGGAACGATGCTGTATTTTCTTGCGGAACTGTTCGAATTCGACGGGTTGTTGAACCTCATCCGGTACCAGACCTTCCGCGCTGGTGCGGCCATGATGACGGCGCTGCTCATCGGCCTCATCATCGGCCCCAAATTCATCGCCATGCTGCGCGTGCGCCAGGGCAAGGGCCAGCCTATCCGCGCTGACGGCCCTGCTTCGCACCAGTTGAAGGTGGGCACGCCGACCATGGGCGGGTTGATGATCCTCACCTCGCTGGTGATCTCGATGTTCCTGTGGATGGACCTTGGCAATCCCTTCGTCTGGGCCTGCATCGCGGTGTGTCTCGGCTTTGGCGTGATCGGCTTTCTCGATGATCTCGACAAGGTCACCAAGGGCAGCCACAAGGGCCTGTCAGGCAAGGTGCGCCTGCTGGCCGAATTCATCGTGGCGGGCATCGCGTCCTACCTTATCGTGGGCGAGATCAACACCAATCTCTACATCCCCTTCTTCAGTGACCGGGTGATCCCGCTTGGCCCGTTCTATTACCTGTTCGCCGCCACGGTGATCGTGGGCATGGGCAACGCGGTGAACCTGACGGACGGGCTGGACGGGCTTGCCACCATGCCGGTGGTGATTGCGGCAGGTGCCTTCATGATCATCTGCTACCTCGTCGGCCGCGTCGATTATTCCGAATATCTCGGCATTCCGCACGTGCCCTACGCTGGCGAGCTGGCGCTGTTCTGTGCAGCGATCATGGGATCGGGCCTTGCCTTCCTGTGGTTCAACGCGCCGCCTGCCGCGGTGTTCATGGGCGATACCGGCAGCCTTGCCCTTGGCGGGGCGCTGGGCGCACTGGCCGTGGCGAGCCATCATGAGATCGTGCTGCTGATCATCGGCGGATTGTTCGTGATGGAAACCTCTTCGGTCATCATCCAGGTCTTCTGGTTCAAGCGGACAGGCAAACGCGTGTTCCGTATGGCCCCCATCCACCACCATTTCGAACA
>Ga0181607_10002266_pt1 | contig 16975 bp, 19 predicted proteins | sample 041ome_9_FD_132420 | JGI IMG/M metagenome (GOLD analysis project Ga0181607, IMG submission 132420) | Coastal salt marsh microbial communities from the Groves Creek Marsh, Skidaway Island, Georgia - 041413US metaG (megahit assembly) | ecosystem: Environmental > Aquatic > Marine > Intertidal zone...
CAGGTTGTGCAACACCACCTCGTTGGTTATCCACAATGTATGACAATGCGGATCCATGCCAAACAAGAATGAGAGCAAAGGATTACAAGATGCCAAGTTTCTGCGGTAAGGGTAAATCCCCAGGAAAAGTTATCATATATGATTACTATTCTGGACATCCTGTTAAATAGTAGTATGAGCAATTGGTGGGATGGAGCAGAAATGATAGACAACGACTTTTCGCCGTACGATGAATTACAGCGAATTAAATTAGAACAACTGCAACAAAGACATACAATTAACAATCTTGTTACAAGCAACAACAACCTTAGTGACTTAATGGTTGAATTAAGCAAACAGCATCAGAGACTAACACACGATTACGCTAATGTAATGCAAGAATTAAATGATGCACTCAAAGAACTAAAAAAACAACAGTCGCAATAAAATCCTCAAATTGCTAACGGAATAAATACAGTTATGCATTTGGCACCGTGGCAATCAACCGTTTCTAATTTTTCAAATCGCTTTATCACAGTTTGTGCTGGTAGGCGAGCGGGAAAAACCTATTTGGCAATACGTCAGATATGCTATCACGCAAGAAAACCCAATCAGAATATATATTATTTAACAGCAAGTTATAGACAGGCAAAATTGATAGCCTGGAAATTATTGAAAGAAAAACTGTTGGACTTGCGTTGGGTTAAGAAGATTAATGAAAGCGAATTAACTATCCTGCTTAAAAATCAAACACTTATTAGTTTAAAAGGTGCGGACAATGGTGCACAGAACCTAAGGGGAATTTCCTTATCCTATTGCGTAATTGATGAAGCGGCGCTCGTAGATCCAGATGCTTGGTATTCAGTGATCCGTCCTGCACTTGCGGATCAGAGGGGTGGCTGTTTATTCATATCCACACCAACTGGAAAAAACAATTGGTTTTATGAATTATATCTAATGCAGGAAAACAATCCTGAGTGGCGCTCATTCAGCATCACAACAGCAGAAGCAGGGTTTGTAGATCCAGAAGAAATAGAACAAGCACGTTCTGAAATGAGCCTTAAACAATTTAAGCAAGAGTTTGAAGGAAGTTGGGAAGTAGCAGAGAGCAGAATCTGTCATGCATTTGATAGGGATCAGCATATTAGAGAAATGCCAGAACATCTAAACACAGGAATTTTGCACGTTGGCGGCGATTTCAATTTAAATCCTATCACAGCCGCTATTATGGTTAAAGATGGGGACACGCTATATCAAATTGATGAAATAGCAATGTTTGACTCTAATACAAATGAAATAGCAGAAGAATTAAAGAACAGATATCCTAACAGCAAGATATTTTACTATCCAGATCCTGCTTCGCGCCAGAAAAGAACAAGTGCAAATGGACAAACAGACTTTACAATATTAGAGAATGCTGGGTTCATTGTTAAAGCACCACACAGGCATGATGCTGTTAGAGATAGGATTAATGCTACCAACGCCAGATTTGCTTCTGCAGATGGGGTTAGACGGCTATTTATTAGTAAACGGTGTAAATACACTATAGAATGTTTGGAAAAATACAACTACAAAGAAGGAACGCAAATTCCTCATAAACCAGGTGGGAAACACGATTATTCACATATGTTTGATGCTTTAAGTTACGCAGTTGCATTTATTTTTCCACTTAAACGAGACAATATTTCTACTGATAAGGAACCACAACGTTGGGGAGTTAGAGTCAGAAGGGATTACAATTTTAGGGGATAACAAATGGCAACAGTAACTAATACTATTCAGAATGAAATTAATCATTTAATCAGCGGCAATGAAATATATGAAACCTACGACAGTAGATGGAAATATTTACTTGAAGCATACCTGGGCGGGGAAACATGGCGCCAGGGCAAACACCTAATCAGATATCAATTAGAAACAGACGGCGAATATGAAAGTCGTCTTAACAATACATTCTTAGAAAACCACTGTCAAAGTATTGTGAACGTTTACAAATCATTCTTATTTAGAACTGCCCCTCAAAGAGAATTTGGCTCAATTGCAAACTATCCTGAATTAGAAGACTTCTTAAAAGATGCTGACATGGATGGACGCAGTTTAGATGCGTTTATGAAAGATGCGGCTACTTGGTCCAGTGTTTTTGGACACTCTTGGATTGTAATTTCACAGCCCAACATTAATGCAACAACAAGAGGCGAACAGCGTGAAAATGGTATTCGTCCATATGTGTCAGTGCTTACTCCACAGGTGGTGCTTGACTGGCAATACACACGTTCACCTAATGGTAGATATGATTTGGTTTACTTCAAGTATCTTGAAGATGTTAACCAATCAATTCGTGTAGTTAAAGAATGGCGTCCAGAGTCAATTAAAACCACAATAGTTGATGTTGACAACAATAGCATTCAAGATGTTATTGAAGAAGAAAATCAATTGGGTATGATTCCAGTGGTGTGTTTATATAATGTTAGAAGCACAGTAAGGGGAATTGGTATCAGTGATTTAGCAGACATCAGTGACGCACAACGTTTCATTTATAACGCAACCGCAGAAGTTTTAGAAAGTATTAAATTAGATTCACATCCCAGCATTGTTGCTACCAGCGAAGTTAATATGGGTAGTGGCGCGGGTGCAATCATTCAGATTCCAGACAACTTGGATTCAGGTTTGAAGCCTTACGCTCTTGAGTTTTCAGGTGCAAACATTGAATCAATGTACAAGTCTATTGAACATACTATTGATGCTATTGATAAAATGTCCAACACTGGTGCTGTTAGAGCAACTGAAAGCAGAACACTTTCAGGTGTTGCAATGGAAGTAGAATTTAGTTTATTAGAGGCTAAACTGTCTGAAAAGGCAGACGCTATTGAATTAGCAGAAGAACAACTGTGGAAAATTTGGTGTGCATATATGGACACTACTTGGGATGGTGAAGTAAATTACCCAGGATCGTTTAATATCAGAGATACACAAAAAGAAATCAATCAATTACAAACTGCACGTAATAGTGCAACAGATACAAAAGTCATTAAAGAAATTGATAAAGAAATTCTTAGATGGCTGGAAGTTGATGAAGACAAAATAGAATCCCTGGATGCGTTTCAACCGCATCTTATGCGTGATCCTACTACAGGTGAAGAGCGTATTGCTAAAACTGAGGCGGAGCATTTACAATTAGCGGCCCAGGGTTGGATCCATCCAGAGGACAATTCATAATGCTTGGGAGGGCAATCTAAATGGCTAAGAAGAAAAAAGGTGGCAAACGCGGCGGCAAACGCGGCGGTAAACGATAACCCGCTTTGGGATACGTATTTCTACAGCATACGATCCGTATGTCCGTGGAGTTACAGCGCCTGGAAACGCAACAAGATAGACATATGTTTATGGCAAGGCGTGCCAAAAGATTTAGGCAAATTAGAAGCAAGGGTCTACGTTCTTATTAACGCAACACCACGTTTACTTAAGAAGATAGAAGAACGCATGAACAACGAGCGTGAAACAGAAGAGTGGTTACACAGTCACCCAAAATTTGGTGTTAATTCAACAACAGTTCCAGTCTTAATACAACAGGATAGATTACAGTTAGAAAAAGCACGTCTATAGGAACCTGTATTAGCGCCTTTTAAATTTTAAAGCATAAATATAAGCACAAACTCAAATTAAGGAGGCGATGCACGATGTCAGACAATACATTGGTAAATGAAGACGCAACTCAAGCGGTAGTGGAAAACACAGAAATTGAGGCACAAGAACAAGCGGATAAAACTTTCTCGCAAAAAGAAGTAGACGACATGATGGCCCGTATGAAGGGTTCATTAGCACGTAAGTTTGAAAACAAATATGCAGACTTGGGTGATGTTGAAGAACTTCGTCAGTTGAAAGCAGATGCAGAACAGCGTCAGCAAGACCAACAGATTAAAGCGGGACAATTTGAAAAAACTCTACAAGAGTTAGCCGCAAAAAAGGATGCTGAAATCCAAAAAAGAGATTCAGTCATCAAGGAGTATAAAGTGAATACACCGCTCTTGAATAGTGCCGCAAAATACCGTAGCGTTAATCCAGAGCAAGTAAAATCACTACTTGCAACACAAGTTAAACTCAATGATGAAGGTGAAGTAGACGTTTTAGGCAAGGACGGTTCTATCGTTTATAAAGATGATGGAACAAAAATGAATGTAGATGATTTAGTTAAAACTTTTTTAACTGATAATCCGCATTTTGTTAGTCCAGCACCAAGCACTACTAACACTAAAAGTAGCCATACTGTAAACAGTAGCAAGGTTGAATTCTCTAAATTGGACATGAGCAATCCAGAACATAGAAAATTGTATGCTGAAGCCAAAGAAAAAGGAACTTTAACATACTAAACGCCACAATCTAATTAGAGGAGAAACAAATGGCTAATAACACAACTATTAACAATGAGTTGTATACTGCATTACTTGGTGACGCACAATTCCAAGCGTATGAATCAAGTATCGCAAGACAACTTGTTACTGTTTTTGACATTGCGTCAAATTCAGGAACTACAATCAACGTGCCTGTATACAGTTCAGTTACAGCAGGTGACTTAACAGATGGTGTAGCACCGTCTGCGGCTGATACAAACACTTCAACTGTTGCTATTACTTTAGGCGAAGTTGGTACTTACTTCCAAATTACAGATTTCTTAAGAGATTCTGCACAAAGAGATGTAATCGCTGACTTAGGTGCTCAAGCAGGTAGAGCGATTGCTGAGAAAATGGATCAGAAAGTTTTTGCACTTTTCAATTCACTATCTCAATCAGTTGGTACTGAAGACTCTGCTATCACTGTTGACAACTTAATGGACGCTATTGCTACATTAAGAGGCAACAAAGTAACAGGTCCTTTAGCGGCTGTAGTAGGCCCAAGACAGGCTTTACAACTTAAGAAAGCATTATACAATGCAGGTGGCGCTGTTGCTACTGCTAACAACTATGGTGCTGGCGTTCTTGAAAGAGGCGTAATTGGTGTACTTGGTGGCTGTACTGTATACGAAAGTGCATTAGTTAAATCAGACTTAAACACTGACGCTGACGCTGAACTTAACATGGTTGGTGCTGTATTTGCAAAATCTGCATTAGGGCACGCTATGAGAGGCGGAGTAAAAATGAAGACTCAAGATTTAGCCGCATCACGTAGTACAGACATCATGATGAGCGTTGACGTTGGACAAGCAATTTTAAACTCAGCACACGCTGTGAAAATTGTTGGATCTTTAACTGACTAATAACGGAGCGAAGTAGGATGTCCTTCATAATAGAAAATAATGTAACAATTAGTTTCGCAGACTATCAAGATGTGGTTGATAAGGATCAACGACTTTTTGAGGCTAATGAAGGACTTACTGATGATGTCGTAGAAGACGGACTTATTAGGGCGACAGAGCGTATTCTTTCAAGACTACGCTCGTCATCCTGGTGGCAGTCATACTACACACGTCGTAACACTACTAACTCAATCTCTTCTGTAGCGGATATTCCAGCAGTAGACCCAGACAAGATTAAAGCACGTCTAAACGACTTTAGAGACTTGTGTGTCTACGTAGGGTTAAGCGATTACATTTTACCTTCAATTGCTGATTTTGGCAGTGAAGAAAATGCAGAGCGTAACAAAATGGGATATTACAATAACAAGGGCGATGCGTTATTTGGTGAACTAATTACGGCTGGTGATTGGTATGATTTTGACGATGATGACACGATTGCTTCATCTGAAAAACAACCAGGACAATACAATCTTAAGAGGATACGTTAATGCGAACAGAAGTACTTGATTACATTAATGGACTAAGTTTAGGTGGTTTTACAACTACTTCAGACTTACCCTATGATGCAAGTGGCAATCCACTTTACATACAAAACGTTAAGAAGATATATGTTGACAATGAACAGGTATCAACTGAACCGCTTGTAAGTAGTTTGGATGCTATTAACATTAGTAATGAAGTTACATCAGTGAGTATCTACTTTACTGCGGATGCTAAACAACTTCCAGCAAATTATGACGCTTTGGTTACACAATTGAAAGCGGCAAAAGATATTACAACTGTAAGCGGTGTAAACCGTAGAGAGTTGGAATATACAACTGACTTTCAGGGTGACTTAGTAATTAATCAACTGGAAATACGTTTTAACAAAGTAATATAAGAGAGGAAAAATAAAATGGCTTACATTTATCCAGCACCAGGCGTAAGTGGCGTTCAAGCAACACTATCAATTAGTATTGCATCAAACGGTTCTGACACTGGTTTAACAGTTCCTGCATTGCAGGACGTAACTGTTAATAATGCCAATGATGTTTTTACTTGGACTCAGTTAGACAGTGGATCAAAACAACAAATTGCGACTACTGCTACTAACAGTTTAGGTATGAACTTGGTATTAGAACAAACTTCATTTTTTGGAGACAGCACAGCAACCACTGGTACTGCGGCTGAATCAGGAATGTTTGGTTTGTCAAAAAACAAAACAAAAGTATCGTTTGAACTTTACTTAGGTGACACTGACGGTGGCGCTACAGGTAAAACAATCAGCGGTGATGGTTATATCACAGGCTTGGCACCCACAGTTTCTGCGGATGCACCAGTTTGGGTATCACCAATCACAGTCACTGTTGATGGCGATTACACAGTTTCTTAATAGAAATTGACAGTTTAATAGGGGTCTTAACGACCCCTATTATTCTTAAAGCATAAATACAGTAGAAGAAGATTAACAGATGAACGTATTAGAAAACAAAACTGATACAGAATTGCATAAATCAATTCTTGCAGAAATAGCAAAAGCATCAAACGAACTAAAAAGTGCTCGTAGTGATGTTGAAAAAGCAAACTCAAGACTAAAATTTGTTATACTATTAACAAATACACTGATTGAAAGACAAGGAGATTAACAGATGAAATTAAATCAATTAGCAAAAGAACCCAAATTAACTAAAGTATCAATTGACGATCCTGCGATTGTAAAATCGTATGGGGAACCTATTGAATTTTATGTATATGACAGAGTGGATATGGCTACTTTTATGAAATTAGCAAATCTACAGGGTGAAAAAAATATTGCAGATGTTGTTGAGACTATGAAAGAACTTATTCTTAATGAAGACGGCTCCCCAGTTGTTGTAAAAGGAAAAGTTTTACCCAATGACATCATGATTAAAGCAGTAGAGAAGACGGTGCAGACGTTGGGAAACTTCGCAACCCAAACTTCCAAAGTTTAGAGCCTGAGGTTTCTAACTTACTATTGCTTGAGTCAGTTGCGAGAAGGTATGGGTTATTACCATCGCAATTTATGAAGTTTGGGGACAGTTTAGATATGAGGTGTGCTACATTAGCAATAGACTATGAAACATATCTCAGAAATAAAAAAGAGGGTGGAACCAACGTTCCTGTAAGTAAAAAGGATTATTCAACTGAAGACTTACAAGCAATGGTAACCGCCGTTAAGGAGCAAAAGCATGGCAGTAACAGTCGTAAAGAATAGAATGGGTCCAAGCATTGGAAAGATTAATGCTCGTTTTGATAGATTAGCAAACGAAGCATATAATTATTGGAAAGGTATTACACCTATTCGTTCAGGTAATGCTCGTCGCAAAACACGCCTTCAAGGTAAAACAATTAACGCAAATTACAACTATGCCGTGCCACTGGACAAAGGCAAAAGTCCTCAAGCGCCAAAGGGTATGAGCGAACCTACGGAACAATTTATTAGAAAAAGAATTGCACGTAGTATATTAAGGAAGTAGGGCATGGCTGATTTAAGATATAAAGTAGCAGTAGATACAAAAGGAGCACAAGACTCTTTAAATAGTCTAAGAGGTACAATCGCAGGCGTTGCTGGAACACTTGCAGGTGCATTTAGTTTAAAAGCAATTACTGATATTGCTTCAAGATTCCAAGACTTAAGAACTACATTAGGTATCTTATTCAAAGATGTTGAACAAGGTGCAAAAGCATTTGAACAAATCAAAACATTTGCTACACAAAGTATCTTTACAGTTGAAGATTTAACTGCTTCTGTTATTAAATTAAAAGCGGCAGGACTTGACCCTACAATTGATCAATTAAGATTATTTGCTGATGTTGCATCAGTATCTGCAGATTCAGTGGGTGCTTTACAAGCAATCACAGACTTATATGCAAGAACAAGTGCAGGTGGTTTAGGACTTGAAGAACTAAACAGACTTGCAGATAGAGGTATCCCTGTATTCACAATTCTTGCTGATAAAATTGGTATTAGTAGATTAGAAATTTCAGAGTTAGGCAAGACAAGTGAAGGTGCTCAAATTATTCTTAAAGCACTTGAAGAAGGACTTGCTGAAACATTTGGCGGATCCAGCGCCGCAAGAACAAATAATCTGTCACAGGCATTTTCAAACTTAGAAGATGCTATTGGCAATGCCGCGGATCAAATTGGACAGGGCGGATTTAACGATTCGTTAGCAGAAGCAGTAAGAAACATAAGCGGATTCATTGATAAAAACGCTGAATTAATGACATCAATAGGGCAAGGATTAGGCGTTGCTATCAAATTTATTGCTGATAATATAAAATACCTAATTGCATTGCTTGGCGGAATGTTTGCGGCATGGAGCGTAGGCAAAATTGTTGCTATAATTAGTGCGTTAAACACCTTAAGAAAAAGCATAGTGGGTGTCTCAACAGCAACAGCAATTCTTCAAGGTGTAACTGGTGTAGGTTTAGTTAAAGTAATCGCGGGTGTTGCGGCGGCGGCAGGTGTAGTTGCTACCATTGAAAGCATGACTGACGATGCTTCAGATAATATAGAAAAGTTACAGACGGATATAGAAAAATTATCTAAATCCACTGATGGAATTCCACAAGGACCGCTAACAGCGCCTGATGCTCCTGCAGGACCTAACTATACTAAGATGTTAGAGGACCTAAAGACAAAACAAGATGCTGTAACAAAAAGTTCAATTGATTATTTTAAAACATATCAACAAGGTGTTGAAGATTTACAATTAACAATCAACCAAGAAACAGAATTATTAAAATTAACTGAAGACAAAGCAAACATACAACGCGAATTAAATTCATTTGAAAAACGCTACTATGATACAATTCGTCCACTGCAACAACAGTTAACAGAATTAAAACAAAAAGATACTGATAAAGCAAAAGTCCAAGCAGAAGAAATTGAAAAACAAATTGGACTTGTTACAAAATTATATAACGAATCAGTAAGTGGATTAGAAGCACAATTAAAATTACGTGAAAAAATTAGAAAAGAACAAGAACAAGAATTAGCACTTATTGATGTTATTAATAGTAGACGTGACTTTTTTGCTGATATGGATGAAAAGATCCGTGATGCTAACACACAACTTGAAAAATTAAATCTAAGTAAGTTTGAAGGTGAAGTCTTAGACATTAAAGAACAGATTGGCGACGAGTTAGTTGAAGCAATTAGAAAAGTTAAAGAAAAGTGGGAAGATGGATTAATCACTACAGATGCTTATATTGCTGAAATTAAAACACTTGAAGATAATGCTACTAAAACATTTGAAAAACTTAAAGATATTGCTGAACAACAACGTGAAACACAACGTTCATTTGCATATGGTTGGAAAAATGCATTTGATGAATATCTTGATAATGCTACCAATGCCGCTAAACAAGCAGAAAAAATATTCAATAAAGCAACAAGTTCAATGGAAGACGCTCTTGTTAATTTTGCTAAGACAGGTAAATTCCAATTTAGAGATTTAGTTGCAGACATACTTGAAACAATATTAAGAAGTCAAATTCAACAGTTGATTGGAAACATTTTTAGTCTTGGTGGAAGTAGTGGCGGTGGAAGCACTCTTGGTAAAATATTCAGCGGCTTTTTTGCAAACGGCGGAATGATTCCTGCAGGAACTTTTGGCGTTACAGGGGAACGCGGTCCTGAGTTGGTGGCGGGTCCAGCGACAGTTACTCCACTTTCAGGCTTAGGTGGAAGCAATGTAACATATAATATTAATGCTGTTGATGCTTCAAGTTTCAAACAGATGGTTGCAAGAGATCCACAGTTTATTCATGCAGTAGCAACACAAGGAGCACGTTCAGTGCCAGGGAGAAGATAAATGTCATTTCAATGGATTATAGACAACGCAACTTCAATGGAAATTAACAGGATGCCTATTGTTGCTTCAACAACTGCAAGAGATAACACAGTTAGACAAGTAAGTAGAGGTGGCAATGTTTGGACTTTTACTGTTAGACTTCCAGATGGTCCACGATGGACAGACTATAGACAAAATGTTTCATTAGCAGAAGCAGACAGATTAGAAACTAACACAATTAATTTTGCTAACTCAGGACTAAGTTGGATGTTTGATTATCAAGGTAGTCATACAAGCACAAGTGGAAATATTTCTGTAACAGTTCCAAGTTCAGGCAACACAGTTACAATTACAAGTGCCCCAACATTAACAAGCGGCTATCATTTTAGAGCAGGCGACATTATCCAATTAGGTAGTGTAGGTAAATGTTATAGTGTAGCGGCAGATGTTGCATTTAATGAAACAGTTATTACACTAAACCGTCCACTGCTTAATGAGTCGTCAGGCACACAAACACTAAGGGTAGGTGATGCTTGTGAATGGACAGTTCAATGTGCATCATTTCCACAGATGTCATTTATTGCAAGAGATCAAATTGGTTGGAGCGGTCCTTTTGTATTCGTGGAGTATTTTTCATAATGCCTATTAATTTAAGTACATACAACAACATTGAAACAGCATTGCTGGTTAGGATTGATGTTCAGAATTACAGAACAAATCCAGGAACAGCATCAAGCCAAGTCTTAAAGTTTAGTGACTACTATGTTGATATTACTTACACAGGCGATACCTACACTGGTTTAGGTAAGTTGGTTAACGTAAGTGCATCAACAAATGAATTACGCAGTAGTGGTGATAGTATTACTGTAACACTAAGTGGAATACCCACTTCAAGCATTCAAGAAATTATTTACAGTGATATTAAAGATTGCGATATTAAAATATATCGTGCTATTGTAGATAAAACATCAGGCGAAATACTTCCTATATCAGGCAATCCAACAGGAAGATTTTTTGGAAGAATTAACAATTACAGTTTAGAAGAAGAATACGACGCTGTATCAAGAACAAGCACAAACACAATTAGTTTGATTTGTTCAAGTTACATTGAATTAATGCAAAACAAATTGTCAGGCAGAAGAACCAATCCGTTGGATCATAAGAGATTATATCCAACAGACATTAGTATGGATAGGGTGCCTAACTTGAGTGGTGCAAATATCAACTTTGGAGCGTAAGAATGAGTTTTATAGATAATATTGTAGGCTTTGGCAAGAAAGCATTAGGTTTCTTAGGTGGTGACGGATTAGGTAGCACCTTAGCCAGAACTGCAATTACAGCCTACGCATTAAACAGGGTTGTTAGTTCAATCAACAGAAAAAACAATCAACAGTCACCAGATCCAGGTGTTAGAATTCAACTTCCGCCAAACACAGAAGCAAAAGTTCCAGTAGTATATGGTAGAGCAAGTCTTGGTGGGATAATCACAGACGCACAATTGGCAAATGACAATAAAACACTTTGGTTATGTATGACACTATCAGAAAAAACAGGTGTTAAACTAAGTGATGGAATACAGAGTTCTTTCACGTTCAAACGTGTCTTTAGAGATGGATTATTAGTAAACTTTCAATCAGACGGCACCACAGTAAGCAAACTTACTGACACAGAAGGTGGCGAAATGACAAGTGTTAATGGATTGATGAGTGTGTATTGCTTTAATGGTAATAGCCAGTCACCAGTTCCGTTAGATGGTTTTGTAAACAATGGTTTGCAAGCCGCATACAGTTTATTTCCTGATTGGGGAAGTCAGCATCAAATGAATGATTTAATTTTTGCTATTGTTAAAATTCAATATTCACCAGAAAATGATGTTAGAGGCATTGGCGAATGGAAATTTGAATTAGAAAATAGTATGACACTACCTGGCGATTGTTTAAATGATTATATGCAATCTAATAGATACGGTGCAGGTATTAGTTCTACGGAGATTTGGACATAATGCAAAATTTATCAGAACTAAATGGTTACAGCACAATTCCTGTAACGTTTAATGACAATAGAACACCTGGTGTAACATTTGATAGAGCCGCACCACAAAATCAAAACATTAACGTGTTTGAAGGAACAAGTCATTTGGTGCCTATTGGTATTAATATCACAGAAGTAATTCAATATGATACTGCCAATGTTAAACTAAAGATAGATGTAAGCAACCTCTCAGGCACAACTGTAACTTGGGCAACTGTACCTGTTGATAGCACAGTGGTTGAAGTAAGCAGTGGTGTTTATCAAATTGATGGAATCAATAGTGAAGGCATTTGGCAAACTGTTAGACAACCAAGTGTTAATTTACCTAATACATACTTTGGAACATTTGTTTATACTGTTACTATTATTGCATTAGGAGTTGAATACAGTTATACTGTTACAACTAATATTACAGAAGTAGAAGCATTAACTAATCCTTTAGAATTCGTTTATACAGGTGGTGCAACAGAAACTATTACCAATACACCAAATGTATATGATCCTGGCACAAGTAATGTAACCTGGACTGTAACAGTTACACCAAACATCACTGCCGCTGTAACTACGTTAAGCAGTAGTGGTAGTGCAACAACTTCTTTTAATAATACAACTAAAGTTTACACTATTACAGGCACAGATACACAAATTAACAGTGATTTAAACACTTTACAGTTAACAAGTGACATTAATAATGATCCTGACTTTATTTTAACCTACTATGCAACCAATGACACAAACGCTGAAACAGCAACTAAATTACAAACACTAAGAAGTGTTAATACTGTTTATTTAGGTGGTGTCAGAGGTGTGTATTACTACGCAGAAGATACATTAACAGCAATGCAAAGCAGTATTGCTCCACTTATCACTGATGATAGCACAGATGGCAGTGGCACTTATACCATGCAAATAAGTGCATTGGAATCAGCCGCTAAGTTTGTAAATGCAACAGCGTCAAGCACAGGCATAAGCAGTTATAGCGGATCTATTAGTTTTAACAGTGGTACTGGCGTATTAACAATTACAGGAACACGCAGTGAAATTAATCATATCTTAGAAAATGGACAGATGTCTTTCCAAGCAGGTGCTGACTATGCTTCTATATATAATGTTCAATACGCAGTAACAACAGCACAAAGCAATACACAGACAAAATACCAACAAGCGGTTGCTAACATTGTTGACGAAGAAGTTAGCAATATGACGTTGGATAGAAGTTTTTTCAGCAATAGAGCAAATGCAATTTTTAGTTCAAACACTCCACAAATTACAGATGCAGGTGCAACGCCAACAACACAATATACAATAATATTTGAAAGTAGCATTGGTGAATTTCTTGTAGAAGGAACATATCCAAGCGGTGCATTAACAACATATAGTTTTACAGGAACACAAAGCCAATGTAACGCTGTATATTCAACACTACGCTTTTACCCAACAGATGATTATAGTGGTGACGGAACAGCAACATACAAACAATACAAAGATGGTACACTTCAAATTAGCCAACAGTTTGGACTGTTAGGTGCTGTAGGTGGACTAATTAGTGAAACAACAGTCTTTAGTGCAAGTCAATACTGGACTCCACCATATGAATATGTTAAGTATGGTGATGTTAGAGTTCTTCTCGTAGGAGGAGGCGGTGGAGGCGCTGGTGGTGGCGGAGGTGGTGGCGGAGCCGTCATTGATACAACTGTTCCACTTTCAGCACAACAATATTATATTCAAGTTGGCACAGGCGGAGTACCAGCAGTATTAGGATATGTGAATTCATATAATTTTAGAGGTGGAACATATGATCCTGTTAATGGTGCTAACGGTAGTGACACGGTTGCATTTGGATTAACTGCTGGCGGTGGTGGTGGTGCAATAACAAAAGTTTCAACAAGAGATGATGCAAATGCATTATTCAAAAACTTAGATCCAACAAGTTCATATTACAACACAACTTCTTGGTATGGCAACAGTTATGTTGTTAGACTTGAAAGCCAAGGTGGTGATAGTGGTAGAACTATTATCAATGGTGTTACAACTGCAGGAAATTCAGGTGGTAGAATTACATCAAGTTGGCAAGGAATTAGTAATGTATTAGCATATCCATATGCGGCTCCAAATAGAAATGATTATTGGTTAGTAGGCCCAGCAGGTGGTGGTGCGAATGCAACAGGTTATAATATTACTACAACTGCTTATCCTAAGGATGAATATAATTCAGATATGTCTAATCATATCACGGTTGGTAGCCAAAGAACTTGGAACGTAGGCGGCGATGGAACTGCCAGCAATATTGAAGGTAGCAATATCTATTATGGTGGTGGCGGTGGTGGAAGCCGTGGTGCACGTATTATCTATGGCGACAATGAATATCAAGAACAAGATCCTAAGCATGGTGGCGGTGCTGGATGTGCTGACAATCAAATTGTTGTTGACAGTAACTACCTGTACGGTGCTCTTATGAATGCAAGTAGTGGATATATTCAATGGACTCGTCCAGCAAATTACAGTTATGTACAACGATTTGTTCCAGGGGCATCACCAAGTTCAAATAGATTTTATGCATCATCAAATGTACAGAATGTGGGTGATGCCAGAACAGACGCAGAGCCAGGAACTGGGGGCGGCGGTGGCGGAGCATCAAAATACGTTTCATTTGATGCTACCGTTAATCGTCCAGGATACGGCGGTGATGGATTAGTAGTGGTAAAGGTAACATAATATGGCAAGTAGTATAAAAGCAAATCAATTTACAATTAATGGTGTAGTAGATACTGCTCTCCCAGTTATTGAAAATATGGAAGCCATCGCAAGTGCGGCGGCATCCTGGGTAACTTTTGATATTCAACAAGGACTTTGGGCGGTTGTAATTAACAGGGCAGGAACATCCGTTAAAAGTTTTAATGATAGCAATATTATTGGAAGTATCAATGTTAGTGGATCAGGCGTAAATGAATTATACAACGCCGTTCAGGTTGAATTCCCCCACGGTGATTTGGTTGATGAAAGAGACTATGTAAGTATTGCTCTTCCCGTGTCAGACAGGTTTCCAAACGAACAGGATAACACACTTGTTATTAAAACGGATTTAATTAATGATAGTGCTCAAGCGGAACAAATTGGATTAACAGAATTAAAACAATCACGTGTTGATAAAATTATTGAATTTAGAACAGACTTTAGTTCATTAGGAATCAATGCAGGTGATATTATTGATGTTACTTCGTTAGTATATCAATGGAGTGCAAAACTATTTAGAATTATTTCAATAGCAGAAGAAGATGACGATGAAGGCAATATTGTTTTGTCAATTACTGCTCTTGAATATGACGACAACGTATATGATTATTCAGATATCAACAGATATGAAAGAAGTAGAAGAACAGGTATCCCAAGCAAACTTGTTAACCAAACTTTAAAAACAGAAGATGATAAAGAATTTGGTGCAAACTTAAAAGATTTGTTATTACCTGTAGCCGCAACAGGATTATTAAATTGGTTATTTTCAAGAAATGCTGACACTGGTGAAGTCACAGCAGAATTATATCCAGCAGATGCAGAAGTTGATGCACTACTAACTGCCGCTAAGAAACCTGCTTTAGAATCAGGGTCTACAAGCAATAGTATTGTAACAACTCCTGGTGGTGCAGATAATACAGTTTGTGAAGGAACAAGTGTAACAATCACAGTTGGACATAATTGTCATACCAGTGATGTTGCTTGTATTTTTGACATTCCAGATTTTCAATATCCTTACACTATTAGTGGCGTCACAGCAGAACAAATTACTGTTCCTTTAGAAGGGAATGTTACTGTAACCAATGGCACAGGCACTTTATCAGTTGCAAGTGTAACAAATTTAGCAAGTGATATTACTGCTACAATCGTTATAGGTGGACAAAGTCAGACTGTTACTTGGAAGGCTTCACCTGATTTTACCTACAGCGTTAGTGCTAATAATTCGTCTATTGTTGAAGGAAGTAGTGTTGTTGTAACACTTGCTACTACAGGACTTAGCAACGGAGCCACAGTTGATTATGAAATAACAGGTGATGCAACTGGTAGAATTAGTACTGCATTAACAGGGAATGTTACTGTAAACAGCAATAGTGCTACACTTACAATTAATACTACAGATGATGGTGCATACACTGGGGATCAAACATTTACAGTGGTATTTGATACTGCATACATTGATTATTGTAGTTTAAGCACCAATGATATAACAATTACATTGCAAGACAATGATACTGAACCACCGCCAACACCACCAAATACTACTTGTGTTTATACACAAGTTCCTGTAGTATGGTGTGGTGAATATGACGGAACATCAGGTGCATTAGTTGATATAAGTGTTCAACGTTATGCATACCTCCCAGTTCCACAAGCAGGCGAAGCAACAGTCTCAGTTCCAGCAACTTGTACAGTTAGTGGTGGTGCAATTTCAATTGACACTACAATAGATGTTGCAAGTTCAAATTCAATGGGCGGATTACCTTATCAGGTTATAACAGCGTTTAATTCAGTAGCAAACAGAGGACTTATCACTGGAAGTTCAACTACTACTGTTTATGGATACGACTTATAATCTTTTTTTGACGTTTTTTGACGTTTTTTGACGTTTTAAAATTTCAAAAGATAAATACTATAGACACAGGCAACTCCAAGTTGTCTGTCAAGTAAAAACAGACAACGGTTTAATTTAACAAGGAGAACAACTATGTCAGCCGCAAGTAACTATTTAGAAAATGCAGTTTTGGACCACGTGTTAGGTGGAACATCATACTCACAACCAGCAAATCTTTATGTAGGACTATTCACAAACACTTCAGGAAGTGCCGCTACTAACTTAGAAGCAGGAACACTAACTGATGAAGTA
>Ga0181607_10002271_pt1 | contig 16957 bp, 12 predicted proteins | sample 041ome_9_FD_132420 | JGI IMG/M metagenome (GOLD analysis project Ga0181607, IMG submission 132420) | Coastal salt marsh microbial communities from the Groves Creek Marsh, Skidaway Island, Georgia - 041413US metaG (megahit assembly) | ecosystem: Environmental > Aquatic > Marine > Intertidal zone...
CATGCAGTTCCACTTCCGGAATCGCATTGGCGACCGGGTTGTATGCCTGCGCTTCCACCCCTTGCCCGGCAAAGACCTGGAACCACGCGACTTCGGTGAACAACTCTTCATGCTCGCGATGAATGAAGCCCGATGCGCGCCATTGCGCCATCTTCGCCGTCAGCGTTTCCGGCAATTCCATGTTGCGAACATGGTCCCAGAAAGGCTGGCCGTGGCGTTCGTTGGCGGTGTAGTGAAGCACCAGGAAATCGCGCACACGCTCCCATTCGAAGGTGCTTTGCGCGTTGAACCAGTCAACGATTGCCGGATCGGATCTGCCATTGGGCAACACGGCCAGGAAGCGGCTGATCGCGCTCTGGATCATGTGGATCGATGTCGATTCCATCGGTTCCATGAAACCAGCCGCCAGGCCGATGGCGAGGCAATTGTTCTTCCAGTGTACGCGCCGCCTGCCAGTGGTGAAGCGGATCGGCCTGGGATCGGCCAGGGCCTTGCCGTCAAGATTGGCAAGCAAGGTGTCACTTGCTTCGTCATCCGACAGGAATTCGCTGCAATAGACCAGCCCGTTGCCGATGCGGTGCTGCAAGGGGATGCGCCATTGCCAACCGGCCTTGCGGGCGATCGCCCTGGTGTAGGGCGTGAAGTCGCCGCCCCCTTCGCAGGGCACCGCCATGGCCCGGTTGCAGGGCAGGAAATTGCTCCAGTCCTCGAAACCGGCTGCAAGCGCGCCTTCGATCAGCAATCCGCGAAAGCCCGTGCAATCAATGAAGAAATCGCCTTCGATGCGCTGGCCACCTTCCAGCACGATGGCGGTGATATCGCCGCTCTCGCCGTGCTGTTCCACGCTGCCGATGTTGCCTTCGATCCGCTTTGCGCCGCGGCCTTCGGCAAAGCGCCGCAAATAGGCCGCGTAAAGGCTGGCATCGAAATGATAGGCATAGGGCATCTCGCGCCCGGCAGAGGTCTTGCCGCAATGCATCCGCATGGTGCGCGCAGCCAGCTCGTTCAGGGAGTAGCGCTGTAGCGGCTTGGCAAAGCCGGCGTGTTTCGCGCGAAGCCAGTAATGCTGAAAGGGAAGCAGGCCCACCGGACGGCCGATATCGCCAAAGGCGTGCATGTAGCTTTCGCCTTCACGCCGCCATCCGTCGAATTCAATGCCCAGCTTGAAGCTGCCGCGTGTCTCGCGCAGGAACTCCGCCTCATCCAGCCCCAGTGCGGAATTGAACAGGTGGATCTGCGGGATTGTCGCTTCACCGACGCCAACCGTGCCGATGGCATCGCTTTCAACAAGTGTGATCGAAGTTCCTTCAGGTGCGAACCGCGAAAGGGCAGCTGCTGACATCCAGCCAGCCGTGCCGCCCCCTGCAATCACAATCCTGAAGGTTTCCTCGCTGTGCATCTTTCCCACTCATTGCTTTTTCCGCTGACCATGGCCGAAATCTGGCCTGGCCGCGAGGGGGTCCGGCGGGGAGAGCGGGAGAGGAGTGCCCCCATAGGGAGTATTCTCTCCCCGCCGAATTTTCGACCGCCTCAGAAGCGGTACGATACACCGACCAGGTAAGTCCGGCCGTAGCGTTCGTAATCGATGATCTGCTCACGATCGCCAGACTGGTAGTTGATGAACGGATCGTCCGTGAGGTTGAGAGCCTGCAAGGTGAAGGCCAGGCCTTCCAGCGAACCCTCTTCGAAGCGGTAGCCGACCTGCGCATCGAAGATCGATTCCGCATAGGTCTGGCGGAATGAACGGCTGGCCGAGATACCGATGAACTCCGCCAGGAAGCTCGAACGATAGCGATGGCTCAGGCGCGCTTCGAAGCCGCTGTTTTCGAAGTAGACAGTCGAGTTGACCACCCACTTGGACAGGCCCGGAACGTCCACGTTGAACGAACCGCCGCCAGGAGGCGTTACCGTCAGCTTGCTGTCGGTATAGGAGGCGCTGGTCTGGAAACCGAAGCCTTCGAGTGCGGATGATACCATATCGAACGGCAGCGACAGCGTGGCTTCGACACCGAAGATGTTGCCACTTGCGCCGTTGTCCGGACCGCTGACAAAGCCAAGGGTCTGCTGGCCGCTCTGGTTGAACGCATCCAGCTGGGCACCGGTCAGCGAAGGCACCAGGTAGGTGAAGTCGCGCAGGACCGAAGCGTTCGGGTTCACGAAGTCTTCCAGCCACTTGTAGTAGGTTGCCACTGACAGGTAACCGGCACCACCGAAGTAGTATTCATAGGAGGCATCAACACCCGTCGCCAGGTAAGGCCGGAGCTGCGGGTTGCCGCCGCCACCGCTGAAGATCGAGCCGAGGGGAGCCTGCGGCTGGTTGGCGATGGAGGAGTTCGACGAGGCATTGAGCTGGTCCATACGCGGGCGAGCCAGCGTCTGGGCCGCACCAAGGCGGAAGATCATGTCGTCGCTGATATCGAAGTTGAACGTCGCGCTGGGCAGGACCCGCAGATATTCGTCGCCATCAGAAGTCGGGGTGCGCACCGCGCCAATGCCGCCGGGCGAGTCAAAGCCGGACGAGCTCTGGTCGGTATGCACGAACTGGATGCCGATATTGCCGTACATCGGCAGGCTGCCCAGCATCGTGTCGAGGTCAAGGCGGACATAGCCGGTGTAGACCTTCTCGTTCACCGTCCAGTCGCCCGGGAAGGGCAGGCTGGAGCTCTGAACGTCGGTCAGCACATAGGTGCCGTCTTCGAGCAGCACGAACGGATCATAGGCGATCTGCGGGCCGAAGCCGAGGAAGCCGAGTGTTGCCATCGACTCAAGCTGTGCACCTGCGGGAACCGCCGCACGGGTAACCGCACCCTGCGAAGCATAGACCGAGGGGCCGCCCGACAGGCTGAGGAAGTTCTGCGTGATGTCGCGCGACTTGGTGCGATCATCAAACGCCACGCCAACAACCACGGCATCAATGAAGCTGCCATCGACGTTGAAGCCCAGTTCGGCACGAGCGGTCCACAGTTCGTCATCGGTGACAGTGTCGTTGATGAAGCCTGCCTGCACGATGCCGCCGGCACCCCAGCCGCGCGGGTCGGTCAGCTGGATCAGCGCCGGATCGGAATAATCGATCGTGTTGCTGAACACATAGGGGAAGCCGCTGTCGCTGCGGGTTGTAACCACCGTGTCGGAAGGCGCGGTGGGATCGGCCGCATAGCTGAGACCGGCATAGCTTTCGATCTGCTGCAGGCGACGTTCCGCACTCGAATAGGCGATGTCAACGTCAAGGAAGAGCGCATCGTTTTCGTAGCGGGTGTTCCAGCCGGCTGCGAAAGTCTCGGTCTCCTTGCGGTCAAAGTCGTTGCGGACCACCGGCTGCACGCCAGCATAGGTTACGCTGTCGGCAAGGCCGTCGCTGTTGCTGACGTCGGTGATGGTGGTGGTGGCCCCCCAACCCGGGTTCAGCGGGAATTCGATGCCACGCTGCGGAATACGCTCGCGATAATCGGCATAGAACAGGTCAATCGAGGTGCTCCATTCCGTATTCGGCTTCCATTCGAGGGTGCCGAACAGGCCCAGGCGATCAAGGTCAACCGAACGGGAGTACGGCTTCATGCCGCCCAGAACCAGCGCACCCTGCGAACCGTCAGGCGCATTGCCAGCGTCGACATCGCCCTGGCCGAGGCCGGGATAGCCCCATGCGTTGAAGCGTTCGACCTGGCTCGGGCTTGACTGGTAAGCCGCACCAAGCGCAATACCGAGCGTGTCGTCAGCGAACTGGTCAACATAAGTGCCGGTGGCGCGATAGCCCCAGCCGGGCGTGTCGGGGTTGAGCGAACCGTCTTCATTGAATTCGAGACGCCCGCTGACCGAGATGATGCGCTCACCCTTCGCGAGGGGGCGGATCGTGCGCAGGTCCACCGTACCGGCAAGACCCTGGCCGATGAGTCCGGCATACGGCGTCTTGTAGACAACGCCGGTATCGATCAGTTCGGACGGATACTGATCATATTCAACGGCGCGGTTGTCGCCCGAGGAAACGATCTGGCGGCCATTCAGCAGCGAGTTCGAATAGTCCGGGCCAAGGCCGCGGATGGAGAGGCTCTGCGCACGGCCGTCGACACGCTGCACGGCGAGGCCGGGCAGGCGGCCGAGCGTTTCGGCGATCGAGACATCGGGCAGCTTGCCGATGTCTTCAGCCGAGAAGGCTTCAGCGATCACGGGTGCGTTGCGCTTGATGCCGGCTGCCGATTCGAGCGCCTGACGGTAGCCGGTCACGATAATCAGATCGTCGGCGGAATCTTCCGAAGCGGCTTCGGTCGAAGTGTCCTGTGCCTGGGCCACACCTGGCAGGGCCAGTGCGGCAATGGCAAATGCGGTGGTACTTGCACCGATGCGAAGGGTGTTACGGATGTTCATTCTGTCCCCCGGAAAAAAGGCCGGGTGAACTTCTTCGTCCCATCCGGCGTTCCAACTCCAAAACTCGCGGGTCTTCAGGCTCTTTGGCCGTGCTCGCTTGGTGTCTACTTACGGGGTAGATGCAGCGTGACGGAAGACAGCATACGTATACGCAGCTGAATTGAGCCCATTTAATTCGTGACAAAACGAATGATTTTCAGACCTTTAGAAACAAGTTTAAAGTCAGCCGACCTCGCCGCGGATCAGCATCCGGAGCAAAGTCACCGCCCAGCGCAGCGCAATGCAGCGTGTTCCCGCGATAGGCGATCAGGCGGTTTGGCAACCCGTCTACCTTGTGCGTGCGGCTGAACAGCGGGGAGTCTTCCCCGATGTAGCTCGCGGGTGGAATCCCGTGCGCGCGTGTGCCCTTTTCCAGCTCTGCCAGGTAATGGTCATAACGCTCGGCGCTGACGCTTTCAAATCCGGTCGATTGCTGGCGATAGAAGGCGGTTCCCCCGTCGCTGTCATCCGACAGGAACAGCAACACGGCGATCCGGTCCGACTCGGTCCCGTCAAAATGCGGCAGGCGTTGAATCGGCGCGAGTTCTGAAGGGTGCCTGGTCACCAGGCTCAGGAAACATTCGAAATATCCCGGCTGACGCGCGAGGCCGAAAGCTGCCTGCATCGCTGGCAGCAAAGGCGACACCAGCGGCATGGCAATCGCTTCCGATACCGCCGCGCGCACTCCGGGATAGAACGGTCCGATGGGGCGATAGCTGTGGCGCGCGGCAATATCGCGCACCAGTTCAAGGTCAGCCAGTGCATCATCCACCATCAGCATCGGCTGCGCTTCCTCGCCGAAATGCGTTTGCATCAGCCGTGCGGCGGCAGAAAGGGAGAGCGGTGAAGCTGTCATAAAACGGCAAGCCGGTGGTGCTTCGCGACATGCAACCGCGGGCAACCATTTGCAATCACTGGATCACACGATAGACTCAGCCAGGCTTGGCGGGACGGGACTTCGCCGGGCGGGAGGGGTCATGGGCCGCGCACCAACTGGTCGACCGACCAGTTTTGATATCGCTTACCTTGCCGGGGTGTCACAGCCCACCGTCAGCCGTGCCTTGCGCGGAGACAAGTCCGTCAGCGAAAAGACGCGCAAGCTGATCGAGGAGATCGCGCGGGACCTCAACTACACGGTCGACAAGAACGCATCCTCGCTTCGCTCGCAACGTTCCAACACCATCGCCTTGCTGTTCTTCGAGGATCCGACGCCCGATGAAAGCATGATCAATCCCTTCTTCCTGGCGATGCTGGGATCGATCACCCGCGCCTGCGCCAATCGCAAGCTGGACCTGCTGATCTCTTTCCAGAGCATGCAGGATGACTGGCACATGCAGTATCAGGACAGCCACCGCGCTGATGGCCTCATCCTGCTCGGCTATGGCGATTACGAGCTTTACCGCGAGAGGCTGGCCCAGCTCGAGCGTCAGGGCACCCACTTCGCGCGGTGGGGGTCTGTCACCATCGACACCTCAGGCACCACGATCGGTTCCGACAACTTCGGTGCCGGCAAGCTGGCTGGCGCACATCTGATCGAACAGGGACGCAGCAAACTTGCATTCCTTGGCCATGCCGATGATCACTATCCCGAATTCGCCCAGCGCTATCGCGGGATGTGCGCCGCGATGGAGGAGAAGGGCCTCACGGCTGACGCAGCCTTGCAGCGCGATGCCATCACCACGGAGGAGGCAGGCCAGGCAGCAATGCAGAGCCTGATCGATAGCGGCGTTCCCTTTGACGGCATCTTTGCCGCAAGTGACCTGATCGCCATCGGCGCCATGCGGGCACTGGCCCGCGCAGGCCTGAAAATACCCGAGGATGTTGCCCTGATCGGCTTCGACGATATTCCCGCCGCCAGCCTTACCAACCCGCCGCTGACCACGATCATGCAGGACATCAAGGGCGCCGGTGACCGGCTGGTCAAAACGCTGCTGGCCAAGATCGAAGGGCACGAGATGCCTGACAACCGCCTGCCCACAAGGCTTATCGTGCGCGCCAGCACCGGCGGCTGAAAAGGGCCACGCTCGGCTCAATACATTCGTATACGTGTTGTTTGCAGGCCGCATTCGTGCCAGCCCTGAAGCGTTGGCGCAGGACGGCAAATAGACCGTCCGCGCCTTGGGAAGGGACACGTCAGGCCATGCAAAAACTGCGGCAGAATTTCTGGGGGCTGTGGAATATCAGCTTTGGATTCTTCGGAATCCAGATCGGCTTCGCGCTGCAAAATTCGAACATGAGCCGGGTGTTCCAGACTCTGGGCGCCAGCATGGACGATTTGCCCGCGCTGTGGGTTGCCGCGCCGCTGACCGGCCTGATCGTGCAACCGATCATTGGCCATCTTTCGGACCGGACGTGGAGCCGCCTTGGCCGTCGCCGCCCTTACTTCCTGACCGGTGCAATCTTCTCCGCGCTGGCGCTGCTGGTGATGCCGCTAAGCCCGGAAATGGGCGCGCCGCTGTTCTTTGCCGCGGCCATGCTGTGGGTGCTGGATGCCAGCCTCAACATATCGATGGAGCCTTTCCGTGCCTTCGTTGGCGATATGCTGGGCACGGACCAGCATAGCGCCGGCTATGCCGTGCAGACCGCCTTCATCGGCGCTGGCGCGGTGGTCGGGTCAATCTTCCCGTTCCTTCTCGAACATGCCGGTGTGGCCAACGTCGCGCCTGATGGCGGGCTGCCTGATACGGTGCGATGGAGCTTCTGGGTGGGTGCCGCCGCGCTGCTGTTCGCTGTGGTGTGGACGGTGGCAACGACCAGGGAATACAGCCCTGAAGAGCAGGCCGCCTTCGCAGGCGATGCCGCGGTGGATACCGGCCAGCCGGTGCGCCTCCTCGCCGAAAAGAGCTTCGCCACGTCCGGCCTGTGGATCGCGCTTGGGGCTGTCGTCGTGTTCCTGGTCAGCACGCTGGAGCTGGAAAAGGAAGTCTACCTGCTGGGCGGGTTGCTGATGCTCTACGGCGTGCTCTCGATCATCGCGATCAACCTCGCCAAGGCTGGCAAGACCACCAACATGCTGTCCAGCATCGTCGGTGATTTCTCAGGCATGCCGGAAGTGATGAAGCGGCTTGCCCTGGTGCAGTTCTTCAGCTGGTCAGCGCTGTTCATCATGTGGATCAACACCACGCCGGTGGTAACGCAATATGTCTTCGGCAGCACGGACACGACTACCGCCGCGTACAACGAAGGCGCCAACTGGGTGAATGTGCTGTTCACGGTCTACAACGGTGTCGCAGCCGTGGCGGCGCTTGCGCTGCTGCCGGTGCTGAGCCGCAAGTTCGGGCAGGTGCTGACGCATTCGATCTGCCTGCTGCTGGGCGCGGCGGGTTTCCTGATGTTCTTCGTGGTCCGCGATGCGCAGATGCTGCTGCTGGCCGAAGTGGGCATCGGCATTGCCTGGGCCAGCATCCTGGCGATGCCCTACGCCATTCTTGCCTCCAACCTGCCGCAGCAAAAGCTCGGCATCTACATGGGGCTGTTCAACATCTTCATCGTGGTGCCGCAGCTGCTGGTGGCCACCGTGATGGGTTCCATCATGCAGGCCTTTTTCCCGGCAGAGCCGATCTGGACCATGCTGTTTGCCGCACTTGGCTGGGTCATCGCCGCTGCAGCAATGCTGCGGGTGCAGGCCGCGCTCCCCTCGCAGCAGGCAGAAGCAGAAGTTGCCGATGCTTAGAGCCGCCCTCGCCTTGTCCGCCGCCGCGCTGGCGCTGGCCGGATGTAGCGAAGCAGCGCCTGACCCGTGGACGCCACAGCCATATGTGCAGATCGAAGCGCCCGAATGGACGCGCGATGCCGTGCTCTACCAGATCAACACCCGCCAGTTCACGCCGGAAGGCACCTTCGCCGCGGCCGAACGGCAATTGCCGCGCTTGAAGGAACTGGGCGTCGATATACTGTGGCTGATGCCGATCCACCCGATTGGCGAGGAGAACCGCAAGGGCTCGCTCGGCAGCCCCTATTCGGTGCGCGATTATTTTGCGGTGAACCCCGAATTCGGCACGGAAGAGGACCTTAAGAGCTTCATCGACGCCGCGCATGAGCAGGGCTTCCACGTCATCCTTGACCTTGTGGCCAACCACACCGCGTGGGACAACCAGTTGGCAAGCGAGCATCCCGATTGGTACGAGAAGACATGGGACGGGCACTTCCGCCCCACCCCGTGGTGGGACTGGTCGGACATCATCGATCTCGACTGGTCGCAGCCCGGTGTGCGCGAGCATGTTGGAGGCGCAATGGAAATGTGGGTGCGCGATTTCGGCATCGACGGCTACCGCGCCGATGTAGCGGGATATGTCCCGGTCGATTTCTGGGAAACGATGCGTGCCCGGCTTGATGCCATCCGCCCGGTCTTCATGCTCGGCGAGGTGCAACAATCAAGCTTTCACCGCGCTGCTTTCGATGCGACCTATGGCTGGGACTGGCACAATGCATCCAAGAAGATTGCGGCAGGCGAAGCCGATGCCACCGGCTTCTTCACATATTACGCCGAGGACGAAAGCCTGTGGCCGGCACAATCCATGCGGCTGACCTATATCGACAACCATGACAGCAATGCATGGGAAGGCACGATCTATGAGAATTACGGGCCTGCGCTAGCTGCCATGACTGCCCTCAGCTTCACCCACGATGGCCTGCCGATGATCCACAACGGCCAGGAAGCCTGCAACGCCAAGCGGCTGGATTTCTTCGAGAGGGACCCGATTGACTGGAGCCAGGGCGAGGACTGCGCCTATGGCCAGCTGCTGGCAGACCTGATCGCATTTCGCGATGCCAACCCTGCGCTGCATAACGGACCATGGGGTGCCATCATGAGCCAGGTGGTCAATGACAATCCACAGCAGCTGTTCGGCTTTGTCCGCCAGCAGGATGGCAACAAGGTGCTGGCCCTGTTCAACCTGTCAGGCGAACCGGTCGAGGCGACGCTGGCTGATGGCCTTGCGGCAGGCACCTACAGCGAATTCCAGACCGGCAACGCGGTGACCCTTGCAGCAGGCGATACCGTCAGCCTGCCCGCCTGGGGCTTTCGCCTGCTTTCAAACGGAGGCCAATAGCCATGCGCCTGCTCGCACCCCTCGTTGCCGTCGCCCTGCTGGGCGCATGCGCAAGCCAGCCAGCGCTTGAAGCTGGCAATGCAGCCAGCGATGCGCCGGCCATGCCCGCGTCATCCTATGACGAGCAGTATCGGCCCGCATTCCATTATTCACCGCCCGGCGGATGGATGAACGACCCCAACGGCCTCGTCTTCCATGATGGCGAATGGCACATGTTCTACCAGTACTACCCGCACGACACGGTGTGGGGCCCGATGCACTGGGCGCACGCGGTCAGCCGCGACCTGGTGAACTGGGAAACACCGCCCATAGCCATCGCTCCGGACGATCAGGGCTATATCTTCTCGGGCAGCGCGGTGATCGACGCTGACGACACTGCCGGTTTTGGCGAGGACGCGATGGTGGCGATCTACACCATCCACGATTCCGAGCGTGGTGCAGCGAACACGCGCGATCATGAAAGCCAGGGCATCGCCGTCAGCTTTGACAACGGACGCACCTTTCAGCGTTTTGCCGGCAACCCGGTGCTGCCCAATCCAGGGCAAACGCAGGATTTCCGCGATCCCAACGTGTTCTGGGATGAGGCGCGCAGGCAATGGGTGATGTCGCTTTCGGTAACGGACCACATCCGCTTCTACGCCTCGCCAGACCTCAAGGAATGGACCTATCTCTCCAGCTTCGGGGAAGGCCTTGGCGCGCATGGCGGTGTTTGGGAGTGTCCCAATCTCTTCCCCATCGTGGATCAGGCGAGCGGCGAAACCCGTTGGGTGCTGATCCAGAACCTCAACCCCGGCGGCCCGCAAGGCGGCAGCGGCACGCAATATTTCGTCGGCGATTGGGACGGGACGACCTTCACGCCTGACCCGGCATTCGGCACGCAAGCGGTGTGGCTGGATCATGGGGCAGACAATTATGCCGGCATCACCTGGGACAACGCGCCCGATGGCCGCCGCGTGCTCATCGGCTGGATGTCCAACTGGCTCTATGCGCAAGAGGTGCCGACCGGCGTCTGGCGCAGCGCGATGACCGTGCCGCGCGAAATTTCGCTCCACGGTCTGGAATTGCGGCAGCAGCCGGTTGCCGAACTGCAGGCGCTGCGCGGTGAAGCCGTCAACATCTCGCAAAGCGATGGGAAGAGCGCTTTGGGCGGCGTTTCGGCCACTGCAGAATATGACCTGTCCTTCCGCCTTCCCGAGGCTGGCGGACACATCACCCTGACATTGTCCAATCACCGCGGTGAAGAGCTTGCGCTGGGCCTTGATGGCGATGACAACTGGTATGTCGATCGCACCGGGGCTGGCGATGCCAGCTTCAACGACGCGTTCGCTGCCGTACACAGCGCACCCCGCCTGCACAGCGGCGCTGCTGCGCGGCTGCACCTGCTGGTCGATAACGCGTCCATCGAAATGTTCGCCGATGATGGCGCGACGGTGCTGACCGAGACTTTCTTTCCGTCCGCCCCGCTAACGAAGATGACACTGCAATTGTCCGGCGGGGCCGAGCTTGTCGAAGGGCAGGTCTGGCCACTGCAATCCGCGGACTTCGCGCGATGAGCCTGATCGGTGCAATCGAAGCGGGTGGCACCAAGTTCGTGCTGGCGCTGGCGCGCGCGGATGGCACGGTGCTTGACCGGACCCGTAACGAAACGCGCCATCCCGATGAGACATTCGATGACATGGCCCGCTGGTTTCTTGGCGCGCAGGATCGGCACGGCAAGATTGGCGCTTTCGGCATCGCCAGCTTCGGGCCGATAGACATAGATCCCGCATCGCCAGCCTATGGTACTTTCACGACCACGCCCAAACCGGGCTGGAGTGGAGCAGGATTCCAGCAAGCCCTGTCTGCTTTTGACGTTCCGCTTGCCATCGATACGGACGTGAACGGCGCCGCACTGGGGGAAGTGCTGGCTGGCGCAGGACAAGGCGCCCGCACTCTCGCCTACACCACCGTTGGCACCGGGATCGGCACCGGCGTTGTGACCAATGGCGTGCCGCTGGCAGGAATTTCGCATTATGAGAGCGGCCACATCCGCCCTGCCCGGCCCGCAGGTGACGAATGGGCCGGTCACTGCCCCTACCACGGCGATTGCCTCGAAGGCCTGGCTTGCGGCCCGGCCATCAAGGCGCGCTGGGGGCATGATCTTGCCGCCGCTTCACCCGGCGAGATTGCGCTGGTGGCTGGCTACCTTGCCGAATTCGCCGCCTCGCTGGTGCTGCTGCACATGCCCGAAAAGCTCATTTTCGGTGGCGGGGTAATGAAGGCGCCGGGCGTGCTGGAAGGTTTGCGGGTGGCCACGCGCCAGAAGCTGGCCGGATATGTCGCGCAATGGGATCGCGACCTTACGGATATGATCGTCCCGCCGGGACTGGGAGATGATGCGGGGATTACCGGGGCCATAGAGCTCGGTCGCCGCGCACTGGAAGGGGAATGACAATGGGCAAGAGTGCAAGCTGGGCGCTGGTGGCAGCGCTGGCCGGTTTCCTGTTCGGTTTCGATACCGCGGTGATTTCGGGCGCAGAACAGGCCGTGCAGGCTGAATGGCAGATGGGTGACGTGCTGCATGGCCTCGCCATCTCGGCTGCGCTTTGGGGCACGGTAATCGGCGCGCTCACCGCAGGCTGGCCGCTCGACAGGTTCGGTCGCAAGAAGACGCTTGTCTGGATCGGCATGCTCTATGCGCTCTCTGCCATCGGGTCGGCGCTGGCATGGGACCCGACCAGCTTCATGCTATTCCGTTTCATCGGCGGGCTGGGTGTCGGCGCAAGTTCGGTCGCCGCGCCTGCCTATATCGCCGAGATCGCTCCGCGCGAGGTGCGTGGACGGCTCGTCGCGCTGTTCCAGACCATGATCGTGCTGGGCATCCTCGTGGCCTATCTCTCGAACTACGTCCTTGGCGGGATCGGCGGGGAGGCATGGCGCTTCATGCTGGGTGCCGAGGTGCTGCCCGCCCTCGCCTATCTGATCGCCACCTTCGTGATCCCGGAAAGCCCGCGCTGGCTGCTGGTCACGCGCAATACAGAGGAAAAGGCGCGCCAGATCCTGAACCAGATCAACCCCGATACGGTATCCGAAACGCTCGCCGCCATCCGCGAGGAGGCCGCCCGCGAAGTGCGCCAGCTGAGCTGGGGCCAGTTCTTTTCCGGCACGCTGCAGCGCCCGATCATGCTGGCTTTCCTGATTGCAATGTTCAACCAGCTGTCCGGCATCAACGCGATCATCTATTACGCGCCGCGCATCTTCGAGCTGTCAGGCGCTGGCGCATCGGTGGCCCTGCTGGCGACCGTGGGGATTGGCGCGATCAACCTGCTGTTCACGCTGATCGGCCTCTCCCTGATCGACAAGGCCGGGCGCAAGTTCCTGCTCTACCTCGGCAGCTTCGGCTACATCATCTCGCTGGGCATGACCGCGTATGGCTTTGCCAGTGAGCAGTTTGCGCTGGTGCTGCCTTTCATCCTTGCGTTCATTGCGGCCCATGCGATTGGCCAGGGGGCGGTGATCTGGGTCTATATCAGCGAGATCTTCCCCAGCGCTGCACGCGCCAAGGGGCAATCGCTGGGCGCAGGCACGCACTGGCTCTTCGCTGCCGCGCTAACCTTCGTGATGCCCAGCGTGCTCGCATCGGTTCCGCCGGTGGCCATCTTCCTCGGTTTTGCCGGGATGATGGTGCTGCAACTGCTGTGGGTCCGCTTTGCCGTGTTCGAAACACGCGGTCGCAGCCTGGAGGAGATCGCCCGGGAAAGCCGAAGCGAGGGTGCTGCTGCCTAAGGCGGGGCGGACTGGCCCGCCTCAGCCGTTTTGCGGTGACAGTGTCGATGGCCTCGACAGAAAGCCGCAAATGAGGTCGATCGCCCTGCCAAGCCGCCGATCGGGCGGCGCAGCTCTGCTTGTTACCATGCACCGGGCACCGGGCGCGAAAGAGAGTGGCAAGCGGACCAGTTCTCCCGTCGCCACCTTTACATGGGCGTCGTCATCGAACAGCAGTCCCATTCCGCGCCCGGCGCATACCAGTTCGAGCTGGTATTCGGTATATTGCGAGCGCGCAGCGACAACGCGCGGTGTCACCCCGGCGGTTTCGAGTTGCTGGAGCTGATACAACTCAGCCTTGCTGCCGGCGGGTGACAGGACAAACGGGAAGGCGTTAATGTCGTGCGGCCGGTCGGCCACTTGCTTTGCCAATTCCGGAGCGGCGTAAAGGCCAACCGTCGAAATGCGCAAGACCCGCGTGGCGAACTCTTCGTTTTCAACCGGCTCGCCGTGGAAAAACCCGCAATCGGCTTCGTCCTCGCGCAGCAGCGCTAGCACGCCATCCCTGTCGTTCGCCCGGAGGAACTCAATTTCAGGCATGTCGCGATGCGCCAGCAATTCACGCAACCCCGGACGCAGCCAGTGATCCAGCAAATAGCGCCCCGCCGCAGTTCTCAAGGCAGATAGGGCTGGCTCAGCAGACTTCGTAAACTTGGGCAACACACCCAATGCGAAGGTCGATGGATACACGCTGCTCAACGCACGGATCACCTGGACCAATGTCGAAGGCGATCTCTACCTGTCGGTCGCGGTCACCAACATCACCAACGAATATTATCTCGTCGGCGCATTCGACAACCAGCAGGCGGGCTTCTCGATGGGTCAGCCCGGCCGTCCGCGCGAATGGGCTGTCAGCGCCACCAAGCGGTTCTGACAACGCCATAGCCCAAGGCCCCGCATCCGCTTGTCTCTCCCTAATAGACGCGGCTGCGGGGCCGCTTGTTTTTGATGGGCAATGCATGTTGCAGTGGTTAGGAAATTCGCATGAGATCAGCTATCGGCAAGGCAATTGGCAGTTTCGCAGCCGCACTGGCTCTGGCAAGTTGCGGCAGCAATACTGCACCCGACAGCGAATGGCCGATGCATGGCCATGACGACATGGCCCAGCGCTTCGTCGGCCTCGACCAGATCAACAGCAGCAATGTCGATCGGCTTGGCCTCGCCTTTTTCCACGACCTCGGCACAGATCGCGGGCAGGAAGCAACCCCCATCATGGTCGATGGCGTGCTCTATCTCGTCAGTGCCTATGATGTGGTGCAGGCGGTTGATGCCACCAACGGCGAATTATTGTGGGAATATGATCCGCAGGTCCGCGCAGCCTCGGCGCGCGGCTGCTGCGGACCGGTTTCGCGCGGCGTTGCGGTGGAAGATGGCAAGATCTTCCTGGGTGCCATCGACGGACGGCTGATCGCGCTCGACACGCAGAGCGGCGTGCCCGTTTGGGAAGTGCAAACCATCGACCAGTCCGATCCGCTGGCAGAGAACTACACCATTACGGGCGCTCCGCGCGTGGTGGATGGGCTGGTTCTGATCGGCAATGGCGGCGCCGAATTCGGCGCGCGTGGCTTCGTCACTGCCTATCATGCGAACAGCGGCGAACAGGCGTGGCGGTTTTATACAGTGCCCGGCGAGCCGGGCGTGGCCGACAATGCCGCCAGCGACAGCGCCATGGAGATGGCGGAAGAGACATGGGCCGGCGAGTGGTGGAAATACGGCAGCGGCGGAACGGCCTGGGATGCCATCGAATATGATCCCGATCTGGGCCTTGTCTACATCGGCGTGGGCAACGGTTCCCCGTGGAACCACCAGATGCGATCTGACGGGAAAGGCGACAACTTGTTCCTGTCCTCCATCGTGGCGGTGGACAGCAAGACCGGCGAATATCGCTGGCATTTCCAGACCACGCCGGGCGACAGCTGGGACTATACCGCCACCCAGAACATCATCCTTGCCGATCTTGAGATCGCGGGGCGCGAACGAAAGGTGCTGATGCAGGCGCCGAAGAACGGGTTCTTCTATGTGCTCGACCGCGAGACAGGCGAATTCATCTCGGGCGAAGCCTTCGTCAACGTGACATGGGCCACCGGGCTCGACCCGGATACGGGCCGCCCCATCGAAGTGCCCTCGGCGCGCTATTATCGCACCGGTGAACCATCGTTCCAGTTCCCGAGTTCCGGCGGCGGACACAACTGGCCGCCAATGGCCTTCAGCCCCGAAACCGGCCTTGTCTATATCCCTGCGCAGGACGTGGGGATGCCCTTTGCCGCCGCCGAGGAAGAGCAGGTGATCGGCGCCTATACCTCTGGCGTGGCCATGGATGGCGGCGGCGCGATGAGCGAAGAGGAACGCGCAGCGCTGTACGCAGGGATGAAGGGCTATCTGATCGCGTGGGACCCGGTGAGCCAGCGTGAAGCCTGGCGCGTGGACCAGATAGCGCCATTCAACGGCGGCGTACTGGCAACCGGCGGCGGGCTCATCTTCGCCGGCAACACTGCGCGCGAACTGGTCGCCTATGATGACAGTACGGGTGCCCGGCTGTGGTCCTTTGATGCACAGACGGCCATCAGCGCGCCGCCGATCACCTACGCCATCGACGGGGTGCAGTATGTGGCCGTGCTGTCCGGATGGGGCGGTGGCTGGCCGCTTACCGGGGGCGTGATGGCGCTGCAGGCAGGCAAGGCGGTCGGTCCCAACCGCCTGCTGGTCTTCACGCTGGACGGGATGCAGGCCTTGCCGTCCTTCACACCGCCCGAAGCGCCCCGCCGGGCCATTGTCTCGGAACGCCCCACTGACGAGGCGGCGATTGCGCGCGGCAACCAGCTCTATGCTCGCTACTGCCTGCGCTGCCATGGCACGGGAGTGGTGAGCGCCGGTGCCTATCCGGACTTGCGCGCATCAGGCATGGTGACGGGCTATGCCTTCCCCGCCGTTGTGCTGAACGGAGCGCTCGCATCCAACGGAATGCCCGGTTTTGCCGACAAGCTCACACTGTCGCAGCTGGAAGATATCCGCAGCTTCATAGAGGCCCGATCCTACGAGGATCTGGCACAGGAATAACAGGAGAGATCATGTCCGAAGAGATGAACCAGGTACTCGCAGAACTTGCCGCGCTCAAACAGCGGCAGTACGAGCTTGAGGCCGAAGTGCGCCATGCCCGCGATTTTCAAAGCGTGCAAAACCTGCAGGCGGCCTACGGCTACTATGTCGACAAGGGCTTGTGGGACAAGGCGGCTGACCTGTTCGCAGAGGACGGTTCGCTCGAACTGGCCGGGCGCGGCGTTTTCGTGGGGCGTGACCGGGTTCGCGAATATCTCCACCATTTGCCGCCATATGGCAAAGGCATGCTCTACAATCACATGCAATTGCAGCCGGTGATCCATGTCGACAGCGAGGCAGGAACCGCCAAGGGGCGCTGGCGCAGCTTCATGATGGTCGGCTCGCTGGGCAATGAGGCGCGTTGGGGCGAAGCCACATACGAAAACGAATACAAGCGCGTCGATGGCGAATGGAAGATCGCCCTGCTGCACGGTTACATGAACATCTATGTCGAGTTTGACCGTGGCTGGAACAAGGAAGGCGTACCCTTGCTGCGTTCGATCGACGGACTGCAACCCGACCTGCCGCCGACCATGCAGTATGAATGTTATCCCGAACCGCTGATCGCACCGTTCCATTACGACAAGGTATAGGGAGCCCGCCCACAA
>Ga0181607_10002281_pt1 | contig 16911 bp, 9 predicted proteins | sample 041ome_9_FD_132420 | JGI IMG/M metagenome (GOLD analysis project Ga0181607, IMG submission 132420) | Coastal salt marsh microbial communities from the Groves Creek Marsh, Skidaway Island, Georgia - 041413US metaG (megahit assembly) | ecosystem: Environmental > Aquatic > Marine > Intertidal zone...
GTTCTTCATTTCCGAGAGAAAATCGTTCAACGTCGGCTCGTCCGACGAGAGGTTCAGATTGACGACGCCAAAAGGCGAACGCACGCGCAATCGCATTCTTCTTTTCGTTTCGCGCGTGCGTGTCGTTCGTGTGTGTGGGGAGAGAAGAGCGAGGCATCGAGTTGACTTTACTCGTCTCGAGAAATATGAGAATTACAACAAGTGCTCTAAAAATGATGCGTGTGCATGCGGATGACTCATTCCTAAACGCAAAACGCTCTTTCTAAAAGAAACCAGACCATTTACCGAACAAACCACCGCCGATGGATTGATTCGTTGGACTGCGCAACGGATCTGCGCCGTCGTCGATTTCGTCGTCGTCCGAGAGGCCTTCGAGCATGGACATGACCAAGTCGTCTTGATCTTGCGCTCCTGGAGGCATCGGAGGTGCAGGCGCGGTAATTTTATTGGTGATGTTCGAGCTACCGATGGGTCGCGTGGAAATGTCGTTGCCAAATTGAAAGCGGCGGGCGGGTGGTGGTGGCGGCTCGTCGACGCCTTGGCGAAGCATGGCCGGGGTGATGAGCATCGCGCCTCCTCCGTTTCGCTTCTTAGGTTGATTCAACGGTGGTGGAGATTTCGGTAACGGTGGTGGTAAAGGTTTGCTCGCGTTGTTGTTCATGCTGTCTCGTTTCTTCGTCGGCGAAAGAGATGGAGGTAAGCCGGGAGGAACCGGAGGTGGTATGGTAAAACCCGGTCGCGGTTGTTGCGTCGCGTTCGCTTGCGCTCGCGGCGATAGGCGCTCGAATCCAGGAGGAGCATCACCCGTCGCCGTCCGCGGACTCGTCAACGGAGAGTTGGACGCGCTTTTACTCTTCAACGCTTTTTGCGCGGCTTTTTCTGCTTTCTTTGCTTCTTTCGCTAAGCGTGCTTTTTCTTCCTTCTCTTCGCGCTCTAGTCGAGCCAGTTCGCGTTCTTTTTCAATCGCCGCGTCGAGTAAACGCTTTTCGGACATTCTCAACGCCGCGTGTCGACGCATTTCTTCTTCCTCTTCGCGCTGACGACGCTCTTCTTCTTCGACCTCCCATTCAGTTTTGACGCGAGGCGTATCAGGATCTACCGAAGAAGCCGTTGGTGAATTGTTTTTACTCGACTCGTCTCGAAGAAGCGCGGAGGGCGATTTGCCGTTGTTGTTGCCGTTATTATTGTTATTACCCGCTTGTTTCTTCTTGCCGTTGACTTTTTTCGAGGACTCACCGTTTGCGTGTTGCACCTCGGCGTTGTTATTGTTGATGTTATTCTTTTCAGAATGTTTCTTCTTATTATTGCCACTAGCGTTACCATTCTTGTTATTCTCGTTGGTGCCACCGCCAAACACTTTCGCGTACGCTTTACTGTCCCTCACAAACACCTTAATCGAACGGACGATTTCCTCCGCAAATAGTAAAAGTGTTCCGAGCGCAAACGAAATCGTCGGTTTGAGCGAATCGAACAGAAACTTTGCCGGCTCTTTCGCCATCATCCAACCGGCGGTAAACGGTGACATTGCCATGGTGCGCAAACATACTCTTAATTGAGGCGATACACCGTGATGGTGATGATGTCCGGACCCCGGGCCGTTCTTTTTATGCGCGACGTTTGGACCGGCTCGGTTAGAGGACGCTTTGTTGTACACGCGAAAGGCTCCAGCGCAGAGATACAAAACGAGAAGCACGTATGCTGTCGTACCAACAATCAATGCGAGTTCAGCTGCGGTTTCCGAAGAAGATGGTAAGAAGTTTGCGTTGACGAATTGGTTCAAAATGAACGCCGTCTCGGCTTGCTCGTCCAGCGTCTGCGCAAAACCACCGCCATTGGCAAAGAAAGGGTTTCGGTGATACCCTTGCGAACTCGACTGGCGATTGTTTTTATTACTCGTCGAGTCTTTCTTACTGTTTCGATCTTTGTGGAAGTTGTAAGCGGATTCTAAGCCACCCTTTTCACGAGCATCGACTAATGCGAGGACTAAATCGTCCGTGCTCGGCAAATTCGAGAGACCTCCAATTGTCAACTTCGATCCGTTTTCAGTAGCTTTGGTTAAATACGATCGCACTTGGCTGACGTCGCACCGTAATCGCTCTTTTGAGTTTTCTAGCTTTTCGCGCTCTTTTGAGGAGTCGCTGTTACCTGCGAGATCTCTCAGTTTTGCGTATATTTTTTCGCACTTGGCGTCTTCCGCGGGATCTTCCACGTTGCGCTTCAGATTCGGAAGCACGGTACATGCATCACCATCACCAAGTCCCCAACGCCACGCAGCGGTGGCGTTCAGATTTCTTCTCTCTTCAGGGCTAATACTCAAAGAAGCTGAAACACCTAGTAGAGCCGCGGCGTATAACATAGTCGCGTCCGGATGCCAATCGTGAGGTAGTAGCACGCCGTCAACCGCTAACGCTATATCCGTCGGTCGAACGATTTTTCCTGAGCTCGAAGAGGCTAACCCGGCAGCAGCCCCAAGTAGCTTCGCGGCGTTGTCCCATGGATTCACCTCTACCCACGCGATTGCGCACGGTCTTTCCGCTTGAGGAATCTCAATCAAGGAATTAGATGTCGTTCCGAATCTCTCCGCCGCGGCTTTCGCCGCTTTCCTGGTGTCCGCATCGCCGTATTGATCTAAAGGCAAGCGCAATGCGACTCGCCTTGGCCTCAACTGTCTCGCTTGAATGGTCAGTTTAAGTTTGCGAGTGACCTTTGAACCACTCCCAAACGAACCTTTCTTAGATACTTTGACGAACCCAGAGTCTTTGCTCGTTTCCCAGGGTAAAATTCGCATAATCATAGGCGCCGACCACGACTCTTCTAACGGCGGAACTGTGGCTTCACCAGCTACGACTACGTCTAATTCAGAATCTTCTTGATGTAAAAGAACTACTCGTAACCACAAATCATGAGTTCTATCCGCTGTCGATGAATATGCCACGAGAGCAATACCGCCTTGGTCGGCGCGACATCCGTGCACGGTGACTCGATGCGCCGCGCGTAAACTATCTGGCGCAAAAGACAGAAACATGGGGCCTAAATCACCCGTCACTGGCGCGTCTGTACACTCTGGTAACTCCTCGTCTACGTCTATTGATATTTTATGGTGCACTATTGCCGTTTCGTTTCCGCGAGGCTCGGCGAGGTTCGTGGCGACGACACTCGTCATGTGATGATTGTTTGTATTTGCTTTTTTAGCGCCGTGGGATGAGGATTGATACAAGTCTTCGATATCCATGTCCTCGAAGAACGTGCTCTTCTTTCCTGGCGCCATATCTTCAAAATCATCATCTAGCCAAAGGTCGTCGTCGTCGTCGTTATCACCGGTATCCGCGTTTTTACCTTTGTTTCCATCTAATGCGGCGCGATCTTCACGAAGTCTCGCGTTTCTAGAGCGTCGCGTTTTTCGTTCCGAAATGGTCCCCAAAGGGCCGAGTTTCTGAAACGAAAACGACGGTGCTGTCTCACTTATTCTCGATGCACGAGGATGAACGCCACTTTGTTGCGTCTCTTTTACATTCAGCGCCTCTCGAAACAAATACGAAGCCGTCTCTTTTGAATCTGTCGGCAAAATCCATGCCACTGCGGATTTCTCTCCGGCGTTGGAATGCGCTCCGTTACCTTCATCACGTTTCCAATCTTCTGGTTTCATAAATCTCCTCACGGCTCGTAAAGACCACGCTTTCTTTGGCGCGTCGTGTATAACTGCTCGAATAGGAACCGCATCCGGCGCATCCTTCACCTCTTTCCACGCTTTGATATCGACTTGAATCTCCAATTTACCTCCAACGCCAAAATACTTCTTCGGCGACAGTTCAAAGTCGTACGGCGAGGCGTTCAGTTCCTCGAAAGCTATTTTTCCATTATTCACTCTATGCGTCCTCGGCTTTGAGTTTTGCGCCGGTTTCTTTGAACCTTTCTTAATTCTCGCTAAATATTGATACGCGGAAGGCGTGAAATCTTCCTCGTTTCCTACCGTCGTTTCGCATCTCACCTCCACCTCCATCGGCGCTTCCCACTCGCCCGCTCGCAACCCGCTCAACTCGAGCGTCCACTCGCACCCTCCGAACGATCCCAACGAGTGCGGCCCGCAGAATTCACAAGTAAAAGGAGAAAGCGACGACGACGCGGATTTCTTCCCGGGGTCCTCTTCGTAAAACTCTTCCTCGTTTTCGTACGCCAGCCTCGCGGCTTCCTTCCACTGCTGAAAGTCTCTCTGGAAGTTATCAAAAGTAGCCAAGAACGTCGCTTCGCGGATTCTGGAGGAAGACGGAGACGACGACGTCGACGAACTCTCGCTCTTCTTCGCGTTCTTCTTCTTCTTCGATGCGTCTCCGTCGGCGTAATCGCCGCCACTCAGTCGCTGCGAAGAAAACGCAACCTTCGACGTTGTTGTTGTCGGCGAGGAGGAGGATCTCCCGCTGCTCGCGTCCGCGTCGACAAAAATGATGCGCTTCCCACTCGTCGTCGTCGTCGTCGTCGTCGTCGTCGTCAGAGACAACAGCGAGAGAAGAAGACAAAACACCATCATCGCGCTTCTTCTCACTCTCGTCGTTCTCATCTCTTCCGCGCGTCTCGTTCTCTCTTCTTCTTCTTCTCTCTGTGCTATTATCTTTTTCCAATTCGAAGAGAGGAATCAATTGAATCTCAAACGCCGGCTTTTTATGTCACGCTCTTCGCGTTCCCTTTCTCTCTGCTTTCCTGTGTATATAAAAACGCGCGCTCTCTCTCTCAAACCGGTCCTCCGAACGATTGCGCGCCGGATTTTTGCGTCCGATCGTCCGGTGCAGACAGAGAGAGTACAAAACGAACGCCCTCAGGGGCTGCAAAACGCGCTTTTTCTTCTTGAAATGTGCGGAAATTTTGTTTTTAGAAAAGCGGGGGCAAATATCGATTTTAGGACAGTTTTTTAGTTACGCGTACTCGATGGTATTTAATACTTGATGTTATTACATTTTCACACACACACACACACACATATGATAACGATAATGTTGAGTCTCTTTTTTTTGTTACGCACACGCGCACACTCTTCTCTCTCTCTTTTTATCGGTTCTCCTCGTCGTGTTCTTCTTTATCGCTGTCTCGAATGGTGTCCATCGGGAGGCGGAAACGATTGGCGCTGATGACCATAGTCGCGGCTCTTCGGAAGGATGGACGCTGTCTGCCGAAGGAAGATTCGCGGGAGAGTGACGGTGAGATGCGACTTCTGTCTTCGTTGTGCGAGGCGCGACGGGAGGCGATGACCGCTTCCGAGGCGGCTTCGAACGCGTGGGAGATGGAGGAGGAGACCAAGTCGACGGAGACTCTCCTTTCTCGAGCGGGGGATGCAGATGGTTGCGCATCTGATAAACCACTACCGCCAACTTTCTCTCGATCGGCGAGCGCTTTTGCCGCTACTTGCGCTTTGTGCGCTTCCTCGGCGGCTTGCGCCATGGCTTCTTCGTCCGTGACTCCGGGGAAGAGCGAAAGCGGTAAACACCGCGTGAGCGCGCCGACTGGTAAAATGACGACACCTAAAACGATAGATGTGATCCACTCTTTCGTGGTCAAGTTTACAAAACCGATGGCTGGACCCACGACGGTCGAGCCGACGACTTCAATGAACAACACCTGAACGCCGACGGTGAAAAGAATGATAACACAGAACAGACCGGATTTGTGAATGTCTTCGAATACGTTGAAATCACCGATTCGTCTCGAATTGATCTCCGAGAACACTTGCATAAATACAAAGGCGTTGAAGATAAACCCGTTCAGCTCGAGCGTTCGATGGTGGCAATCTTCGACGCCATCGATAATCGGGCAATCCATACCCATGATGGAAGTCCCGGCAAACATCAAAGTGATGCACACGATGAGTTGATAGGTGCTCACGCCGATGATGTTTCGCCACATCTGTTTGTTCACCAACGGAGCCGTTCGACCGAACGGTTGTCGTTCCATCAAACGATCGGAAGGAGGTTCTGTGGCCAACGCTAAAGCGCCCATGGAGTCCATGATCATGTTCACCCAAAGTAAAGGAACGGCGCCGAGAGGTAACTCTTCGATACCGGCGCAGGCCGCGATGAGATTCAAACTCACCGCGACGACGTTCACGACCAACTGAAATTGTAGAAATTTACGGATGGATTGATAAACGTTACGTCCCCATAAAACTGCTTTAGCCATGGATTTGATGTTATCGTCCATGATGACAATATCGCACGCCTCTTTCGCGATTTCCGTACCGGCGATACCCAAGGCGAAACCGACGTCTGCGTCTTTCAAAGCCGGCGCATCGTTCGTGCCGTCGCCGGTTACCGAAACGACCTCGCCGAGCTCTCTTTGCAAGTTGCACAAAACGAGCTTGTCGGTCGGCGACGAGCGCGCCAAGACGCGTATTTTCATAGCCACAGATTCTTGCTCCGCTCGAGACATTTTTCGAAAGACGGGACCTTCTAAAATCGTCGCGCCTTTTTCTTCTTCGCTCGGATCAAATATGCCGGCTTCAATCGCTATGGCTCGCGCCGTGACCGCGTTATCACCGGTGACCATGCGAACTGTCACGCCCGCGCCTCGTAAAAGCCGAACCGCTTCAGCCGTTTCCACACGAATCGGATCTTTGATACCGACGATGCCGAGAAGCGTCAAATTTTCCTCCTGCGGCTTTTCGGGATCCAACTTGCTCGGGTCGATGTTCAAATCGACGTAAGCGATCGCTAAAGTGCGTAAACCACGTTCAGCCATGCGTTGAATGGCATCGTTTGCGTTCTTCTTGTCTTCTTTTGAGAACGAATCGACAGAACCGTCCGGCTTGGCAATTTTCGAGCACAACTCGACTAAAACCTCGGAAGCGCCTTTGACGTGCAACCGCGTCGTGCCCGAAGTCGAACCCGAGATGGCCGTAGACATTCTCTTTCGCGCGGACGTGAAGTGATACCTTTGTTTCACTGGTTTCGAGTCTCGTAACTGGTGGTATCGAAATCGGTCATTCGCGCCTCCGCCTTCGCCGCCGAAATCTTCAACCATTTGTAACAACGCGCACTCGGTTTTCGAGCCGATGTGCTCTACGCCGCCGCCTACTTTGTGCGACAAGTTCGCGTCCGAATTTATCGCGCACGATTCGCTTAAAATTTCCTGGAACGATTTTGAAATCGTGCGTAACGTTTCTTTGTCCATATTTTCAAAAAATATTCTTCCCAACCACGCTTCGGTGACTGTCATTCGATTTTGCGTGAGCGTGCCCGTCTTATCTGCGTTCAATTGCGTCGCCGAACCCATGGTTTCACACGCCTCTAACCGTCTCACTAAGTTTTGGTCCTTCATCATCTGTTTCATCGCGAACGCCAAACCTAGGGTAATCGCCAACGGCAAACCTTCCGGAATAGCGACGACGACAATCGTCACCGAGTTGATTAAGAAATCTAAAACCTTCAAACCGTCCCAAGAGCCGCTTTCCGCGCTCTCCGCGATCCACCGTATAAACGACGCCAAAAACGTCAAAACAGCCGCCAGAATCCCAAAGTTTCCAACTTTCACGACCAACGCATCGAGTCGTTCTTGTAACGGCGTCGATTGCGGCTCGACAATCAACGTCTTCAAAATCGCCCCCCACTGAGAGTGCCCTCCGACGGCGACGACGACGCACCTTCCGCTTCCTTCCGAAACGCTCGTTCCGGACAGCAGAAACGGATCTTTCTCCAAACTTTTAGAGATGTCGATCGGCTCTCCTGTCATCGCCGCTTCGTTGGTTTTCAACTTGCTCCCTTCCAAATACACGCAATCCGCCGGGATCTTGTCCCCGGCGGTTAACTCCAACACGTCGCCGACCAACACCTCCCCAGCCGGTATCTGCTTCACCTCTCCGCCTTCCTCCACCTTCTTGACGTTGTAGTTATCCTTCACCGAATTCAACTGACGAAATTTCTTCTCCTTCGCGAAATCGATGTACGCTTGCAAAAAAACAACCACCATGACGACGACCACGATCGCGATGCCTTCCAAATACCCGTACTCGTCCCGGTGCTCCTTCATCCCAGCGCCAATCGCCAGCGACACCACCGCGGCCGCGATCAATATCCGCACCGTAAAATCCTCCAAAGCGATCACGCACAGCTCAAAAAAAGTCTTCGGCGGTGGGTACTCGAACTCATTCTTCCCGTATTTCGCCTCTCGCTCCTCTTTCTCCTCGCGTTCCAATCGCGACGCGATGCCCGACGGACCGCCGCTTTTCTTCACGAAATCGTAATCGCGGTCCGTGATGGCGCGTTCCAGAGACGACGCCGTCAGCGACGACGCGGACGAAAAAGAAGAAGAAGAGTCGATGTTGTTGGTGTTCTTCGCTCCGTCGTCCGTCGTTGCCGCCGGTGGTGATGTCATCGTCTTCGTCTTCGTCTTCTGAATTATTCTTTTTCTTTGGAGAGGATGAAAACCGTTGATTTTATTCCTTTTCGGGCTTCCACGCTTTGGTGGGGAAGAAGAAGATATTTTTAAAGAAGAAGAAGACGAAGAAGAAGACAAAGAAGAGCGACGAGAACGAGAACGACAACAACAACCGCGAGAGAGGAAAACGGCGCTCATGCGCGTCGGAGCGATGATGCGTTTTGCGCGTTTTTGCTCTCTCTCTCGAGTCTCTCTCTCGAGTCTCTCTCTCGAGTATTTTTTTCTCTCGAGTCTCTCTCGGGAAAATAACTTGAAAACCCGGCAGAGAGAGAGAGAGAAGAGAGGGGGGAGAGAGACTCGAGAGAAAGCAGGAAAAAAAAGAGGAATGACGACGCCATCGTCGGTGGTCGCTCGTTGTTCTTGTCGTCTTTCGTTTTCTGTTCTTCCTCTTCGTTCTCGTCGTCGTCGTCGTCGTCGCGGTCATCAAAGTTGCTGTTTTTCGAGCCGAAACGAGCGCGAAGGAGGAGAACGAGCGAGACGACGAAGAGAAGATGTAGTAACGACAACGGTATCTTCTTCTTCTTCTTTATCTTCTGCTGGCGCGAGGGATGGTGACGAGGATACAAAAAAGGAGACGTCGTCGTCGTCGTCGTCGTCGTCGTCGTCGTCGTCGTCACCGCCGGATTTTGTGGAGGTGTTTTCCATCGTCAGAAGACCGTTCGCGACGAACGAACCGATGTCGAGGGAAGACGAACGCGTGTGGAGCGCGAACGAGGCGAAAATCATCGATTTTGTGCGCGAGTTTTATTATTTCGATGAGGATGAGGAGAAGGAGAAGAAGAAGGAAGAGACGACGATGATGATGTCGAGAGGGAAAGCGAAGACGATGGTCGCAACGACGCGTTCGTCCGTGGTGTGCTGTACTTTTGGTCGACGGAGGAAGAAGAAGAAGGAGGAGGACGATTTGACGTTGCTCGCGGTGGTGGTCGTATCGACGGATTGCGCGACGGTCGGGGTCATCGAATCTGTGATGGTGGACGAGTGTTCGTGCGGAAACGACGCTATGTACATCGAGAATGTGAAAAGGTTCGCGGTACAATCGGCGTGCGAGCGGTTGTACAACGCGGACAACATTTGCGACCTCGGCGCGAGGGTGAAATACGAAGACGCGATATTGTTCGCGTCGTGCGAGTTCGACGACGAGAGGGACGGGGCAAAGTATCAGAGGTTTCGTGGCGGCGAGCTGAAGAGGGAGATGGATGTTAACGAGGAGGGATTGAAAAAGTTGTTAGATTCAAAATAGACGTCGCCGCGCAAAACGATAATGATAGTTGTATTGCATAATAGGTATATAGGTAGTAGGTGTTAGTTATTTCATCAACATTGATCCAAAGTTACTTGGTAATCTCCTCTTTCAAGGACCCGTCGGCGGCCATTTCTAACACGATGTCGCAACCACCCATTAACTCTTTCTTATAATACAGCTGCGGGAACGTCGGCCAATCGCTATACACTTTCATCCCTTGTCTAATCTCGTCGTCTTTTAAAATGTCAAACGTATCGTACGCTTCGCCGGTTTCGTTCAACGCTTTGACAACTTTGGAGCTAAAACCGCACTTCGGTTCATCCGGCGACCCTTTCATAAACAATAATATGTCTTTAGACTCCGCCAATATTGATTCGATTCGTTTATTTGTCTTTTCCGTCTTTTTTTTCGTCCATTTTTCAATCGCTTGCTCGCACTCCGTTTTCAACGTACCGTCCGCCGCCATCTCCAAAATAATATCGTTTCCACCGGCTAACTCACCGTTCAAATACAACTGCGGATACGTCGGCCAATCCGAAAATACTTTCAAACCTTGTCGGACGTTCTCGTCGGATAAAATATCAAACGTCCCGTAAGTGATCCCGGCGTTCGTCAACGCCTCGCTCGATTTCCTCGAGAATCCGCACTGCGGGGACTCGCGGTTTCCTTTCATGAACAAAACCACCGGCTGCACCGTCGTCAAGTGCACCAGTCGCTTCTGTAACTCTTCCTCCGTTTCAGCGCTCGTTGTCGTTGGTTTCGCGTTCTCTTTTTCCTTGCTCGCTTTCATCACCGTCGTCGTCGTCGTCGTCGCGCCTTCGCTTCCCCTACTCGTAGAAGAAGAAGAAGAGCAATACGTCTTCACCGCTTGCGCTAACTGCCCGCCATCCGCGCCTTCGATCGTCTTCACCACTTTCGCATCGTTCGTGATCACAAACGTCGGCACGGAGGTCACTTCAAACTTTTCCGCGGAATCTTCCAGCTCTTCGGCGTCGCAATACGCGAACGACACCGGTGTCGTCGATTCCGAAGAGGCGGCGAATTCGCTCGCGAGCGTTTCCATTATTTCGTTCATCGCTTTGCACGGATCGCACCACGACGCGCCGAAGTGAATCACGACGCGCGGCGTGGAGGAGACGAGCGTCGCGAGAGATTGGTCGTCTTGGATTGTTTTTAGGAGAGAGGACATGCTTGTGAGAACGCGCGCGTTTCCTTTTTTGGAGTTGTGAAGCGTTATTTGAGAGTTATGAATCTGACGTTTTGAAGAGACCCGACGACGGCACAACGCGGCAAGTGGGCGAGAATATGAATCGTGAAAGGATGCGTCGTTGAGCAAATTTGAATGCGGCTAAAACTACAGCTATGTTACTATTACAATAAAGTACTGTATGCACTCGTATGAATCACTTTTTTTTCAAGTGCGTACCTTTCCCGCGTCCGTCTGGATTCCAAACGCCAGCCTCCCCTCCGTTCCACGTCGGGAACTGCCTGCGATTTCTGTTCCAATCGGTCGTGACGATCGCGTCGTTATCATCGCATTTAATTCGATCTGCGAATATGTACGCGTTTTGAAACCCACCGGTTTCTTGAACCTCGATGCGTTCGAGTTTCTTGTTCACGCCAACTTCTTCGACCGAGCGACACAGCGTCTCTGCCCACAAGTTAAACTTCGGTTCTAACGTTTGTCTCGGAGGACCAATCCACGTATTTTTCTTCCATTTACCTTTCGCACACACGTCTCTCGTTTTTACATAAAATCTTTGGCTCCCAAAGGGACCGAAATAATCCGTAGGCGGGTCTAAATAATCGCTGTACTGGTGCACGATTGCCCAGTTCGGAAGACAACAAGGTTTTAAGATGAGTTTGATAGCGTTCGCGTTCGCGTTGAACATCTCGCAGGCTTTAAAACTCAGCGTTCCGCACAAATGAATACCCAAGATCACGATTGGTGATTTCAAATGCCGCGTTTCTCCAAACACGTGAATCGACATCGATTGCACGCTGTCGTAAGCTTTCAAATCGACTTTCCGAATCGAAAGCGGTATCGGGTATTTTGGCGTCCAGCTTCCAATGCCTCCTTCTTCATCGCCGCATTCTGTCCCTATGCCTACGATGTGCTCGTTTGACATGCGATTTTCTTTCGGTTTCGACCCGAACGGTGGCCATTCTTTATCGATTAAATAAATCTTCCTCACTTTCTCTGCATCCAACATCTCGCTCAAAAACATGCCGAGGTACCCGAACCCGCTGCACAAATCGACGACGGTAATCCGCTCGCCTTCCCTCTCCGGCTTTTCAAACTCCTCGTCCACAAATTTGAGCATTCTCGCAATCACCGGCGCGGACTCGTTAAACTCCTTCGCGACTCGATCGCCTTTTACCGTTCGCGTCCACACCGACAACGGGAAATCCCGCTTCCATTTTTTCACAATCTCCACTGCTTTTTTTACCAACTCTGGGTGCAACTTCCCCACCGGCAACTGATGCATCTCAAACTCGATGTACTCCGCCGTGTTTTGCTTGTGCGGATTGACCCACGCTTTCTTGCTGTGGCTGCCGCTCCCAGCACCAGTACCACCACCACCATTGTCATCGATGCTTTTATCTCTCATGCCGTTTTTTATCGTCTCGGTGAGTGAAGACGAAATGCCGGAAGTGCCGATGTACTCGTCGAAGCTGTCGTTGCTCGGGAGGTTTTCGATGGCGTCGTCGAAAGCGTCGCCGTCGGTTTCGTCGTTCGCTCTTTCTCTTCCTCCTGCCGCCGAAGAGGAGGAGGAGAACATGGAGCACTGTCTTTTGGATGAAGTCGCGCCCATACTTTTTTTCGTCACAGCGCGCGCGCGCGAATAAAGTGCCGCGATAGAAAAAAACCTAACGAACTTTCTCTCTCATTTTGGGAGGAAAGCTGTAGGAAAAATACGCGCGAGGAGAAAACGAATGACGTTAATCCCACGGCTCGCGTCTAAACGCAAACCCGAGCGTCTCGCAATAGGAGCGCAACTTTGTCTCGTACTTTTGGAGGACCAATCCTCGCTTCTTGCACCTCTCCTTAACCTCGAAGACCTCTTCGAAGAATTTTGGATCGAGCGCTCCGAGTTCCGCTTTTAACTTTTGGTTTTCGCGTTCGTATTTTAGAAGCGTTTCGGCGACTTCGAGCGTTTCGAGTTGCTGTTGCTTTTCCGCGGCGAGAAAGGCTTCCTCTTTGGTACGTGCGGAAGATTGGGCGGTTTCGAGCTCTTCTCGAGCTCGTTTTGTTTCCGCGCGGCTCGTTTCGAGCTCCTTCTCGCGGACGACCAGGTGCGAGGAGAGGTCTAGTTTTTCTTTTTGAGCGCTCGCGGCTTGCTTTTCTAACTTTTCGATTTCGAGTTCTAAACGCTCGATTTCCTCCGCGTTTGCCTTTGTATCTTTCTCGATGGTCGATTGGAGCTTTTTCGCTCGGTCGGTCGCGCGGTCGAGTTCAACTTTCAACGTTTCGTGTTCGTATAAATCCACCGAGCGTTGTAACTGGTCTTGAAGCTTTTCGATTTGAAACTTCAAATCAGTCGTTTCCTTTTGCAATCTCGTGTTCTTCTCCATGGCTTTGCTCGCTTTTTGCTTCATTTTCTCCAGCGATTGCGTGGTTTCCGAGAGTTCTTCCCGACAATCGTCGCGTTCGCGTTCGAGTTGGCGCACCTTTTGTCTCAAAGAAGAGACCGCTTCGCGCATCAACCGTTTATCGCGTTCTTCTTTTTCCTCCGCGTCGCGTCGAATATTTTCTATGGTTTCTTCCTCTGTGCGCTTCGACTTTTCAACAGCGCGTTGAAGGCGTTTCGTTTCATCTTTCAGTTCGTCGCGTTCTTTCACCGTTTTGGATAGCACTCTCGATTGCGCTTCACACTTCGCAGAGCACGCGTCGTACTGGGCGCTCTTCGCCGACAAGTCTCTACGCAACTGGTCCATGGCGATTTTGAACTGCGCGCGCGCGTCCCATCTGTTTAACATTTCCTCTCTCGACAGTGTCATTTTATCGTTTTCGTTGTTTTGTTCATAATTTTCTTCGTATCCGAGAATGCGTTTCGTTTTCTCCACCGTCTGTGGAGGCGGCATTCTACTCCCGCCGACCCCTAATCGATACGCGCTCCCTTTCTTTGCCGGTGAGGACGCCGGTTGCATCATCAAACGCTCGTTTAATTCCATCTGTCGTTTTTCCATCTCTTCATTCTTTTCTCTTTCTTCAGCCAACATCTTTTGCAATTTTCGAATCTCTCTCTTACTTTCTTCCAACGTATCCGAAAGCGCATCCGATTGCGTCTCCAACGCCAATGCGCGTTGGTTCGCTCTTCGAAGCGCCTCTTCTTGTCGTTCCTTTTCGTATAACTCCGCCTCGTGCTTCTTCGCGTTTACGATAGCTCTCTTCTCCTTTCTCGGCGTGCTAAAAAAGTGTTCTTCGATTTGCTCCTCCTCTTCTTCTTCTTTTCCGTTCGCCGCGGAGGCGAGTCGAAACGTTCCTTTCGGCGGCGCCTCGTCTTCGTAACCGTACGGAAGTCCATCTGGATCCTTCCCGCCATCCAACATCTCGATGCGCTTCACGAATTCCATCTCCACCTCGCGCATCTCTTCGGACAGAACCAAAAACTCTCTCCGTTGTTCGTTTAGCTTTTCTCTCAGCGTTTCGTTCTCTCGCTCTAAACGAAGAAGAGTGTTCTTTTCCGACTCGTCCTCGTTGCCATCACCTCCAACATATAAATCACTCTTCTGCAAAGTCGCCCTCTCGAACGCAACTTGTAAAATCTTGCACAAATGCGTCATCAAAACGACATTCTCCGCGTCCGATACGTTCGGTTCCGCGCGTATGTCGCATTTTAAGACGCTTTTCGCCAACGCATCGATTGGATTCGATCGCGGGAAGGAGAACTCATTTTTGAATTTCTTTGGCGTTTTCGTTTTCGCATTTTCATTTTCATAATTTTCATCATCGATATCAACGTGCTCCGCGAGCGCTAAAACCGCGTCCACGTCGTATTCGAGCAGGTCGTCCCACGGCATTTTCTCTCTCTTAGGGGAGAGAAGAAGGAAAGGCGGCGATGCGCTCATCGTGTTTTAATGTGTGTTTTGTTGCGCGCGTTTTGAAGGACGGAGAGTCAACATTTTTGAAAATTCCTCTCTTGGGAGTGTTTAGGGTTTTTTAGGTTTTGAAGCCAAAAACCCCTAACGAACTTTGCCAAAAAGCTTCACAATTCACAAACCGAACCTCGCCGGTTCCATTTGGTTCGGCGGCGAACGGGAGAAGGAACTCTCGTAAAAAGTTAACTTCTTCTGTTTCGTTTTTGAACTTTCTCTCTCTGTTTGTGGCGCTTTCGTCGCGATGGGCGCATCCGGGAGCACGACGCGTAAACACGACGACGAGGGAGATTTCCCGACGAGCAGTAGGGGAGATTCGAAGCCGGCTTTGGCGAGGGAGAAGACGAAGAAGGACGCGCTCGACCCGCTCCTTCCGCCGAAAAAAACGTTCGATTTCTCCAAGTACTCCACGAGAAAGATTGCGCTCGAACTCGCGTATTGCGGCGCGGACCATTACGGGTTTTCCAGTCAAGGCTCGGAAGTTTCCAACGTTCGAACGGTAGAAGGGGCTCTGTTTGAAGCTTTGAAAAAATGTCGACTGGTGGACCCTTCGAAAGAGATTTTCGGGGAACCGTCCGTGGATTACAGTCGGTGCGGGAGGACCGACCGCGGGGTGAGTTCGGCTGGGAATCTAGTGAGTTTAAACGTGAGAAGTAAAGTTAGGGGTGGTGGTGTTGGAAACGAGGACGAGGAGATTGATTACGTCGGTAATCTCAATCGAGCGTTGCCGGACGACGTGAGAGTGTTGTGTTGGTACGCGGTGCCGGATGGGTTTAGCTCTAGGTTCGATTGCACGAGCAGAAGGTACGAGTACCATTTCACGAGAGTGCACATTGTGCACGGAGAATCTGGACGTTCTGAGCCGGAGGAGATTCTCGACGTGGAGAAGATGCGAGAGGCGTGCGGGAAGTTGGTTGGAACGCACGATTTTAGGAATTTTTGCAAGATGAACGTGAAGGATTGTCACGATTACAAAAGACACATAAAAGAGTGTCGCATAGAAAAGAGAAGCGTAGAACGAACTGCGGGCGCGTTTTTGCGCGAGACCGATTGGGTGTTGATTATTGAAGGAAGTTCGTTTTTGTGGCACATGGTGCGTTGCATCGCGGCGGTGCTTTTCCAAGTCGGTTTACGAGCGGATACGCCGGATATTATCGACGAGCTTCTAGATTTGACAAAGACACCTCGAAAACCACTGTACGCGATGGCACCAGAACATTCTCTCGTTTTGGTCGGGTGCGAGTACGACGCATCTATCATAAATCCCGACAAGAGAAGGGTTTCAGAGGAGGCTCGGCAAGGTTTGGAAATGCACGCGTTGGCGGCGGCGAGGATGCATCGATTAAAAGCAAACTTATGGGAAGAAATCGGAAGAAGAGCGCATGCTCCGCGCGTGGAGAAAGATACTAATGACGAAAACGATGCGCATGACTTTAAACGAAGCCGTGAATTGACCAGGGGTTTGCTCTCTTCGACGTACTACGGCACGGCAGCTGGTGAACCTAAAGGCGAGCCGGTGAGCTTAAAGAAACGCTCGACGGAGAAAACGTACGAGGAACGAATAGAAGACTTGAACGCGAAAAACGAGCGCAAAAAGACTAGAAAATAGATAGAGAACGTATACGCGCAGTACGCAGATAGATGACGCTATAATAATGATAATATTAGTAAAAATACACGCAGCGCTAATAAAACACGAGGACAAAACTAACACCTCCCCCTACGACATACCTATTCCGGGACGAATCGACGCACGCGCTTCCGCAACGTCCCGTCCCCATCCACGCGCTTCTTCCCGCTCTCCGAATTCAACAACATCAGCAACACTCTCCTCGCGCCTTCTCTCACCTCCTCGTCGCTCTCCTTTTCCTTCAGCTCTAAAACTTTCAAAACCGCCTCCATAGCGCCCTTCTCCAAACACTTCTCCACCATCCCGAACGACTCGTTCGAGAAGCTTTCCAGCACCCACTCGCACCTCCACAGTCCTCGCTTCCGCATGAAATTATTCTCGTGTTCGACCATATACAGCGCGGAGTTTATAATCCCGTCCGAAACTAAAGGCGCGGAGTAGTACCCGATGTATAAACTCGCGAACGCGGAGGAAAACGCGAGTAAACGAGACCGCGTTTGCGACTCGGTTTCGGACA
>Ga0181607_10002282_pt1 | contig 16908 bp, 9 predicted proteins | sample 041ome_9_FD_132420 | JGI IMG/M metagenome (GOLD analysis project Ga0181607, IMG submission 132420) | Coastal salt marsh microbial communities from the Groves Creek Marsh, Skidaway Island, Georgia - 041413US metaG (megahit assembly) | ecosystem: Environmental > Aquatic > Marine > Intertidal zone...
ACATAAAAAGAGCCCACTATTAAGACAACCAAACAGCTTGAAAGGTTAAAGCTCGCATTGGTTTTACTGTTGAAGAAACTCAGATCAAAGAAGCGTAAATCTATTCTCTGCGAAGAACTACCTTTCGAAACAAGCAGCGCACTAACAACGCACAACACGAAGACTATCGCGACGCGATCCATAAATGGGATGTCTGGAAATAACAACCTTCCTAGCAAAGAGAACACAGCTGAACCGATAGCGGCTGTAAGTGCACCATTAGCAGTCACTCGAGGAGACATTATACCAAGCAAGAAAATCGCCACTATCCCTGGCGTAAAGAAACCAGTGAATTCTTGGATATATTGAAAGGCCTGATCAAAGTTGCCAAGAAGTGGCTTCGCTACAGACATAGCAACAACCATCGCTATCACAGCGCTAATTCGGCCGATTAGGATTGGGTCACTCGCTTCTAAATTTCCGATTCTAGGAAGCACATCGACTGTAAATATTGTCGCAATTGAATTCGACATCGAGGAGAGTGATGACACTATCGCGGCCATTAGCGCGGCAAACACAAGACCTTTGATTCCTACAGGAAGAAATGACATCGCTGTTGGGTAGGCTTGGTCTGGACTTTCAAGATTTGAATTTACAATGAAGACTAGTATTCCAGGAAGCACGACAATTATGGGCATAAGTATTTTAAGAAATGCAGCAAAAATTATTCCCTTTTGTGCTTCAGCAAGATTTTTTGCGGCAAGTGCGCGTTGTATAATGTATTGATTAAATCCCCAATACGACAAGTTCATTATCCACATGCCGCCTAGTAAAACCGAGATCCCGGGGAGGCTGGCGTAGTTGGGGTCGCCCTTAGATAGAATCATATCGAACTTTGACGGTACCTCACCCGCCAAACTTAAAAACGCAGCCATTTCCTGACCTTCCCCACCAATCTCTTGCAAGAGAACATAAACAACGAGTAATCCGCCAAAAATCAACAGAACGACCTGAATGATGTCAGTGAATGCGACCACACGCAGACCACCATAAACAGAATATATTAAAGAGAACGATCCTAGCGCGAACATTCCGGCCACTAAATTAATACCGGTGATCGTTTCGATAGCTAGAGCGCCCAGCCATAATATAGAAGTCAAGTTAACGAAAACATAGACTCCGATCCAAAAAATACTCATTGTCAATCGGACTCGATGATCATATCTCTGATCAAGGAACTGCGGCATAGTATATATTTTTCGCTCAAGAAAAATCGGCAGAAGATATTTCCCAACAAGAAGCAAAGTCACCGCCGCCATCCATTCATAAGACGCAATTGCCATACCTATAGCATAACCAGATCCAGACATTCCTATTATTTGCTCGGCGCTTATATTCGCAGCAATGAGCGATGCCCCTATAGCCCACCAAGGTAACGAACTACCCGCTAAGAAATAGTTGTTCTCGGCTGACGAGCTCGCGTTTTCCTTATTCGAGAGCTTGTACGCAATGAGTAAGAGTGCTATCGCGTAGAAAATAACGATTGAGTAATCGAGGTTAGTCATGTGCATCCGCCGTTAGGATAGAAGTCAACCTGTTAATTACAAGCCATTTTTGTTGATATTGCGCTAGCTGCGCCTATGTTAACCGAAGAGAGAGTAACGTCTAAAGCGCCTGTGGTCACAAGCAGAGCTGGTGTGTCGACTCTATCAACCTTCAACCCATTCTCTACAAAGCACCGAATGGGTATCCCCAGCTCCCTCACGTCCCCTAAAGGAAACGCCTTCAGAGCCTTGGTAATGGATACCGCCGCTGAACAAGGATAGACACAATCCATTCGCACAGTGACCTCGTCAGATGGATAGGAATTAACTGCTATCATAAAATTCAGCATACTCTCTTCTTCGAGCGTGCCTGAAAGATCCTTGGGGGCTTGTGCCTGCCAATACCATTGATTTAATTGACGGCCATCCCCACTAAAAAGAAGCCTTAGGCTGTCTTCCTGGACAAAAGTATCTGCGCGCCTTACTCTTAATTGCCCTCCATTGGAGCGTTGATCTCCATTCCCATAGCGCTGTTGCCAGCCTAACGGCTCTCCTAAAAAGTGTTCCCAATCTGGGTGAGTACGCGCGTTGAATATCATGACTGAGGCCAGAGCTTCGCTTCGCACATTTGGTTTGGTTGGCTCTAGCTTTAGCTCAGGGAGCGTGGCTAAGGATGCACTGGCGAGGTTGAGTCCATACCCAGAGGGAAAGAGATTATTCTCGACTGGCTGTTCCTTGTCTTGTGCATTAAGACTATCGTTGGGCCAATCAAATGACAGCCGCCCAAGAAAATCAAACTGGACTTCCCCTTTAGCGTCCCGTAGTAAAAGATCAGCAACTCCACCGCCTTCGGAGCCTGGCAGCCAAGCAACGACAAACGCGGTGCTGTTTTCGAGCACGGGATTTATCCACATCGGCCGACCAGTCAAAAAGACCGTGGCTGTAGGAATACCCTGCTCTCTCAGCGTCAGTAGTATTTTTTTAACGCGCTCTAAATCCGGTGCTTGCAGATCTGAGACATCACCCAACCCCTCCGCATAGGGATCTTCGCCGAACACTATGATGGCCTTGTCTGGTCGGCGCTCAAACTCACCCTGCTCAGACAGCTCAATCGTTCCGCCAGCGTTTTCTATCTGATTTTTGAGCGCGCCATAAATTGAGGATCCTGTCGGAAAGTCAGCGTTTGCGTTCCCAATGCCTTGCCAGCTCAGTGTCCAACCTCCTGAGGCTTTCCCTATGTCATCGGCGCCCCCAACCACTAAGACATGTTGCCTGGGGTCGAGAGGAAGGAGATTCTGATCATTCCGAAGTAAGACGAGCGACTGTCTGACAGCCTCTCTTGCAAGCTTTCTATTCGCAGCTCTCGTCGCCGTGATATCAGCTACAGTCGCTTTCGCACGGCTCGAAGGTTTTATCTGCTCAAACAACCCCAGTTTAAATTTCATTCTTAATATTCTAGTGACAGCATCGTCGATTCGAGACTCAGAGATAATCCCAGTTTTAACGTGAGAGATCGTATCCTGCAAAAACTCTCGCCAAAGCTCGGGAACCATTATCATATCTATGCCAGCATTAATGGCTTGCGGGCAACTCGAGTTGGTGCAGCCCTCCACCTGCCCGATCCCGTTCCAATCGCTCACGACTACACCCTCGAAGCCTAGCTGCTCTTTGAGGACACCCGTCAGAAGTTCGTAACTGCCATGAATCTTTGCCCCATTCCAGCTGTTAAAGCTCACCATCACGGAGTAAACGCCTTCATCGATCGCTCTAAGATATCCAGCACCGTGGTCCTGTAACAGAGACTCCAGAGACATTACCGCATTTCCCTGATCGTCCCCACGTTGAGTGCCTCCGTCGCCAATAAAGTGCTTTGCCGTTGCGGCCAAGCCACTGCTCTGTATCGCTTCTACTATCTCGGGTGTATAGGCTTCGATAAGAGTGCTTTGGTCACTGAAGCTCTCGTAGGTTCTCCCCCATCGATCGTCTTTTGCGATAGCAATAGTCGGAGCAAAAATCCAATCTATCCCACTAGCTCTAACCTCGAGTGCAGTCGCTTTCGCTACATCACCTACTAGGCTCGGATTGTGCGTCGCCCCTAAGCCTATGTTGTGTGGAAACAGTGTTGCTCCATAAACATTGTTATGGCCGTGAACAGCGTCGGTGCCCCAAATGAGTGGAATGCCGCTGCCATCGCTTTGACTATTTCTAGATGCCTCATAAAAAGCGTCTGCCAAGTCCAGCCATTCACTCAATGGAGCATATTTATCTTTCTTTGGATAAGAACCGCCTCCATTCAAAACGCTCCCGATTGCATACCGACTAACTTGCTCTGGAGTTATAAATTGAATTTCAGCCTGAATCATCTGACCGACCTTCTGCTCGAGAGTCATTTTACTTAGAAGCTCTTGTACTTGCTGCTCATTAGCTTCAGTGGCCGGGTAGGCAACGACCGATAAAATGGCAGCGATTAATCGTTTCATAAATAGTCGCACATACACAGGCAGGAAAAGGGCTGCAGAGTACGCCCTGCACAAAAAGAAAAGGGTATAGCGGCGGCAGATGCCACCGCTATGATTAGGGAGCTAGAAGTTCGCGCGAACACCCAACTTAAAGACCGGACCATGATCCTGCGCTAAGAATAACATCTCAGGATAACGGACAAACAATCGTGTTTTCTCATCCGTGATGTTTTGAGCATCGAGGAAGAAAGTCGTTCTGTCGCTGTATCGGTACTGATACGAGAAGTCTATTTGCTTTCTCTCCTCGACAAATACCGGCTGCTCATAATTAGCGAAACCCGCAGCCGTCTCGGCGCGATAGTTCAGCGCTAACCGAAGCGTATGTCGTGGATTTTCAAAGAATATCGACGCGTTACCAGAATCACCGAACCCTGCCAGCGTGAATTGTCGCCCGACTGTCGTTAAGTCTGGCTCAACGTTACCCCCACTGACTTTGGTGTAGTTAACTGTGAATCCGTAAGGAGTATTTTCGAAGAAATGCTGCCAGGCGCCTTCAAAGCCACTCACCCGACCACTCTCTAAGTTGATCGGCTGGGTGATGTCGAAAAGAGCAAGAGGGTCAGCACTAGATCCTTCAATATTACCGTCACCGCATACCCACCAGTGGCCCGAGGGGCAAGCCGGATTCCATCCTCCATCTAGGAAAGCTGCTCCATTGAGAACATCAACGCCAGACTCGAGAGCTGAGGCAACCTGAAACATGTGGTGCTGATCGATAGCCCAACCCTGCGCCCATTGGAACTGCTGAGATACGCAGTCACCAGTACCTCCCTCTCCGGGGAAACCTGTTTGGGGCCGGCCCGCTTCTACCCATTTTTGTACACATGCTTGGGCTTGCAGACCGATTTCACTGGACGCTGGACTTGTGAGCCCATTAAATGGCTGATCATTCACCGTTTGGTTACCTACGAAGTCCTTAATTTCTTTACGAAAGTAATTTATTGCTACATAGGAACCCTCAGCGTAATAATTCTCGTACGCTAAGTCTAAATTAGTCGATCTGAGGGGGTTAAGATCTGGGTTTCCACCAGTCGCTGTGAGGTTGAAGAAATCTTGTGCGCCAATAGCCAGTTGCGATTCCAGATCTCCTAAATTTGGACGAGCAATCGAGCGTCCCCACGAAGCGCGTAGAATCTGATTATCTGTCACCCCGAGGGATAAGGCTATGCTCGGCAGCACTTGACTATTAGATCCGAATCGGGACGCATCCGTCACGTCACCGCGAACTCCGTAAAGGCCGTCGATATTCCAATCGATTCGGTTCACAAGAGGATAGAGGCTGGTTGATTCGGTTTTTACAGATTCATACCTGAGGCCAGCTTGTACATTGAGCGGCATGTAACCGAAAGCTTCAGTACTTAGATTGAACTGCAGATACGCAGACTCAAGATCCTCAACAACTCGCTCATTCGAGTCAATACCTCCCGCTGTGCAGCAGCCAACTTGATCTGAATTATCTACAAGATTTGCGCCCAGGCCTTGTATTGCAGCGAATGCGTTGGCTGGATTGATGTCAAAATAGTAGTTTGAGTTCGCTGGTGAGCCGAACGAATTCATGAAGGCCACCAAAGGAGTGTAGCTAAATAGCCCATCATCAAAGTCTGAAGCGCCCCATCGACCCTGTGCAGTTGGCGCAAAAGTGCCCTGACGTCTGATTCGGTTAAAACGGTTCTCTGAAATCGAAATTCCTGCGTCAACAGAGGTTAAGAGAGAAAATTCCGGTTTCCACTCGGCCTTGAGCTGGTATTGTGTGATTTGGTTTAACTGGGTGTCGTCTTGAAGGTTCAAATTTGTAAGGTACATGTTTTCCGCAGCGGAGTCTCGATCGTACGCGAAAGTATAGATGCCGTCGCTCCCTCCATTCGTGGATCGCACAGTAGTAATCAAGTCACTGGTAGCGCCTATGCTGTTATCGAAAATATTGCCGCCGAGAGCAGCTTTCGAGTCATGCGCATCTAACTCGACGGTCAGCGTGTCCGTAACGTCCCATGCTAGATTTATTCCGAGGGAGTTATTACTGCTTTTCATGCTACCCCAAGTGGCCGTATGGTCGTAGGAACGGTCTCCAACAACCACGTCCGTATAGACCCCTCGTTGGTTAATCGTCGCTTCTTGAGTAGTCCAGCCGCCTAACCAGGACCCAAAGAGCATTCCCTCACTTTGAAATTCAACGCCTGAATGCGTGTAATCTAGCGTGGCTGTGAGATTGTCAGTCACTCGACCCTGCAAAGTTATCTGCAAATTCTTCCTTACCCTGTCGTTATCTTTAATCAGATAGGCTGAGGGCTCCTGGTAGAAAGTAGACCCATCTTGTGAGCTACGCTGATCGGTAATGCCAGCTGCTAGAGGATCGACCCTCGAATATCCTTCGCTGAGGGCCATAACTTCAGGCACTATCCAATTGGATTCTCTGGTGCCCTGCTCTTGATTTGTTCTCTCTTGATAGGCTCCTGATACAGAGAATCCCCAGCGGCCACGATTTGTTGCAAATAAAATAGCTCCCTCGACTGGAAGCCCGCCAGCTTTGCTCGTCGTGTCTTCGACTCCAGCAATACTGAACGATCGTAAAGTTCCATCGATGTTGAGAGGTCGCGTAGTCACCATATTAACCGTAGAACCAATGCCCCCGGAGGGAAGGGATAAATTCCCAGCCTTAAAGACTTCCACAGAAGAGATGCCAGGGGATGCGATATCGCCGAAATTAAACGAGCGCCCTCCTCCATACTGACCGGGCGCAGTAGGCATCTGGCGACCATTCAAGGTCACCAAGTTAAATTCCGGACCAAATCCTCGTACTGCTATTGTTTGTCCTTCCACGTTACTTCGATCTATCGCGATGCCTGGAACACGCGCCAAAGACTCCGCTAAGTTACCGTCGGGGAACCGACCGAAGTCCTCAGCCGAAATAGCTTCCATCACTCCCGTGTTACTTCGCTTAATTTCGATCGCATCAAGTGAACTCTTCCGTATGAACGAGACCACGATCTCATTGATCACCTGCTCAGATTCCTGCGCTTGGAGAGGGATTGTTGGCAAAAAGCTCGGGACAAGCAGCACTGCTATTAAGTTTCGGGGCGATGGAAGTGCTCTGTTTGAAGTTCGATGATTACTCACTATTACTCTCCGTTTGTTGTCCACGCATCTAGATCAGTGCGCTTTTTGTTGTTTTAGAATTTGTTGTCTCTAACGGCTTAACTAAGGAGTTGGATCCGCGAGATTAGTAATATTCATATATCTAAGCTAGGGCGTGTCTTAGGTAAACAGATTTTAATAACTTTATCGCTAGCAATACTCTGCGGCGCGAAATACCCACGGCTCTGAGCTGCCAAAGTACCTTTGATTTTCCTACACCTTAGAACTAACAGGACTGTGAGATCAACCAATAAACGCCCCCCGATGAGTGGGGACTTAACTGAGTATGCGAGGAAACGAAATAAATTGTTGGTATCGATAAACTTTATAATTTATTGATATTACAATAATTTAAGCAGAATATTCAATTCCCCCCCGCCTCCACCAAATATTAGTCCACGCAAGTCCAACGAAGTCCTCAAAGCCCTGTTAAGAGTGCAGGTAATGCACCCAATGTCGGGGTAACGGCAGTGCTACCGCTCGACATCTTTGTCGGCAAAATTGTTGGGACCGAGTAACCTTAATCCCCACAGCTAGGAATTCAGTCGCGTCTATCTTGCTTGTTTTAATCGCCCAACAATTGCTTTTCGATCTAGTTCGTTACCAAGCAAAAATACCGCGTGGATATTTTGCGTGGCGCGGATATCAATTAGCGGATTAGAATTCAACAAGAGAAAATCTGCGCGTCTTCCCTTCTCTAGCAGACCACGATCATTAAGACCGAGTTGTGATGCAGCTGCATAAGTTGCGGCTCCAATTGCTTGCTCTGGCGTCATTCCTAAGGCAACAAATATCTCTAATTCCTTATGACCGGTGTAGCCAAAAAAATGATCTGGGAGTGCCCCAGCATCAGTTCCTAATATGATTGGAACACCGCGCGCTATAGCAGACCCAAAACTCCTTTTTATTGATGCGTCGAGATTTGAAATCAATTGGTCTAATTGCCACCGAATCAGGTCACTGGAATTAGAGGTGGGCATCGTTTTGTAAGTCTTTGCAAACACTCTGCTGCCGAGCCGAGATAAAGTGGCAGAGGGCAACGTCTCAATTAACAGTGGGTCTTCAGAAATAGTCATGTTGCGGAGCAAAGAAAGCCCCAGATTCGGAATAACGAAAGTATTCGATTCGGCAAGCGAACGACTCAATTCCTCTCCTATCTCATCCTCGAACCTTCCATGTAAAAATCCCGCAACACCAGCTTTTACCAGCCTAGCAGTGTCAACTGAGTCTTGTTGATGCGCTACTACTTTAATCCCCCTCTGATTAGCCTGATTAACTAACTCGGTGTACAGAGATTCGGCTAATTTCGGCTGTGTACCCGCTCGATCGTCTACCCATATCTTAATAATAGCGTCTCGTTTTGGTTCCACTGCCTTTATCAGCGTTTGAATATCAGACGTCTGGTCCAAGCCAAACAGTATATTTGTCTCTTGCTCCGCTTCAACAGTGCGAATCTCGTCTAGGAACGTATTATTTGGACCGAAGCCTGTAGGAGCTACACCATAGGCGGCGAGAGGTGTTGCTACAGGTAGCGACTTAAGATCGATAGTGGCTCGAAGCTCATTAATCAACGCAACCGGATCACTGCCTGCTGAAAACACAGTTGAGAAACCGTAGTAGGCATACTGCGAGAGATTATCGAGTAAATTAGCTTCGTTGTAATTTTTCGCGCCCCAACTGTTTACAGACTGATATCCTAAGTGCGCGTGTGCATCGATTAGGGCGGGTATCATTGTTTTGCCTTTTAGTTGCTGTTTCTCAGCTCCAGGTGGCAACTCCGTCTCTGTTCGAATAATGTCAACGACATAGCCTTCTTTAACCAAAAGCCATTCACCAGACTCATAAAGCTTTTCGCCAGAGAATATTCGGTCTGGCTGGAGAGCCATTAATGCTGATTGCGCATTAGCGAGCGCAGGCAAAAGTATAAAAACCGGAAGCCAGAGATGAGTTATTCGCATAGTGTTAATAAGCCCTTCAAAGTAAAACAGCCTTTCGCGTACTTAACAGTCAAATCCCTTAACAAAAGACGCCAAATTTTGCCCCAACTCTTCGCACGGATAACCGCCTTCCTGAATGATCACTGTCGGCATCGCCAGCCGGCGGGCGATCATGCTGCCTATTTCATAAAACCCCTGAGTCGTAATCGATAGACCTGCAATAGGATCTCCCTCAAAGCCATCGAGCCCCAAGGCAATAACGAGCGCATCAGGTTCGAATGCTTCAACCTCTGCAATCGCCTTGGCCAGGGTTTCTAGATAAATCTCATCGCCAGTGCCACGCGGCAGAGGGAAGTTTTTGTTAAACCCCTCACCATCAGCTTCGCCACGTTCATCAGCATAGCCCCAAAAAAATGGATAAAAGCGTTCGGGATCCGCGTGAAGTGACACGGTAAGTATGTCAGCACGATTATAGAAGCACATCTGGGTACCATTGCCATGGTGCAAGTCAACATCGAGCACCGCAACGCGAGAGAATTTCGTGCGCAGATGCTCTGCTGCAATCGCGGTGTTATTCAAATAGCAAAATCCACCGGCCACTTCTGGCCCAGCATGATGGCCGGGTGGACGGCATAAAGCATAGCAAGAAGCGTCGCCGGCAATGACCTGCTCGGCCGCATGAACGGCACTCCAAGCGCTCCAGACAGAGCTGTTCCACGTGTCACTGGTAATCGGACAGGAAGCGTCGAGCATATGAAATCCAGCCTGTGCCACAACCGACTTCGGGTAGCCGCCACTGCGAGTGTCGGGATGGATATTTGGCGTCACCTCGTCGGCAGCGTCTGGAATACGCTGCCAGCGCTCTGCGACATTTTCTAGGAAAGTGAGATACCGCTCAGGGTGTGCTCGCCGCAAATGCTCGCGACTGTAAGCCACTGGAGATTCGATTGTTAAACCGGCGGCAAGAACTCCCTCGAGTAGCATGCTAATTCGCTCGGGCGATTCAGGATTGGCCTGCCGTACACCATTGACTAAATAACTCTTAGGGTAATGATGTTCTTGGGCGTCGCTATAGATACACTTCATCACGAAGATCCTTTAATGTTAGGAAAGGCCGGCAATGTCTCTGCGAACTGCTCAAGACTCTCCTCGAGTAGCCTCAGTATGTCGACAACCTGTTCTGAGGAGACACTTAGGGGAGGGCAAACCAGAAAGTGATCGCCCTCTATTCCTCCACGCGTTCGTCGCGAATAGATGATGAGGCCATTTTCGTACGCGATATCAACAAGTATCAAGTGCGCATTAAACGCCTTGGGTAAAGGAGCCATGGTCTCGCGATCCGAGACTAACTCGAATGCTTGCAGTAATCCTTTCCCGCGAACATCACCGATGAAAGGATATTTAGTCATAAGCTTTTCGAGCCCAACCTTGAGCTCGCTACCGCGCTGTTCACAGTTCATTACAAGATCGAGTGAGTCGAGCTCATTCAGCACGGCTAACCCCGCGGCACAAGAAAGTGGATTTCCTGCGCTCGTAAAACCATGCATAAACCCGCCATTAGCAAGCACTGGATCAACCAAGCGATTACTCGCGAGCATCGCACCTAATGGAGAATACCCGGCTGCGAGCCCCTTCGATAATGCGATCATATCTGGTTCGAGTTGCCAATGTTCTGCTGCGAGAAATTTGCCGGTTCGACCGACGCCGGTCATTACTTCATCTAGTATTAATAGAATGCCAAATTCTCGGCAGATTTCTTGAACACGCTGATGAAAAGTAGAAGGTGCGACAAGCGCTCCTGTAGATGCACCCCCAACGGGTTCATAAATAAAAGCGAGCACAGACTCGGCGCCTTGCTTTAGAATCTCCTCGCGCAGATTCTCCGCATAACGTAGGCCGAGAGCGTCATCGTTTTCCTCTGAATAAATTTCTCGTTCAAGGTAACACCGCGGCGCCGGAATTTTTGGCATTGCTTGCATCATCGCATCAAAGGGCTCACTGAGCGGGGTATAGCCGGTGATGCTAAGCGCACCAAAAGTACAACCGTGATACGAGGGGAAACAGGAGATAACTTTGTGGCGATCGGGCTGACCTGTCGCGATAGCCCACTGCCGACCTAGTTTGAGGCAACTCTCTACCGCCTCAGAGCCACCCGATACGAAGAAGACCCTGTCTAGGCCTGCAGGGCTGCGAGCGACGAGTTCATCGGCGAGTTTCTCTGCCGGTTCATTCTCGAAATGCAGCCGATACGCGAAAGTCCCCTTATCCATCTGCGCAGCCATTGCGGCCAATACGCGCGCATTAGAGTGGCCAATGTTTGAAACCATCGCACCACTGCTGCCATCAATATAGCGCTTGCCATTGATGTCCCATAAATAAATGCCTTCGCTATGCGAAAAGAGCGGCCGCTGGAGTTCGGATTGATAGAACAGCGCCGAGTTATTTGTTGCCGGTCTAGCTTCATGCGACATTAACATCCCCTTCTTGTTAGACTCGATCGAGCATGAATAGGAGGCTACCTTAATAACAATTCTGATACAGCCCCTTTGCAGCGAATCGCCTGCTCTCTTACGAGGAGTTGTCGGCAACGAATTGATGAGAGACAACCAAGAGCTGGGAAGCAAAATACTATGACAGCATTGCATGGCTTAGACCTACTCGCGATGGGAATCTATTTCATTGTCCTAATTGGAATAGGTCTCAGAGTCGCACGCTCAGAAAAAGAAGGCGGCGACAGCGAATCGTTTCTGGCCGCCGATCGCAACATGAATCTCGTGCAGACGACTGCCTCCACTGCGGCAACAGATATAGGAGGAGGCTTTAGCATTGCTATGGGCGGACTGGGCTTTACGCTCGGCATAGCCGGCTCGTGGTTTATCGCGATTTCTGGGCTCAGCATTATCATCGTCTCTTTTTTCATGGTGCCAAAAGTTAAACGCTGGGCGGACGCCGTAAAGGGGCTGACTACGGGGGATTTATTTGAAGCGCGCTTCGATCGCCGAACAGGAACCATCGCTGCAGTTGTTATAGGGCTTGCGTGGTTTACCTTCGTTGGCGGGCAGATTATCGCCGGCGCCAAACTCGTGCAAGTCACCATGGGCGTTGACCTAACACTAGCTGTTATTGCATCTGGCGCAATCGTCCTGGCCTATACCGCGATGGGCGGACTCAAAGCCGTCATATTTACCGATGTGTTCCAGATGGTGATCCTTATGGTAGGGATCGTATTCATCGCGGTGCCGATTGGTCTCATTGAAGTCGGAGGCTGGCAGGGTATCGTCACGCACTTTGAGTCAGACCCTGAAACAGCCTCCATGGTTGATTGGGGTGCGGCAGGTTGGGGAACGATCGCCGAATGGTTCTTTGCGGTATTTCCTGTTTGGTTTATTTCGATAGCAGGGATGCAGCGCATCATCGCTGCACGGGACGAAAAAACTGCACGCCGAAGCTTCCTCCTCACAGGTGTGCCAATCGAGTGGCCTCTTTTTGCTATCGGCAGCACGTTAATTGGTATGATTGCACGGATGTTACTGCCAGAAATCACAGACCCAGAGATGGCTACTCCCATGATAATCTTAGAGCTACTGCCATCAGGAATTGCAGGTATTGTGATCGCAGCGTATGTGGCAGCGGTGATGTCCTCTGCTGACTCGATGCTAATGGGTCCGGTCGTTATTTTTGTCAATGATATCTATCGAAAGAGGCTCAAACCGGAGGCGAGTGATAGAGAACTTGTCCGTGTCGCGCGCATCGCAGTAATCGTATTCGGCATACTCGCTATCGGGCTCGCATATCGAGTGCCAAATGTATTGGAGTTAATTCTCTACGCCTACACATTTGGTGCTGCTGGGCTGTTCTTTCCCATGCTCGGGCTATTGTTCTGGCGACGGACTACTGCGAAGGGAGCATACTGGAGCATGCTTTGCGGAGGGGGGTCTGCAGTAATTTGGTCATTGGCCGGAGAGCCCTTTGGTATGGCTTCCTCTTACATGGGCTGGATTATTGGCCTGCCAGTTATGGTCATAGTGTCACTACTCACCGACCACAGCCCTGATGAAAACACGACACTATTTTATTCAGAATAGTAGGTATTAAAGAGCAAACAGTTTTTCACGCGTTGCGAAAACAAGTGTTTGCTCCAGCGCCGAATCGAACATCGTGATCATCTCATCTACCTGTTCTTTGTTGATAATAAGCGGCGGACAAAAGGCGAGGCTATTACCAGCCACCGCGCGGATCAAAAGTCCTTGCTCTTGGCAGAACTGCTTCGCCATCGCACCTACCCTCCCGTCGCTGAAGCTCGTGCGGGTGTCTTTATCTTGCATGAGTTCGACAGCTGCGATGAGTCCAGTGCCGCGTACCTCGCCAACAAGGGGGTGATCGCTAAATTCTCTGAGTCTAGTCTGCATATATGCGCCTACGACAGCAGCATTCTCGAACAATTTGTCTCTCTTATAGATCTCAAGCGTTTTCAGCGCCGCCGCACAGGCAACAGGATGACCCGTGTAGGTATAACCATGCCCAAAGATCCCTATCTGTTCGCTCGGGTCGCGCATTGCCTCATGCATAAACCCAGGAATTATGCTCGCACTAATTGGTATATACGCTGACGAAAGCTGCTTCGCGAGGCTCATCAGGTCTGGCTTTATTTCCATGGTTGTACAACCAAAGTCATTGCCTGTTCGCCCGAAACCACAGATCACCTCGTCAGCCCAAAATAAGATATCGTACTTATCCAAAACTTTTTTCAGCGCGGGAAAATAACCTTTTGGAGGCACCATCACGCCAGCAGCGCCGCCGACAGGCTCGGCTATAAATGCGGCAATCGTGTCTGGGCCCTCGCGTAGGATGAGCGCCTCAACATCATTGATTAAACGCATAACGAACTCTGTTTCTGATTCGTCGTTCACTTGACCATGATAGTAATGAGGCGTGGCAGCGCGAAGTACGCCTAAAGCCTTAGTAGGAAGGTCAAAATGCGCATGCATCGCGGGAAGGCCGGTCAACGATGCTGAAGCAACCGTAACGCCGTGATAAGACTTCTCGAAAGCAATAATTTTCTTCTTTTGAGGCTTCCCAATAACGTTAAAATAATAACGAAGCATTTTCACATGAGAATCGTTAGCTTCGCTGCCTGAATTGGCGAAAAAAATACGCGCATCGTCTACCGGAACCATCGATGCCAACTCATCGGCGAGGTCTATTGCGCGCTGATGAGTACGACCACCGAATAATTGGCTATAGGGGAGAGTCCTGAGCTGTTGGGTTATCGCGTCGATGAGTTCTTCATTGGCATAACCCAAAGACGCGCACCAAAGCCCAGAGAGTCCCTCGAGGTAACACTTACCGTCTTCATCGTAAACATAAATGCCATCACCTCGACAGATTCTTAGCTGCTCGATCTGATTAAGATTAGTTGTTGGGTAAATAATTGTGCTCATGTTTCTCGTAATCACCTAGCTGCGTCTATAACCTTAGGCCGAATTCAAAATTATGGGATACTAAGCTTCAGCGCTAGGTCTTGCCGCCATACGCTCATACCACTTGGCGATATGCGTGTGGTCTGGCGACATAGGCTGACCGACAGCCTTGCCAAAGGTGAGCATACAATAAAGAAAGACATCGGCGAGCGTTACACGTTCACCAACGATGAATTGGCGACCATCTGCCATCTGTTGATCTAGCCACGCAAGCCTATCTTGAGCCACATTCTTTAAGCCTGCCGCTGCTTCAGGAATCATAATCATTCGATTCTGAAAAATTGGCAGCCCCTCAGAGTAGCGAAAACCATTTAGCATCGGTTCACAAATAGATAGGTCGAGTCTTCGCGTCCACATTCGAGTTTGCGCGCGCTCTGCGGCGGTGTGGCCTAGTAAGGTTTTTGTGCTCGTCTCATCAAGATATTCACAGATAGCGGTAGACTCAGCAATAATCTCTCCGTCATCTAGCTCAAGCGCAGGCAATTGACCCGCTGGATTCCGAGCGAGGTAGGCGGATTCGCGATTCTCGCCTGCCATCAAATCAATCTCAATGAGTTCTAGCGACACGCCAAGCTCGGCAGCGAACATGCGGACAATATGCGGGTTAGGCCCCATAGAGTTATAGAGTTTCATTATGTTCTTGGTCCTTTTCAAAGTGGTACTAGTGATGGGCAAAGGTCACATCAGAGATGCATCAATACCGCTGTATTTCGACCGCCATTGGTAAAACTGGCGATGCTCATGCCGTATTCTCGGCAGAGGTCGGCAACTGACGTTCCCGCTTCGGCTTGCTCGAGCATGGCTACTATCTGACAGTCAGTAAATCGAGATTTCTTTATAGGTCACTCCTCGTGACATCATCATAAGAGTCTCTACTTAAAACCTCGACTACTTTTTGGGGGATTGCATAAGGGGTTACAAAAGAGGTCAGCCCCCTTTTGTAACCCCTCCGGCCCCTTTTCGCTGCTACCCCCTCTGCACTTGAGCAACCCACTGATCAACCATGGTCTCAAGCACACTGAGTGGAACCGCTCCGCCCCCCAGCACGGCATCATGGAAGCCGCGGATGTCGAACTTATCGCCTAGCGCCTGCTCAGCTTTCCCGCGTAGTTCCTGGATTTTCAGCATGCCAATTTTGTAGCTTGTAGCCTGCCCAGGCATCACCATGTAACGCTGTACTTCCGAACGAGCTTGGGCCTCGGTGATGGCGGAATTGTCGAGGAAATACTGAACTGCCTGCTCCTCTGTCCAGTTCTTGGCGTGCAAGCCGGTGTCTAGTACCAGACGAATCGCGCGCCAGATTTCCGAGCCAAGTCGACCGAAGTCTGAGTAGAGGTCAGTGTATGTGCCTTCCATTTCCTTTGCTAAAAACTCCGAGTACAGCCCCCAGCCTTCTGAGTAGGCTGTAAATCCGGCCTGGGTGCGGAAGGTCGGCACGCTTTCTAGCTCCTGCTGGATCGCGATCTGCATATGATGGCCTGGCAGGCCCTCATGGTAGGCGATCACTTCCAGTTCGCCTTTTGGCATCGCCGTCATATCGGACAAGTGTGCGTAGTAGATGCCGGGGCGGCTACCGTCTGGCGTGCCGGGGAAATAGTGCTGAGCCGCGCCGGGCTGCTCCCTAAACGCCTCGACGCGTCTCACCTCCAAATCCGCCTTGGGCAATATGCCAAAATAGGCTCCTAGCTTGGCTTTAATATTCTCGATCGCGGCAGTGGCATCATCGATGTAAGCCTGACGACCCTCGTCGGTGTCAGGGTAGTAGTGCCGCTGATCGTCTTTGCTGTCGCGCAGCATGGCAAAGAACGCCTTTAGGTCGCCGTCGAAACCGACGCTGTTTCTAATGACTTCCATCTCTGCTTTTAATCGAGCGACTTCATCAAGACCGATCTGGTGTATCTCATCCGCGGTCAGATCTGTGGTGGTCTGGTTGGCAAGCCGCTCATTGTAGTAAGCCTCGCCATCAGGCAGCGCCCCCACACCTTGAGAGATCTCGCTGGCGTTCACGATGTCTTCTTGCTGCCAGGCGATCAGTCGCTCGTAGGCAGGTTGCCAATGATCGACGAGCGCCGCGCGAGCAGCATTTGCCAGCTCGTCCGCCTGAGCTTGGTTAATAGCTTCGGCTTCCCGAAGGGTTGCGATTTTCTGCTGAGTATCTGCCCAAATCGCACTGTCCTCACCCTCGGTGAAAGGTACGCCGGTGATAATCTGACTGGCGCTGTCGATCACACTGTCGAAGGCAAAGCGTGGTGGCCGCACGCCAGCAGCGGCAGCTTCCTGCGACAGTGCTATGAGCTGGTCAAGCGCCACCTCGGTC
>Ga0181607_10002283_pt1 | contig 16908 bp, 11 predicted proteins | sample 041ome_9_FD_132420 | JGI IMG/M metagenome (GOLD analysis project Ga0181607, IMG submission 132420) | Coastal salt marsh microbial communities from the Groves Creek Marsh, Skidaway Island, Georgia - 041413US metaG (megahit assembly) | ecosystem: Environmental > Aquatic > Marine > Intertidal zone...
CTCCCTTTGTATGCCGCTTGGACTGTCCAACCGTCGACAGTGGAACTCATCGGTCGGTTCGATCAGGCACAGCTCCTCGTCCGTCAGCAAAATGAGGCGGGGGATATCGATGATCGTTCGCCAGACGGAACGGCCATCGCAACATTTGAATCGTTGAATGAAACGATTGTCAGCGTCGATGAACGAGGCCGAGTGTTTCCCGTCATGGATGGCTCGACGCAATTACGAGTGACCATTTCCGGTGAGACGTTAACAGTTCCGGTGACGATTTCGGGATTGATGGAAGAGCCGACGATCAAATTCGTGAGAGATGTCGCTCCCATTCTCAGCAAAGCGGGCTGCAACATGGGAGCCTGGCATGCGTCTCAATATGGTAAGGGTGGCTTCAAGCTCTCTGTCTTCGGGTTCGAGCCGAGTGCCGATCACGACATGATTGTGCGTGACCGTCGTCAACGGCGAGTCAACTTGTTGAAACCGGAAGAGAGTCTGTTTCTCCAGAAGCCGACAATGGCCGTTCCACATGGTGGTGCCAAACGACTTCAAAAAGGGTCGCCCGATTACGACTTACTTTTGACCTGGCTCGAACAAGGGGCGCCGACTCCCGAAAAAGAACCCGTCAAGGTGACGAAGTTGGAAGTCATTCCCAAACGTCGAGTGACCACTCCCGAAACCTCGCAACAAATTCGTGTCGTGGCGACTTATCAAGATGGCTCTCAGCGCGATGTGACCGCGTGGTCGCGATTTGATTCGATGGACGAGGGAGTCCTCTCGGTCGATGAAGGTGGAAGAGTGAATGTTCTCAAGCGAGGACAGGCACCGGTGATGGTCCGTTTTGAAGGACAAGCAGAAATCGCGATGTTCGCGGTTCCATATCAGGAACATGCACCCTTGGCGGGATGGCAGAATCAGAATTTCGTCGATGAACACGCTTCGGCAAAGTTCCTCGAACTGGGAATCGAACCCTCTCCGCTTTGCGACGACCCGACATTCTTACGACGCGCATTTCTCGATGCGACCGGCTCCATTCCGACTGCCGCCGAAACGGATGCGTTCTTGCAAGATACCGATCCCAATAAACGGGAAAAACTGATTGACCGATTGTTGGGTCTGACGGGAGACCCCAACCTCGACATTTACAACGACCGCTATGCATCGTACTGGACTCTCAAATGGGCCGACCTGATCCGCAATAACTCCAATGATGTCGGCGATCAGGGGATGTGGGCGTTGCATAACTGGTTACGGAACTCATTCCTCAATAACAAGCCATTCGACAAGTTCGTCTCAGAAATTGTGACGGCCAAAGGATCCATCTATTCCAACGGGCCTGCCAACTATTTTCGCATCAACGGCAACTCGTCCGAATTAGCCGAAGCGACCGCCCAACTTTTTCTCGGCGTGCGAATTCAATGTGCTCAATGTCATCACCATCCGTTTGAGAAATATTCACAGGCCGATTACTACTCGTTTGCCGCGTTCTTTTCTCGTATCGGGACGAAGAATAGCCAGGAGTTTGGTCTGTTTGGTCGTGAGACAGTTGTGCTGGTGAAAAATACAGGAGAAGTGCGACACCCCAAGACCGGAAAGAATCTTTCCCCCCAACCTCTCGGCGGTGAACCGATGGACTCGGAACTCGACCGACGCATTCCACTTGCCAAATGGTTGACCTCGAAAGAGAATCGCCTGTTCGCCAGTTCCATCGTCAATCGTTACACCGGCTATTTTCTCGGACGAGGCTTAGTCGAACCAATTGACGACATGCGGGCCACAAACCCTCCCACCAATGTTGCCATGATGGAAGCATTGACCGATCAATTCATCGCCAGCGACTATGATGTGAAACAATTGATTCGGACGATAATGAACAGTCGGCTTTATCAGCTCAGTTCTCAACCAACTCCTGAAAATGTCGCCGATACAAAATTTTACTCTCACTACCTGGTCAAACGAATTCCTGCAGAACCGCTTCTTGATGCCATCGATCAGGTGACCGGAGATGCCACCAAGTTCAAGAATCTTCCTCCCGGCACACGAGCCATCGACTTGCCTGATGCCGAGTATCCAAACTACTTCCTGAACACGTTTGCCAAACCACGGCGGGTTTCTGTCTGTGAGTGCGAGCGGATGCCGGACGAAAACTTGTCGCAGGCTCTGCACACTCTTAACGGAGACATCCTCACCAATAAAATCGCCTCGGCCAAAGGTCTTGTTGCTGAGGCTCTCAAAGAGAAAACAGATAACGAACAGATCGGAAATGCCGAGGTCGTTCAGAAAATTTATCTCTCCACACTCAGCCGCTATCCGACGTCGGAAGAACAAGCGGCCGTCGAAGAGTTCCTGAAAGAGTACCCCACAGAGAAAGAGTGCTTCGAGGATTTAATGTGGGCACTCATCAATTCCAAAGACTTTCTGTTCGTGCATTGAAATATTGTCAGCCGCTTGTTGAATGTCGTTCTGTTGTTATGGGAATGAGTTTATGATTCGTTATTCCGTCATCTTCTCCTGTTTGCTTTTGGGATCTCTTAAGGATCTCGACGCGCAGACCAGTTATCCGATGATCATGTCACTCGCTCCCAACTCGGTACAAGTGGGGCAGACTTCCGAGCTAACGATTCAATCCCGTTACGATCTATCGGGAACTCGACGCATTTGGATCTCGGGGGAAGGAATGACGGCAGAACCGATTCACCCGGAAGTCAAAGAGGGTGAAAAACCCAAGTCGGCCACTTCGCTGAAAATCAAAGTGACCGTTGCGCCGGAAGCAAAGCCGGGAGTGAGAGAGTTTCGGCTTTCGACCACCAACGGTGCTTCGACGATTGGGCAATTGGTGATTGTTCGCGACCCTGTGGTTGTCGAAACCAAAGACAATAACACGGCTGCTACGGCGACCGCGGCCACATTGCCGGCGACTCTTTGCGGATGCATCGAGAAAAATGAAGATCTCGACTTCTTCAAATTCACCGTTGAAGCGAATCAGACCGTCTGCTTCCACGTTCGGTCGCAACGCCTGCAAGACAAAATTCACGATCTTCAACAACACATCGATCCGATTTTGTTTTTGAGAAACTCGTCGGGCTCGACGATTGCATCCTCAGACAATCATTTTTACGGCGACCCGTTCATCTGCCACACCTTCAAGCAGGCAGGCGAATATTTCATCGAAATTCGCGATGTTCGATACACGGGTAACAAATATTGGGAATACAGTATCGAAACCAACAGCCGACCGTTTGTGAGCAACGTCTCTCCTTTGGGTGTTGCGGCGGGAGAGGAAACCAGTCTGGAACTGATCGGCTTCAATCTTCCTGAGCAGAAACAAGTCTCGTGGACAGCTCCTGCGGAAAGTGAAGGAGAACAACTCGTCCAACTTCCCCTCGCGGACGACGTGACGAACCCGGCTCCCGTATATGTCACCAAGTTACCCGTCATCCAGGAAGCTTCAACTGATGATGCTAATAAGACTCAACAAGTCTCGCTTCCCGCTGCCATTAACGGTCGCATTGCCACAGAAACAGAAATCGATACATATCAATTCGCAGCCAAAAAAGGGGATCAATTCACGTTTGAAGTGAAAGCTCGCCGTCATGGTTCGGCACTCGACCCGATCATTCGTATTCTCGACAAGGATGGAAAATCACGCGGCGAGAATGACGATTTCAGTTTGTATAAACGAACCTTTGCCGACTCGCGGTTAGAAAATTGGACCGCTCCTGCGGACGGCGATTATCAGATCGAAATCCGCGACTTGCATCTTCGTGGTGGAGACAACTTTGTCTACCTCATCGAAGTGACCAAGCCCGAACCCTATTTTGAACTGTATCTCGACACCGATAAAACACAGATCATTCCCGGTGGCTGGGGTGTCATGTTTGCGAATGTCGTCCGTAAAAACGGATTTACCGGCGGTGTGCAACTGCACGTCGATGGACTTCCCGAAGGTGTGACTGCATCCGCGGGGCGCGTTCTTCCCGGTAAACCGACCGCGGGATGTATCGTGTTTCACGCTCCCGAGGGGACCGCTGTTGATATGTGGAACATCAAAGTCTGGGGAACAGCCGAGATGCCGATGGGTGAAGAACAACAACCGATCGAACTTGTTTCGGCAGCCACGACGTATCAGGAGATTTATCAGCCGGGAGGAGGTCGCGGACACTGGCCCGTGTTGACACATACCATTGCTACCACCGAGCCGGTCGATGTTCTCTCCATGACGATTGATACCAACGAAGTTGTGTTGAAGCCGGGCGAATCGAAAAAAATCGAAGTGACCATCACCAAAGCGGAAGGCTTCACTAAAAACATTTCACTCGATGTCCTGTTTCAACATTTGAATCGACCGTTTGCCGACACACTTCCCCCCGGCGTCGAACTCGACAAAAAGAACAGCAAAATTGTTCTGACAGCCAAAGACGTGAAAGGTCACATCACGCTGAAAGCTGCCGACAATGCCGAACCTGCCGAGAAACAGCAGGCCGTCATCATGGCAAACATCGCTTTGAACTTTGTGATGAAATGGACTTTCAGCAGCGAACCGATCTCGATCACGGTGCTGCCAAAAGAATAGCCGATTCTCGAATCGTACTTTTGAAAATCAGCATCACGTTGAAGTGGTTTTTGGAACATCGTGAGCGTGTCGGAATGAGAGGTTTCCGGCTGCCTTCTTGCTTTCCTAATAGTAAAAAGATTAGGAAGACAGGAATTCAGGAAGCAGGCATGTGATTCAGATTTTCATTTTATGGATTTTCATTTTAACGTCATCTTTGTGGGCAAGAAATATCCCTTGAGAGACAACGCGCGTGAGCGATGCGCTACCGCACGTCCCCAAAACTTATCAAGACCGCATTTCACTTCGACGAAATCAGCCGGAACGCGCTAGCGTCCGGTTTGTTGCATGTCTTCTCTGACTTCGACCGTAACCGTGGGCTAGCGCCCAGCGGCTGATTTGGTCGAACTAGCTTGTGTGAATCAACAAAGATACCAGTTTGCATTAAGACTACCCCGATCGTTGAGAAGCGGGCATTCAATCGCTCAAATCGCCTTTTCCAGCTTCAATCTACCAGAGTGAACGCTCGAAATTCACCAACCTTAAATCACCTGGAAATCATTCATATCGGGAGTGTCAGGTTCGTCACTGTTGTCTGTGGCCGACGAAGCCGATTCGACCTGCATGATATCATCCAGCCATTCGATCTTTGGTGTCCCATAAGGTCGAAACTTTTCGAGATTACCCATCGAGTCTCGATAGAGTAAGGCACGATTGGGACCGAGTCGGCTGGCGGCGGGAGAATCGACCAGGTTACTGGAATCTGTCCCTCCCATCTGGAAGGCAATCCGATATTCAAACTCTCGCAATGCGCTACGGCTTAGCCAGCGATCGAAATTGTTATATGACTGACACCAGACCACCAGATGAATGCCCAGCGAAGGACCCTCTTTGAGGATTTCCTGAAACTGTGCCGACGGGCTGACGGTCTTTTCTTTGTCGAAGCCTCCAAAGCCAAAATCGTCTTCACTCTTTCGTAACTGAGCGAACTTGGTGATATCGACAATCGTCACAACCAACGGAATTGCGGCACGATCATCGTCACAGCGACGCAGCTCCATCTCGGTCGTGATCTGTTTCAGAATCTCTTCCACCTGACTGGGCGTGCCGACTTTCAGATGAGTTTTTGCACGAGAAACAACTTCCTGCCAACCTTCACTCGCGATAGTCCCGCCATCGAGAAAATATCCACTGGGAAGTTCGTCATAAGAATGTTGTCGACGATTTAACAATATCAGTGACAATAACCCACTCATATCATCACCATCGCTGCCGACCATCAGTACATTCTGGCCCGGCTGCGGCGAGAGAGTGAGCGAGGCCGGTTTACCGATGGTGACCGGATCCCCCAACCAGAGTCGCAACGGTGTCGTCGGTTCTGTTTCTCCACGTATTTGAGAAATCAATTGGGGATTGAGGGCGGGATCGGCGAGAATGTTTCCTTCAAAGACAACACATTCCTGATCGGCGAAAGCGGGATCAGTTTGACGCTGATGTGCTGTCGCCCGTTGAATTCGATCGAGTTGAGTTTCCCGTTCCTTATCTTCCAGCCACGCGATCTGGAAAGGGCTGTTCCCTTCCATCATGCCGTTGGCGTCGTTGTAGATCGCTTCTCCCGGTCGAGTGAGCAACCGGGCGGCGGTATTCTCTTCACTCAAAATCAGATGTGCATCCGACTCGCTACATTGGAGCGCTATGCGAACTCCCATTTGACTCAACGTCGTGCGGGCCAACGAATACGCCCCTCCCAATGTCTGCGAACCGAGCAAGACGTGAATTCCAAACGCACGGCCTTGCCGAACAAGACGATCCAGCATCAAAGTGGCATCTTGTGCGATGCGATCATCTTCCACAAAGAATTCCTGAAACTCGTCGATCATCAGAATGACTCTCGGCATCTTCTGGTCGGGATGATTGTTTCTCCAGCCGGCAATATCTTGCACGCCGGCATCTCGGAACAAGTCTCCTCGTTCTTTCATCACCTCATCCAGTTTTCGCAAAGCGCTCAATCCGAATTCGCGGTCGGACTCGATCGCGATGACCCGCGCATGTGGCAGATAATGCGACGCGTACGTTTTGAACTCGACCCCTTTCTTGAAGTCGATCAGATAGAACTCCAGCTCATCGGGGGAATAGCAAAGAGCCGCGTTCGTCACCATGATGTGCAGTAAGGTCGATTTCCCGGAACCGGTTCGACCGGCAATCAAAACATGTTGCGACGTACCGCGGCCGAGTCGCAGATGCTGCAAACGTGTTGCACCCGCACGACCGAGAGGAATATCGATCCCTGCACGCGAATCGGACGACCAGAACTCGGCATCGCTCGGGGCAATCCGGTGGAAGGGGACTTCCACTTTTTTCATCGTTGTCGAAAACTTGCCGATCTTTTTGACGATGGTCGAAAACTGCGAGGGAGTCGGTGGTTCGTCGGGTGAAAGCAACAGCGGAGGTTCACCAAAACTGGACGTCTCAAAATGTTCCTCTCGCCAATCAATGATGGTGGTATTGGCCAGGATCGATTCCATTTCAAAGTCGCGGGGTAATTTACGTGATGTATCACGACTCAATAGCAGGTACACGCCACATCGGGGACCACTGCCAGCAATACTGGCCAGTCGTTGAGCGGCCCGTTCACTGAAACTTTGCGGAAAGCCGGACACCACCAAAACACGATACGGCTCGGCCACTTCACCGGCGTGTTCGTTGTATTCTTCGATGCTGGCAAACTGATTTCTCAGATACGTCTGGAAGATGTTTTCCATATGCTCGGTCAAGTCGGCGAGCTGTTTGTCGATTTGATTCGGTTCGGTCCAGATCCGATTTGAGATCAGTAACTCGTTATCATCGGCCAGATGCATGAAGGAGGAAAAGGGTTCTCCCAGCCCGACCGGATCGAGCACAGTGAACTGGACATTACCGGGAGAAATGCCGGTCAGAAATCGTAACATTGCCACTTGCAACAATGCTTCTGACGCAGACCGTCCTTCGCTTCCTTCGTAATTGACGATGAATGAAGGCCTTTCGGGGAACGGTAATGCAGCAGGAGCCGTCCAATCGGTGGCGTGGGGTGGTAAGAAATCTTGTGTCGCAGGACCGTCCGGGAAGAAGCCGAGCATCGTTCCGTACATACCGAGCGGAAGATCTGCGGGAATGGACTCGGTGGGTTGCCAGTCATCCGCGGCAATGGTTTCCCAATCAGTGGGAGAGGAAGCATGTTGACGAATTTGTTCGCTAATCGCGGTCGCTTCATCGAGCCCGGCGAGCCAGCCGTTGGTGAGTTGCTGGCAGGCGGAATTCAGAAGCTCCATTCGTTCTTGCACACGTTGATGAAACATTTCTTGTGCCGCGGCGATGGCTGCATTCTTTTTCTTTTTGAGAGAGTCAATTTTTCCCTGATAGCGATCTTTGATCTCTTGTTTTTGAGATTCGTAGTGTTCTGTGAGAGGAGTCAGTTTCTTGTTTCGTTCTTCTTCGGCAACTCTCAACTTCTCCTGCTGTCGTTCTTCCAGAGATTGGATTCGTTCGTCGCGATCTTCCTCGAATTGTTCGATGGATCGTTCGCGATGCTCCATCAATTTGCGATATGTTTTTTCATAGACCTCTTCGAGCTTCACCCGTTCCCGTTCAGAGATCGCCTCCCAGCGTGTGACGGCAGCGCGTGCCCGATACAACTGACTGATAAACTCTTCATAAGCATCGCGAGTTTGGCGTCTCGAAATATCCCAGCAAATTAACGCCGTCAGGATACTGACAATGGCACCCGCTCCCCCGGTGAAAGCGAACCACACATTCTTGTCGATACTGGAAAATCCCAGTGCATCTTGATCCAGAAACAGAATCAAACAACCCCCCAATCCTCCCGCGAGAACCAGCATCAATAACAGTAATCGTGGACCAGAGAACCAATAGGCAAATTGCTGTTTCTTCAGTTTTTCAAAAGCGTTTCGAGATTTTTCCTCGGCTTCGAGAAACAAGTCGTGTGCTTCACCCGCACTGGACGACTTCGGGATTTCTTGAGGAGGTGGCTCCGAAATTCCATGACGGCGCCGTTCGACAATTTGTTGAGCCTGCTCACTTAATTCTTCGAGATGATCGAGTTCGACTCCCGTTTCCATGCGCACTTTGTGCTGGCGATGGATCAGATTGTCGAGTTTTCGTTTGGGACTTTCCTCGGACTCATCGTCCACAATCGAACTCATCATCCAGCGGTTTTGCTGAAACTCTTCACCGGTTTGTGACGCCTCGGATTTGTATTCGGTATTGAGTTGATGAATCGTACTGCGAAAGTCGCCTTCGATACGCTTCTTCTCGTTCTCGAATGCGATCTCTGCTTGTGTGAGTTCGTCGGACTTTTGATCGTACACCGTTTGCAGACGCGCATCATAATCGGCCGTGATTTGTTGCTGTTCAGTCTCCAGTTGCTGGGGATAGGGTTGGTCGGCGGCACTCTCGATGGCTTGAAGCTGCGCTTCGTGTTCGAGTCGGCGTTCGACGGTGGATCGAATTTGCGATAACAAACTTTTGTATTGTTCGATCAAAGGTGATTCGCTCAACGGGCACCTCGCTGTTGCTGAGTTGTTGTCGTATCTGTCACTTGGTGAGGCCCGCGGCTTCCTGGATTCAGCACACTACACATAATCACTCTCCCGGTCGGGAACACATTCTCGCTGTGCCCGCCGTGTGATATCGGACATTCGCTGCATCACCGACAGGGCGTTCGAGAGTTCCACGAACAACGGCTGTAAATGTTCTTTTTCAAAGGTCTGACTGTTAGAATCGGTCCACAATTCTGCCGTCTGCTGCCATTCCGCTTCAATCGATTCGCCAATTTCTCGCAGTTGACCGATATGTGATGTGAGATCAAAATTACGCATTTCGATTCTCCTTGTTCGAGGGGGAGGTCTCGGTCGAATCGGATTCTGGCGAACTGACCGACCGACCCAGGTAGTTTTCCAGAGATTGAACGGTTCGTTCCAACAACGCGAGCGATTTTTCGAGATCGTTATCGAGGACACCCTGAAACTTTCCCAAGCGTCCTCGACACTCTTCCGCTTCTTCGGAATATTTCATTCGCCACGTTTTCACCTCTTCGATTTTTCGCTCTCCCTCTTGCAACCGACTCTTGGCTCGTTCGTATTTCTTCTTCTCCTCAAAACAACCCGAGCGTTGACCGGCGACCGTGCGCAACTTACACGTCTCATACTCTGTGCGTGCTTCCGACATTTTCTCGTATCGTCGCCGCAACTCCTGTTTCCAGGCGAGAGGCAGGTCTCCTTCGAACCATTGGACAACCCGGTGCATTTCCCGCTTATAGGTGTCGAGCACTGCGGAGGCCCGATCACGCTGAGTGCGCAACGTCACCTGAAAGTTGGCAATCGCTTCCACGGATGTAATGTTGGCAGATTCTCCCACAATGATCTTTCTCTTCAGTGATCCTTTATCGTTGTTGCAGATATTCTTCGATGCGGTCGGCCTTCCGCAGCAAAAACGGAATGTACTCATCATTCACTTCCACGACTCGTGCCATCGATTTCAGATTCTGCTCGAATTCTTCGGCAAACCGTTTGTTCTCCTGATCTCGCCAGGAAGACGAAAGAGATTCCATCTTTCCGGCGAGAGCCGTCATTTGTTCCTGCAAGCCGCTATTGAACTGTTTCAGTTGCTGGGCGAAACGGCGAAGCTCTTCGGGATTGACGATTGCTTGAGACATGAGACACCTGTCGTAAGACGTGACCAGAAAGGATGTTGCCATTCTACGGGGAATCACAACAGCATGGCAGAGTTTTTCCTGCATCTCGCCGATTCTCACCCGTTTTTCCCACTCATTATGCAATCTTCGACAGTTGGGATCTGCCCTGCGACATCAACTCTCCCTGTCGAGACTCTTCTCTTCGCGCAAAGGTAATCCTCACCTACACTTCCGCTTCACTCTCAAAAGCTCTGACTGAAGGAATTCGGGCCGACATGGAATCGACCCTGCATCGACAACTCAAAACGCTCTACGCCCCCTCGTCTGACGAGACGGAAGTGATGGTTGACGGCTATCGGATCGATGCGATTGCCGAGGGACGATTGATCGAAATTCAGGCCGCCTCGTTGTCGTCATTGGCTCCGAAACTGAAAATTCTGCTCAAGAGTCATGCCATCACTGTCGTGAAGCCGTTAGCGGCTAAGAAATACATTATCAAAAAAGAGAAGCCGGACGGTAAAATTCTCAGCAAGCGATACAGTCCCAAAAAAGAATCGTTGTTGCATCTATTCGATGAGCTGGTCCACTTCAAAGATATCTTTCCGCACGAGAATCTGATCATTGAAGTGCTGCTGACGGAACAGGTCGAGCATCGTGTTCCGAAAAAGAAATCACGCCTCTGGCGAAAAGATTATCGGGTTCTGGACCGCGAATTGACCGAGATCCAACACCGCGTGTCGGTCGCCTCTCCGGTCGATTTACTCGGTCTTCTTCCCGAACTCCCCAAAGAACCATTTACCACCAAGGAGATCGCCGCTTGTTGTTCGGTTCCACGCTGGCTGGCTCAAAAAATGGCCTACTGCTTACGAAAAGCGGGGAGCGTCGAAGTGAGCGGGAAACGGGGAAATGCCATTGAATACTGCTACACCCCCGGCACACTGAAAGAAGTGGCTTGAGCGGGCAGAGTGTCATCGATCTTTGATCGAGTTCTTGACATTCTGAGTTTGGGGCGGTGAACTGGAGGTTCTCACAGTCCGTTGAATACTTGATTCTGCGACGAATCGACTATTGGGCTACCTCTTCTCAATTTATGACATCAGGAAAGCAGGAAGACAGGAGAAAGTGCTGAGTTGTTAAGCTTTCTTCTGGCCCGCAATGATGACATTAAAATGAAAATCTGAACCCCATGCTTACTTCCTGTATTCCTAATTCACTACTTTTGCCAAATCGGAGCGGAGCTAATCAACCTGGGTAGAACTAACGCGTTTCATTGAGATCGCGTTTTCACATTCGAGACCCAGACTCCCACGAGCCTTTCGCGGGAATAAAATTTGGTAAACAGCTCCAATTGGCTTCAATCTCACTGCAACGACCAAGGTCTTCACCGATGATACGCTCAATTCGCTCGCTTCTTACCATTCTGATTTTCGCTTTGCTGCCAACATCTTTGTTTGCCGCCGACAATTCGGCCAAACCGAATGTGCTGTTCATTGCCATCGATGACTTGCGTCCTATGCTCAATTGTTACGGCGAAGAGCACATGGTCACCCCGAACATCGACAAATTGGCGACCTCTTCGACACTCTTCACCCGAGCGTATTGCATGGTGCCAACATGCGGCGCCTCTCGTGCCTCGATGATGACCGGCTTACGTCCCACTCCGCAACGGTTCGTCAATTATCTGACTCGCGTTTCACAAGATGCTCCCAAGACAACCACGCTGAATACGTTTTTCAAAAAGAACGATTACACCACCCTTTCCAACGGCAAGATTTTCCACCACCCCGACGATCAAGCTCATGGATGGTCTGAGCCGGCGTGGCGTCCGAAGGGAGTTCCCACTTACCAACATCCCGACAGTCTGCGGATTGTCGAGGAACGGAAGAATATCAAATCGCGACGGAATCGTGGCCCGGCGTACGAATCGGCCGATGTTGGCGACGATGATTATGCCGATGGTCGAGTGGCATTGAAGACTATCAACGATTTACGACGACTTAAGAAAGCAGGTCAACCATTTTTCCTGGCGACCGGTTTTTTCAAACCACATTTACCCTTCGTAGCTCCGAAAAAGTATTGGGATCTGTACGACTTCGACAAGATTCAACTGCCAAGAACTTACCATGTCCCTGAAAACGCACCTGCGGTGTCGATCCACTCTTCGGGAGAACTTCGCGCCTATGCAGGCATACCGGCAAAAGGACCGGTCGACAATTTGACCGCTCGCAAACTGATCCACGGCTATTATGCCTGCGTGAGTTATACGGATGCACAAGTCGGGCGTATTTTGAAAGAGTTAGAGCGTCTCGACCTTGCGAAGAATACGATTGTCGTTTTATGGAGCGATCATGGCTGGAACCTGGGAGAGCACACATTGTGGTGCAAGCACAGTTGCTATGAGACCTCCATGCACATTCCCTTACTGATCCGCGTGCCGGGCGTCACTTCGGGAACATCAACCGATGCCCTGGTCGAATCGATCGACCTCTATCCGACTCTCAGCGAATTGTGTGGTCTTGATGCCCCCAAACATCTCGAAGGTCGTAGCGTTGTTCCTTTGTTAAAGAATACCAGCGACCGAGGAAAAGGGTTTGCGATCGGACGCTACAAACAGGGAGACACCCTGCGCACAGACCATTTTCGATACACCGAGTACTCGCAAAACGACGGAACCATGTTGGGTCGCATGCTGTATGATCACCGCATCGATGCGGAGGAAGACCATAACGTGGTTGATAAGCAAGCATTGTCAGGGGAAATTGGCGACTTGGGCAAATTATTGAATGACAACAAAGGGAAGGGGCGAAAAAAACCGGATAAAACCCGTTAAAATCGATTTTGGTTTCTGCGACTACACGGGATTCACTTACGAAAACTCCTGAATAATCGAAAAAATCGTTTGACCAACCCCCGATTCTGACAGAGTCTTCTGCAAAGAATTGACCGTGTTCTGGAAGTCTGGGGGAGGGGAAAGAGATGGGTTCCTATCGAGAATTAGAGACCGCCAAGTATATGAACCTGGACTCGGAAAGTGACGTCTCCTATCCACCCCCGGAAACATCGCCACATCTTACCACCGCCAATCAATTCGCGAGTGATAATACGCAACCAGCGAGTTTGTCTTCAGACTCTCAACCGTCGCCGGAAGAATCTTCCAGCAAAGGGAAGACCTGGATTCTCGTGATAGGCATCGCCCTCATGGGACTCGGAGGCATGGGGGTATTCAACGCATTGAACGATCGGGGAGAAGTTCCCGAGAAACGGGAGGACATTACCACCGAGGGAACGGTGACCGATATGACGGCCACCCAACTCAAACATCAAATCGGAGTTACCCTTTCAACAACATACCGGGTTGAATACGCATTTCGCGCCAATGATGGAGAGATTTATCATGGCGAGGAGATCATTGAAGAAGGGCAGATCGAGGAGTTGGCACAAGCCAAGCCGATCAAAGTGATGTACCATTCCAACAATCCCAATTTGAATGGCGCCCCCGATTACGGCGGCTACGTTTCTGTCAACGACCTTCCCAATACAACCCCCAACGAACGCCTCAAGTTTAGTGCGGGAGTTTTGGGATTCGGTCTCCTCTTGATACTGTGTGCCATTTTCATCATCAAACCTGAACCAACCGCGGTTCAATCTTCTTAACTTCACCACTCTTGGGAAGCAATCACCAGGGAGCTTCCATGCGGTCGACAATTTGCATGGCGAGTTTGTCGATGGCTCTTTTCGTCGCAGTGGCTTGAGATTGTCCCAGTTCGGGTGCGAAATCAGCATTCGTCTCTAATGAGAGCCCCAGTTGATCCACGGGAATCGTTTGTTCGGCCAACACATTGCCGTTGCGTAAATCTTCCCAGACAACTTTCACGGCCAAAGAATATTGTAAACTTCGGGCATCGTCGAACGCGTTCTCGCTCAATGGTGCTTTGCGAATTTCCACAATGCGGCCCACAAGTCGCGTGTCGGCATACGGTTCTTTGGCAATGCGAAATGGTGTGCGCGTTTTGATTTCGTTCTGAACAGCTTCTGTCAGTTGATATTCAATCCCGCGACGTTCGCTGTCCGATTCAAAGACCGGTACGGCAACAGTTCGCACGTCGTTGGCGTGAAACGAACCCATCATGTACCCACAACCAATGTTGCCACAAAGTGGCAGTATCAGAATGAGCAATAGTCTGCGGGGATTCGTCGTCGGTTGGGTCATCAACAAATTCCATCGAATTTATAACCGGACACGTCCGGTGGCATCATAAGGACGCGGTTCGGGTTCAGAAGCAGGAGCACTTTCGCTCGGTGTAAACTCGGATTGTCCCGAAGATTCTTCTTCAGGCACACTTTCCAATCGTGGGAACAAACTCCAGTTCCAACTGCGAGAAGCCTCTTTCTTCTCTGCGGGTCGATTGAGCTGATTGGTACTGATGAATTGCCGAGCACTTTGTGCGTATTTGGTATCGGGATAGAGTCGCAAGATTTCGCGACAATAGATGGCTGCGGAATCCGTACGGCCCTTCTTGACATAAAATTCGACGCGGGCCCATTCTCGCTTGGCTTTCGCCTCTTCGATGACCTGCAATTCCTGCTTCAAGCGGCCACGCTGGTCTGAGTCGGGCCACATCCGTAACGCGGATTCTTTCAATTGCTCGGCTTCATCGAGTCGCGCTCCGTCATAACTGGTTCCTTCGTAACTCATCAATTTGACGTGAGAACCAAGAATGAATGAGTTTTTGAAATGTGGACTATCGGGATAATTCTGTCGCAACGCGGCGAAGTATTCATCGGCCCGCACACTGTCACCTTTTCGCAAATAATGACTGGCCGTCATCATCAAGGCATCATCGGCGAGATCACTGGTCGGATCATTCAGCCAAATGGACTTAAGCGATTCCAAGGCACGTCCTTCGGTGTCGAATGTCGGTCGCGTGGAATCGTGGAAATTTGGCAGGAATGGCACCGCCAATGTCGGATCCCAAGAATCACGTTCGTGTTCGGGAACAGACATACTGGTCGTATTGTCGAGATTCGATGCCAACTTGATATCGCTAGACTGAACCACATCGGGGAAGTCGAGCCAGATACCGGCAATCGAAAACATCCGACCGCTGATTTTTGTTTGATAACGGGTGGACGGGAAATCTTTCGTCAGCTCGGCAAACGCATCCGTTGCTTCCGGGTATCGTTTCGTTTCAAAATAGAGTTCACCCAGCAAGTAGAGCGCATCTTCTTTGACGGCATAATCATTGTACTTTTTGGCAACCGATTTCAAACGACTCTCAGCCGCATTCCAATCTCGCTGTTGATATAGCTGCTCGGCCTCACGAAATTCATCGCGTCCCAGTTCGTAATAGCCGGGATTTCGACGAAGCTCCTCCTGATCGGTTTTATCGGTCCAGGAGAGCATCCGTTCGAGCGGTCCTTTGACATTGTCGGTTTTGCTCATCGTGCTCAGTCGCTTCTCTTCAGTCTTTCGACCAAACAAACTGAACGAACTGCAACCAGGTGCGACCGTAATGATAGCGCAGAAAAGGAGCGTCCATTTCAGACGACCGTGGCAAATGGGATGTCGATCCATCGGTTCCACTTCTTCAAATGATCCGCGACTCATCCTTGAGACCGGAAGTATTTCGGGGGGGAAGGTTTGATTAACCGTCCCTGAACCGGGCCGGATTTGTATCAGATGGGATAGGTTTGTGGGAGGGGAATTGTCGAATGACAGGAAATTATCGGGAAAGGGTCTGCAAATATCGTAATGTCTTCGGACGGCGGCCCAAGTCGTAGGAAACGGCGGACGTCGTCACATTATTCATATCTTTAAGTATTTTATCATCCAGGGACTCGGGTTCGATCGCCTCCGGTTGAGACAATTGTCGCAACCAGCGGACCGCTTCTAATCCGATACGATTCTTCTCGTATTCTCGTGTCTGACAGCGACGGCATAACAGCCCCCCCTGAGAGACCCAATACGCAAACGGCGCCCCGTCATCCGTGGGCCGATCACATTTCAAACAGGTTTCAAAATTCGGTAAATGGCCTATTTCCCGCAATAAAGCCAGCTCAAACAAGATTATGGCTAATCGTGGGACAGACGCTTCATCATCCAATCGAATCAACGATTCTTGGGCGGCATCATACAACCCCGGATGAGGATCAAATTCCTCATTCAAACCATCCAACAGTTCGGCGAAATAATACCCGCCGTACAATCGAATCAGTTCACCGTGAGTGTTCTGAAACCGTTCTTCAAACGCGATTCGGTCAAAATCCCCAGAGTTCCCGAGGATTTACGAATGAAGACTATGTCACAGATCGAAAGCAGGTCAAGACCAGACTCGAAAGGCCCCTTAAGTCGTTTCGCACCTTTAGCTAACAGCGGAACCTTGCCAAATTCGCGTGTGTAAAAAGTGACAACACGGCTTGTTTCCGAGAAATCGACCTGACGAATGATGATCGCTTCCGTTTTTTCGGTCGACATGATGGTGCGATTGCAGGTGACGGAATATCACGCCGAAAGTCCATTCTGTTCGGCGGACCAACAGTCTAGCACACTCACGAATGAAATCGCGAGACCGGTCCCGCTTTGACACGTCTGCGAGCCTCCCAATAAGCCGACCAGACACCCCACCAGACCCGCGGCTGTCTCCAGAACCGGGTGAGATTCCCTTTCAGAAGGACC
>Ga0181607_10002285_pt1 | contig 16902 bp, 14 predicted proteins | sample 041ome_9_FD_132420 | JGI IMG/M metagenome (GOLD analysis project Ga0181607, IMG submission 132420) | Coastal salt marsh microbial communities from the Groves Creek Marsh, Skidaway Island, Georgia - 041413US metaG (megahit assembly) | ecosystem: Environmental > Aquatic > Marine > Intertidal zone...
CGTACGCAGCTTATCCCACGCACCAGATAACGTCATAAGGCCGTTGATCATCCCGCCCCATGACGGCATCCAAAGCACGACAGAAAACGCCATACCCAAGGTCGCCGCCCAATCAGGCAATGCGGTATAATGCAAATGATGCGGGCCTGCCCAAATATAAATAAAGATCAGCGCCCAAAAATGAATGATCGACAACTTATAGGAATAAACGGGACGCTCTGCCTGTTTTGGAATGAAATAGTACATCATTCCCAAAAAACCCGCTGTCAGGAAAAACCCTACAGCATTGTGTCCATACCACCATTGTGTCATCGCATCTTGAACGCCAGCAAAGACTTGAACAGATTTTGAACCAAGCAAGGAAACAGGGATCGAGATATTGTTAAAGACATGCAACATGGCAACGGTCACGATAAACGATAGATAGAACCAGTTTGCGACGTAGATATGTTTCTCTTTGCGACGCATAATGGTACCCAAAAACACCGCAAGATATGCAAGCCAGACAATGGTCAAAAGCCAGTCTGTAAACCATTCAGGTTCAGCGTATTCTTTGGACTGTGTAGCCCCGAATAAATACCCGATGGCAGCGGTCAAAATGACAAGCTGATACCCCCAGAACACCCATATCGCTAGGTTCCCCCCCCATAGGCGGGCAGCAGATGTTCTTTGGACGACATAAAACGACGTCGCAATCAACGCATTGCCACCAAAGGCAAAAATAACTGCCGAAGTGTGCAGAGGACGCAAACGGCCAAAGTTTGCAAGGCCGTCAGCCCATGCAAAATTCAATGCTGGGAAGGCCAATTGAAACGCAATAAACGTTCCCATCAAAAACCCAACAATGCCCCATAACGCGGTTGCAATCACACCATAACGAACAACATCGTCGAAGTATGTTTGCTCGCGTACCGCGACTAATACCGGTTCGTCCGTATTACGAAGCGTCACAATAAATGCTGTCGCGGCGAACAACATCACGACCAAGGCTTGGGCCTGATAGGCTGCGTCACGACCATAATTGGCCGCAATCATCGCCAAAAGCGTCATCAGACCCATTACGATCAATTTGTAATAGTTTGCCATTTCTTTTCCTTTTGAAACACCTTTGGGCGCGGAAACAGCCCAAAGGATTCTTCTCCTGTAGGTGTGAAATGGACTTTTCAGAGGATCTTTACCTTGATCTAAATCAAGTTACGCAAAAGAAGTGCAATTTTGCATTCTATTTTAGGAATATAATTAAGTGATGAACCCACCGTCGGCGTCATCACCCGCTTCTATCACTAAAAGCTGCATATCGGGAACGCGCACATGACGTTTTCCGATCAATTCGATGACACCGTCTTTTTTAAGGGCGTTTATTTGTCGCGAAACTGTTTCCAAAGTTAAACCGAGGTAATCGGACATGGCTTCGCGCGTTAAGGGTAAATCAAATTCAATTGCATCGCTGGGCGACAATTTCCTTAGTGTCGCATAGCGCCGTGCAATGATAGCCAAAAGCGACGCAAGCTTTTCGCGTGCCGTTTTTCGTCCCAAAACCAACATCCATTCGCGTGCCGCGTCAAGCTCGTCTAGCGTGATCTGAAGCAATCGTTGGACAAGATGTGGCGTTTGAACCATCAACTCTTCGAACGGTTTGCGTTGAAAACAACACAGCGTAACGTCTGTTGTTGCTTGGACATCATAGACGACACCATCACGACCCGGACGCCCCACAAAATCAGAGGGCAACAAGAGGCCGACCATTTGTGTACGTCCGTCTTCCATGGTTTGCGACAATGTTGCAATCCCATTTACCACAGAAGCCACAAAGTCCATTTTCTGCCCAGTTAAAGCGATCGTTTGACCAGTTTGAAACGTACGATAGTATTTTATCTTATCTAATTTTTGCAGTTCATCATCATCACAGCGTGAACACACCGCACGGTGCCGAATTTGGCAATCCGAACAAGCCATCTGTTTAAGTTTTTCCGCCGGCATGTTTCACCTATTAGATTTGATCTGCATCAAAGACGATAGCCCTAGAACGCACTAAAAGCGCATTATGACAGATCTTATCCAATTCGAGCGCTTGGGACTTTTTAACGCAAAAGTACCAAGATATACAAGCTATCCGACGGCACCGCACTTTGACGCAGGTGTGAATGCCGAGCAATTCACCAGATGGCTGAATGCCATCCCGAAAGGTGACGCAATTTCGCTTTACGTGCATATCCCGTTTTGCCGGCGGTTATGTTGGTTTTGTGCCTGTCGAACGCAGGGTGTCAAAACAGACACGCCTTTGGAAACATACGTCCGGCGCCTTGAAACCGAAATTGACATGGTTTTTCGAAATCTTCCCCAGGGCGTTAATCTTTCACAATTACACTGGGGTGGCGGCACCCCAACAATTCTTGGCCCTCGGTTAATCACACGATTGGCAAAAAAGATCACAGACAGATTTCCATTTTCACCAAACTATACATTTTCGGTAGAAATCGATCCGAACGAAATTGATAAACAGCGGATTGCTGCATTGGCTGCGGTGGGTATGAACCGCGCATCACTTGGCATTCAGGACTTTGACGACAAAATACAAAGCGCGATCGGACGCCCACAAGGGTTTAACGAAACAAAATATGCATTCGAATTGTTACGAGACCATGGAGTTGGTTCAATAAATGCTGACCTCGTCTACGGTTTGCCACATCAGACCAAGCATCGGCTTACTCAGACTGTGCAAAAACTAACATCTCTATCGCCTGATCGCATTGCGCTTTATGGGTATGCCCATGTCCCATGGATGGCGCGCAGACAAAAGCTGATTGATTCAGATGCGCTTCCATCATCCTTTGAACGACTTGAACTGTTTAATTGTGCAAGCGATTTGTTGATATGGGATCGCTATAGGACAATCGGTATCGACCACTTTGCTCTATCACATGACGAAATGAGCAACGCCCAAAAAAACCGGACCTTGAAACGGAATTTTCAAGGATATTCTGTTGATCCGTCGAATGTCCTGATTGGTCTTGGGGCATCATCAATATCACATTTTCCAAACGGCTATGCCCAAAACGCCAGCGCAACATCACAATACGCGGCTGCCATTGATCAACATGAATTCGCAATCATACGAGGACATGTTTTTAACCATGATGACAGGGTGCGCGCAAAAATTATCAACTCTTTGATGTGTAATTTTGATGTACAGACCGCCGATATCATCAACAATTTCGCAATCAACCGAGATGCGCTGTATTCAGAATTTGTGGAGATAAACAGAAAGTTTGAATATTTGCTCGTCGTTAATGAACGTGGCCTGTTTGTCCCGCCCAAAGTACGTCCATTGACCCGCATGATCGCACGCGAGTTTGACGCATACGTATTATCGCGCGCAGGGCATAGCGCTGCAATCTAGCCTAATGCTGCAGCGATCAGCGCTTTTGTATATTCGGTTTGGGGAGCATCAAAAATTTGATTTGCGTCACCAGCTTCGATGACATCGCCCTGCTTCATCACCATCACACGATGCGACATCGCGCGAACAACCTTTAGATCATGGCTAATGAACACATAAGCAAGACCATATTTCTTTTGCAGATCGCGCAAAAGATCCACAATTTGAACCTGGACCGTCATATCCAACGCGGACGTTGGTTCATCCAAAACAACCAATTTAGGACGCAAAATCATGGCTCTTGCTATGGCTATCCTTTGTCGTTGCCCACCTGAAAATTCATGGGGGTATCGATTCATCATTTCTGGATCCAACCCAACCTCATGCATAATTTCGGCCACCATGTCGCGTTCGACAGACGCCGTGAAATTGGCGTGCACACTCAGTCCTTCAGAAATAATTTGGGCGCATGTCATACGCGGGGACAGTGATCCAAAGGGATCTTGAAACACAATCTGCATATCAGCGCGCATGTCACGGAGTTGTTTTGTTTTCAACCCACCAATGTTCCGGCCCATGACGACCGCGCTACCATCAAAATTAATCAAGCGCATCAACGCCAATGCAAGTGTCGTCTTTCCTGACCCACTTTCCCCGACAATGCCAATCGTTTCACCCGCGCGGACAACAAAATTGGCATCATTGACAGCCTTTACATGGCCGACTGTACGCTTCAAAAATCCACGTTGGATTGAAAACCAGATACGCATATGTTGCGCTTCGGCAACGATTTGGGCGTCCTGTGCAACCGGTTCAGGGGCGCCAATCGCATGTGCCGATAAAAGTTTTTGCGTATAGTCATGTTTTGGGTTCGCAAACACATCGGCCGTTCGGCCATGTTCAACAATATTGCCGTCCTTCATGACACAGACGCGATCGGCAATGCGCTTAACGATGCCTAAATCATGTGTAATGAACAGCATCGACATGCCTTCATTTTTTTTCAAATCAACAAGCAAATCCAATATTTGGGCTTGGATGGTAACATCAAGAGCGGTTGTTGGTTCGTCAGCAATCAACAATTTTGGATTATTGGCCAAGGCCATCGCAATCATAATACGTTGCCGCTGTCCGCCTGATAACTGATGTGGATAAGCCGATAGTCTACTTTCAGGATCATGAATGCCGACACGCTCGAGCAAATATAAAATACGGCTCTTCGCGGCATCGCCGACCAACCCTTGATGCAATTGCAAACTTTCGCGCAACTGTTTTTCAAGAGTATGAAGCGGGTTCAGCGACGTCATGGGTTCTTGGAAAATGAAACTAATGTCATTTCCTCGCGTCTGCCTAAGCGCTTTCTCTGAGGCTCCGATCATTTCGCGTCCGTCAAATTTTACAGAACCGGACAGGCTGGAATTTTTCCCCAATAACGATACTGTGCTTAGCGCGGTAACCGATTTTCCCGACCCACTTTCGCCCACCAGGGCGACCACTTCACCACGCGCGATGTCAAATGACACTTTATGCACCACGCGCGATGTTCGCGCCGATTGGGTGAACGAAATTTCTAGATTTTTCACCGACAAAAGTTGTGTCATTCGAATGTCTTTCTGGGATCGAACGCATCGCGAACCCCTTCAAAAATGAACACCAAAAGAGCAAGCATAAACGCAAAAGTGAAAAATGCGGTGAAACCCAACCAAGGGGCCTGAAGGTTTTGTTTCGCTTGCAATGTCAGTTCGCCCAGCGACGGTGCCGAGGATGGCAAGCCAAAACCCAAGAAATCTAAACTAGCCAACCCTGCAATGGTTCCTGTCACGATAAAGGGCAGCATTGTCAGGGTTGCGACCATGGCATTTGGCAGCATATGACGGAACATAATTTTCCAATTCGACACGCCCAGCGCTTTGGCCGCGCGGACATATTCAAGATTGCGCGCCCGTAGAAATTCAGCTCGGACAACCCCAACCAATCCGATCCAGCCAAATAATACCATCAAGAATACCAGCAACCAAAATCCGCGGCCCAATATCGCAAACATGATGATGATGATGTAAAGCGATGGTACAGCCCCCCATATTTCGATCACCCGCTGTAAAATCAAATCGGTTAGTCCACCGAAAAAGCCTTGGATCGCACCAGCGATTATTCCAATCACGCTAGATAGCGTTGTCACAATCAAGGTGAACAAAATCGACAGGCGAAAACCATAAATGATACGTGCCAAAACATCACGCTTGGTGTCGTCGGTTCCCAATAGATTTTGCGAATTCGGTGGCAAAGGCGCCGCCCCTGCGCGATCAACGGGCGTGTCGTAGGAATACCGAATGGGTGGCCAAATTGCCCAACCTTGTTCGAATTCTGGATGGTCAAAAGTCTTGTCCGCAACCGATACCAAGATATCGTCGGGCGCGTCAAAACAGTCAAGGACGCCACCCGTTGCAATCAAACACTGTACCTCTGGATCGCGATACACCGCTTCGGTCTTGAAATCGCCACCGAATTGGGTTTCGGGATAAAAGTTAAAAATCGGTGTGAAATAATCACCACGATATTTAACAAAAATAGGTTTATCGTTTGCCAAAAATTCAGCGAAAAGCGACAACACAAAAAAGAACATAAAAATGATCAGCGACCAATAAGCCCGCCGATTGGCGCGGAAATTCGAGAGACGTCTTTGGTTGAGAGCCGAGAGCGCCATAATCATCCAACCCTCTTATCAAAGTCGATACGCGGATCAACAAAGACATACATGAGATCAGACAAAATCCCGACGACTAAGCCCATCAATCCAAAAATAAACAAGGTTCCAAAAATGACAGGATAGTCACGCGCGACGGCAGCTTCAAAACCAAGCCGCCCTAGCCCATCAAGGCTGAATATGGTTTCAATGATCAAGCTAGACCCAAAGAAAACGCCGATGAAAACCGCAGGAAATCCGGCGATCACAATTAACATGGCATTTCTGAAAACATGTCCATAAAGGACCGCGCGATCAGACAGCCCCTTGGCTTTGGCTGTCATGACATATTGCTTTTGGATTTCATCTAAAAAACTATTCTTGGTCAATAAAGTGAGTGTTGCGAAACCTGAGATGGTTGACGCGACGATCGGCAAAGCAATGTGCCAAAAGTAATCACCAATCTTACCCAGAAGTGAAAGGTCCTCGAACCCATCCGATGTCAAACCTCGTAATGGAAATATTTGAAAATAAGACCCGCCCGCAAAAACAACCAGTAAGATTATCGCGAACAAAAATCCAGGGATTGCATAAGCTAGGATAATAATACCGCTGGTCCAGGTATCAAATGATGTGCCGTCGCGCACCGCCTTGCGGATGCCCAACGGAATAGACACAATATACGCTATAAGTGTTGACCAAAGACCCAGTGAAATAGAAACTGGCATCTTTTCTAAAACAAGATCAACAACGCTGATCGACCTGAAATAACTTTCGCCAAAGTCAAAACGCATATAATTCCAAATCATATTTAGGAACCGTTCCAGCGGTGGCTTGTCAAACCCGAACTCGCGCTCTAGCTCTGCGATGAATTCTGGCGGCAAACCACGTGCGCCAACATATTTATCGTTGTCCACGTTTTCCATAACATCAGAACCGCCACCGGAAATGGCCTCAAAGACATCCCCCTCGCCCTCCATCTGGGCGATGATCTGTTCGATGGGACCACCAGGAACGAATTGAACTAAGGCAAAATTGATAATCATGATACCCAACAAAGTGGGGATCACCAACAACAACCGCCGCGCGATGTATGCGCCCATGAATTTACCTTAAAATCCCTTGATCTTTTAGCTTTTGCGCTTTGTCAGCGTTGTACCACCAATATCCTAGGTATCCTAGGTCATACGGTGCAATCTGTTCGGGATGTTCATACATGTCCCAATAGGCAACACGATGAGTGGCATTGTACCATTGTGGTATCCAAAAGCGATAGGCGCGCAATGTGCGATCCAAAGCGCGCACCGCGGTTTGCAATTCAGATTTGCTTTGCACTGCAAGGATGTTTTCGATCAATGCATCAACAGCTGGGGATTTCAGGCCCATCGAGTTGAAAACTGATTCATCAGCCGTCACAGAACCAAAATATTGTTTCAAGCCAGAGCTTGGCTCCAAGGACATCGGAAACTGATCTGTGATCATGTCAAAATCATAATTTCGGGTCCGATCGGTATATTGCGCAGGGTCAATTCGATTGTATGTTGCATCAATGCCCGCCGCTCGCAAATTTTCAACAAAGGGCAAGATTACGCGATCAAAGGTTGGGCTATCTTCAATGATTTCGATCGCAAGCGTTTGCCCATCGGCATTACGGCGTAGACCGTCATCTCCAACGACCCAGCCTGCCGCATCTAACAGCGCACTTGCTTTACGCAGATTGGCGCGATCTGTAGGACGGTTTCCCGAAATTGGCGCCATAATCGCGTCATCTGTTAAGACACCATCAGGCAGCTGATCTGCCAAGGGTTCCAGTAATGCCAGTTCCTCAACACTCGGCTTGCCCACCGCGGCTAATTCTGAATTTTCCCAGAATGAATTAATCCGAGCATATTGGCCATAAAACAATGACTCATTCGACCATTCAAAATTAAATAGGTATCCAAGCGCCTCACGCACGCGGATATCGTTAAACTTTTCACGCCGCAAATTCATTGCAAAACTTTGGCCTGTGGCCATTCCCCCATCAGGCAGCGTCTTTTTGATGACATGGCCATCCGCCAACGCTGGAAAATCATAGGCGGTTGCCCATTGCTTTGAACTGTTTTCAACACGGAAAGTGTATTCACCAGACTTGAACGCTTCGAACGCGGCATTGCTGTCCGCAAAATATTCAATACGGATAGTGTCAAAATTGTTTTGACCCTTGGTGATTGCCAACCCATCACCCCAGTAATCTGGATTACGTTTATAGGTGATCGAACTGTTGATTTCATAACCGTCAAGGACATAGGGACCAGAACCTAACGGAATTTCCATCCGCGATTCATCCAGTTTGGCACCCGTCTTTTCAAACCACGCCTTTGACATGACAGGCAACCCGCCAACCATCGGGATTGCGTCGCGCTTTGATGCCTCTTGTGTGAAAGTGTATTTGATCGTGTGGGCGTCAATAACTTCGACGGATTGTACGACTTGCGCCAGCACGGCACGATAGCTTGGCAAACCGTCATTCAAAAATAATTCGTAAGTAAATTTTGCATCTTCTGCTGTCAGAGCAGAACCGTCAGAAAACCGCGCTTCGGGGCGAATGTGGAAAATAACCCAAGCTTGGTCGCTTGGATATTCAATGGAGTGGGCGAGCAGGCCATATTGTGACCCCACCTCGTCAGCCGTCCCTGTTAACAGGCTTTCGAATGGTGCCGATGACAAGGCACCCGCGCGCCCTTTGCGCGAGTAAGGATTCATAGAATCAAACGTGCCCGGCGCCCAAATCGAAATATCGCCACCCTTGGGCGCGTTAGGGTTTACGTAATCAAGGTGCGCAAAATCAGAGAGATATTTCAATTCACCGAAAAAATTATATCCGTGGGAAACAACTGTTTCTTGTGATTTGCCCAAAGTGGGCACCAAGGTAAAGACAGATAACACCAAGGCCGATAGAACCAAACGTGCATTAGTAAAATTAGGAATCGCAATAAAAGTCGCGTTGGTCATTTGATAGCTCCCCGTTTTTCTATAAGCTAGTGCGAAGCCATGAGGGTATTCAAGACCATTCAAGAAGCTGTGAACACAAATCATAAAAAAAGCCGCGTGATAACGCGGCTTTCTTAATCAAATTGAACGATCCGCAGGATCAGTTGCCGATTGTCGCAAGATAAGCAACCAAGTTCGCACGGTCATCGACGTTTTTCAAACCGGCAAAACCCATTTTTGTACCTGGTGCATAGCTCTTGGGATTGGCCAAGAAACCGTTTAGATGATCGGCATCCCAAACGTCAGCAACCGCAACAAGTGCGCCAGAGTAACCATAGCCCGCAACAGAGCCAACAGCACGGTCAACAACCCCAAAAAGATGCGGGCCAGTGCCGTTTGCACCGTCTTCTAGTTTATGACAGGCTTTACACTTACCAAACACCTTTTCACCTTTTGCTGGGTCAGCAGCAGCAACCAGTGCAGCGAAGTCCACTTCTTCTTCTTCGCCTGCGTCTTCTTCTTCGACATCGACTGCAATTTCGTAACCCGCTGCATGCTCTTCGCCGTGGCCACTTGGCCCAACGTGATAAAGCGTTTCTGCTGCCCAGTTACCCAACAAGAAAATCAATAAAGCGCCGCAAAAGCCACCGATGATTTTGGTGAATGTCATTGTGTCCATAGCTCGTCATTCCATCTGCTAATATTTGGACGCTTTCTATCCTCTTCCAACCACGTTATGCAAGGTGTACTACCGCGACGAAACGACCAAGATTGATAAAAAACGGAAAAAAGATGACAAAATATATCGCATTCCAAGGTGAACTGGGCGCTTATGGCCATGAGGCATGTCATTCAGCTGACCCGGCGATGACGCCATTACCGTGTAAAACTTTTGATGACGTCATCACTGGGATGCGTACGCAAAAGGCTGATCTCGCTGTTTTGCCCGTTGAAAATTCTACATATGGACGCGTGGCAGATATTCATCGCCTGTTACCAGAATCCGGTTTACACATTGTCGGCGAGGTTTTTATCCGGGTCCGTATCTCGTTAATGGCGTTGCCGGGCGTAAGGCTAGATGATATCCAGAAAGTACGCGCGCACCTTGTTTTGCTGCCTCAGGCTAAGTCATTCTTAGATAAACATAATATAGCCTCAGAAGCAGCCGCCGATAGCGCAGGCGCGGCGGCAGAGCTGGCGAAATCAGATGACCGAACCAGCGGCGTTCTAGCATCCGAACTGGCTGCGAAGGCATATGGATTAAATGTCTTGGCAAGTGACATAGAAGACTATGGCCACAACACAACACGATTTTTGGTCATGTCGCGCACCCCTGACCACAGCCGTCGTAGCGGCAAAACCATGATGACAACTTTTGTATTTCAAGTGCGTAATATACCGGCCGCGCTGTACAAAGCGATGGGGGGATTTGCGACAAACGGTGTCAACATGACCAAGCTGGAAAGCTATATGGTAGGTGGATCTTTCACCGCGACACAATTTTATGCTGACATCGAAGGACATCCAGAGGACCCCAACGTTGCACTCGCACTGGAAGAATTAGACTACTTCACTGATTCGCTGCACATTCTTGGCGTTTACCCAGCACACCGTCTGCGTGATTAAAACGAACACGGCCAACAACACGTGGTGAAAAGGGATCAGTCAAATCCCTCTTCTAAGCTGATTGCAAAAGTCTCTAGCCGACGCGCAAAGCGTCGGTTGAATTTCGAGCGGGCCAATTTCATCGAATGAACAAGTAAACGCGGAGACAGTGATTTTGGTTGAAGCACAGAGTCTACTTTTAATCGGGTCTGCGTACGCGATAACGGAATCACGTCTATGCGCATTTTTCCACCCATCGTAGGATTTTGTGCATCAAATACCAATGTATTTGGCACATCCGCCTCAACCAAGGTCAAATCAACAATACGATATTTACCGCGCAATGGGTAACCAATCTGCCACTTGACTCCGTCTATGATATCGTCACCTTCGTCCGAACGGCGTACACGCGCGCCGCGTTTGATTGCGATACGCTCAAACTTTTCGAACTCTGAAAGTCGATCAAAGACAATATCTTGCGATAATTTAAGATCGTAATGTGACGAAAACTTCATCTTTGCCCCTTACACACTCGTCAACTCATATCTCATTACAGACGATTAGCAACCCAATTCCGAATCAAATAATGGGCGATTGACCCCGGGCGCGCAGGAAAAATTGATACATCGTTCCCAGCCAATATATCCAACATCCGAGACTTGGAAACCCAAAGAGCGTTTTCAATTTCAGCCGGATCAATCGTGATTTCACGACTTTGCGCAACACCGTGACAGCCAAACATTAATGAATTTGGAAAGGCCCAAGGTTGGCTTGCCACATAACGAACATCGCCAACACGAATGTTTGTCTCTTCATACACTTCGCGGCGAACAGCGGCTTCGATGGTTTCTCCGGGTTCTACAAAGCCTGCCAGACAGGAATACATTCCCTGTGGCCAAGGATGGGATCGCCCCAATAAAATGTCATTACCAGATGTAATCAACATAATGACAACCGGATCAGTGCGCGGGAAATGCGATGCATTGCAAGTTGGGCAAGTACGTTGCCACCCAGATTGAACCATTTCCGACGGGTTCCCACACTTTGCGCAATATTTGTGGGAATGATGCCAATGAAACATTGCTTTTGCGGTCGCGATAAGCTCTGCCTCGCGCGGCGTAAAGTTCATTAATAAACTGCGCGGCTCTGCGAAAACGATCGTATTTGGGAATTCTGGATGAACCTGATGCGTCGGATCGAAAAACACATCCTGTGGCGGCAAATCTTGTTCAGTTGGCTGCCACCTCGAAATATCAAAGGCAAACAAGGGGCCGTCATCATCGATACCTAAAAAGATATGCTCTGCATTCGTTAGGACCGAATTATTTGCAGTGACAAAATGCAGCTTACTTTCCCGAGCTAGATCAATAAGAACTTTGCCCCGCCACAAAACCACAGAACGATCTTGCGCCTTAGGAATTGCGTCTTGTCTTCCGCGCAATTGTGCCGCGCGATCAAGCCCTGAACCAGCAAATGTAAGAGCAAATTGGTCGATCATTTTGATACCCTGCATTTTTTCGCATTAATGGCACGTAAATCACTTAAATTACAATGTGCCGGAACACGATTGACGAAAGCGGCTTGCATTTTTCTATATGACATCCTATCTGCATCTGCGAGAGGTTGGCGCGGGCAAGCATCTCGCCAACTCGGTCAGGTCCGGAAGGAAGCAGCCGTAACGAGTCCCGCTTGGGTCGATGTCCAGCCTCTCACCTTTTCAATTGATCGCGAAGAGCACAGTCACCTTACGGTGGTTGACCAAGTTAATTGATCTTGGGTTTCAATTGCGCAGGCACGAACTTCACGTAACTTAGCCACTGCAGTATCAGCGTTTTCTCCAAGCTCGACCATTATCCTAGTCGCAGCCATACCCGATCGCCCACAGCCGCCATAACAATGGATCAAAACGCGGCCGCCTTGTTGCAAGATAGTATGTGCAAGTGGGACCGTGGCCAACCACAGCTGTTCAATTTCGTCATCGGGCGTGCCAAAATCTTTCACGGGAACCAAGAGCCACTTAATATCAATTTGGGCGAGCATGTCCGGCAACACATCTGCGCCTTTGCTGCGCAATTCATCAATTTGGGTCATCGATATGACCAAATCCGTTTTCCACGCTGCAATTGTTGCGACATCCTCCCCAAGCGCACCTGTTCGCCCCGGCATCTGGGAAATGCCCAATTCCCCCTGCCCAACATTAAGTGAGAATATCTTGAATTGTTCCATGAATAACCCATTTTTTTTTGATGCAGCCTCATCCTCTCTGGACCTCAGGGCAGCAAGCGCTTAGCTTAGGCCTAACATATCAAAACGAGAGACACCATGTCAGAGGCATCATCCAAAGGTTACCAAGTGTTGGCCAGAAAATACCGGCCCGAGACCTTTGCCGATTTGGTTGGCCAAGATGCAATGGTGCGCACTTTGAAAAACGCGTTTGCCGCCGACAGGATCGCTCAGGCGTTTATTATGACCGGTATCCGCGGAACTGGCAAAACCACCACTGCACGAATCATTGCCAAGGGCATGAACTGCGTTGGACCAGATGGCAACGGAAAACCAACAACCGAACCTTGTGGGGTCTGTGAACATTGCGTGTCTATCATGGAAGGACGTCACGTTGATGTGATGGAAATGGACGCGGCCAGCCGCACTGGCGTGGATGACATTCGCGAAATTATAGATAGCGTGCATTACCGAGCGGCCTCTGCACGTTACAAAATTTACATCATCGACGAAGTTCACATGCTATCGACGAACGCTTTTAACGCGCTGCTTAAAACTCTCGAAGAACCACCCGCGCATGTGAAATTCATCTTTGCGACCACAGAAATCCGAAAAGTCCCTGTAACGGTTTTGTCACGCTGTCAACGGTTTGATCTGCGCCGGATCGAACCAGAGGTTATGATCGCGCTGATGCGAAAAATTGCGGCGGCAGAAAATGCTGAAATCACAGATGATGCATTGGCCTTGATCACCCGAGCAGCAGAAGGTTCAGCGCGCGATGCAACCTCATTGCTCGACCAAGCGATAAGTCATGGCGCGGGGGAAACAACAGCCGACCAAGTGCGCGCAATGCTTGGCTTAGCTGATCGTTGCCGCGTAATGGATTTGTTTGACATGATCATGCGCGGCGACGCGGCTGCGGCGCTGAACGAGTTGGGATCCCAATATTCAGATGGCGCCGACCCCATGGCAGTGATCCGCGATCTGGCCGAGATTACGCATTGGATTTCAGTTGTAAAAATAACGCCCAATTCAGCAGAAGATCCAACAATTTCCCCCGATGAACGCACCCGTGGCGTTGCCCTTGCCAATGCATTATCGATGCGGGTGCTTACCCGGATGTGGCAAATGCTGCTCAAAGCTCTTGACGAAGTAGCCTCTTCTCCCAATGCAATGATGGCAGCAGAGATGGCAATTATCCGGTTAACCCACGTCGCTGATTTACCATCGCCAGAGGAATTGGTGAAACGCCTACAGGATGTTCCGCCACCACCCCCAACGAACGGCGGCATGTCACGTCAAAATGCATCAAACTTTACAACACCATCGGTTTCTTCACAAAACACGGGCTCAAATCCGCCTGGCGGTCAAACGATGTCATCAGGGGCAGCTGTTGTTGCGCTTGCATCGCGACCCAACGCTTTAAGCTATTATGCCACTTTTGAACACGTCGTTGAATTGGTGCGCGCCCAGCGCGATGTAAAATTGCTTGTCGAAGTTGAGACAGGTATAAAACTGGTATCTTATCAACCTGGCCGCATCGAATTTGAACCGGCAGAAAATGCACCACATGACCTGGCACAGCGCCTTGGCAGCCGGCTACAGACGTGGACAGGTCAAAGATGGGCGGTCTCTGTTGTAAACACAGGTGGGCGCGACACCATTGCACAGGTCAAAGATGCGGCCGAGCTTGCATTGAAAGAAACGGCGCTTGCACACCCATTGGTACAGGCCGTCGTCAATGCCTTTCCCAAGGCTAAAATCACAACTATAAAAACCCAAAAAGATCTGGCTGCAGTTGCCCAATCCGAGGCTCTGCCAGAGGTCGAAGACGAATGGGATCCATTCGAAGAAGAATAGGAGAGCACAGGATGTTCAAAGGATTAGGCGCCATGGGTGATATGGCGAAAATGATGAAAGCTGCAAAAGAAATGCAGGATAAATACACCCAAATGCAGGGTGACATGGACAATATTATGGTTGTTGGAGAAGCTGGAACAGGTTTGGTCAAAGCGACATGTTCCGCCCAAGGCAACCTAAAATCGCTTGATATTGATCCAAGCATTTTCAACGCAGATGACAAAGAGGTCGTCGAGGATTTAATTGTGGCCGCCGTCAAAGATGCCCAACAAAAAGCTACTGAACGCGCCGCAGAAGAAATGCAAAAGTTGACCGAGGGCCTTGGCTTGCCCGCCGGGATGAAATTACCGTTTTAGCGGATGACACATCCAACGGACATCGATCAACTGATCACGATGATGGCGAAGCTACCCGGCCTAGGCCCGAGGTCTGCGCGACGTGCGGTGCTTCATATGATCCGCAAGCGTGCGGTCTTGTTATCGCCACTTGCCGATCAAATGCGCTTAGTTGCCGAAACAGCAAAAGAATGCCTGAATTGCGGGAACATCGAAACAGATCATATTTGCTCCATTTGCTCGGACACTCAACGCGAAAACGGCGAAATGTGCATCGTTGAGGATGTCGCAGACCTTTGGGCAATGGAACGCGCGAATGTTTTCAAGGGGCGCTACCATGTATTGGGCGGCACACTCTCTGCGCTGGACGGTATCGGCCCCGACGACCTGCGCATTCCTAAGTTGGTCGATCGTGTCACAACCGAAAACATACAAGAGGTCATTCTCGCCCTAAACGCCACAATCGAGGGACAGACAACGGCACACTACATCGCCGACCAAATGGATCCATCTGTCTCTGTGACAACCTTGGCAAAGGGTGTCCCGATTGGCGGCGAACTTGATTATCTTGATGATGGTACGATTACAGCTGCTCTGACAGCACGCCGCAAACTTTGAGTGAATAAAGACAAAACAGGTTCATTTTCTGTCCTGAAAATATCCCGGGGTTTGGGGCAGAGCCCCAATCCCCCGAACTGTTTTATCACAAAACCAAAACGTCCAACGGGGGAAAACCGTTGAAACAAACTGATGAATACGTGGTCGTATATGCACCGCAAGACTTGATCATAACCTTGTCACCAGCCGCCAAACCATTGGGTAACAAGACGGGGCGCTTTTCATACAGCACGTCCGCACTATCGCAACTTGGCCCAGCCACAATACACGGGGTCATGTCTTGATGATCCTTGTCTGTGACGAACGAATACCGGATGGCCTCGTCCATGGTTTCTGCCAAGCCTGAGAATTTACCTATATCTAAATAAACCCAGCGATGCAGATCATCATCAGATTTACGTGACACTAACAGAACTTCGGCGGCGATCACACCTGCCTCAGCAACCATACCTCGACCTGGCTCCGCCATGACATATGTTGCGTCGGCAAAGCGGTCATTCACCATGTCCATGACTTGTGCGGCATAGGCGTTGGGCGACTCAACCTCATATTCGTAGGCCGCGGGAAAACCACCACCGATATTGATCAATGACAATCCAAAACCGGCATCTTGTGCATCACGCCAGACCGCTGCCACCTGGTCTAATGTATCGCGCCACATGTGTGCGGTGCGGGTCTGCGACCCAACATGGAACGACAAGCCAATAGGCTTTAATCCCAACTCTACCGCACGTTCCATCAATGGCAACGCCATTGATGGAGTGCATCCAAATTTGCGTGAAAGTGGCCAATCTGCGCCTGTCGCACCAACCAAAAGGCGAATATAAACACGCGCCTGTGGCGCATGTGCAGCGATTTTTTCTAGCTCGGCCTCAGCGTCAACTGCGAAAAGTTTGATCCCGGCAGAATGTGCAAACGCAATATCAGTTGCGCGTTTAATCGTATTTCCAAAGGAAATATGTTCTGGCTTTGCGCCCAATGATAGACACAACTCGATCTCACCACGTGATGCGGCATCAAAACGAGAACCTTCAGAGACCAAGGTTTCCAGCACTTCACGCTGTGGGTTTGCCTTGACTGCATAGTGAATATGCGCACGCCCCAAGCCAGAGGAAAGCGCACGATACTGATAGCGGACCGCTTCGCGGCTTAACGCCAAAGTGGGGCGTTCAAAGCGGCGTGTGCGAATTTCGTCCATCAAATAGTCTTGAAAAGAGAAGGGGACA
>Ga0181607_10002291_pt1 | contig 16872 bp, 28 predicted proteins | sample 041ome_9_FD_132420 | JGI IMG/M metagenome (GOLD analysis project Ga0181607, IMG submission 132420) | Coastal salt marsh microbial communities from the Groves Creek Marsh, Skidaway Island, Georgia - 041413US metaG (megahit assembly) | ecosystem: Environmental > Aquatic > Marine > Intertidal zone...
CAAATGTATGTAACTAATGATGGTCCTCCACAATCTCATGCATCTCACAAAAAAAATTATTTTCAAAACATAGTCACCAACACTAATGATGACCCTTCACAATCTTGTGCATCACATAAAAAAAATTATTTTCAAAACATAGTCACCAATACTAATGATGACCCTTCACAATCTCATGCATCTCACAAAAAAATTATTTTTAAAACATAGTCATCAATACTAATGATGGTCCTTCACAATCTTATGCATCACATAAAACTTAGAACATCTGGGGGTCTTTTAGATTTTTTTTTCATGTTTCATCAAATGTATGTAACTAATGATGACCCTTCACAATCTCATGCATCATATAAAAAAAATTATTTTCAAAACTTAGTCACCAACACTAATGATGGTCCTCCACAATCTTATGCATCACATAAAACTTAGAACATCTGGGGGTCTTTTAGATTGTTTCATCAAATGTATGTAACTAATGATGACCCTTCACAAAAAAATTATTTTCAAAACTTAGTCACCAATACTAATGATGACCATGCATCACACAAAAAAATGTATGCGACCTCATTGAGAGACGCAAACAAAAATGGAATGGAACAAAAATATCGCACAAAAAATTGCAAATATTGCTGAAAAATATGCACAAAACATACCAGAAGGTATTTATTTACAATTCATGGATATTGCAAAATCTATTTATGAAAGAGGAGAAGAAGAAGAAGAAGAAGAACACGTCTTCATAGATGAAACGGACACGGTCAAAATATTGTATGAAATCCAAGCTCGACGCAAAGCAATAGATGATGCGAAGAAGGTCATGAAAAATTTCAAACGCGTGTCACGCGTGACCAAGGACCTAAAAGAGATGGCCATCGAAAGCTATTGCAAACATTCGGGCATACGCATCCCCGTGTATTCGTGGGAATGTCTAGAGTACTATGGTCACACGGAGTCGTTGCCGGTCGGTGAGACTGACATGTACCGGGTCTACAAGGAACACCATAACATGAAGATGCGAAAGTATGAGGAAATGTATACCATTGAAATTAAATTCCTTGAAAATTTACAAAAGTACTATGATAGTGTCTAGCTTTGTTGAAGAATATTTCTTAAACGTTCCTCTATGCTGTAGTCCGTTTTCACAACATCAGGGTTTAACACGTCACCGTGTTGCACACAGAGCTCACACGTCGAGCTGACCTCGTCTTCGCCGTGATCGTGGCTCGGGATGATTTTCGCCTTGGTGGATGACGTCGGGGTGTCGGATGCCTTACGCTTTTTGTTCCCGCCGTGCATGCCGCAATAGTCGCTGTTGTCTATGCGTTTGTTCGTGCACGGCTTGCCCTTCGCGGTCATGCCAGTGCACGTGAAGTTGTCGGCGACCACCGCCACAGCCTCCTTCTGGTTAAGGAGCTCCTTAAGTAGGTCTCTAATTTCAATGAGTATAGCTTCCATGGTTACGATGTGTCGGTTGTGTCGCGTAATGAGGTCTGGGGATTTTTTTGTAAATATTTAGACGATGATAAAACACTCATGGCCGTGGCAAGGGCACCTAGGGTTTTATTCATCAAATGTGATTTAGCCGTGTGCATTTGCGTCTCACTGACTTCACATACAAAATTACCCCATCGCCATATAGACAGACAATCATTGGTTACGAACATCCATCGCGCGACCACGTATGAACCCAGTGACCCCGCGTAAAAGGCGATGATTGGGAAACGTGCAATCCATTTATTCATACGATTAAAATGGGGTATTTCCTTAAGACACAGACACGACGTGGTGGAAGTACGAACAAAACGCACGGACGCGCTCGGCGATGACTTTCCATTTGTCCAAGTCGCGTTCAATCCTGTACGACCGCATCTCGCCGTCGTACGATTCCACGAGGAGACAGTCCTTGACGTAGGCGGGCATCATCGCCAGGTACACTCGACACTGCACCTCCTCGTAGTCCCTCAGACGCTTGAAGAGACCTTTTGTGCGATTTTTTATTTCGACGAGGGTGTAGGTGCCATCTTCATTGAGACGAAGTCGCTCCACGCGACCGACGATTTGGTACATTGTCCCACGTATGCAACACGCGTTATACTTGTAAAACGACATATCACCATTGTGCACATAAGTCGTGTTCGTGTCGTACACCCACTTCCGCATGTGGTCTTTCACTAAACCCTTCTGTGCCGGCGTGATGTCAGCACTCTCTACTTCGTCTAAGAGCTTGACGTCTTTCACGAGCTCCATGCGCCGCTTGATGTCTCGTAGAACCTCGCTCCCATTGATGACCTCCATCGCGCGTTCTTCTTTTGATTTCATAGTACACGTGTCGGGGAGATGCTTTCTCCACAACTCCTCGATGACGTCGGGCGCCTTCTTGAACAGCGAGAGTCCCATGATGCTCGGGACGTCGGAGGCTTTGATGATAATCTTCGAGACCCCCAACGTCTTGTGCACGCGCTCGGGGTCTTTCATTTTAGGAAACACCTCTCCACACGCACGGGCATCGTTCAGGGCGTCGTGCGCGCCGTCGAACCCCTGGCCGAATATCTTTGTGTACAAGTCAATGAGTCTTATGGGACTGAACTCCATCTCTTTATGCATGTTGTTCGTGCACACAAAGGTAAATCGCTCAAATGGGGGGTCGATGCCGAGACGCAGGACCTCGCTCGTGAGCACGTTTTCGTCGAATCTGGAGTTGTGTGCCACCAAGGTCTCCACCGGTCCCACGAACGTCATGAACTCCTCGAAGACTTTGGCAAAGGGGGTTCCGTGTTCGGTGGCGTAGTCGTGGGTGATGCCGTGTATCTCCGTGGCCTCGACGCGATAACCATCGGGTTTGATGACCCTGTGAAACGAGGCGAGCTCGCGTCCGCGACTGCTGTACTTGACGGCGGCGAGAGAAACAATACGGCACATGTCATAGTTATGGAGACTTTTAAGAGTCGGGGTGGTTCGGACACGGGGGAGTCCCGTGGTTTCAGTATCCCATGCGATGTACATTATATTTATTAAAAAACGCGCGTAATCTTTATTCCGATATGTATTCCTCGTCATCATCACCCTGCAAGTCCTCGTCGTCGTCGTCGTCTATCTCCATGTCGAACGCGTCTTCCACCGGGACGTCGTCCTCTTCCTCGTCATTGGCGTCGTCCATGGTCTCAAGCTCCTCGACCATGGGCTCGTCCTTCTTCTTCACGCGCTTCGTCTTCGACCCCGAATCGGCTTTGAATATTTTGTCGAGGTCAACCTTCTTTATGCGCTGCATGTTGCGATCGTGATTTTTCAACATGTCCATGAGATATTTATCAGAGTATCCCAACTGCTTGTACACGCGCACCAACGACTCTATCGACGGCTGCTCCCCTCGCGCGTAACTCGTGCGATACAGGTCCGCCATGGCGGGGGACATGTTCACGGTAACTTTCCCAGCCTCCTCATCGCACGTGAGCGTGAGCACGATGTCATCGCTGAAGTGAATCACCGGTTCACTTTTAACGGTCACTTCAACGTCGTTTAAAGTCGGAGATTCTGGGATCTCGTCGAGCCAGTCCGGTTCGGGGAGCCCGCATTCCTTGTAATGACGCAAGAGGAGAGCCACGTACGCATTCTTCATGTACACCGCCTGCCTAGGCGCGCGCGCCATGGGCGGCGTGCGTTCCTTGACGCCGTCAACGATACGTTGGAGCATCAGGATCTGGGGTCAAAAAAGTGCTCGAGCTCGGCTCTGATGACGTGTTCACTCTGCCTATTCGCGTGTACATGATAAGGGCCCCATATCTCTATCTTCTTTCTTTCGCGGTCGTACCAGAGATAATCGAGTCCACAGACACGGGTGATGTGATAAAATTTTTTACCTTCCCTTCCGATGAACTTAAACATGGCGTCTTCGTCGTACTCGGAGACATCCATCTCTGAGTAATGACTAATGGGCGGATTGTACAGCATTAGTATATTTAAAGGTGGCGTTCCTTTTAAGTTATTCTTGTAAGGCCGTATTTGGTGATAAATATGTTTGTAGTCAACGTGTGTCCGTACCCCTTCGCGCGAAGCCTCGACAGACGTCGGCGCATGCGTTCGACGCGTTCGAAGTCCGTGTCCGAGCAGTACGCGATTTTCGCGGGTGTTCGACAGACGGGACACGTCTCGCTGACATTGAACCACCGCGTCGTGCACGTTCGGCACATCCCGTGACCGCACGGAAGGTCGAGCACACGGACGTCGCCGTAGCACACGGGACACATAGGTGCATAATTAAATCATAACTATAAGTAAGATGGAAGCTCTCAAAGACGCTGGCGTGCATTACCTGACGACCTCTCGCGCGCGCGTGGGTCCGAACGATGCGGTCATGTTCGACATCGATGACACCCTGCTCAGGGTGACGGGGCATCCCATCGCACCCATGATCAAACTCCTCTGGGACGCGCAAGCCATGGGGTACAAAATCATCATCATCACCGCGCGACCTCGCCTGGAACCTATCATTCAATGGACCATGAAACAACTCGAGGACAACGGCATTACATTTGATAAATTAGGGTTTACTTCAGCACACACAAAGATACATATGAAACAGAAACTAGGCTATAACTTCGTGCTCTCGGTGGGTGACCAGGAGACCGACCTGACGTGGACCGAGCACTGGCTCAACACTTCCAATTTTTCGCACAATTGAGGCACGACACGAACGTCGTCATGGGTTCATCTGCCGAGCGCGTTTGTAATTGATAATACGTCGTCTTCTTGGACTTGCACCGCATGCACGTGAAGAACCCTTCCTGATTCATAAGTTCGTCCCGCATCGCTTGCTTTCGCATGTCCTTATGAATCTTCTCCGTCATCGTCGCGTCGTATGGCCCGCCTGGGTGTAACTCGTGAGGTTGCAATTCCAAAACATCCTTTGGTTTTATTTTTCTTTCCAATAAATGTCTCTTCAGTGTTGGCGACCTCTCTAAATTTTTATGAATGTTTAAAAACTTGTGTCTGTACGTGTTCAAGAAATAATAGTCTTGCCACGATGGCTCGCTGACCTTACGAACGCAGTAATTGAATATGGACTTCTCGAGGTTTATGGGAATCGTATCACCCACGGGAAGTTCAAGGGATTCGGCGAGTTGTTCAAGCGCATAACTCCGTGTCGCATTCATTACATGACAAACGCACCTAACCTTTAAGGAAGAGGAAGACCCGCGTAGGGGTCGTTCGTCAGAGGGCAATCGCCAAAATTTTCAGGCGAACACGTGTCGAAGAATTGTCCGCGACGACGCATCGGGTTGGTATCGACGCGCGCGTCCATGATGTATTGTTCGCACCGCGACATGAGCGCGAGGACGACGAGGGCCAGAAAGAGAAACACCCAAAGCATTTTAAGATTAGTCGAGATTTTTTCCTGGCACCCACGCGTCTTCGCTGAGAACTGCCGCCGTGTATTTCATCGCCACCTGAAAGTGCATTTCGGCGAGTTCGAGAGGGGACGACAGCTTCAAGTCAAACGGGTTGGAGTTCGCCACGGTGACGATGTCCACCATGTCCCCGTCGGACACTTTCGCCATGGCGGTGCAGACGTCTTTAAGCCAAAGCACGTGTGATTTTTCTTTGGGGTTGAATGATTTCACAAACATAATTACATATCAGACCACTCTATTCTATAAGCAGACGCGCACTCGGGTCGGTGACGTGCGTCCACCGCGGTCGCCATATCTCACTGATGAGATGGTCGTGACGGCATCCAAAGAATTTCCAGAAAATCTCGCGGTACCACGCCTCCTCCTTCGTGAGCGGGGCGTTGTGTTCGCCGCACACCGCCTTCGTGATCATGAACACGTTGTCGGAGACCGCATCGTCGGCGTGCTTGCGAAGCGTCTTCACCCACGACGTGCCCACGGCGTCGCTCATGCCATCCTTTTGTCTCCACAGGATGTCTTCTGGAAGGTAACCCACGAAAGCTTCGCGAAGCGCGCGCTTCTCGCACGAACCCATCTTTTCGTTTTGATTCATCTCCATGCACGCGTTGATGAATTTGATGTCTAGGAAAGGCACGACGAGGTCTAAGCCGTGCGCGCCGGCGCATCGGTCCGCGCGCAAGCCGTCGAACTGGTGAATCAACTTGAGCCGTCGCATGTTTTCCGTGGCAAAAGCCTGGACGTCGGGGGCGTTTTTAAAATAAAGATACCCACCGAGAAGTTCATCCGACCCTTCCCCTGAGAAGATGTATCGACACGTCGTCTTCTCCTTGATGTACTTGCACAAGAGGTACATCGGCACCGACGCGCGCACGGTGGTCGTGTCGTAGCTCTCGAGGGCCATGATGACGTCGGGAACGGCTTTCACCCCCTCCTGTGTGGTGAACGTGACCTCGTGATGCTCCGACCCGAGAAACTTTGACACTTTCCTCGCCGCGACGAGGTCGGGACTTCCCACCAAACCTATGGAGAACGTTTTAATTTTACCAACCATGCGTTGCGCTATGGATGCGATGAGACTCGAGTCGAGACCACCGGACAACAGAAACCCCGTGTCTCTCTCGGTGTTTTCCAGTCGAATCTTCACCGCGTCTTCGAGCGTGTCTTTGAGCGCGTGCGTGATGTGCAACTTTGTTCGCACGTGCCAGTACCCGGTGTGATAGGTGATGAACTGGTCGACGTGGCTGTCGTAGAACGTCCCAGGGGGGAACACGTGCACCTGCGTGTTGTACGACAACAGGGCTTTGGCTTCGCTCGCGAACGCGATGGAGTCCTTGGCGTGCCTGGTGTAAAAGAGCGGTCGAACACCCACGGGGTCTCTCGCCGCGAGGAGGTGTTTGCCATCGGTGTAGACAAACGCAAAGTCGCCTCGTATTTCGTCGAGCGTGTGCTGGATGCCAAAGTGTTTTATGTAAGGCCCGAGACACTCGCAATCACTCGCGCTCTTTTCCTGTCCCATGGCGAGCTCTTTGTGGTTGTAGATTTCGCCGTTACACGCGAACATGATGCTATCGCGAACGAAGGGTTGCATTCCCGCAGGGGTGAGGTCGTTGATGGCGAGCCGATAGAAATCCATTCGACACCGACCGAGGGTCTTGGTCGCGTAGTCATCTGGACCACGATGCGCGAGAATTTTAGGAGACACGTCGCGCTGTTCCCCGAAAAGACACACGATGCCGCACATTATACATGTATGATTACATAATTTCTAAATTCTCAACGTATTTATCCATGTCGACGTATGCATCGACATCTTGGCCACTGAATCCCACGCCATACAACTCCTCTCGGTCGAAACGAAACTTGTGCACGTACATGAAGTGCGCGTTCGTCACGCGCGCCATGGTGTCTAGTGCATCTCTGTCTTTGGTCTCGATGGTGAAAAACTTCGACACTTCTTCGACTGACCTTTGTTTAAAATGTTTAGGAACCCTTACTTTCGTGAACTCACCACTCATGTTCAACACCGGGAACGTACCCATTTGGCTCCTAAAAAGGGATATGTATTCCACACATTGCACCGCGGTTTCCCTGGAGCTGAAACACATATACCTCACTTTATGATTCCGGTCAGTCATGGTCAAGACTGCGCCGGTGGGTTTAAATTTTATGAAATGAAAAGTGAGGTCCATTTTATTACTATGTAAATTTATAAAATTTTACATCATTTCGACGAAATCGAATGCTCTCTGGGGATACAAATGTACGATTTCCATTACTTTTCAAAAAAGACCCGAGTGTAGTGCGACCACCTTTCGCGGTGCGCAAGTACATCGCGAAGTCCTTCATTTTCATGTACTTGCCTCGGGCGTACGAGATGACACGGTTACCCACTTTGAACGAGTTTCGTGCGATGACGTTCACCGCGTTCTTGTTCAGGGGTCGATTCTCGTATTCTATGGCGGAGATGTTCGCACGGTCAGCGTTCGTGTTCGTGTTACCCTGTGGACTATAGTTCAACACGCGTCTCGGTGTGTTTCGATTTCTGTTAGTGACGCGGCCGCGGCGTTCGAGTGCGGGCGGTTCATCGAGACGCGCTCTCGGTGCCCGAGGGGGGCTGTTGTTCATTTACTTTTTGTTATTATTTTTTTTCGCACGCTTCGCTTTCGGGGTGTTCTGACGCGGGGTCTTTACCACCGGTACCGGCGAGTTGTACAAAATTTGGTCGAGGAAACGTCTAAAGTTTTCATCTTGGTTAAAGTTCAAACGACGCATAGCAACGGGGCGTTGCACGGGGGGGCGTCGTTGAGGGCGACGTTCGGGGGTCTCGAACGCTGCCGTGTTGTTGTTGTTGTTGTTTGCACGCGCGCGACGGGGTCGGGCTGGGGCGTTCGGGGTTGACGCGATGATGGGTTTGTTTGTCGGTGTTTTGTTGGAATTTGCCATGATTTATTATATGCACATAAAATAAATGGATTTCCCCAAAACTGCAGGACAATGTCGATACATGCTCGCCCTTCGTGGACCCAAACCCGTGGTCATAGGCACGGGACCCGCGGGGACGGGAAAAACCATGCTCGCCTGTCACGTCGCCATGGACCATTTGTTTGACACGAGACGCACGAGAGTCATCCTGACCCGTCCCATCGTGGCCGCGGACGAGGACATTGGCTACCTTCCCGGAACGATGGAACGCAAGATGGAACCATGGACTCGTCCGATGTTTGACATTTTCGAAAACTACATGTCGAAATCACAAATCGAGCGAAACATCATCATAGAACCCCTCGGATACATGCGTGGTCGAACGTTCGTCAATAGTTTCATCATCGCGGACGAAATGCAAAACGCCACGGTGAATCAAATGCAAATGCTCATCACGCGCCTTGGCCCGGGCACGAAACTCGTCATCACAGGGGACCTCCATCAGAGTGACCTGGGCCCGAACAACGGACTCGCAAAGATAGTGCACCAGATGGAGGGCCTGGACCTCACGTACATCGACCACGTGGAGATGGGCATAGAAGACATCAATCGACACCCTGGCGTGAGCGAAGCTTTGCAAGTCTTGCGTCTTTAAAATAAACGTATAGTATATATGTACGCCATTTTCAAGAAACTTGTCAACGCACAAGACGACGTGGATGCGAAAATTCTCACACTTCGAAGACACATGAAAAACATTCGGACATCCATGCGCGAGACCACGACTAACGCGAGGAAACTCAAAGACCTCGAGAACACATATCGAGAGAAAAACCTCAACCTTCGCAAACTTCAAAACAAAAAGAGAAACATTCTCGATGCCAGTGCAAACTTTTACAAAAATAGAAACGCATACACGCCGTGGGAAATGAACGCGATGTCGCGTGACAACGTCAACGCCATGATACGCCATATAAAATCTTGGTCTAGTGTATGAGTTACGACCAGCCCGAGTGCACTTTTATTTACCGCATCAAAGCCTTAGAGCGCGTCGTGGATGGTGACACCATCGACGTCGCCATCGACCTTGGGTTTGACGTGTGCACGTCCCAGCGCGTTCGCCTCTTGGGGATTGACACGCCGGAGTCGCGCACCAGTGATGCCGAGGAGAAGAAGTTTGGCCTCCTCTCGAAGCACAAGCTCAAGGAGTGGTGCCTCAAGGCGGTGGCGTCCGACAAGGATGACATCGAGATGGAAATCCGCTGTCCGGAATCGGATTCCAGGGGGAAGTTTGGTCGCGTCCTCGCCGAGGTGTGGGTGCGAGAGGACGACACGTGGACCAACGTGAACAAGTGGATGTGCGAGCACGGATACGCCGTGCCCTACACCGGTCAAAATAAAGCCGATGTCGAAGCGTTGCACATGCAAAACAGAGAAAAGGTTAAACACGAGCTTCATTAATTAACACATGATGATGATTACACTCGCACAGACGGGGTCGTCCTATCCTACATTAAAAAAGAAACTTCGTCAAAACACTTTAACCATGAACGGTGTTTTCACGACGTACTACGCGGTCACTGCAGGGGCCACGGGAGGCGTGTCCGCCGTCGTCGGTGCCGCAGCCTCACTGACGTACCTCCACACGCTCTCGAGGAACGTGGAAACCCTGGATTTCACAAAGTCTGGGGTTCTCGTGCCCCTCGCCGTGGCCGTGATGGAAAAGCTCGCGCCCTACGACTTTAATTACGAAGCAACCTTAGTGACGTTCCTGTCGTACCAGTTTGCCATGTTTTCACTGTTGTACGACGAGGTCAGGGACATCATGCTTTCTCATGCAAAGAAAAAATAGTCATGTAATTGTAAGACATGTTTACAATCAAACACCCCACGCAAGCGCCCCCGGTGACCTTGGGTACGCTCAAAGACCCTGAACATTTCACGTACACCCAATTCGTGCGAAAACTCAAGACGAAACAACTTCAAGAAGTGGTCCTCAAACCCAACTCACACGAGGTGCTCTTCTTGGAGAACAACGGAAGCGTTGGCGACGCCCGAGTCGTCTCGAATCCCTCGCTCTGGGAACTCCTCACCAACGCTTCCGAGACCGACGTTCGCATCGACGTGTCCTCGCAAGGACCCATCAACATCGTCGACGCGCTGTCTCTGGGTTTTCTTTTGTTTTTTGCATTCATGTTCGTGCGCATGTTCGTATCGTCGAACGGAAACGTGGAGCTCGAAGTCGACAGTAACGTCCCGACGCGTTTCGATGACGTCGAGGGCATCGATAACGCCAAGGAGGAGCTCGAAGAAATCGTGGATTTTCTCAAGAATGGGGAAAAGTACACCATCAACGGTGCCAAAATTCCCAAGGGTGCGCTCCTCACGGGACGCCCCGGTACGGGAAAGACCCTGTTAGCTCGCGCCATCGCGGGGGAATCTGGCGTGCCTTTCATCAACGCCTCCGGGTCGAGTTTTGTCGAAATGTTCGTCGGTGTTGGTGCGAAGAGAGTTCGAGAACTCTTCGCCATCGCGCGCGCCAACGAGCCGTGCATCATCTTCATCGACGAAATCGACGCCATCGGTAAGAAGCGCTCCACAGGGGGCATGGCATCGAACGATGAGCGGGAACAAACAATCAACCAACTGCTCACGGAAATGGATGGGTTCGATGTCAACACACAAATCGTCGTCGTGGCGGCGACGAATCGCGCGGACATCCTCGACGAGGCGCTCCTCCGTCCGGGTCGGTTTGACCGCAAAATCGAAGTGTCTCTGCCCAACGTCGATGGCCGCGAACGCATCCTCGGCGTGCACGCGAGGGATAAAAATCTCGCCCCCGAGCTCTCCCTTCGTGACATCGCGAGGCAAACCACGGGGTTCAGTGGTGCCGACCTCGCCAATCTTCTCAACGAGTGCGCCATACGCTCCGTGAAAGATGGCGCGTGCGTGATTACCCCAAACATCGTCGAAGACGTGTTTCAACGCATAGTCATCGGGTCCAAGGGCATGACCAAGTTCTCGGACGCCAAGAAAATTCTCGTCGCCTATCACGAAGCCGGACACGCCATCGTGGGTGCGTTGTCCAAGGGCTACGACGAAGTGCGCAAGGTGAGCATCATCCCTCGCGGCGACGCCGGGGGGGTTACTTTTTTCCAACCCAAAGAGGAAGTGGACCTGTACGCGAAGTCCTATTACATGGCCCAACTGCGCGTGTGCCTCGGTGGTCGCGCCGCGGAGGAAATCATCTACGGCCCCGATGAGGTGACCACGGGTGCGTCGGGTGACTACGCCGCCGCGTATCAACTCGCGCGCGACATGGTGACGTCGTATGGGTTTGGAAAGAACAACTACGATTACAACAACTTGAGTCCATTCAGTGCCAGAGTCGTGGACAAGGAAATCGACGCCATCGTGAAACAATGCTACGAAGAGACCCTCGACATTCTCACCAATCACAGGGCTGAACTCGAATTTCTCAAGAATGAACTCATCGATAAAGAAGTCGTCGATGGACAGTGGGTGTACGACACCCTTTTGTGTGGTAATCAGGACATCGGGTGTCACGCTTAAAGATACTTTGTGCTTATAAAAGCATTATGAAGCTCGTGTTTGCCCTTCCCGGTCGTGAATTCTCTGGACGCTTTCTCGCGTCGTGGACGGAAACGTTCACCACGCTCATGCGCGAGGGGCACCAGGTGCTCATGGTGAATGAATATTCAAGTTTCGTATCGTTTTCGCGCATGAAAACTCTCGGTCTCGATGTCCTTCGCGGCAAGGACCAAAAACCTTTCGGTGGCAAGGTGGACTATGACCTTTGGATTACCATCGACAGTGACATCGTGTTTCGCCCCGAACAGGTGCTCGAACTCATCGAAAATTCAAAGGACCACGCGGTGGTGTCCGGTCTCTACCGCATGGCTGACCTGCAACACTTTGCGTGCGTGCAAAAATGGGACGAGGATTATTTCAAGAAACACGGGTCGTTCAAGTTTCTTCGTCCCGAGGACCTCGTCGGTGCACCCAAGTTTAAAAAAGTCGCGTACAACGGCATGGGGTTCATGGCGGTTCGAAAGGGTGTCATCGAGACACTGACCTATCCGTACTTCAGCTACCCCCTGCACCAGATGACCACGGACGATGGCACCATCCTCGAAGACATGTGTTCCGAAGATGTGGCGTTTTGTAAAAATCTCATGGATGCGGGGCACGACGTCATGGTCAACACAGAACTCGTCGTTGGACACGAAAAGATGTTAGTGATTTAAAACTTTTAATCTTTAAAAAAAACAATAATGGAATGTCGTGTGATATACACGTGCGAATGTAACAAGAAAGAATATCCATCCGTCGCATCACTGAAACAACACAAAAAAACAAAAGCACATCAGAGTTGGGAGGGCACGAAGGAACTGAGGGATTTAAAAATAAAACTCACGGAGAGGGATAATGAGATATTGGCACTACATACAAAATTAAAAAGTCTTCGAGAACTCAACACCATTCTAATCGAACGCATCAAAATTGAGGAAGTCTTGTAAAAGTATCTTTACTGTCTCCAAAAATCTTCGCCGCCTCTGGACAACTCTCGACGACTTCCCCGACGAATCCTTTCTCGACGGGTTCCACGCGCTTGGCGAATTTTTCGTACGCATTGTAGCTCGCGTGTATCATCGCTCGATAGCACACCACGGGATACACGTAGTGATACAAGAAAATTTGGTCCAAGTTATACATGTCCCTCGCGGGTGGCACGTGCTCTCGAAACTGGTGCATGAACGCGAGACCATCTTGGAACTCCAAGGGTGGTGCGTTGACGTCTCGCAAACCCGAGGGTGTGCCGATGTATTGTAAACAATTGTTTCGACATCCCATGGTGCCACCGAGAATGGGCACCCGGTGGCCTTGATGGTCGCGAATGACGTGAAAGTCCTTATCGGACGCGAGCCATTCATTCACCATGCGCACCTCTCGGACACTGATGCGGGAATCCGAATCGCGCACTAAGACCGTGGTGTCGGGTAGAAACAGGTCCTCGAATCGCCAAAACATATTGGAGGCTTTGCACTCGCAGCCTTCGTGATGGATGAGCTGCACGTTTGACCTGCCTTTGAGCCAGGTCACGATGTCTTGAGGGACGCTGTCGTTGTAGTGCACCCTCAAGGTCCAATCGGGGAGGAGATGTTCGAGTTGTAACGCGTTTTCCACGATGCCATAGGTGTACACCTTATTGGTTCCCCATACGGAATAGGAAATACACTTCATTCTTAATTAAAAGCATCACCAATTTTTTAATTAATATGAAACTCAACTACAATCGCGAAACCGGTTGGGGGAACACCGTGATTCAAGTGGCGGACTTTCTCTTCCAGTGTTCGCAGCAACACAAGGTGCCACGGCTTCCCGAACCCATCGAGTACATCGAAGGCATCGAGGTGTCCACCGACCCCGACGAGGAAGAGTACAAGGCGAACATTTTTATCAATACCTTCACCTTCAAGTACGTACATCCCATCATGCGACAGTTCGTGGCACACCCACCCGACGTGGTCGAACTCGTTCGTCAAAACATGCACGGCTGCGACATAGGCGTGCACATTCGTCGGGGAAACTACGGCGCGGATTCGAAAGCCCTCGATGACGGCACACCGCACGAAGACGCGGCGTGGTTTTGCGACGACAAGAGTCTCGAGAAGTTTTTTAAAATAATCGAAGACGCCGAGGACTGCGTGTACGTGTGCACCGATAGCATGCAACTCAAAGACGACGTGCTTCGTCGATACCCACAAAAGGTGCGCACGAGTCACACCACACAGGTGGTGCACAGTCGCATGTGCGATGGCGCGGACAACGCGGACATGTTAGTGGACTGGTTTCTCTTATCACAATGCAATAAAGTGTACGCGACGGTAAAGTCTACGTTTGGCTACACGGCGGCGGTGTACGGAGGTGCGCGATTAGAGTTTGTCGTGTAATGATTCATAAAATGCCCCCTGTTTATCCTGCTTCTCCACGCTTTTTATGTGCCACAGCGCCAGCGCGGGGTCAGCATCGAGCGCTTGCACCTTACCACCCTCCAGGGTTTCGTGTAACCCCCCTTTCCACCGAATTTCACCATTGTTTTTAAAGTACCGCATTTGAAAGTCTGGCCAATTTATCCACCCCGTGGTCGCGGCGCGAAACTTGTGCTCTTTGAGCCACGCTTCGGTGAAACCCGGGCAGATGTTCATGCGCGGAATGGCCAAGATGTCGCCTTGAAATTGTTTTATATTTTGTATCAAAATTTCTTGCGGCATCTCATCGGCATCGAGTGCGAAGATGTAATCACCCGTGCACAGGGACACGTGATGATTTCTGTGTTCAGAAAAGTCTCCATCAAATGCACGTTCGTGTAAAGTGACGTGAGCCTCGTGATGTTCGAGAACGCGACGCACGGCATCGTTCGTCTTACCGACGTCGAGAAGGACGTTTATGTCATCTTCGGGTTCTTTAACTTTGATGAGAAAGTTGAGTAACGAATTCAATTCTTGCGCTTCATCACACACCGAGACAGCGTACGTAATCTTCATTAATTTAAAAATACAACGCTTCCTTTTAATAAGTATGTACGGACACATTCTCGGACGTTTCTTTTTAAAACCCCATCTGAGACAGGAGGATGACGACACGCCCGATACGTGTACAATCTCCGAACTCGTGGAAACGTATGAACTCTGGCCTCAATGGATTGCCTCGTTGCCCCATACACACATTCAATTGTACACGATGTTCGAAACCTCCGACGTGCACCCCGATATCATCGCAAACATGAAACTTTTCCATAGGGTCATCGTCCCCTTGGGGTATCTCAGGGACATCCTCGTCCGTCACGGGGTGAACTGCGTGAGCGCGGATTATTACAATTCCCCCCTCGTGCTCGATAAACCCGTGGTGTTGACGAAAAAAGTAAATCCGCACAGACGTATTTTTCTATATGTCGGTACGAATGATGTTCGTAAGAATACAAAAAATTTAGTCAAGGTTTTCGATGAAGTGCTTCGAGGCACCGAGCACAAACTCATCATGAAGACGAACACCCGCGATGGTCTCCCGGACAGCCCCAACGTGGTGTACCGCACGGACCGCGTGACCCCGAACCAGCTCGCGGGTCTCTATAACGCGTGTGATTACGTCGTGTCCTTCACTCGTGGGGAAGGTGTGGGTTTACCCATGCTCGAAGCGCAATACTTTGGTAAACCCGTCATCGCCCACGACCGAGGGGTGTTCGCGCACATCAAAGACTCGACGTGGGTGACTCTACCATCTCACGAGGTTCCCATCGATTACACCGAAGTTCCCGCATTCCTCATGAAGGTGTTCCATGGCACGTGGTGGGACGTTGATTACGAAAGGTCGAAAGCTGTTTTACTAAATCTTTTAATGTCGACGTGAATACCATACACCGCCTTGAATTTGTCTTCCACGTCGCGTTTGTCCAACAAATACTGCTCGTACTCCTTCACGATGTCGGCGAACTTCACCTTCGGTAACCCGCCGTAGCCGTGAATGAACGCGAGCGCGCTCTCCGACCGCACGGGTTCCTCCCATGACGTGAGTCGAGACACTTTATGGGCGACATTGAACTTGTTTGCCGTGATGCCCTGACTTTGTAAAAATCCATCGATGATGACGTCGGCGTTTTCGGATATATTGAGATTGTTCATGAGTCGCACGGCGAACTCTCGCGTGCACCACACGACCCCTGGTCCCAAAGACATGAACATGTCGTCGCTCTCGGTATCGATGTGCCACGCTTTCGGAAGCAGGGCATCTTGGTCGACGATGAATGCGTCCGGCACGCCATCCGCAATCATGGCGGTGAGCGCCCTGAGAAAGGACAGCACGTCATCTATGTCGTGCTTGAAGCCGTAACGCCAACGTAACCATTGTGCGAAATACCCATTGTCGTCGTTCGTGACGTATCTAATGTCTGGATGTTCGATGTACGTATATTTTCCTTTGACATAGAAGGTGGACATTCTTATTAAAAGATTAGAACTTTAAATTTGTAAAACCCATGTGGTGCCCGAACGACCATCAAGGATTTTATCAAAACACTACGGGACAAGTCCACGACGATTGCCTCGCCGAATGGATTACCCGCCTATGTCAAGACCCAGAGAACAGAACGTTCCTCGAAGTCGGCACATGGAACGGGTTAGGGAGCACGCGCGCCTTCGTCAACGTGCTTAAAGACCGAGACGACACCATCTTCTATTCTCTCGAATGCAACGCCGACAAGGTTGCCCACGCGCAAAAGTTTCACAAAGGTGTGGCGAACGTGCACATCCTGAACGAGGTGCTGGTGCACCTCGCGCCCGAGCAGGTCTACGAAGTGTTCCCACAAGCTAAGGATGACGCCGAGTTCAATCGATGGAACACGGTCGACATCACCAACATGAAAGAGTGCAAAATATTTGACACACGAGAAGATTTCGACGTCATCCTCTTGGACGGGAGTGAATTCACGACGTGGCACGAATTTCAAAAAATAAAAAATCAC
>Ga0181607_10002294_pt1 | contig 16864 bp, 17 predicted proteins | sample 041ome_9_FD_132420 | JGI IMG/M metagenome (GOLD analysis project Ga0181607, IMG submission 132420) | Coastal salt marsh microbial communities from the Groves Creek Marsh, Skidaway Island, Georgia - 041413US metaG (megahit assembly) | ecosystem: Environmental > Aquatic > Marine > Intertidal zone...
CTAGTTTAAGGTGGCTATTGCGATGAGGATCACCCTTTTCCATTCCGAACAAGGAAGTTAAGCTCATCTGCGCCGATGGTACTGCTATACCAAGTGGGAGAGTAGGTCGCTGCCTTTTTTTACGAAGGCCCGTACGTTGTACGGGCCTTTTTTTTTGTGTTCTGGTCAGGGGAATCTCACTCGGGTCGGCAGATCCATCCCCATGTGCCATAAAAAAACCCGTCTGGTAGCTACCAAACGGGTTTTTTTATGGGGTGTGGGGAGGATTAATCGTTAAATATTCCGCTGACCACAGTAAGTACACCTTTAAAACCCAGATAAATCGCCCCAAAAAAAGCGGTGATTCCTGCTATGAGCACTGGATAAAATAAGGGATGTTCTTGGTTTTTCAACGCTTGATTAAGCAACAAAGGTCCTAATACCATCAGGAAAATAGTTTTTACTAGGGTTTTTACCCCACTGATGATTTTGGATTGATTTGCCCCCATGGATCTAGACGCTAGCTATGATTTCATTTAATAGTTGACTAGGTCTAAGCGCGGAATCAAGTTTTTTAGGGTCTGGTTTGTAGTAACCACCTAAATCCTGCTTATGATGTGCCGTAGCGGTTAATTCACTTAGAATTTGTTTTTCTGACTGAATTAATTGTTGTGCAATTGATTTGAAGTGCGCTCTGAGCTCTTCGTCTTTGTCTTGAGCAGATAAAGCTTCAGACCAATATTGTGCGATATAGTAGTGACTTCCTCTATTGTCTAGTTCTCCGGGTTCACGTCCTGGAGACTTATCTAGATCTAAGAATTTTTCAGTGGCTTTATCCAGGGTTTCTGCTAGAATAGCTGCTTTTTTGTTGTTGTTTTTTTCCGCCTCATATTCCAGAGAAACTACTAAAGCCAAAAATTCACCCAGTGAATCCCATCTTAAATGACCTTGTTCTACAAATTGTTCCACGTGTTTAGGTGCGGATCCACCTGCTCCAGTCTCAAATAATCCTCCGCCTTGCATAAGTGGAACAATGGATAGCATTTTAGCACTCGTCCCCACTTCTAAAATAGGGAATAGGTCGGTTAAGTAATCGCGCAATACATTTCCGCTGACAGAAATTGTATCCTTCCCTTGTTTGAGACGCTCTAAGGTGTAAATCGTTGCGTTGTATGGATCCATAATCGGCAATTCAAGTCCTTTAGTGTCCATAATAGCTAGGTATTTTTCTACTTTTTTGATAACCTGTGCGTCGTGTGCTCGTTCCTTGTCTAACCAAAATACAGCAGGAACCATAGTTGCTCTAGCTCTTGCTACGGCCAGTTGCACCCAATCGAGAATCGGTGCATCTTTAACTTGACACATACGCCAAATATCTCCTTTTTCCACGTGATGAGACAAAAGGATTTCGGAAGTGTTCTCGTCGATTACTTCTACCGTTCCGGCATGTTCTATTTGGAATGTTTTATCGTGTGAACCGTATTCCTCTGCTTTTTGTGCCATCAGTCCTACATTGGGAACAGTTCCCATGGTTGTTGGATCGAATGCGCCATGAGCTTTACAGAAATCTATGGTAGCCTGGTAAATAGAGGCGTAACTGCTGTCAGGAATCACGGCAATCGTGTCTCTTTCTTGGTTGTTTTTATCCCACATCTTACCTCCATTTCTGATCATGGCAGGCATTGAGGCATCAATAATCACATCGCTAGGTATGTGAAGGTTGGTGATTCCCTGAGAGGAGTTCACCATAGCGATGTCTGGTCCATCGGCTATTGTTTGCTCGATAGCTTTTATAAGCTCCTCTTTTTGTTGGCCTTCAAGTCCGTCGATGTACGCCAAAATACTCGCCAAACCGTCATTGGGTTGCGCTCCTTTGAGCTGATCGCCGTATTTGGCAAATACCTCTGAAAAATAGGTCTGTACCGCTATACCAAAAATAATCGGGTCTGAAACCTTCATCATCGTGGCCTTCATGTGCAAGGAGAAGAGCACCCCTTCTTTTTTGCATTGTGCTATAGATTCGGTCAGAAACTTTCTCAATGCGCTGATTTCCATGACAGAAGCGTCAATTATTTCACCTGCCAGCAAAGAAAACGCCGGTTTTAGAGGGTGTTTTTGACCCTGCTTGTCCACTAAACGGATGCTGATTTGTGTTGGTTTTTCTGTAGTGATCGAACGCTCATTTGATTTAAAATCACCGCTGCTCATCGTCAAAACACTGGTTTTGGAATCAGCAGACCAGTCGCCCATTTTATGAGGGTTCTTTTTAGCATAGTTCTTTACAGCCTTGGGTGCTCTTCGGTCAGAGTTACCTTCTCTAAGTACTGGATTCACCGCAGATCCTTTTACTTTATCATAGCGGGCCTTGATCTCTTTTTCGAGGTCATTGGCCGGTTGATCAGGGTAATTTGGCAGGGCATATCCCAGGCTCTGTAATTCAGCTATAGCTTCTTTAAGTTGCGGCATAGAAGCGCTGATATTGGGCAATTTAATGATGTTGGTATCTGGTTTTGTGGCCAGTGTCCCTAAAACAGCCAAATCATCTGAGATACGTTGATTTTCCTTGAGACGTTCAGGGAATTGGGCAATAATACGGCCAGCCAGGGAAATATCCTTAGTCACCACTTCAATTCCTGCATTTTTGACAAATGCTTGCACGATAGGTAAAAATGATTGTGTTGCTAGAGCAGGAGCCTCGTCTGTTTTGGTGTAATAAATCGTCGACATAGTTAAATCAATGAATTTCAGGTGGGTGTGGTGAAGGTATATTTCGTGAAAACACCCATAACCTACAAGAAGTTATGGGTGCCTCAATTCGATGAAAGAAAGGGAATTTAAGAGCGAACTTCTTTAATTCTGGCTTTTTTACCAGTAAGACCTCTAAAGTAGTAGATTCTTGATCTACGAACTTTACCTTTCTTGTTGACTTCAATTTTCTGCAATGCTGGAAGGTTAATCGGGAAGATACGCTCAACACCCACATCACCAGACATTTTTCTGATGGTAAATGTTTCTGAGGCGCCTTCACCACGGCGTTGGATAACTACGCCCTTGAAAAACTGAGTTCTCGTTTTCTCACCTTCTTTAATTTCGTAATAAACGGTGATGGTATCTCCAGAAGAGAATGCAGGAAAATCCTTTTTTTGAATGAATTCGTCCTGAACAAATTTAATTAATGATTCCATGTGTTAAAAAAAATCAAGTTTTGCTAAAAACAACATTCACGGATTTCGTCAGAGGTTGGATTTAATCGTGTGCAAAAATAAACCATTGGATTGGATTCTGCAATATACTTTGCCGTTTTATTACGCCAACAGATCGGGTCGTCTTTCTTGTGTACGTGCCAATGCTTGTTCTTCTCTCCACGCTTCGATTTTGCCTGCATGGCCGCTGAGCAGTACTTCGGGAACGGATAACCCTTTGTATTCGGCAGGCCTTGTGTATACAGGAGGAGCCAATAGATTGTCCTGAAAACTATCTGTTAAGGCGGAAGTTTCATCATTGAGTACTCCTGGAAGTAATCTAATTAGTGCGTCACAAAGAATCGCAGCACCTAGTTCTCCACCGGAGAGGACGTAGTCACCCACAGAAATCTCTCGGGTGATCAGCAAATCCCGCACTCGTTGGTCTACACCCTTGTAGTGCCCGCACAGCATAATGATATTCCCTTTTAGGGATAATTGGTTGGCCATTTGTTGATTAAAGGTTTCACCATCAGGAGTGAGGTAGATCACTTCATCATAAGCCCGTTCTGCTTTTAATGCGGTGATACAGGCATCAATGGGTTCGATCATCAGGACCATTCCAGCACCTCCTCCGTATTGGTAATCGTCCACCTGATTATAACTCAGGGTAGTGTAGTCCCTTAGGTTATGAAAATGAACGCTAACCAATCCCTTTTCGATAGCCCTTTTCATGATAGAAGCCTCAAACGGACTTTTCAGTAATTCTGGAAGTACGGTAATTATATCAATCCTCATGAGGCAAATCTAGGGAATAACCAGAACTTAGCAACCACTATTGAAGTATCAAGCGCTCTTTCTCTCCATCTTGGTCAATCATACTGATGACTGTTCTGCGGTATCTAGAAAGTTGACTAAATAATTCCTGTGCTTGGGAGATGTTTTCCACGGCTATTTCATCTACAGCAACAATGACTTTTCCGACCAATCCATAACCTTTATAACCCTCAGGAACACCAATGATTTTCACTCCTTTCTTGGTTTTGTATTTTTTTTGGTCATCTTCTGTCAAGTTTTTCACCGTTAAACCGATCAAGGGTAAGCTCAGCGTATTTCTTTTTTTGAGTACAACGGGGAACTCTATGGTTTTTTCATCGCGCAATACCGTCAGGGATACTTGATCCTCAGGCCTTTTCGAAGACAAATATCCTGTTAGATCTGCGTACTTTTTAATTTTTACTCGGTCGATTTGAACAATGATGTCTCCGTGTTTAACCCCTGCTAGATCAGCCCCAGAATCAGCTTCTACCTCTTCCACATAGACGCCTTCAAGCTGTTTGATGCCTCGTTCCTTGGCCAGGTATTCAGGAGAGGTGATGGTTTGAATTCCTAAAATACCTGTTTGAACAGCGCCAAACTCCATGATATCCTCGACTACTTTTTTGGCGATATTGGCCGGTACGGCAAATGAGTACCCAACATAAGCACCTGTAACCGAAGAAATAGCCGTGTTGATGCCAATCAAGTGGCCTTGGGTGTTTACCAGTGCTCCACCGCTGTTACCTGGGTTTACTGCCGCATCCGTTTGAATAAACGATTGGTTTTTCCCCAAATCTCTCGCTTTGGCACTGATAATACCCGCAGTTACGGTTGATGTTAAATTGAACGGATTACCAACGGCCAGAACCCATTCACCGACTTGTGTTTGGTCAGAGTCTCCGAAAGCCAAATAGGTGAGGGGCTCTCCAGGTTCAATTTTTAGTAGCGCGATGTCCGAGTTTTGATCGGATCCCACCAATTGCGCTGTATAGGTTTGGTTGTTGTTGAGGGTAACTTCTAAATTTTGAGCAGAGGCAACCACATGGTGGTTGGTGACAATGTATCCATCTGGTGAAATGATCACCCCGGAGCCGGTACCTACTTGAGGGGCTTCTTGAATCTTAAACCCGTAGAAAAACTCCATCAGTGAAGGAGAATTTTTACTTTGTGCCACATTTTTAACGTGCACCACTGCGTTGATGGTTTTTTCTGCAGCTGTACTGAATTCGGCAGGAGGGATCGGCTGGTTGTAGGCCACCTGGGTGACTAAGTTGTGTTCGGTTGAGCTCCAGGGATTTTGTTGTTTTGGAAGCGTCCAAAATAGAATTCCATAAGTGGCCGCGCTACTGGCAACGGCAATCAAAACAGTTTTCAAAGTTGTTTTCATAGCGTATAGAATTAGTCCCACAAAATTAACAGGAAATTTCAGGTCAATTCGAGGCTTAACTAGACTTTAACGCGCAGGCTTAGATGGATATATGTATATATTTGCCCTATGAAAAGATGGATTCAATTTTCTAAATATCAAGGAACGGGCAATGATTTTGTGCTGATTGATAACCGATTAAATCATTTCCCAAAAGATAATCAACTACTTGTAGCTCGATTATGTGACCGCAAATTTGGCGTTGGTGCAGATGGATTGATATTAATTGAAAACCACGACACAGAGGATTTTTCCATGGTGTATTACAATGCTGATGGTGCTGAATCAACCATGTGCGGCAATGGGGGGCGTTGTTTGGTAGCGTTTGCCAAACAATTGAACATTATCAATCACTCTGGATCATTTATGGCTGTTGATGGGGTACATCACGCGGTTATCGAAGAAGACCAGGTCAAGCTGCAGATGAAAGATGTGTCCGAGGTACAGGTCGTCCATGGCGCCTACTTTTTAGACACAGGGTCTCCCCACCACGTAGCTATAGTCGATGCTGTTTTAGACGTAAATGTCCCTGAGATGGGTGCGTCTATTCGCTATGGTCAGTACGGTGCCCAAGGAGCCAATATAAATTTTGTGACCCCCAACAAGGATGGGTCGTTTTTTGTTCGCACCTATGAAAGAGGAGTAGAGGATGAGACGCTGTCTTGCGGGACAGGGGTTACGGCGGTGGCCATTGCCATGCATTATGCCCACAAAACAGAGCAAACTGCGATTAATGTGCAAACGCCGGGGGGGGATTTGCAAGTTAGTTTTGAACAATCGGCACTAGGCTACGAAAAGATTTTTCTCACCGGAGGTGCGGTTCATGTGTTTGACGGATCAATATGGATCGATGATTAAAGGAACCACCATTTTGTTGCGCGCTCTAGAGCCCCAGGACCTTGATTGGTTGTATCGTATGGAAAATGATCCAGCTATTTGGTCGTGGTCGGATGTGGTTCAGCCTTATTCCGCTTATCAATTATCCGAATACATACAAAAGTCACAGTCTGATTTAGTACAAACTGGCCAATATCGCTGGGTCATCGCAGATCTTCACAAGAATCCTTGGGGTTTATTGGACATCTATAATTATCACCACAAACACCTACGAGCTGCAGTAGGGATTGTGGTATCCCCAGAACACCGCCAAAAGGGAGTAGGTGTAGAAGCTTTATCGCTTTTGTCGCTTTGGGCCAAAAACCAATTAGGATTAAAGCAGTTGTATGCTGAAGTACCTCATTTAAACACGGCAAGTAAGTCCTTGTTTTTGCGTTCAGGTTATCTCCAAGCCGCTGAAATTAGAGACTGGTATCGATTTGGAGAAACGACACAACATCAAATTATTTATCAAAAATGGCTTTAGCGCAAAAAAAACATAAAGTACTCGTATGGGGATTTTTGTCCTTGTTCATTCTGGGAGTTATTGTCCGATTCATGTACGTATTGGTTTGGTCCCCAAATACCCAATTTGAAGACCCACAGGTGATTTATATTCCCACAGGAGCAGATCGGTCAACCTTTATGGCCAGGGTGTCCCCGCACTTAAAAAATCCGAGTTCATTTGAACGTTTTGTCAGCATCCGACAGGGCTGGGAGGTGATTAAGCCTGGGAAGTACACCTTGAAATCTTCGATGAATAACTTGGACTTGTACCGAAAGTTTAGACAGGGGTCCGAAACGGTTAACGTAGTATTTAACAATCAAGATCGACTAGAATTGTTAGCTGGGCGGGTGGGCGCTCAAATCGAAGCGGATAGTGTGTCCCTGATGAATGCGTGGACTGATCCTCGGTTTTTGGCGGATAAAGAATTGACCAAAGATCAAGTGTTGGCCATATTCTTGCCGAATTCCTATGAGTTCTTTTGGAACACAGATGCTGTCGCGTTTAGGGACCGTATGTGGTCTTATTACGAAAAGTACTGGACACCAGAGCGCAGGGAGTTGGCACAGCAGCAAGGGCTTACACCCATAGAGGTCTCATGCTTGGCAGCAGTGGTGCACAAAGAGACAGTTAAAGCAGAAGAGCGTTCCAGAGTAGCCGGTGTTTATTTGAATAGATTGCGGATCGGTATGAAACTACAGGCTGATCCCACAGTGATTTTTTCGATAAAACACCAGAGTAACGACTTTGATCAAGTGATTAAACGTGTGTTTCACAAGGATTTGCTTGTCGACTCTCCATTCAACACTTATCGCTATAAAGGAGTTCCTCCTGGGTTAATTGCTATGCCTGATTTATCCGCCATAGAAGCAGTTCTTCAACCAGAAGCACACAATTATCTGTTTTTTGTTGCCGATCCCTCAAAACCCGGTTACCACCGTTTTTCTACTCACTATGGTCAGCATATCCATCAAAGCAAAAGTTATGTGCGTTGGGTTGATCGTTTAGGTATTGATCGTTAAAATATGTTAATTTACTCATTATCAAGTAGTTGTTACATACATCAATTCGTTGTTTGATAAAAAGTTGTATATTTGCCGCGTTTTGGCCTTAATGCCTAATCGATGAGCAGTATAACGCGCTACACTTTAACGGGACTTTTTTTGGCTTCAAGCTTCTTGGGGACGTTCTCTTCATTGTGGAGATTTTCTTTGCCTGAATCGGCCCAAGTACGTGAGTATGCCTCAGAATTTGGTGTGGATACATCATCCAGAACAATTTTTGATTTTCCTTATTTATCCAAGGATTACGTTGGATTTAAAGAGGCATTGGCCTTTTTGGAGTCCAGGGGGATCTACCATAAGGTAAATCCATTTGGGTATGTAGGAAAGTATCAGTTTGGCTTCGAGACCTTGTCGCTTATGGGTGTAGATCGCGTAGCGTGTTTTGTGCTTGACCCATCGTTACAAGAAAAAGTGTTTTATCACCACACCGCCCGCAATAAGTGGATATTGCGCAAAGATATACCTCGATCCGTAGGTCAAGTTATCGACGGCCATGTAATCGACGAATCCGGAATATTGGCCGCTGCTCACTTGGCAGGTGCGGGTAACGTGAAAAAATATTTAAGGTCTCAAGGACAGGAGGAATTTAAAGATGCCAACGGCACACAAATAAAGGATTACTTGGTGCGGTTCTCTGGATACAATATGGATTACGTGTCTAAAACGAAAAATCCTTCCTTTTTAGCTGCCCGCCGCTCACTAAAAAAATAGCGGGTCTTTTTTGGATAAAGGACACCTCAGCTTTTTTCCACAAACCGATAGTTTTCGTTTGAATCCATTGGGAAGGAAGAGATAGGTCACAAGCGATGCAGAGTAAGGTATTTTCGTGTAAGTGCTGGCATAGGTCCTGAAACAAAGACACGTTGCGGTAGGGAGTTTCGATCCAAACCTGTGTTTGTCCCTCATTTTGTGCTGTTTTTTCCGCTTGCTTTAAGGCTGTTTTGCGCTCGGGCTTGTCGATGGGCAAATAACCGTGAAACGCAAAGCTCTGACCGTTAAATCCACTGCCCATCAGAGCAAGCAATATGGAAGAAGGTCCGATTAAAGGGTGTACGGAAATTTGTTTTTGGTGGGCAAATCCAACCAAGTCAGCACCTGGATCAGCAATTCCAGGACAACCCGCTTCCGACAATACGCCTAAATCCTCGCCACCGGTACATACATCCAGGTAGCCTTTAAGCGCTTCGGGATCGGTGTATTTGTTCATGGGATAAAGCACCCATTCTGATTGGGGAACCTTTGGTGCTGCAGCTTTGAGGAATTTTCTAGCCGATTTTTCATTCTCCACCACCAGGTGCCGCAACCGCTGCACCAAGTCTAAAACTTGGGGGGTAAGTACCTCAGAAGGGTCTTGATCTCCTAAGGGTGTAGGGATTAAATAGAGTCCACCCATAGAGGCGTAGCTTAGCATTGTTTAGGATAGCTTTTTGGATAGATCCTCGATGTATTTTTTAAACTGTTTATCAGTTTCGGCTAAGTTGTCTACTGTTTTACAGGCGTGTAATACAGTAGCGTGATCTCTTTTTCCAATTTGTGACCCGATACTAGCCAGCGAAGCCTTGGTGTATTTTTTGGCAAAAAACATAGCCAATTGTCTCGCTTGCACGATGTGTCTTTTTCTTGTTTTTGATTGAAGCGTATGTACATCCATTTCAAAATAGTCAGAAACCACTTTTTGGATGTAGTCGATAGACACCTCTCTTTTGGTGTTTTTGACAAACTTCTCTACGACTTGTTGAGCTAAATCCAAGGTGATCTCTCGTTTATTAAACGAGGATTGCGCTATTAGGGAAATAATTGCCCCTTCGAGTTCTCGGATGTTTGACTTGATGTGTTTAGCTACATACTCGATGATTTCTTCCTCCATTTCAACTCCATCTTTGTAGAGTTTATTTTTCAGAATAGAAACCCTGGTTTCGTAATCAGGACTTTGCAATTCAGCAGAAAGACCCCATTTAAAACGAGACAAGAGTCGTTGCTCAATGTCTTGCATGTCGACAGGAGCTTTGTCTGAGGTCAGGATTACCTGTTTTCCATTTTGGTGTAAATGGTTGAAAATGTGGAAAAACACATCTTGAGTACCTGATTTTCCAGATAGAAACTGGACATCGTCGATAATCAGTACATCGATCTGTTGGTAGAAATGAATAAAATCAGTTCGGGTGTTTTTCTTTACGGAGTCGATGTACTGTTGTGTAAACTTCTCAGCCGAGATATACAAAACAATCTTATCCGGGTACTTGTCTTTAATTTCGATACCGATGGCATGTGCCAAGTGGGTTTTTCCTAATCCGACACCACCAAACACCAACAGCGGATTAAAAGAGGTTCCGCCTGGTTTGTTGGATACAGCTAATCCAGCTGATCTGGCTAGTCTATTGGCATCGCCTTCAAGAAAATTTTCAAAACTGTAATTCGGGTTGAGCTGTGATTCAATTTTTACATTCCTAATTCCAGGAATGATAAATGGGTTTTTCAGCTCTGGATTTTTTGATTTAATGGGTGCGTCAACCTCTTGAGGCATCATCGCTGATGATCTATTGGATGACGGTATTTTTTCGGTGAAAGGTTCTTTGTTTCCATAAGTGTTCTCCATCTTAATGATGTAGATCAATTTGGCTTGTTCACCGAGTTGCTTGGTCAAGGCAGCTTTGAGCAACTTGACATAGTGTTCCTCAAGCCACTCATAAAAAAACTTGCTGGGAACTTGAATGCTCAGTGCATTCTCTGTGAGTTTGACAGGTTTAATAGGCTCAAACCATGTTTTGAAGGCTTGTGGCTGAATGTTGTCTTTGATGAAAATCAAACATTCATTCCATACAGCGTTCGCGTCATTACTCATCTTTGAATCGTAGGTATTATTTGGTTGGTTTAATCTGGGGCAATCCGCAAATTTGCTGGGCAAATATCGCTTGCAGACTGGTTGACAAATATGTGAACAATTATTTTAAAAAAAAAATAGATCAGTGCTAGATTTTGTTCTTTTTTTGTTTTTACACACTTATTTATCTGTCCCTCACTAATATAAAAAATTTACCCAAGTTATGATTGAAAATACCACCCAAATTAAGGTAAGATATGCGGAAACCGATCAAATGGGTGTGGTTCACCATGCTAATTATGCATTGTATCTTGAGTTAGCGCGCATTGAATGGTTGGCCATGTTAGGCTTTTCCTATGCGGAGATGGAAAAACAGGGTGTTATATTGCCTGTGGTTTCCCTGTTGGTTAACTACAGACGACCGCTGTATTTTGACCAGAATATTCAAGTGGTTTGTCGATTGAGAGAAACACCGACCTCAAAAATTACTTTTGACTATGAACTACTCGATGATCAGGGGACTGTTTCAGCTACGGCAACCACCGTGTTGGCGTTTGTCAGCCAGGAAACCAAAAGACCCATACCGTGTCCTAGTCATTTGATGCAAGTACTCGGAAAGGGTCTATAGGATTGGCTCCCAAAAACAATCCTTTTTATCCCCCCACATTTTAGCGGATTCATCCACTAAAAATAATGGGACATGGACGATAAGTTCATAACCCAAGGTCACAGGTACTTGTTGTTCCAAATCGATTTGATTTTTTTGGGTCCAGGACATAAATGACTGAAAATGTCCATGAGAGATCCGTGCTTTGAATGGTTGGGTGAGTCGTATTTCTTGGATCTTAGCCGTGGTCAATACGCCTTGTGCTGCTTCCTTGTAGGCTTGTATCAATCCGCCCACACCCAACTTAACACCCCCAAATTCTCGAACAACGATTACGGTGGTTTGGGTCAAGTTAAAGGCGTTGATTTGACCCAGTATAGGTGTGCCTGCGCTAAAGTTCGGTTCGCCGTCATCAAATGCTTTGATCTGGTATTGGTCAGGTTGAGTTCCTATCCTCCAGGCATAGCAGAAGTGCCGGGCTTTGGGGTGTTTTTTCCGCAACTCAATCAGTAGTTCTTTGAGGTCACTTGCGGCGTTGATGGTGAAAGCATAGCCCCAAAATTTGCTTTTTTGCTCTTTAAACAAGTAGGGGCCTGAGGGGGCCGATAGTGTTTTATATGAAAACGGTTTATTCATGAACCGCCAGATAATAATCGATGCGATCAGGTCCCAAAATTTCGCTGTAATTAGGGTTTAACGCAAGTTTAGGGGCCAATACTCCTTGGTTCAAAGGTTTATCCACTTGAATTACTCTGATTTCATCCCACAAGCCACTTTCAAGCCATTTAGTCAGTGTGTAGGCGCCTCCCTCCACCAAAATGCTCAAGATTCCGTTTTCGTATGCTTTTTTCAGTAGGAGGTCTACGGTGTACTGTTCAAGTGTCCAATGGGTGACCTGTTTGCCTAATTCAATCGGCGGCCCAATGTGTATCGCTTTAGGATGCTTCCAAAGCGGCGCTGATTCAGAAGCCCTTCCTTGGGGATCAAACACCATGGGAATGGGGTCAGGTCCGCTCCAATGACGAGTATTGAGTTGTGGTTGATCATCTAGGGCTGTTTGAACACCGATTAAAATAGCTACCTCCTGGCTTCTCCACTGGTGAACACGTTGATTCACTGGGTGTGAGGACAGTCTAAATGGCTCTTTTTTTGATCTTAAAGAATTGGTTGGCGCCATAAAACCCTCCAAAGTTTGGGCCCATTTCAACGTGATATAGGGGCGGTGTTTTGTCTGAAATGTCAGAAATCGCTTGTGGTGTTTCAAACAGGCAGAGGCTAAAACACCCACAGAAACCTCCAGGCCTTGCTCGGTTAAGTGTTTGATCCCTTGCGAGCGAACCAAAGGATTAGGATCGGTGCAACCGATGTACACCTTCTTTATTCCTGATTGGATGATCGCAAGTGAGCATGGAGGTGTTTTTCCATAATGCGCACATGGTTCTAAGGTAACGTATAGAGAGGCACCAGCAAGTTTTTCTCTGTTTTGTACACTGTGTAAGGCAACTACCTCAGCATGAGCTCCTCCATAGGGAGCAGTTGTTCCCTGGCCGATTATCTGCCCTCCTTGATCGATGATCACACAGCCAACTCTGGGATTTGGGTAGCAATCAATCGATGCATTTTTGGCGCACTCAATGGCGCGAAACATATAAATTTCGTGTATATTCACGTGGCAAAAATAGGGTTTTTTACCCAGCTCTGACCCCTTGATTCCATGAAGATTAGCCCATTAACTCCTTCCGAAAACCAAGCTGTAGCAGACCTTGTTCGCTCTGTGATCCTGGAGCATGGCGTGCCAAAGGTAGGCACGGCCTATGCGGATAAATCGCTTGACGACTTACATGCCTACTATCAGCAAAACTCCGGTGTGTATTACGTGCTTAAAGACGAACAGGGACAAGTGGTCGGAGGGGCGGGCATTGCTCCGTTGGAAAACTTTGATGGCCCTGTGTGTGAGCTTCAGAAAATGTATTTTTACCCAAGTGCCCGTGGATTGGGTTGGGGTAGTGCTATGATAGACCAGTGTTTGTCTAAAGCCAGAGAATTGGGGTATGAACAATGTTACTTAGAGACGATGCCTCAAATGCTTGACGCCCAAAAATTATACCTCAAAAAGGGGTTTAAGTATATCGACGGGCCTATGGGGGACACAGGACATTGTTCTTGTCCGATTCACATGTTGTTGACACTTTAAGATGGATTGGAAAACGATTAAATCCACTTGGTATTCCGAGCTGTCTCGTCTTTATGCTAAAGAGGAGTTAACCGCGATGTGGGGTTTGGCCTTGCATCATTTTCACGGCTTTAATTCATTTTATGAACACACCCATCCAGCCTGGGAACCTAACCGAAAAGAATTGGATCGATGGATTGATTTGCTTCAGCAACTTCAATCAAACATCCCTATTCAGTATGCGCTGGGTGTTGGTGATTTTATGGGTATGTCGCTTCAGGTAGGTCCAGGGGTATTAATTCCCCGACCTGAAACGGAAGATTTAGTCACGACCATCACTCAAGGAACCGCTGATTCCCCTAGTCGTATTATCGATTTATGCACGGGTAGTGGGTGTATCGCCATTTCCCTAGCTCAGCATTGGTCTCAAAGCAAGGTTGTTGGAGGCGATTTGAGTGAGCAGGCCTTGTATTGGGCTAGAAAAAATGGACAGAAATACGCACCCCAAGTCCAGTGGGAGCGCTTGGATGTACTCAACGGCACCTCCATGCCCGAGGAACGATTTGATTTAATCGTGGCCAACCCACCGTACGTCCCCATCAGTGAGCAGTTGGAGATGTCTGTGCATGTTTGGGGCAAGGAGCCGGATATGGCGCTTTTTGTGGCTGATGATGAGGCATTGCTCTATTATGAAGCGATCGCCGCTTGGGCCACCCATCATTTAACTGATGGTGGATGGCTCTATTTTGAAATACATCACCAAAAAGGGCCTGCATTGGTGGATTGGTTACGCGATCAAGGATTTGTGTCGGTGGAGTGTATACAAGATCGATTTCGAAAAGACAGAATTATTCGTGCAAAATGGATGAATTAATAGAAAAAAAAAGGTTAGAAGCACTGAGGGAGGAGCTTCATCATCACAATCACCTGTATTATGTGTTGGATGCTCCAGAGATTAGCGATTTTGAGTTTGACCAAAAAATGCGTGAGTTACTCACTTGGGAAGCCAAATATCCTGAGTGGAATGACCCCAATTCACCCAGTGTCCGAGTGGGGGGTGGCTTGTCTCAGGGGTTTACTTCTATGACCCACAGGTATAGAATGTATTCCTTGGACAATTCGTATGAGTTAGCAGACCTGAAGGACTGGGAGCAGCGCAATTTAAAACTAGCTGGTCAAGATTCTTTTAGCTATGTGTGTGAGTTGAAATACGATGGAGCGTCGATCAATCTGATTTATGAGGATGGAGTGTTGACTCATGCGATCACCCGGGGAGATGGTGTGGAGGGGGATGAGGTTACGGCCAACATCCGCACGGTCAAATCAATTCCACTAAAACTTAAAGGAAAATATCCTAAGTACATGGAAATCAGAGGTGAAATTATCATACCTCACAATGATTTTGATCAGATGAACCAAGAGCGTCTAGCCCGAGGTGAAGAGATGTATATGAATCCAAGGAATACCGCGTCAGGAAGTTTAAAGTTGCTTGATACCAAGCAGGTGGCGCAACGTCCATTAGTGTGTCTTGTTTACGGAATGGCGGCAGCAGAATCAGATCTGCTTGATCAAGAATCCTTTCTGGTCGCAGCACAAACTTGGGGGTTTAAGGTTCCGGATACATTTGCCTTTTGCAGCAATTTGACCCAGGTGATGGATTACGTAGCTCATTGGGGAGAGAAAAGACAAGCACTGCCTTATGAAACAGATGGTGTAGTGATTAAAGTGAGCAAGAAGTCGCAACAGGAGATGTTGGGGTATACGGCTAAGTCGCCCAGATGGGCCATTGCCTATAAGTTTCCTTCGCAACAGGTGTCTACTGTTCTTGAAGGGGTGGTATATCAGGTGGGTAGGACTGGTGCGATTACACCAGTCGGCCAGTTAACTCCAGTGCTTTTGGCAGGTACAATCGTAAAAAGAGCTTCGCTGCACAACGCTGATCAAATTGAGTTGTTGGATTTGAGAATTGGGGATCGAGTATATGTGGAAAAAGGAGGGGAAATTATACCTAAGGTAATCGGGGTGGATCTATCAGCTAGAAAGCCTGATGCTCAGCCGATCTCTTTTGCGGATAGTTGTCCCGATTGCGGCACTGCCCTAGTGCGGGTATCTGGAGACGCCAAGCATTATTGCCCCAATACGTGGGGATGTAGCGTTCAAATTACAGGTCGAATAGAGCATTTTATCTCTAGAAAAGCGATGGATGTTCAGGGCTTGGGCGGGGAGACAGTTGCCTTGTTATTTAATGCCGGTTTGGTGCGTACCCCTGCAGATTTATATGAGTTGAGGCGTGAGCAGGTATTGCCTCTTGAACGTATGGCGGAAAAGTCAGTAGCTCAATTGATGCTGGGCTTGGAGGAATCAAAAAAACAACCTTTTCACAGGGTTTTGTTTGCCTTAGGGATTCGCTATGTCGGAGAAACAGTAGCTCGTAAACTAGCTTCGGCTTTTGGGTCGATAAACGCTTTGTCCACAGCTACTCATGAAGCTTTGGTGTCTGTTGATGAAATAGGTGACCGTATAGCAGAATCTGTGATTAGTTTTTTTCAGGATCCCAGGCAAATGGAGTGGGTACACCGTCTTGTCGATCACGGATTAAGCATGGAGGAAATTCAATTGGAGCAGGCCTCCTTGACGGAACTACTATCTGGTCAAACGATTGTTATTTCTGGGGTATTTACTCTATTTAGCAGGGAAGAGGCTAAAGAATTAATCCGTGCCAATGGAGGTAAAGCAGGAAGTTCAATTTCTAAAAAAACCTCCTTTGTATTGGCGGGTAGCGACATGGGGCCCAGCAAAAAAGCGTTAGCAGAGTCCCTGGGGGTCCCTTTGATCGACGAACACGAGTTTATGCAGATGATTCAAAAAGTTTAATTTATAACAAAATGTTTGTTTTGTAAATAAGAGTACTTAATTATATTTGCCCCACAATAAGAGTTATGCGCGATTGGTTTTATGGTATTTATTGTCGCTGGTGGTTTAGAAGAAGGGTGCAAAGTCACTCTTCACGGGATTTTCAGCGTTTGCTTGATACGTCAACAGATGGTCTGCCGATAGGGGTTCTTGCCCTAGGATCTAGACTGACTTCTGAGATGGATGCGGCTTGGTTTGCTCGGCAGTTCCATGTTTCAAAGCAGGATGTGCGTTTGTTGGTTGTTGATCCAGAATCAATTTACGCCAATTCACTGAGTGAAAGGCAAGTGGAATTGCACGTGAAAAATAAAACACAAGTACCTGAAATAGAATATTTTAAAGATCAACAATTCAAGTATTTATTTCATATATATCCGCCTGATTTTTGGTCTTTGTTTTATGTAGGATTGAACACTAAAGCCAGGGAACATATCGCTTTTTGGTCTCCTGATCAGGGTCCAGGCACATTTTTTTTACCCATGCAAGATGAGGTGGTCAC
>Ga0181607_10002295_pt1 | contig 16863 bp, 18 predicted proteins | sample 041ome_9_FD_132420 | JGI IMG/M metagenome (GOLD analysis project Ga0181607, IMG submission 132420) | Coastal salt marsh microbial communities from the Groves Creek Marsh, Skidaway Island, Georgia - 041413US metaG (megahit assembly) | ecosystem: Environmental > Aquatic > Marine > Intertidal zone...
AGCGGGAGAACGCCGCCGCCGCGATTGCCCGCGAGGTGCCCGGCGTTGATGCCATCCTGATGGGGCACACCCACCGCACGATTCCCGCCGTGACGATCAACGGCGTCCTGCTCACGCAGGCGGGACGCTGGGGCGATCACTTGGCCCGGGTCACGCTCTACCTCGATCGCGCGGAACCCGGCGACCCGTGGCGGGTGGTGGGCAAAACCGCCACCGTCCACCCGGTCACCGCCGACATCCCGCCAGATCCCGCCATCCTCACCCTGACCCAGGAGACCCACGACGCCACGCTCGCCTGGCTCGACGAACCCATCGGGGAAATCGACGAAGCGCTCACGGCCGAAAATTCGCGCTATGAGGACACGGCCATCATTGACCTGATTCAGCGCGTCCAACTCGACGTGACCGGTGCCGACGTCTCGCTGACCGCCAGCTTCAACCCCTCCGCCCGGCTCCCCGCCGGCCAACTCAGCGTGCGCGACATCGCGGGGCTTTACATCTACGAGAACACCCTGGTGGTGGTGGAGTTGACCGGTGCGGAACTCAAGTCGGCACTCGAACACGCCGCCACCTACTTCGGCCCCGCCCGGCTCGACGCCCGCACCGCCGCCGACCTGGTCGACCCGCGGGTGCCGGGCTACAACTTCGACATCGCCGAGGGGGTGGACTATGTGATCGACCTTAGCCGACCCCGCGGCGAACGCATCGTGGACCTGACCTTCGCCGGCCAGCCGCTCGCGCCCGAGCGCACCCTGCGGGTCGCTCTCAACAACTACCGCCAGTCTGGCGGCGGCGGCTACACCATGCTGCGCGACGCTCCGGTGGTGGCGCGATACAGCGAGGGATTGCGCGATCTGATCATCAAGTGGGTGCAGGAGCATCCCGACGCGATCCCGACCGAACCCTCCGATAATTGGTCCATCCGTCTGCCATAGACACAGCGACTATTGGCTTTTCTCCCCCGTGCCGTCAGGCACGCTGACCGCCGTGGCCACGACCGATTCCACCGCCGACTCCCATGCGTCGTCAGCCCGCGTCCAGCGCCATCTGGCCTTCGGCTGGTGGTCCCTGTTGGCTTGGCTGACGGTGGGCGTCGGACTGGAGGCACTGCATGGTTTCAAACTGGGCTGGTATCTGGATGTCGGTTACGAGATGCGCCGGCTGATGCTGACGCTGGGGCACGCCCACGGCACGCTGCTGGCGCTGGTCAACATCGCCGCGGGCCTGACGCTGCGGGGCACGTCCCTGACACCCCCGAAATTCGGTTCGACCGCCTTGATCTGGTCGGGCGTACTGCTCCCCCTCGGCTTTATCCTGGGCGGCCTTGCCGTCCACGACGGTGATCCCGGCCTCGGGGTGCTGCTGGTGCCGGTGGGCGGTCTGCTGCTGTTGATCGGGGTCGGCACGTTCGCGCGAATGGCGGGGCGGAGCCGGTAGGTTCGGCCCTCCGCGCCGACCGGAAAACGCGACCTCCCTTCGATCAAGATCGGACGTCTCGGCGAGGCGTCCCTACCCTCCAGCCGGTCTTATTGCAGCAACAGGTGGATATCGAGACCGTCGAGCAGGGTGCTGGACGCCGGGCCGGAAGCGCTCGGTGGTATCGTGCCGCGGGCCAATCGCACCATCGTCGCGGCTGCGGATTGTTCGGCCTGGAGCTGGCGCAGTGCGGCGATCTGGGCCGGAGCAAGCACCTCCGCGGACCGCACCACCACCTCGTCGGTGATCCGGCTCGCCTCGGCCGTGCTCTGCACGATCGGCACCGCCCGACGGTCCTCGGGGCTCAGTACGACGGAGACCCCGGGCAGGCTCTCGTTGCCGCCGCCGGACTCGGCCAGGGTGGAGACCAGAGCCTCCGCCTGGGCCGGCTGCAGCGGTGTATCCGTGTAGCTAAGACGCTGGGTCAGCTGGGCCACGGTGGCGCGCTGCGGCAGGGTGGCCTCGAACGCCTTGAACACCGCGTAGCGGTCATCGCCCAGCGTACGGCGGATTTCGGCATCGATCTCCCCCTGCGCCTGTTGGGTAGCACGGCGCCGCGGCTGGTCACCATCATCACATCGAGGGCGGAGTTCTGTTTCTCGATCAACAGTCCGCGTAGCATATCAAGCTCCTCCGCGGAGAGCTGCAGCTGGCTGAAAAGCGGGGCGTAGCGGTTGTCCAGCATGGTGCGCTGATGCGACACCAGCGCGCGCAAGAACTGCGGATTCTCCAACAGCGCCGCCAAGCTGGCGGTGCGTGCGTGGTCCTGGTGCTCATCGGCACCTTGGCCTCCCACCCGGCTGACCGTGGGCAACGTGCGCCAGTCCTCGGGCACCCCCGCCCGGGCCCCGGAAATTTCGTCAACCCTCGCTCCCTCAACCGGCGAGGCGGGGGCGACCGTGGCGACCGGTTCGCCGATCTGTCGGAGCGAGCGGATGAGGGCATGCTGCTGGTGCACCAGCAAACCCAGCGCGACCACGCCCAGGGCGAGTCCGGCGAAGAGAAAGTTGCGGATTCCATTCATCGGGTAGAAGGGATGGGAGAAGGTGTAGTCCGGACGGGCCTTGGGTCGCGCAAAATATCCCAACTGTTCCACCTCATTAGGCACATTTTAGAACATATTCGGCCGTGCAACCGGTTGGAGAGAAGTGTCGGTCAGTTAAACCGGTTTAACCCGTCATTGTTAGCCTCGATGGCTTGTTCAACCGGCCTGTTCGTAAGCCGCGGCCAGCCAGGCGATCACCTCGGCATCGATGTCCTGCGACGAAGCCAGTCGCACCCGATGCGACACCATCGCGTTGAAACTGCCGCTGGCCTCAAGACGGCCGGCCGGCGCCGTGCCTTGCAGGTTGATGCCAAGGTCGACCCGCGTCGCGGTGCTGGGTTGCACGAGGGCAAATTGCTTCTTTCGGCGCAGGCTGACGCAGGTCTTCTTCGGCGCGATTTCGACATCCGTCCCAAGTTGCTTGGCGGCGGCCACCACGGCATCGTGGATGGGCCGCAACCCCGCCTTCTTGCCCGCGTATTGAGCAGTCACCAGATCATCCTCGCCGACCGGTCCCCCCGCGACGGCTTCCTTGAGTTTGTGGGCCACGAGATTGGCGTAGCCGTGGCCAATACCGTGGGTGGTCTTGAGGTGCTTGACGATTTCGCCGTGCTTCTCGGTGCCGGCGGCGCGGGCGCGATCGAGCCATTCACTCCAGGCCACCCCGTGTTGGCCTCGAGGTTGGCGATCATGGTGAGAACTTGGTCGTCGGGTGATGCAGGCATGGGAAGCAGGTGGGAGACGGAAGGGGTAAGGGTTAGGATATCTTGCGATCAAAGGGCCAGTTCTCGGTCCGGCAGACCTTGGGGGTCATGAAGCCGAAGAGTCCGATCATACCCAGGAAGAGACGGTGCTTCAGGGGTGGCTTGCCCTGTTCCACGCACCCCTTGATCGACTCCGTGATAAACGGGCCACCCGACATCATGTAGCCCTCCGACTTCGTGCCGGCCGGGACGTCTTCGAGCAGCAGGAGGAGCTCGGTGCCGCCGTCCTTCTCGGCCAGCTCATAGGTCACCTTGCTCGGCGGGTCGTTCAGTTGCGTGAACATCATGGTGTGGGCAAAGCGGTGGGGAGGCTCGACCGTCAGAATGTCACCGACCACCGCGGTGTATTTGCCGTCCGGAGACCGCATGCGGAGGGCGGAGCCGGGGGCGAGGCTCGGCACGTGCATCACCGAGTTATAGAAGAACGGGAGCACTTCACCTTCGCGGGTGATGGCTTCCCAGACGCGTGCGACCGGCGCTTCAATGTGGATCTTGAAGACCGCTTTTTTGAGTTCACTCATGACTTGATGGTGGGTGTGCGGAGGGACTGCGTTTGGCCGGAACGAGGCCCTCGAGCTGGTATTTGAGGTCCATGACCCGCCCGGCCCAGAAATCACCGTAGTCCGTCGACCAGCGGTCGTGGATCAATTGCAGCGGCACGGCGTTGAAGTAGAGTTGGCGCATCCGGCCGACCTTGCGCGACACGACCAGGTCGGCCGACTCGAGCACGGCTAGGTGTTTCATCACCCCGATGCGCGACATGTCGAAATACTTGGTCACGTCGTTCACCGTCGCACCCGGCAGGCGCTTGATGACGTCGAGGATCCGTCGCCGCGCCGCACTGGCGAGGGCGTGAAAAACGGCGTCCTGACTGATCTCGTTCAACATTATGTAACCATATGGTTACCTTTTATTCACTTGGTCAACCTCGATTTTCAAAACCTCGCGTCGTTGCCTTGCTCCGAGGCACCTCTCACGCTGCCGCTCCCAATGAAAGCCGACCCCGCGATCAACGTCCCCACTGCTTATCTGGCTACTCCGCTCGCGGATCGGCCGGCCGCGCGGGCTCGGTTGCATCGCGCCGTTAGCCACGCTGCTCAAGAGCTGAAGCCCGACATCCGCTACGGCATGATCGCAGGCTGATTACACTCGCTCTGCCTTAGCATGTCACGCCTCCGCCCCACCCTTCGGCAACGCCTCGCCCGCCTGTCTCCTTTCGGCATCGGCCACACCAAGCCGAAGCACTTCCGCGACATGCTCAAGGTCGGGTGGGCCAACCGCGACAACCTGCCCTATGCGTGGAAGATCCTTTCCCACGGCGTCTGTGACGGGTGCGCCCTGGGCGTGGCCGGCTTCCACGATTGGACGATCAAGGGCACGCATCTCTGCATGACGCGGCTCAATCTGCTGCGGCTTAACACCATGCCCGCCATGGCAGCAGACGCACTGGCCGACGTCGCCACGCTTCGGGGGACCGACAACCGCACGCTCCGCGAACTGGGCCGGCTCGCCCATCCTCTGCGCCGGCGGCGCGGTGAAGCGGGCTTCACCCGCATTACCTGGGACGACGCCCTCGCTGCCATGGGTGCCCGGATTCGGGCGACCGATCCGCGGCGGCTGGCCTTTTTCGTCACCTCCCGCGGGGTCACCAACGAGGTCTACTACCTCGCGCAGAAGGCGGCCCGCTTTCTCGGCACCAACCACGTCGACAACGCCGCCCGGCTCTGCCACTCGCCCTCGACCGCCGCGATGAAACAGACCCTCGGTGTTTCCGCCTCGACCTGTTCCTACGCCGACTGGTTCGGGACCGACGTGATCGTGTTCTTCGGTTCCAACCCGGCCAACGATCAGCCCGTATCCACCAAATACCTTCACCTGGCCAAGCAACAGGGCACGAAGGTCATTCTCGTAAACCCCTACCTCGAGCCCGGGATGGAGCGCTACTGGGTGCCGTCCAATCTCGACAGTGCGCTCTTCGGCACCGACCTGGTGGACGACTGGTTCGCCGTCTCGCAGGGCGGCGACATCGCCTTCCTCTACGGCGTCATCAAGCACCTCGACGCCGCGGGGCTGACCAATGAGTCCTTCCTGACTGAACACACTGCGGGCTGGGCGGACGTGGTGGCCCGCGCCCGCGCGCTCGCCTGGCCGTTGCTGGAGGCCGCCGCCGGCCTGCCCGCTGGTCGGATGACGGCCTTCGCGGAGCTGATCGGCCGCGCCCGGACCGGGGTGTTCGTCTGGTCGATGGGCATCACCCAACATCCTTGGGGGGCCGACGGGGTGCGCATGATCCTCAATACCGCCCTCGCGCGCGGGTGGCTCGGTCGGGACAAGTGCGGCGTCATGCCGATTCGCGGTCACTCTTCGGTGCAGGGCGGGGCCGAGATGGGCGCCTACGCCACGGCCTTTCCCGGCGGTTTGGCCGTCAACGAGCAGAACGCCGCCGCGCTCGGCGCGCAGTATGGCTTTGAGGTCCCCGCCTGGAACGGTCTCGCCGCAACGGAGATGGTGGAGGCGGCCCATCGGGGGGAGCTCGATGTGTTTTACGTCATCGGGGGCAACTTCCTGCGCACCCTGCCCGATCCCGCCTACGTGGCGGCGGCGCTGGAGCGCGTGCCGTTGCGAATTCATCAGGACATCATTGTCACCGACCAGATGCTGCTCGACCCGGCCGACGAAGTCATCCTCCTCCCGGCCAAGACCCGTTACGAACAGGACGACGGCGGCACCGAAACCAGCACCGAGCGGCGCGTCATGTTCACGCCGGAGCTCCCCCGCCAGGTGGGCGAGGCCCGCGCGGAGTGGAAAATCCTGCGCGACGTGGCCGTGGCGGCGTATCCGGAGCGCGAACACCTCTTCGGCTGCACCACCGGCCAGGTGGTGCGCGAGGAAATCGCCCGGGTGGTGCCGTTCTACGACGGCGTGCAGCACCTGCGGACGACCGGCGATGCGTTTCAATACATGGGTCCGCACCTGTGTGCCCAGGGCGTCTGTCCGACCGCGGATGGTCGCGCCCACCTGAGCGCCGTCGAGCTGCCGCCCACCGCCGACCGACCCGCGGGGTGGTTCCACGTTTCCACCCGCCGCGGCAAGCAATTCAACACCCTCATCTATGCCGAGGTCGATCCCCTCAACAACGCGCCGCGCGACGCGGTGTTGATGAATGACGAGGACGCGGCCGCCCGGCACTTGAAACAGGGCGATCGGGTGGTGCTGCGCAACCGCCATGGCATTTACGAGGCGCGCGTGCATATCGCCCCCCTCGCCCGCGGCAACCTCCAGATCCACTGGCCCGAGGGCAACCACCTCATCGACCGCACCCGCAAGGACGCCGGGGGCGGCGTGCCCGATTACAACGCATTGGTGGAGCTCGAAGTCCCGGCCCACGCGACAAAATGAGCGACTCCCCGCGCACATCGGCCGAAGTCATCCGTCCCATTGAACGACGGGTCGCCGGGACGGAACCCGTTCAGGTCAGCGACACGCTGGCCGTGGAGGAGCCGTTGGAGATCCGGGTCGAAGGGCGTTCCGTCGCACTCACGATGCGTACGCCGGGCGACGGCCAGGATGCCGAACTGGCGCTGGGATTCCTGCGCACGGAGGGCGTGCTGGCGTCCATTGACGATGTGCTCGACCTCGATGCCTGCACCCCGGCCGACGGCGGACCCGGCAACATCCTTGATGTGCGGCTCCGCCACCCGGAACGCGTCGATCTCGACCGGCTCTCCCGCCACGTGTTCACCGCGTCGTCGTGCGGTTTGTGCGGCAAGGCCACGATCGAATCAGTGCGCCATCGCTGCCCCGAGCGCCTCACGCCACCGGCAGTGGACAGCGCCACCTTGCTGGCACTGCCTGCCGCGTTGCAGGCCCGCCAAGCCACGTTTCAAGCCACCGGCGGACTGCACGCCGCGGCGTTGTTTGATCCGAAGGACGGACAACTCCTGGTGGTGCGGGAGGACGTCGGTCGCCACAACGCGGTCGACAAAGTCCTGGGCCGAGCCCTGCTCGATCGACGCGGCGACCTGCCCTCGCTCGGGCTGCTCGTTTCCGGTCGCATCGCGTTCGAGATCGCGCAGAAGGCGCTGACGGCCGGGATTGGGTTGATCGCCGGCGTGTCCGCTCCCACCAGCCTCGCGGTCGAGCTGGCCCATGCGTCCGGACAAATCCTGGTCGGCTTCCTCCGCCCCGACCGTTTCAACGTCTACGCCGGAAAACTGACGTGAGCCCCGTGCCCATAGTCGCGGTCGTGCTCGCCGGCGGACTATCCCGCCGCATGGGCAGCGACAAGGCCTGGCTGGCCGCGCCGGGCACCCAAGTCCCCCTGGTCCTGCACCAGCTGGCGCTGTTGCGAAAACTCAAGCCAGCCGCGCTCTTCGTATCCGCCCGCGCCGGGCAGGCATTGCCAGCACTGCCCGAGGATGTGCGACGCCTCGACGACGACGGGACGGCCGGCCCACTCGGCGGCATTCAACGCTCGCTGCAAGCCGCCGGCTCCCGCCATCTGCTGGTGGTGGCCGTCGATTTGCCCCAGCTCGATGAAGGCTGCCTGCGTCGATTGCTCACCGCCTGTACCGGCACCCGCGGCGCGGTGGCGGGCACCCTGAATGGACTTGAACCCCTGGTCGCCATCTTCCCCCCTGCCCTCAAGGTGCATGTCGACCAGGCATGCGCCACCGGACGACTGGGGCTGCGGGCACTGCTGGTCCGCCCGGAAGTAGCCAAGCTTGTCACTGCCGTCGAGTTTGCGGACACTGCCCGCTTCACCAACTGGAACCACCCGACCCCGCCCTAGCCATGCTTGCCACCCTTGTCATGACGGTCATCGGCCCGGATCGCACCGGGCTCGTCGCCGATTTTGCCCGCACCGTCGCCGACCAAGGCGGCAACTGGCTCGAGAGCCGCATGTCCCACCTCGGCGGCCAGTTTGCCGGCCTGATGAGCGTGGCGATCGACGAAACCAAGGTGGCCGACCTCCGCGCGGCCCTCGAGACCCTCGCGGTCAACGGTTACCACGTCACGATCCAAGACAGCGGTGCGACCGCCGCTCCGATCGAGGGCACGCTGGCGAGCGTCGATCTCGTCGGCCAGGATCGGCCGGGACTGCTGCGCGAGATCACCGGCGTTTTTGCCAAACACGGTCTCAATGTCGAGGAGCTCAGCAGCGAGCTGGGCGACGCGCCGCAGGAGGGCGGCACGCTTTTCCGCGCCAGTGCGACCTTGCTCGTACCGGCCCAGGTCGACCTCAACGCCGTCGGCGATGACTTGGAACGCATCGCCAACGACCTGATGGTCGATATTCAACTCGCGCCGGCGGACTGACCGTGGGAGGCCACGGGCACCGGTGACCGGCACCCGCGCCAGGCCCGGTCAGGGAATCTCGTAGACCTCGATCAGCGCGTTACCGACCTGGGTGCCCTTGCGCACGACCGACACGGTGTAGTTGCCGGCTGGCAGCGTCACGAGCACGGAGGCGTCGGCACTGCCCGCGACCAACGGGAAGGCACCGGCGAGGGCGGCGGCGGCCTCGGTCTGCGCCGAGTCGCCTTCGTCCTGCCAATCGTCGTTTTCAAGCACTTCGCCCAGTGGCTCGAGCCCGCTGGCGCTGACCAGGCGGTTCACCTTCAGGGTCGGGTCGGCCAGCGCCTCGATGCCCGGAGCCACGGTCGTCAGTGACGGACCCACGGCGCGGAGCAGCACTTTCTTCGGCACGTTGCCGGAAATCGAGAACCCGGCGGTCAGGCCGGTGTTGGCGTTGTCGATTCGCTTGAGCGCGGAAAGGTTGACGAGCCGGCCACCGGTGGTGGCGGACGGGTCCGTGGCGTAGGCCTCCATGATGGCGGTGCCCGCGGTGGTGCCGGTGGCGGAGAGCACGGCGGTGTAACTGCCCGAGGTCATCGCCCGCAACACGGCGGCGTCATCGGTCGAGGCGAAGGCAAAGGCGCCCACCTCGGCGGCCGCGGCGGCAATGGCGGTGTCGTTGGCCCAGCCGGCGTTGGTCTCGAGGGGCGTGGTGCTGTTGCCGGCCTGGAAGAGGCTGATCGAAAGGTCGTTTTGCACATTGCCCAGGTTGAAGGGCGGCTGGGCCAGCGTCGGCCCCATGCCCCGGATCAGCATGGTCTTGTCACCGCCATCGATGACGAAGCCGACCGTAAGCGAGGTACCGGGGCTGATCGTGGTGTTGACCGACTCGTTCACGATGCGACCGGGATTGGGCGTGGCGACCTGCAGGTAGGCGGTCCGGCTGGTGCGCGTCGTCTCGGTCCCGCTGACCACGACATGATAGGCGCCGTTTTGCGCGGCACTCAGGGACGTGAGGGCCAGCGAGGCCGAGGTCGCCCCCGAGATGGCGGTGCCATTGCGATACCATTGGTACGTCAGTGCCTGATCGCTGGAGGCGGCCACGGAGAACGTGGTGTTGCCTCCTGCCGCTACGGTCTGACTGACCGGCTGGGTCGTGAGCATGATCGGGGAGCCGACCGAAACATCGAATTGCTGCGTGAGCTCGTAGCCACGGATGTCACTGGCTACGACCGTGACCACAGCGGTGCCCGTGATCCCGGGATCAAGGATCAGATTACGACCGGAGATCGAGGCGCCCACCACGGCCGGGTTGTCCGACGAGGCGGTGAAAGTCAGCGCACCGGGCCCACCCGGGGTCGTCGGGTAGTGCGGTACCATCGCGATATTGGTGATGTTGATGAAATTGTCCTTGGTCGGCAGGCCGTCCGACGTCTCGTAGTCGACCAACGGCAGTTCCTCAAAGGCGCCCCCAAAAACCTGGGTGCCGTTGAATACATCCACCTCGGCCATGGCATCGACCACGTCCATGCCGGAGCTGAGCACGCCGCCGAAGACGGTGTAGCCGATCTGCCCGGCGAGAATGTCGCTGCCCAGAATCTCCGTGTTGTCGAGCACGTTGAAATACCAGCCCGTGGTGGCGCTGTCCGGATCAGAGGTGCGCGCCGCCGCCAGCGTACCGCGCAGGTTGAACTGCCGGTATTCCAGCCGCACGGGCGCATGGGCCGCGAGTTGCGCCGGGGGGATGCCATTGGTGAAACCGCCGCCCTGGACGATGGCGCGGGTCTCCTGGTCCTCGAAGTAGGCGGTGCGATGGATGATCGTCTCATCGTAGCGCCCTTCATTCACGTAGGTCTTGAAGTTGACCACGTGGTTGGGCGCCCAGTCGGAGCGCAGCTCCACATCGAACACCCCGAGCGAGGTGGTGAACCGGGCCACCTCACCGTTGACCCCGTTCTCAATGAGAAACCGAAAATACCCGCTCAGATCGATGGACGTATTGGCACCGGCCACGGCCAGTTCCTGATCGGCAATCTCGTTGTAGATTTCCGGCCGGGGCGGCTCCTGCGCGAGCAGGGCGGTGGCGCCGACCAAACTGAGGAAAGTGGGAAAGAAAGTCGAAAAACGGGGTTTCATCTGGAGAAAGAGACCACGCTTGCCGCCAAAGGTGCCGCCGCCAAGCCAGCATTTCACGCCGGCCGGGCGACGAAACGGGAATCAAAGATCGAGATCGTAGGCCTCGACCAGCACCACGCCGGTGCCACCGTCGGCGCCGCTGACCACGGCGGTGTAGCCCCCGGGGGGCAGCGTGACCACCAAGGCGGCGTCCTTGCTGGCGTCGTCGGAAAGTCCGAAGGCCCCCGAGATGGCAAAGGCGGTTTTGAGCTCCGTGGTCCCTCCCCAATTGTCGTTGCGGGCGATCTCGATGTCGGTGTTCAGCGGCACCACCACGAGCTGCGGATCCGCCATGGTGTTGGGTACGCCAAACGAGCCCAGCTGCGGGCCGATCACCCGCAGGAGGATGCGCTTGGGCCCCGGCCCGCCGATCACAAAGCCGGGCACCAGGGCGTTGATACCCGTGCCGGAGAACCCCTGCGTGGACAGGTTGATCAACTTCACGTCGGTCGACGCATCAGTGTCGTAGACTTCGGCGATCGCGATGCCGCCTTGCCCCGTCTGGGCGGAGCCGATTCGGACGGTGTAGCCCCGACTGCCATTGGTGTAGGGCACCGGTAGGGATGCCAAGGAGGAGGCATCGGCCGAGTTCTCCGCCAAGGCGAACCCGCCTACCGCCGCCGTGGCCGTGCGCAACGCGGCGGCATTGGCGGCGGCGTTCCAATTGTCGTTGGACGTGACCACATCGGACGAGCCCTGCGGGATGATGTTCATCTGCGGATCAGCCAGCGCTCCGGGTACGCCGAAGACAGTCAATTGCGGTCCCACCGCGCGCACCACCAACTCCTTGTCACCCGTGCCGGACAACACGAAGCCGGGAGTCAGAAACCCGCCCACCGCCACCGGCCCACGGGTCGAGAGATTGAGCAGGCGGCTCGATCCGACACTGACGGTCAGGATCGCCGGGGTCGTGTCGGTGGAGCCGCTCGCGTTGGTCACCCGCGCCACGTAAAAACCCATGTCCCCCGCCTGCACATTGCTGAGGCTCAGTGTCGCCGCGGTCTCGCCGGACAACGCGGTGGGGTCCGCCACTCCGGGCACGTATTTGAGCCACTGGTAGGTGAACGGACCCGTGCCGGTGGCCGTGACGGAAAGACTGGTGTTGGCCCCGGGGGCGAGGTGCCGCGAGGGCGGCGGGGCGCTGATCACCGGGGTGGACGATGCCGGCTGCACAGTGAGGGCCACGGCCGAACTCGTGACGCTGCCCGCGGCGTTGGTAACAACCACGGAATAGTTGCCCGCATCGGCGGCGGTCACACTGCTGATCGTGAAAGTCGCCGCCGTGGCCCCGCTGATGGCGGTGCCGTTGCGACGCCATTGGAAGGTCGGGGTCGGATCGCCGGTGGCGGCGACCGAAAAGCTCACACTCGTCCCCGCCGTCGCGGTGCGGGCTGTCGGTTGGGTCGTGATGGCCGGTGCCGTGCCGGCCGCCGCGGCGACTTCGATCGTGTAGCGAAAGGTGGGCCTGCCACCGAGGTCGGTCTTGTTGGGGCCCTTCCACGCCCGGATATCCATGCTGAAGGTGCCGGCAGTCGTGGGCGTGCCGGTGAAGGCCAGCGCCGCGGCATTGACCGTGTCGCCGACTAATCCGGAGATTGTGATGCCCGGTGGAATCGAGCCCTTGATTTCATAGGAAGCCGCCACGGCGGGCGCACCCGTGATGGCCACTGCGGCGGCGAACGACACCCCGACTTGGGCCGAGGCCGGATTGTTGGCCGAATCCGGGGCAGGATTGATCTCGGTGGCACCAGCCACGGTTTGCACCGCCCCCATCGCTGCTGCCCCGGCGAAGATACCCTTGAGCACCGTGCCGGCTGAACTACTGATGACGTATTCCGTCGTGACGACGGCACGGATGACGGGCAGGCGCTGCAGGAGCGCGAGGAGGGTAACGGTCGGAAGGTGCAGCCAACGCAACCGGTGGATGTGCAGGGTCAGGGCAGTCATGTGGGGGAAAGCAGTATCTCAGTTGCAGCCACAACCACTGCCGCCCACCCCCCGCCCACCCGAGGAGGCCTCGCGCGAGAAGTAGATGTGTTCGGACATGGTGGAGTGTAGTGAATCGCGGTCAGGCCGCATCATGTATTCGGCCAAGGTCCCGCGCTCCCAGGGCTGCACAGTCTGGCAACCGGTCAGCAGGGCGGTGGCGATCAGGCACGGAAGAATAAGCCAGCGGGCCAGACGTTTCATGGGGCAGGTGCGGACAGGAGTTGCAGGATTTCAGCGCGCAGGCTCTCGATGGTACGGTCGCCATGAAACCCGGCGTGCACCGCGCGCAAACGGCCATCGCGGCCGAAGAGAAAACTGGTGGGCATGGCCGGTGGCTCGAACGCCGCCACCAACGTTTGCTCGGCATCGAGCACCGTCGCAAAACCCGGCGCAAGGCGCGTCAGGAAGCGCTCATAATCACGCGGCCGTTGATCAACGCTGACCGCCAGAATCACGAAGCCACGATCCGCCAATTCGCGCTGCAAGGCGGTGAAGGCGGGAAAGGACTCTTTGCACGGCGCGCACCACGATGCCCAGAAATCGAGCAACACCACCTTGCCGGCGAGATCAGGCAAGGCGCCCTGCAAGGAGTACGCCGACAAGTCCGGCAGCGGGTCGTCGATCGAGATGGCCGCCGACAAGGCGGTGACACTGAGACCCACGCCGGCCAGTCCGGCGAGCAGCATGCGTTTAAGTGACAACATAATTGAAGAATCCTCGCGATTGATGGGTGCCGGCATCGGTAACGATGATACCCTCGGCCCCCATGGTGTCCTCGATCCGCTCCATGCCGGGCCGGGGACCGAGAATGAAGGCGGCGGTGGAGAGCAACCCAGCCTGGAGGCACGTCGGCGCGACAACCGTGACCTGGCGACATCCATTGGACACGGGACGGCCATTGCGCGGATCGATGATGTGACCGTAGCGGCGGCCCTCGATGGTGAAGCCACGCAGGTAATCCCCTGAACTCGCCACCGCCTGGCCGGCCACGGCGATGCTGCCGCGCAACGTTCCCGGGGACTTCGGATCTTCCAACCCGACATGCCATGCCGGGCGGTCCGGTGGCACCCCGAGGGTGCGGATGTCATGACCGAAATCGACCATCACGGCACCCAGCCCATGCTGTTGCGCGAGGCCGATCACCTGATCGACGGAGAACTCCTTGCCCCATCCCCCGAAATCAATCGCCATGCCGGCCCGTGGCAGTCGCACCCGACCCGGTTGGCGCTCAATACGGCTCCAGCCCACCCGGCCCAGCAGCTCGGCCACCGTGGCATCGGAGGGCAGTTGTTTCGGCGGGTTGTGATAGTCCCACAACTGCGCCAGACAACCCGCGGTCGAATCAACCATTCCACCGGTCATGAAATGCACCGACTGGCAGATATCGAGACACTGCTCCGTGGCGGCATCGATCTCCACCCAGTCTCCCCCGGCGGCCCGATTGATCTGGGAGACGATGCTGTCCGGACGGAACCGCGAGTAGCGCGCCTCGAACGCCTGCACCCATTGCAGCACATCCTGTTCAAAGGCGCGCGCCACCGTGTCGCCCGGCGCATCGTGCTGCACGAAGCAACGCGTGCCCATCGCGTGAAACTCCAGCCGCCGCAGGCCGGCCACCGTTGAGGTGGTGGGCAGGCCGACGGGCGGCAGGTGGGCGCGGGCCTCGGTTTGTATTATCGCCACAGTCGTGCTCCCAGAGTGATGACGTTGGCGTCAGCGTAGGCGCTGCGTGGGGTGATCCCGTCGCGGCCGCGCATCAGGTAACGTTCGAGGGTGAGATCGACGCTGCACCACGGCGCCACTTCCCAGACCGCCTTGACCCCCAGCATGGTGGTGCGCATCGCCGACAACCGGTAGTCGGAGGAATAATACGGCGCCAGGCCGGTGCCTTCGTTGGTCGGCGTGATGGGGGTGCCAGTAAGGGTGAGACGATAGAAATCCGCCGCGGATTGGTCATAGATCCGCACCGCCGGGCGCACCGTCAGGCGCTCGCCGATCTGCTGAAACCAGGCGACCTCGATCGTGTGACTGGTCGTGCCCCAGTCGTCATCAAGGAGGCGATAGGACGCCTCCCACGCGCCCCGCACTGACTCGACCGCATGGTTGAGGCCGAGGAACAGGATCCACTTGTCCTTCGCGGAGGGACGGTTCTCCGGAAAGGTCAGATCGATGGAGAGCCCGGGGAGGATCTCGGTCTCCTTCTCAACGATCTTGTAGGGATCGGCGAGGTAGCCGCGGGTGCGGCCGTAGCTGAGGTTGGCCGTAAGGGAGGTATTGGGCCCGAGCAATTGGTTGAGCCCGACGATGAAGTCGTCGGCCGTCTTCTCCCGGGGCCGCGACAGGAAGCGGGCGGTGATGTCGTCGTTCGCGCGGGCGTATCCCGCGAGCAATTGGGTGTTCTTCTGGTTGAAATCCGTCAGCGTGTTCAGCGACCAGACATCGGAAAGATAATCGCTCTCCTTGCTGGTGGCGAACCCGCCGGTGACGGTGACCCGGTTGAAGGGGTGTGTGACATCCAGATGCCAGGCCTCGCGCCGATCGGTGAGCGTGGACAGCGGCACCTGATCACTGCCGGGACGTGCCGGTTGACCGGAAGGCGTGGCGCCGGCAATCGTGTCGATCAACCCAACCAACTTGAGCTTGGTCTCGGTCGACAGGGTGGTGGACACCTCGGCGTAGTGGGCATCAACGCGGACCCGGCCGTTGTCCTCCTGCCAACTTTGAAATTTGTAGCTCAGCGAATACTCGCCCCGCACGGGACGCACCGGCAGGGCCAGCCAGAGCAGCATCGCCCAGATCACGCCGCGCCGGCTGTCACGAGCCAGGCACGAAGACCAAGCCGCCGGCAATGAACCGAGACGGGACAGCTCCCCGGGGCAGGAGGGGCAAGATGCATGCATATGCATATTTGCAGGGAAAGCAGCGCTTTTAGTCGTGGTCCGTGGCGGATTGTTCCGCAATTCGTCAGCGATTCAGCTGCTCAAAACTCCGCCGGCTGGTCTGTAGCAACCCGTCGAAGCCATCCTGTCCCAGCGCGCCTCGCATGCGGGCCTGGGCCTGTTCCCAATAGGGAGCGCCCTCGGCCAGCAATTGCATGCCGCTTTCGGACAACCGGATCAGCTTGGTGCGGCGGTCGCGGCCTGGTTCGATTTTCAATAATCCTCGTCGCATCAAGGGCTGCACCGCCCGCGAAAGCGCGGAGCGGTCCAAAGCCACAGTCTCGGCCAGCTTCTGCATGGTGGCCTCCCCCAAAATGCGCACCGAGAGCAGGATGACAAATTGACCGGAACTCACCTTAACCGGTGCCAGGGCTTCGTCGTAAACCTGGGTGACGGAGCGCGCCGCGCGACGTACATTAAAACACACGCAGGCCTGCGCCGCCGCCACGCAATCCGTCACGGACGGCACGCCGAGCTGAACCGGAACTTTGGGGCGACGGGTCATGGCTGCATGTGACGATGCCGTGTCCCTACTGGTTTCATGTGCAAGCAAATCGCTTGCCGGCGCTCAGCGGGTGATCTCGACCGACGAGGCCGTCAATGTGGCGGCCAACAGCTCGGAGTTGCGATTGGGCGCACCCAATTCGAAACGCTCGATGTTGATGTAGGGCGCCCGGGCGGAGAGCGCATCGTAAAAGGCCAGTAGCGCCCCCCACTCCACCCCACGCAGGCGCAGCTGGGCAGTGTGCACCGTGAACTGCGCCGTCTGCTGGGGCGGCAAGCCCTCGATGCGCACGCTTTCACCCGTGAAACCGGCCGCGCTCGCGAGCGATTCGATCTCGGCGGAAAGCTGCAGGCCGTTGAAGGTGCGCGACGAATCGAGGTCTTCGACCGCCGCGGCGGCATCGGCCTCGATCTGATCCTGTCGCGCCAGCCAGGCCTGCTGCTCGTCGAAATCGGCCTTGGTGGTGCGGTAAGTCAGAGCGAAACCACCCAGGCGTTGGCTGACACTCGTCCCCCAGACTCCGGCCACGCCGAGTACCAAGGCCAGCACGAGCACTTTTTCGCGGCGCGAAATGCCGAGAAACCACGCCTTCATGACGCCCCTCCCGCCGCCAGTACCTCGGGGGTGAATGTCACGACCATGCGAAACGTCGTCTGGCCGTTGCCGTAGCGC
>Ga0181607_10002299_pt1 | contig 16847 bp, 10 predicted proteins | sample 041ome_9_FD_132420 | JGI IMG/M metagenome (GOLD analysis project Ga0181607, IMG submission 132420) | Coastal salt marsh microbial communities from the Groves Creek Marsh, Skidaway Island, Georgia - 041413US metaG (megahit assembly) | ecosystem: Environmental > Aquatic > Marine > Intertidal zone...
CTCGCGTCGCTCGTGGCCTTGATGCATTCCTCCTTGGCGATTTTCAAGTGAGCCTCAAACTTAGTCAACCTTTCCTCCGCTTCCTTCGCCTTTTCTTTGGCTTCCATGCATGCTGCTCTATCAGCAGTCGCCTGCGAGGTGAGTGCGGCTAGCTTTTGTCGTAGATTCGCCGACTCAATGCGCTGCGCGTCCGCGCTCTCGATTTCAGCGTAATATGCCCCGAGCGCCTTTTGTAAATTTTCCACCTCTTCGTCTCGAGCCTTTATCACCTCCCGCAACCTCGTGACCTCGGCATCGTTTCCACTCATGTTCTTCTTCAAGTCGCTTAAACGCCGTTCGTATTCTCGCCTTTCCTCCTCTCTCGCCTCGTCTATTTCTCGTTCCTGTTCCTCCGCCACCTCGTCCTCTTCGTCCTCCAGCGCCAACAAATGTGCCCTCAATTTCTTCAATTCCGTCGCCATCTTGTCGCGCTCACTCCTCAACGTCGCGATCTCTTTCTTGTGTTCGTCCTCCCTCGACGCATTCCTCGCTAGATCCATCCCCCGCATTCGTTCCGCCTCGCTCGCGCGCTCCGTCAACGCCGCCACCCTTTGCCGCAGTGCCCGCGCATCGTCTCCATCCGCGCCTTCCGTCGCCCCGCTTCCCTCGTTCATCGCTTCCACGATCGCCGCTGTCTTCGCTTGTTCTTTTTCGACCGCTCGCGCGACGGCCTCGCGCAGCTTCGCGTCGGCGTCGGCGCGAAACTCGGCGAGTTTTCGTTCAAAATCTATGGAAGCATCCGCGACCGTTTCCGCTTCTGTGGACGACCGCGCGGACGAGGACGCGATTTGCGAGGTCTCGCGCGCTTTTTCTCGCTCGCTCACGACTTTAGCGCGAAGTGCGGCGATGCGATCCGCCGCCGACGCCATGGCGCCGAGTTATGGCGCCGCGCGCGCCACGCGGCGCGGACGACTTTGGGGATTTCGTGATCCAGGGATGCGAATCGCCTAACACTAATGGGTCTTACATGAAATTTTGTCCGCTACGACGGACGCGGCGCGGACGCCAACACGTCCTCGCTCGAAAGACGCACGACGCGCTCGTCCAAAACAAACTCAAACGTGCCGCCGTCGATGAGCACTTTGATCGGTTTCTCGCGCTTGCGCGCGACGAGCCAGAGACATCGCGACGAGATGAAAGCAACGACACCTTCGCGACCGACGAGATCGGGCGCGCGCGCGTGACGCACGACTTTGAGCACGCAACCGTGTAAGTCGAGCCCGCGCGTCAGTCGCGCCTCAGCCTCGCCGCGCTTCGCGTCCTTCACCAGCGCCCGCGCGTACTTTTCCCACAGCCCGCGCAATTTCGAAAACGCGCTCCACGTGCACTGTTCCGGCCTCAATCCGTACAATCCTTCCCTCTTTAATCGCGTTTTGCTCATCATCGCTCTGCGCGCCTCGGCGAAGCGCTTCTCCCGCTCCCGCGCTCGCGCCTCCCCCGCGTCCACCACCCTCTCCCAATCATTCACGAGCACCAGCGCTTTATCCGCGCTCAGCTTCGCTCGCAAATCGTCCTCCGCGTCCGCGCTCGTCCCTCGTCGACGCGTCGCCAGCATTCGCCGCGCGTACGCCTCCGCGTACGCCCTCCGCGCCGCCGCCTCCTCGCGCGCCGTCGCCCGCGCGCCCGCGAACGTCTCCTCGTCCTCCCCGATCGACGGCGCGTAATACGACGTCGTCGGATCCGCGTCCGCGTCCCGCGCCGTCGTCGTCGCCGCGCTCGACGCCGTCTCGCGCGAAGCGCGCCCGCGCATTCGCGCCTCCAAATCCGCGATTCGCGACGCCTTCATCGCGCGCCTCGTCCTCGCCGTCGCCCCGTCGCTCGCCCGACCGCGCGTCGCGTCGCGTTCGTCGTCGTCGCCGCTCGAGCGTCGTCGAAGGCGCCGCGCGCCGCGCTCTGCGGCGTCGATTCGATTCCATTCCAATCCGCTCGCCGCATTCGTCGTCGCGATGCGTCGCGCGCGTCGCGCGCGGCGCCTCGCGCTCGGCGCCGCGCTGACCGCGCTCGCGCGCGTCGCGCTCGCGCGCGCCGACCGCGCGTCGATCGCCGTCGTGGGGAGCGTGAACGCCGACGTCATCGCGCGCGTCGGAACATCGGTCCCGCGCCGCGGAGAAACGCGCGCGGCGACGGCGGCGCGCGTCGAGCGCGCGTGCGGAGGGAAGGGAGCGAATCAAGCGGTCGCGGCGTCGCGATTGACGTGCGAGCGCGGCGGGAAGGCGGCGTTCGTGGGACGATTCGGGGAGGACGAGGCGGGGACGACGCTGCGACGCGCGCTGCGGCGAGAGACGGATGTGTCCGGGAGCGTCACGATGGCGCGAGGGAGCGGAATCGAGACGGGAATGGGGTTCGTGATGCTGACGGACGATGGATCGCCGAGCGCGGTGGTCGTGGGGGGGGCGAACGCGCTCGGATGGAACGCGGACGACGAGGCGCTGGCGAGCGAGTTTCGCGAGGCGCTGCGAGGCGCGAAGACGGTGATGCTGCAGCGGGAGGTGCCGGAACGCGTGAACGTGATAGCGGCGACGGTTGCGAGGGAAATCGGTGTGCGAACGATCGTGCTGGACGCGGGAGGCTCGTTTCACGCGGCGGATGAGGCGTTGTTGGCGCTCGTGGATTACGTCGCGCCGAACGAGAGCGAACTCGCCGGAATGGCGGGAATGCGCGTGGAGGAGGTTTCTTCTGGGGACGAAGCGGTCGTTAAGGCGGCGAGAATCGTCGCAGGAACGTCGCGCGTCGCCGTTCTGTGCACGCTGGGGAGTCGAGGATCGTTGCTCGTGAGAGGCGAAGACGTCACGAGAGTCGAAGCGATGGAACTTCCGGCCGGCGCCAAAGAAGTGGACGCCACCGCGGCTGGTGATGCGTTTCGCGCCGCGTTCGCGGTGGCGATGGCTGAAAATAAAAGCGAGCGCGACGCCATGAAGTTCGCCAGCGCCGCGGGGGCTTTGGCGGTGACGAAGTTGGGTGCGATGCCGAGCCTTCCATTTCGGAGCGACGTGGATGAATTTCTTGGCGTTTCAGATCCGTGCCGAACGTCCCCTATCTCGTCGTCTTCGTCGTCCAGTGAGGCGGCGATCGAGGCACTTCGATTTGCCAGTAGATTGAATAGCATGAAATCTCGCGCAGACTTATTCACGGATGCCGAACCGGACGTTCCGGAAGTCTTCAACCTCATAAAGCGCATGGGACGCGTTCAGGGCGTGCATTCGGTGTTTCTCAACTACCCCGAACATTTCATCGGACCAGACGGCAACGAGCTCGCGGCAGTGGAATTGCGAGACAAGATTCTTGCCGCGAAGTTGCGCCCTGGCGCCGTATGCGTGCGATTTCCCGAGGAGCCGTTTCGATTGGGCGCGTTCTCGAATCCCGATGGCGTGGTTCGCGAACACGCGGCGACTTTGGCACGCAAGGCGTGCGCGACTGCGACCGCACTCGACGCAGACGAAGTCGTCATATGGCCTCGCTACGATGGATACGATTACAATCTCCAAGCGGATTACGCCACGGCGTGGGAGGACATGATTGTCGGTTACAAAGCAGTGGCCTCGAGCGAAGAGTGTCGCTCGCTCAAGTTGAGCGTCGAATTCAAGCCGACGGACGAAAAGAGCCGTTTCAGCTTCATCCCCACCACAGGTGCCGCACTCCTACTCGTCGACGCCGTGGGCGAGCCCAACTTCGGCCTGACACTGGACGTCGGCCACGCGCTCGCCGCGGGCGAGAATCCAGCCCAGTCCATCGCGATGGCGGCTTCGAGAAACGCTCTGTTCGGCGTCCAACTCGGCGACGGTCACACCCGTCTCGGCGCCGAAGACGGTTTGATGTTCGCCTCCGTCCATCCTCACGCCGCCATGGAATTAGTCCGCGCGCTACGTCGCATATCCTACGCCGGCGTGCTCTACTTTGACACCTTCCCTCTCAACGAAGATCCGGTGGCGGAAGCCGAGCGAAACGCCCGCGTCTTCCGCGACTTCTACGCCCGCATCGTCGACGTCGAGGTCGAAATCGAAGATGCCATCGCCAGTCGAGACGCCATTCGAGCTCTCGACGCCGCATCACGGATGTGATCGATGTAATAACGACGCGCGCCGCGACGCGCTCGCCGTCCCGTCCCTCGCGCAGTTCCACAGGCGCGGCGCGCCTGGCGTCGTCAGTCGCAGACGCGCGTCCGTCGTCGCGCCCCTCGCGCGCGACGAAGCGACGCGCTCGCGCGCGTCGCTCGCGCGCGTCTGTCGCGCGCGATGTCGCTCGACGACGACGCCGCGCTCGTTCGGACGCCGCGCCGCAGTTTCGACACGACGACGGAATCGACGCCGACGGACGCGGGAAAGGGCGCGGACGACCGCGCGACGAGTCCGATGAGCGCGCTATCCGCGCGATCGTCAGCGCAGAGCTCTCGCGAGGGTCTCGGGCAGGCGGGACAGGAGGCGTCGGAGGGCGCAAAGCTCGCCTGGACGGCGACGCTGATCGGCGACGCGCGCGCGAGTCGGAGGTTGACGCCGAGTGAGCTGAGAGCGAATGGAAAAGAGGATGGAACGTGGATAGGGAGTTCGCTCGATGCGGACGACGACCGGGACGACGATGCGACGAGGTCGGGACGGTTGTCGGAGACGAGCGCGTCGAGCTCGCAGAGCGGGACGTTTAGGAGCGCGTTGGGGGCGGTCCCGGAGGAATGGGACGCAGATCCCGACCCGCTGGGAATGGCGAAACCAGAGGACGTGTTGAATGCGTCGATGTTCGGGTGGAGATTTCGCCTGGAGGATTTTCAGCTCGTCAACGTCATCGGTCGCGGGCGATATTCCGTGGTATACAAGGCGTTTTATCGCAGGATGAACTTTGAAGTGGCGCTGAAGTGCTACATCAAGGCAAAGTTGAAACTGCACGTGTACGAACAGATTGCGCACGAAATTGCGGTGCATCATAGCATGGAACACTCGGCCATCGTGGGATTTTTTGGTTCGTTCATCGACACTTCGACTGGGAACTATTATTTAATACACGAGCTTCACAACCGGGGCGACGTTTTCAACGCTTTGGCGCGAGTTGGAGGAAAGTTTAGTGAAAGCCGAGCAGTGACGGGAGTTATGAAATGGGTCATCAAAGCCGTCGCGCACTTGCACGCGATGAACGTCATACACCGAGATATCAAGCCTGAAAATGTCGTACTCACCGATGACGGCAGAGCGAAGCTGACGGATTTCGGCTTTGCGTTACATTTGGAGTGGTTCAAACCGCTCGGGCGTTTGGGAACGACGGATTACATGGCGCCGGAGGTTGTACGCTGCGATAAAGAGTTTCGAGAACGATACCTCCGATTGAATCGCGCTGGGTACGGCAAGGCTGTGGATTTATGGGCCATCGGCGCTTTGGCGTTTGAGCTCGTCGTCGGGTTTCCGCCGTTTCAGTCGACGAGTCGACAGCAAGCGTACGATATGATTCTCCAAGGTTCGTTCAAGATCCCTGCATTCGTCAGCGAACACGGCGCCGATTTCATCCGCAAATGCCTCGTTCTCGACCCGAGCGCGAGATTGAAGCCGGAAGAAATGTTAGAGCATCCTTGGATTGTCTCGCTCGGTTCGTCTGGGGAACCGCGCGCGAACGCGCCGAGAAGCGTTCTCGATTTCGACGCTAACTTCATGAAAAGAGCGCTGTCAGCCGCGCCGGCGACAAAACGCGCGCCAAACAGCCTGTCATCTAAATTTGCTGCGGCAAATATTTCGCGAGAAGCGCTCGATTCGATCAAGGACGAATTAGATTGGCAGTATGCGGCGAACAACGTTGAGCTCATCAGCAGTGGACGAGCCGAGACGACGGTGAACCGATCTGCCACCGCCTTTGCGGTTTCAACGGACGTGAACGCGCCTGATTCTACCGCAGTCGTTTTAAGCACGCGCTCTTTCAGTCTCAGTCATAGAATTCGAAGGATGGGATCGAATTTTGTGCGTCGCTTCCGAACGCGAGATTAGTTCGCGAACCGCCTCGCTCTTGTACACTTCTTGTATATTCATTCTTTCTTGTTTTCTTGTAATTCGAGGTACAACTGGTGCGAAAGTAACATTAAAAGAACATCAAAGAATCGTCTCGAAGCTACTCATGGTCTTGAGATGCGCGCGAGCGCTCACGAATTCTTGCCGGACTCAACAGCCGCGACACCGCGCGACTTCGCCCCAAACTCCGGTGGGAACGTATTTACACCACTCGGCGCACTGCCCTAGGGTAGATAACACGATCAGCGCGATGTAAGCGAAGCGTTGATTGTGTTGATTGACGATAAAAGCCATGATTTGGTTTGAAGCGTGAAGCGAGCGTGCGTGCGTCAAAATGAGGTCACATGGTTCGTACACCGTTGCATCGTCTTCCGATGCTCTCCTACAAACATTGCCTATGCGCTACGCGAGTTCTTGGCAACGTGCGAGCACGCGCGCAAACTTCTCGCCCTCTTCTATGTCTACAATTAATTCACCACAATCTTCTCCTCGCCAAGGCGTGGCGCTCGGCGGAAGCACGATACCAGTGGCCCACAGAAACAAGCCGTCCTCGTGAGCGCGCGACGCGTAATCGTACTTGACGTCGCCGAGGATGGGAGCGCAGAGCGCTTTGGCGTGGCGCCGAAGCTGATGCGTGCGCCCAGTTTTCGGGAAAAAATCAATCAACGTCAAGATACCGCCGTATTCCTCGCTTTCGTACTCGCGCACGACGCTATATTCGGTGAGCGCCTCCAGACCGCCGAGCGGGACGTCGACCACCCCCTTCTTCGATTCGACGCGTCCTCGCAGCACCGCCCGATACCTTTTCCGCACTTCTCGCTTCTCGAACGCCGCCGACAGCGCCGTCATCGCCATCCGCGTCTTCGCGCACACCAGCAATCCTCCCGTGAGTTCGTCCAACCGATGCACTGGCCGAGGCCTCGACAACGCGCCTTCGACGCCCTCCGGCGTCGGCGTCAGCGCCGTCGCGCACAGCCGCTCCGCGCTCCACTTCATCGGATCGCTTCCCTTCCCCACGCTCACGCAGTCATCCGGCTTCACCATGATCGCAAAGTGTGGGTCGTCCCGCGCCAGCGCGACGGCTCTCTCGCCCGCTCTGTGCGCCGCCGCAACCGGCGAGGACGGTCGAATCCGCGCCAGCACCTCGACCACGTCCCCGTCCGCGACCGCGTCCCCGACCGAGCGCACCGTTCCGTTCACGAGCACATTCTTCCGTCGTATCTCTCGCTTCGCGCTCGTCGCGCTCGCGTACTCGCTCGGCAGGTGCGCGCGCAGCGCGTCGCTCAGCGCGACCGTCGCCCCGCGCTCGCCCGCGCCGGCGTCCACGCGCGCGACGAACGTCCGCGCGACGCCGTACGCGCTTCGCGAGGGCGCGCGCGCGCGCGCGTTCGTCGCGTTCGTCGCGCGCGTCGCGTTCGTCGCGGCGCGCGCGCCGCGAAGCATCGGCGCGACGCGCGCGAGAGTGCGGCGTCGTCACGACTCGGCGCGCGCGCGGCGCGGCGCGCGGCGCGCGAATCGACGTCGGCGCGCGAATCGACGTCGCGCGCGGGACGCGAGGCATGCCGTTCGCGCGGCTGAAGAGCGCGGCGACGGCGGCGACGACGGCGACGACGGGGACGATCGGGAATTCTGCATCGGCGCGAGCGATGGCGAAGCGCGCGGCGATGGAAGCGACGAAAGGCGCGGCGACGATGACGGTGGACGCGAAGACGAGCGTGACGTCGAACGCGACGGTGCGCGCGCTGGAATTCGTCGTGAAAGCGGTGCGGTGGTTGATTCGGGCGACGACGACGCAAATCGCGGTGGCGACGGCGACGACGGCGATCGGATTCGTCCTCGGGGCGATGCTCACGGTGTGGAGTAAGCGCACGAGGGATAAAGACTACGTGAGACGAGCGCTGATAAGTCGTCGCAGGCGAAAGGATGCGGATGCATCGCCCTCGTTGACGTGGTTGGAGAGCGTGCGAGCGAAGAAGGAGTTGGAGACGAACGAACAGGATCAGATACACTTTAAGGATGAATTTAAGACGTTATTCAACACGTATTCGCCGAAATGGACGGAAGACGCGTCGTTCAATCGCGTGCATTGGCTCAATCGAGTGATCGACGCGGCTTGGCCGAACATTGACACCGGGGTGAGCAAGACGGTGAAGGAGAGTGTCGAGCCGATTTTACGCGACATGCTTCCCGAGAGCGTGACTTGGATTGGTTTTGAGAAATTTACACTCGGTCCGCGCGCACCGACGCTTTCTGGGATTCGCTCGCACTCGTCTCACATGGAGAATTCCATCTTGGACATCGAGCTCACGTGGGCTTCGTCGTGCGAAATCATCGTCACGTTGTACGCGTTTGGGATACGATTTCCGGTGTCTTTACGCCAGCTTCAGCTGAAGTGCTTGGTGCAAGTGACTTTTGATCCGTTGGTAGATATCATTCCATGTCTCGGTGCGATCGAAGCTTGCTTGATGGGTATGCCTGAGATTTTGGACTTTGGATTGTTCCTTCCGGGCGGAATCGATCTCATGGCGCTCCCCTTCATGCACGGTTTCGTCAAGCGCACCGTGAAATCGTCCATCGAGAAGATGCTCTTATATCCTTATAAACTGCACATACCCATAATGGAGGCCAGCGGTATCGAGGAGTCTTCGACGGGGATGATGCGAATTAGATTCCTGAAGGGAAATGCGTTCTACAAGCGACGCAACTATAGCCGCCTCTCGCGCAAGAAAGGCAAGGCTTCTTCGCTGATGCGAAACATGCTCAAATCGGACAATTACTTTATCAAGTATTGGACTCGCGAGCAGCGCCAGCTGAGTACACCACCGCGTTTAGGAGACGCACCGAGCTGGGATGGCGTCGAAGACTCGTTTGTGTTGTGCGATCGAGAAACTCCCTTGACGTTCCGCCTCCTTAAACAGGGCGCCGAGCGTATCTCCAACTATGGCGAGGCATCGATCACGTGCGGAGAAATCGCCGATCGCGGACCAGGTCCGATTGTTCTCGAACTCCCTTTCATCGATCCAACGTACTACAAGAAAGAGTGCCCACTCGAGTATTTCGCCGCCGCCGACGGCTACACGCACGAACAAATCATGACTCGCATCAACGAAATCACCGAGTGGCACAAAAAAAGCGAAGAAGAAGCGGATGAGGCGCGCATGAAATACTTTTACCGATGCGTCGAGGAACAGAACAAGACGAAAACACCTGGTGGGAAAAAGTTCATGCACCCGACGATGACAGTCGAGCTCGAGTACATCGACACCGGCGCTCCGGATGAATTCGATGAGGATTACGAGCAAGGTTTGCTCACCGTCGAACTTCTCGAAGGTCGCAATTTGCTTCGTGTCAAGGACTTGCCGCCGAATCCCATGGCTCACGTGTCTTGTGCAAAGCAAACGTACACGAGTGCGCGCAAATTGAAGACTTCGCAGCCCAAGTTCAACGAACGTTTCGTCTTTTACAACGTCCTTCCAGACGTCGACCCGCTCAGAATCGAAATCAGAGGTTTTGAAGTCTCGCTCGGCTTTGTGGAGATCGACGTCTCACTCGTCCGCCAAAACGTCATAATGAAGGACGTTTTCAAGCTTCAAGGCGTAGCCAAGGGTGAGATCGAACTTTTGCTCCAGTACGCTCCGATGTCCACGAAAAACGCGCTCCACCGCATCCCGGACTTGTAAATCACCATAATCGCGTCATTCCGCGCCTCCTCGACGACGGTCGCGCTCGTCGCGCCCCGCTAGCCGCGCGTCATGCCTCCGACGATGCGTTTCGAGCACTCGAGCCCGACCGCGCGGCTATTTCACTCTCCCGCGACGGTGAAACCGAGCACGTGGTCGACGGGGGAAAGAACGCTTGACGATTCATCTTCAACCGCCGTCGACGAACTCGACGCCGCGTCCTACGCCCGCGTGCTCGAACGAAGAATCGCGGAGCTGGAAGAAATCGTGGAAAAAACGCGAAATACCACCGGTGATGGGAAGTACGCGGCGATGGAGGCGAAGTGCGCGGCGTTGCGGGCGGAGAACGCGAGGCTCAAGGCGACGACGTCGACCGCGGCGCCGCTCCGAGACGTGACGAACGGCTCGCGAGCGCGGGAATCGACGCCGATGCGAGCGTTGAAGAGTCGATTGAGTGAATCCACGGCGGCGATGGCGGTCGAGAACGAACTGCGGGTGGAGTTGGCGAAGGCGAAATCGACGGCGGCGGCGGAGAGCGCCCGCGCGGAGAAGCGGTTTAATAAAGCTTTGGAGACGGCGTCTGAAAACGAAGAGTGGCTGGCGAGCGCGCTTCGAGCAAAATGTGATGAAGTTGAAAAGAGTGAGGCGAAGAGGCGAGGCATGGACGCGAGAATGGGCGAATTACAAGACGCCTTGCGCGTCAGCGAATCGCGTCTTCGCGAGGCGTTGAACAACCTCGATGAATATCGCGCAGAGGTCAAATCGTCCATCAAACGCGAGAAAAAGCACGCAAAAATCATGCACGACAAGTATAAGGCGTGTAAGCGTGAAAGAGCGCAGCTTGAAGCGGAAGTTGACGCGCTGCGTGAACTCGCGTCGACGCCTCCGCCGGATGCGACGCCCGGGTCGGTTTCCTACACCCGCGCCGCGGAATCCGCCGTCAAAATCGCATCATTCGCGATGGAGTACCCTTCCCCATTCGCCGCTTTCGCCGTGGCTTTATTCCACGCCTTATCTTGGCTCTTTCTTCGCCGCGGACCTACCACAAGTCGTTCCAGTGTCCTCGCGCCCCCCGAGCGCTTCGACGTCTCCGGCTTCCTCACCGTTTTCCCTTAGTCTCTCTCTTCCTATCTCCCTCGTGTCGTCGCATTCATTATTAATTTATAATCCTTTCGAACGCGCGTCGTCGTCCCTCGCGCGTCGTCGTCCCTCGCGACGTCCCGCTCGCGCGGCCTCGCCTCGCGTCCCGAGGGCTGACGTCAGCCGACGTCACGCATCCACGCGCGCTTCACAATCCGTCGCGCGCCGCGAACGCGCCCGACGCCGATCGAATGCACGCCGCGATGACGCACGCGATGACGCGCGCGATGCCGCCCGCGCGCGCGGCGCCCGCGCGTCGCGCGACGACGACGACGACGGCGCGTCGCGTCTTATCCGCTCGGTCCGCCGTCCGCGCGCGCGCGAGCGCGGCGATCGCGAGCCCGGACGCGCGCGCGAAGGAGGCGCAGGCGTGGATCGACGCGTGGAAGAGCGGCGCGAGCGCGGGCGCGGCGGGCGCGGCGGGCGCGGCGGCGGCGGCGACGACGACGACGTTTGAGCTGCGCCGCGGGTCTCGAAAGGTGTCCGACGAAAAGGAAGCCGCGCTGCTGAGCACGACGTCGTTCGGCACGATCGGTCTGAGCGTTGGATTGCCTCTGCTGCTGTACGGGTTCTGCGCGTACTTTTCGTTCCTGCCGGGGGCGGATATCTCGGCGTTGATGTTGATTTACGGCTTTCCGATTTCGCTCATCGGCTTCGCGCTGAAGTACGCCGAGTTGGAACCGTTGAAGCTCGTGACGTACGAGGACGCTTTGAAAGTGCGGGAGGAACAAACGACGCCGATCTTGACTCAAGTGCGAGGGGACGTGACGCGATACAGATACGGAGATGAGCAACATTTGGAGGAGGCGCTGAAGATTATTTTCCGCTTCAACCGACCGGGCGGTTTGCGAAGAAACCAAGCCCCCGAGCTCGTGGGGTTGTCCGAACAGATCATCAACGATCGTTACGCGTTGTGCCTCGAGTTCGATTCGCCCAAGATGGACTTCACCGAGTGGACCGATCGCGTGAGCAAGATTACGACGTTTTTCGGTCCGGGCGTCATCGCCGCGGCGACGCGCATCGACGGCGACGAGCACAAGGTTGAGATCGCGTTGATCACCACCGGCGAGGGCGGCGGGGAGATGCAAGACATGGAAGTCTTACCTCCGCTCGCCCCTGGACAACCCGCTCGATACGTCAAGCGCGGTACCGCGTAATAAAATCCTTTGTAGTACACGACACCGATTCGCCTCGACTCGCCGCAGACGCCGCCTCGCGCGCGCGATGACCGCGCCCGATCTCTCCCGCTTCGACGAAGGCTCGAGCGATGAGGACGATTTCATCGCTCGCGTGCGCGCGCGCGAGCTCGCCGAGGGCGCCGACGACGCGAGCGCCGACGCCGACGCGTCGCCGCCGACGACGAGCGGCGGCGGCGGCGACGATAAAACCGACGCCGACGCGCGCGTGAGCGCGAATCGCGCGTCCAAGCTCGAACGCGCGCGAGAAAAGAAGCGCAAGGCCAAGCAAGCGCGCGCAAAACGGCGTAAACTGGAAGAGGGACGACCGCGAGGAACGGACGAGACGGAAGGCGGCGGCGACGCGGCGAACGCCGACGACGAAGACAAGGTGTTCCACGGCACGTTTAACGTCGAGGGCGTGGTGATGAACGACGAATTAGTGCTCGTGGATAAAAAGTCTAAAGCCGTGTACTCGAGCACGGAGCGTACGGCGAATGGGGAACACGTCAGGATCGGGACGTGGGACGACGCGACGCAGAGCTATACGTATTGGAAACCGGCGGAGAAGAAAAAGGATGAGAGAAAAGAGAAAGGGGCGGTTTTGAACGAGCGTGGGGAGACGATACCGGCGATCTTTAAGGGGAACGCGAAGTTAGCGGAAGAATTTAAGGCGCCGGCGGAGGTTGAGCATCCGTTCGAGACGGACGCGGACGACCACTGCGAGACGTCGCCTGAGGCGCACGAAAACGTAGCGAATTTCTTAAAGGCGGCGTGCGGGCGCTTGAATAAAACGCCCGCCGACCTGGTGATTTATGACCCTTACTACTGCGCCGGAGGTACGCGAAGGAACTTGGCTTTGATTGGATTCACGAACGTCATCAATCGCAACGAAGATTTTTACAAAGTCATCGAAGAGGGGCGCGTGCCCGAGCACGACGTCTTCCTGACAAATCCACCGTACTCTGCTGACCACATAGAGAAGTGCGTGACGTTTGCGGCAGAAAATCTTGCTGCACACGGCCGTCCGTACATGCTGCTCTTGCCCTCGTACGTCATTCACAAGGATTACTACCTGCCCGCGTTGCTCACGGGCGGCTCGCGAGGGAAGGAAAAGGCGAAATCGCTCGAGCTTCAGCGCAAAGACGAGGAAAACAACGAAGATGACGTCGAGGAGAATGGCGATGGTATCAAGCGTCACGGTGGTGGTGCCGCTCGAGCGCAAATCTTGCCATTCTACATCGCGCCGAAGAAGCGTTATTATTATTGGACACCCAAGGCGATGGTGAAGGCGCGCGCCGCCAAAGGTCAAAGCGAAGAAAGCGCCAAGGCGCGTCGCAAGCGAACGCACATAGGCGCCCTGGGTGAACGTACCTCACCGTTTCTGTCGTTCTGGTACTGCTGTTTCGGGTCGATGCAGCGCGATGTGTTGGCGTGGCACAAAAAGTTGCCTCGTAGCGAAGTTTGGGGGTACGTGGTGGCGCGACACCCGAACGATTTGCCGCTCGCCGTGCTAGACGAATGGGATCCGCGCAGGATCGCCGCCATGGAAAAAGCCAAGGCTGATGGAGTGGAAATCCCGCAGCTTAGTTCGTACGCCGGTTTTACCGGCGCCGCGCAATCCCCAGCCAAGAAGAAATTCTACAAATGAAATCGTTTTACAAGCCTGCGTTTTACAATGCACAAATGCCTAGATAGAATACAACACGAACACATTATCACTCGTTCTCCATGCCACACGCGTACACGAGCATCGCTGCGCGCGTAGAGCGTGGAAAACCACCGGAGGTGAGTCTATGAACCGTTAAGCTTTGAACCTTCGAGTCGCGAAAACGAGCGCCTCTACACGCGAAGAATGGTTAGAAACAAACGCCGTTCGACGACGAACGCGCGCGCGCGCGACGACAACACACGCACCTTGCACCGACATCGGAAGCTCTGAAATATCGACCGAGATATCTTCCGCGAAGATCGGCAAATCGCACAGCGTGAAGAGCAAATTTGGTTCCTCTGAGATCGCGTAAATCGTATCCTCGTCGCTCTCCGAAGCCCAAATCCGCGTGATGCACGCTTGCGTGCGCCGTATGCGATCTTCCAAATCGTCACACATCAACAGTTTCGGACAATCCATCACCATGGCGCTAATCTTTCCCACCTTAAACGCCCCTCGCAGCGTCAACAAGTTCGCCGTCGCCCTCGCGATGTCGCACGTCGCCACCTCCGTGCACCGCCCCACGAGCGCGCCCACGTTCATTCCCGGCACCCCTCCCAGCGCGCGCTCCAACCGATCGAACTGCACCATCAACTTTTCGACGTCTTGAAAGTACGCGTCCCCGATGTACAGCTCCCTCGCCGCGCGCTCCGCGTCGAGCGTTCGCGCGCCCTTCCCCTTCAAAAACTCCTCCACCCGCACGCACTCGAACGCCGCGCCGCGTCCGTCGCCCGCGTCGAACGTTCGCGCGAGCTCCGCGCGCGCCTGTTCGTTCGCCATTCGCGCGGCCTCGGCGAGGATCTCTCTCGCTTCGTCGATCGCCGCGCGCAGTTCGTCCTCTCGCATGCGTCCATCGTCGTCGTCGTCGTCGTCGTCGTCGTCGTCGTCCGCGCGCGCGCGCGCGACGCGCGTCGCTCGACGACCGCCCTTTCGCGCGCGTCGCCTCGCGCGCGCGCGCGTCGGCGCCGCCGCGGCCGCGCGTCCGCGCGCGCGCGACATCGTCTGCGGCGTCGCACTTCGCGGCGTCGCACTTCGCGGCGCGCGCGCGGACGATCGACGCGCGCGACGCGCGCCATGGCGAGCGACGCGAGCGAGGGCGCGAGCGACGCGCCGGGCGCGCCGTCGGCGTACCCCACGAACGCGTCGGCGTACGAGCTGCTCGAGGAGATCGGGCACGGCGTGAGCGCGACGGTGCGCGCGAGGCGAACGACGCGACGCGACGCGACGCGACGACGACGCGCGAGACGACGCGCGCGCGATGACGCGAGACGGACGCGGGACTGACGGGCGAGCGATGGTGTCGGCGCGCGACGCAGGTGTGGCGAGCGCGATGCGCGACGAACGACGAAGTCGTCGCGGTGAAGGTTTTGGATCTCGAGGAACACGAGCCGGAACACCTGGACGAGATCCGACGCGAGGCGCAGACGATGAGCATGCTGAGTCATCCGAATTTGGTGAAATATTATTGCTCGTTCGTGAACGAGGCGTCGCTTTGGGTGGTGATGCCGTATCTCGCGGGGGGATCGGCGCTGAATTTGATGAAGTGGTCGCATCCGGGAGGTTTCGAGGAACCCGTCATCGCGTGCATCGTCAAGGCGGCGCTCAAGGCGCTGGATTACTTTCATCGTAATGGGAATATTCATCGAGACATCAAGGCTGGGAACATTTTGGTGGATGAGAACGGGGCGGTGAAGCTGGCCGATTTCGGCGTGAGCGCTTCGTGTTGGGGTTCGGGAGGCCGACCGCGGTCGCACCAGACTTTTGTCGGCACGCCGTGCTGGATGGCGCCAGAGGTGATGGAGCAAGAGAACGGGTACGATTTTCACGCCGACATTTGGTCGCTCGGGATCACGGTGCTGGAGTTGTGCCACGGGCACGCGCCGTTTTCCAAGTTTCCGCCGATGAAGGTGCTCTTGATGACGCTTCAAAACCCAGCGCCGACGCTCGAAGAGCAACCCGAAGACGGTCGGCATTTCTCTCGCGCCCTTCGCGAGTTCGTCAGTCTTTGCCTGCAAAAGGATCCGTCCAAGCGCCCGCCGGCGAGCAAGCTTTTGGAGCACAAATTTTTGAAGGAGGCGAAGAAAGCCGATTGGCTCGCGAAGACGTTGCTCGAAAACATCCCTTCTCTGGGCGATCGCACGCGCATGCTCGCCGAACGCGAGGCGAAACGGCGCGCGGAATCGAACGCCGTGGGTGAGGCGCAAGCGGAAGCCGCTTCGAACGAAGCTTACAAGCACGGGGTGTCTAATTGGAATTTTGACGTCGACGAATTGAAGGCGCAGGCGGCGGCGATGGACGATCCCGCGGTGGCTGAATCCGACGCCATCGCCGCGGCGAACGCGCTCGAAAACATGCACATGGGCGAAAAGAGGAGCGTCGAGAAGAAAGGCCGATTCGAAATCATCACCGAAGACGCGCCCGAGTCGTCGGCGACGTCGCAAACGGTGCAGCGACGAGGACGGTTTGACATCATCGAGGACAACCAGCGCGGCAGCCGAAGCACGTCTCCCACGCGCGCGAGCTCACCCGCGCCGGGCGTTTCGCGCACAAAGAAGGCGGTACAAAAAGGTCGATTCACCGTGCACTCCGAAGCCGGCGCGGACGACATGGGCGTGGATCTACGCTACTTTTCCGAAGTCGCGCAATCCGCCGCCTCCGTCTCCGCCGCCCTCCGCGATCTCTACGCCCAAGCCCAAGCCCAAGCGACCGCCATCGCCGAGCTTCGCGACGAGAACGCCCGTCTCCGCGCCCGCGTCGCCGAGCTCTCCGAACGCGCCTAGACGCGCGCTTCACATCGACTCTGTAACATCACCCGACGCCGCCTCGCGTCCCGAACCCGTCGTCCTCACTCCCCCGGAATCATCTCGTACGACCACCCGCGCGCGCCTCGCGCCGTCATCCACATCACCGTCGTCGCGTACCCTCCCGCCAGCGCGCACATCCCTCCCACCACCGTCAGCGCCGTCGTCGTCCCTCGCGCCGCGTGCGCGTCCGCCTCGATCGCGCCCAGCGCGAAGAGCGCGCGCGTCCCGAGCATCGCCGTCCCCAGCGCGAGCAGCGTCGGTCCCAGGCACTTCGTCTTCGTCGGCAGTCGCGCCCACGCCCGCGCCCGCGCCCGCGCGTC
>Ga0181607_10002300_pt1 | contig 16841 bp, 17 predicted proteins | sample 041ome_9_FD_132420 | JGI IMG/M metagenome (GOLD analysis project Ga0181607, IMG submission 132420) | Coastal salt marsh microbial communities from the Groves Creek Marsh, Skidaway Island, Georgia - 041413US metaG (megahit assembly) | ecosystem: Environmental > Aquatic > Marine > Intertidal zone...
TAGAGGCGTCTACGGTTCAGAGACTTGATACTGCCTCCCCGGCTCAAGGTGGTCAGTATGCCGTTGGCTTCCGCTATCAGATTCCAGTCACGAACCGGGTTATCCTGCGTACTGACGGTATCTACGGCATTCGCGAAAACCAGGAAGACATTGGCGGCGTTCGCTTCGAGCTGCGCGTTAAATTCTAATCATTATCGTGCTGCTGGCCAAAGTAGCGCCGGGATTGGGGAAGAGCGATGGATAATTTGGCGAACTATGTCGCCATAGGTGCAGCCGGACTGCCGGGCAGTTAAATTCAGTCTCTGCTGATGGGCTCGCTCCGTCAGCAGAGCCGAATGGCGCGGCATTATGAGGAACAATCCCTGCTATTCCGCGCTCGTGCGGAAGGCCTGCAGAGGATCCGTTCTGAAGAGATCGAGAAAACCCAAAACACCTGGGCAGGTCTCCGGAAGTTCAAAGTTGCTCGTAAGATCAATGAGATTGCAGATTGCCACTCTATCTACCTCGAACCTCATGACGGCCGGCCTCTACCGCCGTTTGAGCCAGGCCAGTTTCTAACGTTCAAGTTTGCTGTGCCCGATCAGCCTAGCGACGTCATCCGTTGCTATTCCCTGTCAGACGCACCCGGCCGTGACTACTACCGGATTACCGTGAAGAAGGTGCCGCCACCCCGTGGCAAGCCTGAAATCGCACCTGGTGTGTCCTCCACCTTTGTCAATGAAGTCTTGAATGAAGGCGATATCATTGACGTACGTGCGCCCAATGGCGGCTTCTATCTGAAGCGTGAACATAAACGCCCAGTCGTGCTAATTGGTGGCGGCGTTGGCATTACACCTGTACTCAGCATGCTGAACTATATTGTGGAGCATGAGCCACAGCGGGAAACATGGTTCTTCTTTGGCGCGCCGAATAAGGCTGGCCATATTATGAAGAACCACCTAGCCCAAATCGCTGCGGAGAATCCTAATGTCCGCATGAACATTTGCTACAGCGACCCAAAAGATGACGATGTGCTTGGTGAAGATTATGATCATCACGCCCGCGTTTCTGTAGAGCTGTTCAAGAAAGTCCTGCCATCTAACAATTTCGAGTATTACTTCTGCGGCCCACCGCCAATGATGAATGCGCTTGATGCCGACCTCAAAGCTTGGGGCGTACCAGAAGCCGATATTCACTCTGAAGGCTTTGGCCCTGCTTCAGTTAAGAAACCTAAACCACCTGCCGCAGAAGGTTCTGCAGCAGAGGCGGCTGTTTCAGTTACGTTTGCAAAATCCGGCAAAACCCTGGACTGGACACCAGCAGCTGGAACGATCCTTGATTTCGCGGAAGCGAACGGCGTTGATATCGCATCAGGGTGCCGTGCAGGGAGCTGTGGCACGTGCCTTACAGCCGTTATGGAAGGCGATGTCGATTACGAGACGCCGCCAGATGCTCCGATCGAAAATGGCTCATGCCTCGCATGTGTAGGCACGCCAAAAGGGCCGATCAAGATCAACGCCTAAACCAAAGTCAGTCAGAAACATAACGGCCCGGAACCAACAGGTTTCGGGCCGTTTTCTTTGATGACTGGTCTCGTCAAGCAATAGCGGCGATTAAACGATCCCGTCCGCCTTTAGCGCATCGATATCAGCGCTGGAGAGATTAAGCATCTCCCCCAGGATCTCCTCCGTGTGATGCCCAATAGGTGGCCCGGCATGGGCGACCCGGCCTGGCGTGCCCGTTAGATTGGGGGAGACACCAGGCATTGGAATATCACCCAATTCCTCGTCTGGAACCGTCACGATATTGTTGCGAGCCTCGAAATGGGGGTCTTCGGCAATATCGGCTGCTGTATAGATGCCACCGAAGGGAACATTTCCGCCAACCAGTCGCGCTTCAATATCTGCGAACTCATGGGCCTTGATCCACTCACCCAGCAGCGCCTCAAGTTCGTCTGCGCGTTCAATTCTAGCTGCACTTTGGGCGTAACGCGGGTCTGTGGCGAGTTCTGGCATGCCAATTGCGTCTGCCAACCGTTTAAAAACGCCATCGCCACCAGCAGCGATCTGCACGTAGCGACCATCTTTTGTCTCGAATGTGCCGGCGGGAGAGAATGTCGGATTGCGATTGCCAATGCGCTCCCGCACCTCCCCATTCATCATGTACTTAGTGATAAGGTCCGCTGTAATGCGGAATGGCGCTTCGTAGAGGCCAAGGTCAATCATTTGCCCCTCTCCCCCCTGCGCATCCCGCTGATAGAGCGCCAGCATTGCTGAAAGCGCCCCAAACGTGCCTGTATTATAATCCGCAGTTGGAAACGCGGGGCGGACGGGGAAGCGATCCGGGAACCCAGTTGGGTACATATAACCCGAGAACCCCAGTGCGATCCGATCATAGCCTGAGCGCTTTGAATATGGCCCTGTTTGCCCATATCCAGACACGCGCACCATAATCAGCCGTGGATTGACAGCCTTCAGATCCTCCCAACCGATATTCCATCGCTCCAGCGTACCGGGCGTGAAGTTCTCCATCACAATGTCCGCAGTCGCGGCCAGGTCCCGCAGAATCTGTTGGCCTTCAGGAACGCGCAGATTGAGCGTGATGGACTTCTTGTTGCGGCCTTCAATCAGCCAGTTCGGCGGTCGACCGGCCTTGCCATCCACGGGCGTACCACGCAGCGCATCGCCGCGCCCTGGCTGCTCGACTTTGATGACCTCAGCGCCAAAATCGCCAAGCAGCGTAGCACCGAATGGTCCAGCGATCAGCGTGCCGATATCCAGCACACGCACACCAGCGAGCGGCAAGGGCGTCGTCATGATAAAAGGCCTCTATCTCGGGATAAACTGCAGGCAGTGGGTTATGCGTCAGACATCACGTGGATGACGCGGTCAGCCAGCATCTCTTTCGTGCTGGCACCATAAGCCTTCATGTGAGGGGATGCTGCATGTGCACCAAGTGCAGCCATGCTGGCCCACTTTTCTACAACGACGAACGAATCGTCACCATATTTAGCCGCGAATCCAGCGTCAGCGCAGTCAATCGTGGCACCATATTCAATGCATCCGTCTTCTTCTAACACCGCAGGCACATTGGCCTTGAAGAGCTTAAGCACTTCGTCGCGCTTTCCAGGTTTCGTGGTGATGACGGCGAGGACATGAACGCGGGACATGGGGGCTTCCTTCCAGTTTGAATTGATGGAGGAAGCCTAAGCGCCCAGCCACACCTGTCAACGGCACCGACAAGGCAAACCTATGCCGGTCATAACCAACTTGGAGAGGGAAAAGGCGCCTAAAGCCGCAGAATAAATGGTGACCCCAACGGGGATCGAACCCGTGTTTCCGGCGTGAAAGGCCAGCGTCCTAACCGCTAGACGATAGGGCCAGCGCGGCGTTTAGGCAGGGACGATGTAGCGCTGTTACGGATGGAAAGCAAGCACAGAAAGCTGCAAAAATTCATGCCTGAGACATGGGGCCACAGTCTGCCCTAGTTCTCCTGCACGGCCTATACTATGAAGCGTCAAGAAAAAGTAGGTTCTGCACGTCACGCAGGCCCCATTGCGCCGAAACGGATGACGCTGCATGTCGCTCAAACCTTTCACTGCAGTCTGGCTCGCAACGCTTCTTACATTGATAGTCTTTGGGCAGGTCTCGCGCGCACAGACCCCAATCGGCGATGCCGCACCTCCGTCCGCCCAAATAGCCAATGATGCAGCTAGTCTGTCCTCAGTGGATACAAAGCTAGCTGTCCCAGAAAATCGTTGGGAGCGGGTCCTTCTGTCAGCTGAGGATTATGTCGCCAGCGGCCAGTCGATCACTTCACAGACAGAGCTCTATAAGGAATTGCTGGACGACGTTCTTGCCTCTGCCAAACCCCTGCGTGAGTCCTCAATATCTGAAATGGGCGAAGCGGAAGCTTTGCTGGATGCGCTTGGGCCCGCGCCAGACTCAGAGAAGAATGAGGCTGAGCCCGACGAAGTCGCGGATCAACGCAAGCAATATCAAGCTGAATTGGATAGGCTGACATCTGCTATTGCCCGCGCTGAGGTTGCGATTGTCCGGATTGAAACCCTCAAAACCGGTCTCGCCGGCCTTGCGCGGGAGCAACTAGCCAACCAGTTGAATCAGCGGACCACAGACCCGTGGAGCGTTACTAGCTTGGGTCGTGGCGTTAAAGAGTTCGCCCTGAGCATCGGCCATGTACTTGCCGCCCCCGCAAGCTGGCGTGCAAGCCTAGAACCGGCGGAATGGCGCGACTTGGCTGACAGGCGGCTGCCATTGTTCCTAGCCGGGTTAGTTGCAACGGCGCTGATCAGCCTTCTACTGCGCGGCATGCTTAAACGCCGATATGCTATGCAACCGGTGCCCAGGGCATGACCAAGGCCCGGCGACTGGGTGCTGCGGTCGTGCGAATGGTGGCCGATGGCTTGATGCCAGCCCTACTGCTGATCCTGATTTTCATCTGGAGTCGTGACGTCCTTGCGGGCCATGGTTCCCCCCTTCTGTTGGATACAATTAAAGGCGCGGTCATCGCATTAGCCACATTGGCGCTTTCGCTTGCTGGGATTAGCGCTGCTGTAGCACCAAGCCGCCGCGAGTGGCGTCTCCTGCCTGTATCCAATGACGCCGCAAGTGCGATCCGTCGTCGCGTGATGGTCCTGGCGATCGTCGTTGCTGCTGATGTCTTTCTTTGGGCTGCCCTGACGAATGAAGCAAAGTCACCAGAGTTTATAACCGTCTATGCCATGCTGGCCTGCGCCGCCCGCGCCCTGGCATTGCTGCCCTTGCTGCGCGGCCGCCTTTGGCGCTTGCAGGCATTTGGCGTCACGCCATAGTCTAGCTCTCGTCGCCCGAGCCGTATTTGGATGGCGGCGCGGATTGTTGTTGGTACCGCCGCTGTAGGGTCTGTGGCCGCAGCAGGACTTGGCTATGCCGACCTAGCGCTATTCGTCGCGCGCGGGCTCACGGCCTCCCTGGTGATCATTGGCGGCCTGTTATTACTGCGTGGAGCGATCCACGAGGCGATATCCTCAGCCATGCACACAGATGCAGCGCTCAGCTGGATCGGCGTCAGCCACGACACGGCAGAGACGCTAGCGTTCTGGGTGCGCCTGCTACTTGAGCCTGTGTTTATCGCCATTGCTGTCATTCTTGTCGGACCATTCTGGGGCCTGACGCAGCAGGAAATGCTGACCCGAGCTGGAACCCTACTAAGCGGGTTCAAAGTTGGTGACGTTACGATTTCGTTCACGGCGATTGGTCTTGGGCTGCTGGTCTTTATTGTCATTCTGGCCATCATCCGCGCCATACAGCGCGCGATGCTGGCCAACCTATTGCCGCGCACCCGGTTGGATATTGGTGCGCAACACAGCCTGACAACGGGGTTTGGCTATCTCGGCGCCGTTATCGCGATCATGGTGGCGATTTCGACGCTGGGCATTGATCTCTCAAACCTCGCCATTGTCGCTGGCGCCCTATCCGTCGGCATTGGCTTTGGCTTGCAGAGTATCGTCAATAACTTTGTCTCAGGGCTTATTCTGCTTGTTGAGCGACCGGTAAAAGCTGGTGATTGGGTTGTTGTCGGCGACCGGCAGGGATTTGTGAAACGGATCGCCGTCCGCGCGACAGAGGTCGAGACCTTTGATCGATCAAGTGTGATCATTCCGAATTCGGACCTTATCTCCAGCGCTGTGATTAACCGCACCCACAAGGACCGGATTGGGCGGATCGATGTCGCCATCGGCGTCGCCTATAGCGTTGATAACCGTAAAGTCAGTGAGATGCTGGTAGAGATCGCCACCGCCCACGATGAAGTGATATCGATGCCAGAACCATTCGTGCTGTTTATGGGCTTTGGTGCCAGCAGTCTCGATTTTGAACTGCGTTGCTATACCGACCACAACATCCGGAGCCTACGGATCGCTACCGATTTACGTCACACCATTCATGAACGCTTCGCGGAATCAGGCATCGAAATCCCCTTCCCATAGCGCGTTGTGCATATGGCACCTGATGCCCCTTCGGATGAAAGCCATAATCTTCAGAAAGATGATAGCGAAGGCATTACCGAAAACGCAGCAGGCGACAGCAAAACCTAACTGGAGCCTGATGTTTGGGGGCCACCTAACGGATCGCCCCCAGTATCGTCATCGCTTGCGCCAAGGATATCATCCAGATCAGCGACCAGATCGCGCAACACCGCTTCCTCTGAATCAAACCGATCCGCTTCATCTTCAACGAATGCGTCGACCTGCAGGTTCTCGGACGTAGGTTTGGCCGCCAACTGCAATTCTTCGGCTGTCGCATCCTCATCCACTGCAACGCCACCTTGGCGGCCCCAGCGATCGAGCGTGGCGTTTAAGCGGCCATGGTCTATAGGCTTCGACAGGAAGTCATCCATGCCAGCGTCCATGCAGCGCTTTCGGTCCTCGACCATGGCGTTTGCCGTCATTGCGACGATGGGCGTTTTGGAAGCAACATTGTCCATGGCGCGGATCTCACGGGTCGCGTCCAGGCCGTCCATCTGCGGCATCTGCATATCCATGAAGATGACATCATATTTTTTGCGCAGAACCGCAGACAGCGCTTCCAGGCCGTTTTCTGCAATATCAACGCGATGATTACCCAGCTTCAGCATCGCCGTCGCAACCATCTGGTTGACGCGATTGTCTTCCACCAGCAGCACATCCAACGGTGCCAGGAGGCCGCTGTCATCATTGGTCGGCGGATCGATGGTCACGTCTGCCACCTCGTCCTGGTTCGGGTTCAATAGCTGCCAGGATCGCACTGGCGCCGCCACAACCCCATCGACCGCTGGCAAGGCCAGCAAGTCATCTGTATCCGCCCGTTCCTTAGAGATTACGACGATACGCCGCTCCGTGTCATGGCCCAACTTTGCGACAACAGTCACAAGGTCGTGCACGTTTAGATCTGCGCTCTCCAAAATACCAATCGTTTTGGTGCTGATTGACGGGTCATCTAAGGCCCGTAAGCCGCTTGCCGCATCATCCGCAATCAGGGCATCAGCGCCAGCATCTTCAACGGTTTTCACGATCATCTGGCGCGTTAAGCTGTCTTGGCCAATGATCAGCCAATCGCCCGTATCTTGCGGCGGTTCAATGGATTGCGCCGTATCAGCGGGCACGAAAGGTGCCTCGACCCAGAAGCAACTCCCTTCACCAGGTGCGCTCTCAACACCAATCCGGCCGCCCATCAACTCAATCAATTGCTTTGAAATGGTCAGCCCAAGCCCGGTGCCGCCATACCGTCGCGTGGTAGATGCGTCCGCTTGGGTAAATGGCGTGAACAGCTTTTCCAGAACCTCTGCCGGAATACCGATACCAGTATCCTTAACCTCGAACCGAACCGTCGTTGTACCTGTACTGGTTTGGCTGATCGCACGAGCGTTTATGGAGATGCTGCCCTCTTCTGTGAACTTGGTCGCATTGGACACAAGGTTCAGCAATATCTGACGGAGCCTATTGGCATCGCCAAGCAGCCTATCTGCTAGACCAATATCTGCATAAGCAACAACTTCCAGCTGCTTAACAGCCGCGCGAGCACCCGCGATATCCAGCACGGCATCCAGTAGACCTTTCAGGCTGAATTCTTCTGTCTCAAGCTCAATCCGCCGCGCTTCGATCTTTGAAAGATCAAGCACGTCATTAATGAGCGTCAGCAAAGCTTCGCCGGAGTTTTTGATCGTCTCGACCTGGCGGCGCTGCTCCGCCTGCATTTCGCTTTCCAGCAGCACGGACGCCATACCAAGCACGGCGTTCATTGGTGTACGGATTTCATGGCTAATCATGGCCAGGAATTCAGACTTCGCCCTATTCGCCGCCTCCGCCGCCTGGCGTGCCTCTATCAGTTCCGTCACATCGGTCCAAACGCCAACGACACCGCCTTCAGACGTTCGACGTTCATCCGAAATAATCCAACGATTACGCGTAGTTTGTTTGGTTATTGGGCCAATGTCGTTGAGGTGCTCGAACATACGTTTATCGATGAACGCTTTTCGCTCTTTGCCTGTCAACTTTCTATAATCGGCGATTGAAGACGGGATTTTTTCAAATTGCTCTCCAATCTGCAGCCTGTAGCCGTCCAGTGGAGACATCTCACTAAATGCCTTGTTGCATGCCACTAGACGATCATCAGCATCGAACAAAGCAAATGAGTTTGTCTGGGCGTCAATCGCCTGCTCAAGCCGGCGCCGCGCAGCTGCGGCTTCTTCCATCAACCGCGCGCGCTCGCCCTCCAGCTGTTTCTCATAGTCGATTGAGAACGCAGCACCGCGATAGCCCAAGAATTCGCCATTATCGTCAAAGAAGGGCACGCCACTGGTACGTAACCACCCGTCGTTACCGTCCGGCCCTGTGCGGATAAATTCAAAGTCACGGAATGGTTCATGGGCAAACATTGCCCTTTCGACTTCATCAAGCTCGGACCGTACGGCCTGCACGCCAGCCGCCATAAGGTCTCGCCGCGTTTTGCCGTAATGCCATTCAGGTTTCACGCCGGCCATCCGCTCGACGCTCTCGGTCATGAAGACAAAGCGATGCTCGGCGTCTGTCTCCCATATCCAACCTGACAGAGCCTGCGTGGTGTCATTCATGCGCTCGACCGCTAAGCCGCGCTCGCGCTCGATCAGCTCTTGGCCACGCAATAGCTTCAGTTCATAGGCCTTCCGGTCCGCAATATCGTGCCACTCGATGAGGGCAGCAGGTTGGTCGCCATAGGCAATCCGCGTTGAGGAGACCTGCACATCCAGCGGTGATCCATCCAGCCGCGTATGTCGCCATTCGAACCGCGTACTCCCATCCAGGCGAATAATCGTGGCATTCTCGCGGACACGCTCGGCGGACAATGCTCCATCTGGCTGATATTCCGGGGAAATCGCATCCATATGGAGCCCGATGATCTGCTCCTTCTGCGCCGCGCCGATAAGCGACAATGCGGCAGCATTACAGTCGACAATAACAGACTCTCTCACAATCAGGTGGCCCGTCGTGGATCGTTCGAACAGTGCCTTAAACCGTGCTTCCGCTTCGAAGCTGTCTGTGACGTCACGGAGAAGCCAAACTTCAGCCTCGTCAGCCCGATACCCGGCCCACTCCACCTGGCGTATCGAACCATCTGGTTTACGGATGGGGAAACTCAGGGAACGGGAGAAGCCTGTACGAACTTCTTCTTCGTAGGTCTCCCGCGCTGGGATTTCAGGCCTAACCGGCACCAGGCGGAACCAGTCATCCAAGCTGGTCAGCTCATCCCGTGATCGGCCCGTCATCTCCTCAACATAGGCATTGATCGTCATTTGCCCGTTTTCGACATAGACAGCACCGGCTGGCAGCAATTCCACCATGTGGGCAAGTCTACGCTCAGACGCTGCCAAGCGTTGCTCCGCGCGCCGACGCTCTGTGATGTCGTAACCAACTGTTACGAGACCGATGCTTTCCCCCGCTTCATTGAGCTGCGGGTATTTCATAATATGCAGAATGTAATCGCCAGCCGGTCGTTCGAGCTCTAGCGGTTTACCGGTTTCCAAAACAAGCCGGTCCCGAGCGTCAATGGCCCGGCCCATATCGGTTGGAATAGCGTCCGCCATCCGCTTGCCAACGCCGTCGCTGTCCTGCTCGAGGTTGAATACCTGGGCAAAACGCTTGTTGTAGATCAGTAACCTGCCATTCGGGTCTTTGACGCTAACTGTCGCTGGCAGCTGATCAATCACCGCGCGGAGAAGCTGTTCGGACGCTGCGACTGCTGCTCGCGATGCCGCAAGCTCCAACTCACCCTGCCGTTCCTTATTGATGTCACTGGTGACGCCCCGATAGCCCAGGAATTTGCCACTCGGGGTGAACATCGGCGAACCGGAACACCGGACCCATACGGTTCCGTTGGTTTTCGTATCAATGCCGTATTCAAAGTTCTTGAACGGTCGCCGGGCCTCCAAGTCAACAATATGCGGCTGCCATTCGGGATGATCCTCTGGCACTTGAACCCGCGCGAGCTGCCAGCGTGTTTTACCGAAAAGACCGTCGAGCGCCCCTTCTTCGAGCTCCTCGCCGACTGCCCTGATGTGGGTCAATCGATGCTCTGCATCTGTCTCCCAGAAAACGTCGGCGCTTGCCCGTGCCCAATCCGCAAGCCGCTGCTCGCTCTCAGCTGCCAATTTCTTCGCTCTTGCGCGCTCACGATCCGATCTGGATGCGCGAACAGCCATTATCGATGCTGCCAGCACAAGCACGATTGCAATGGCTAAAGAAAAGGGGAATCGCCCAAGCCAGCAGGCGAGTACCGCCGAGTGTGGCTGCGAAAATGTTACGTAAAGCTGATGCTTAGGGTCGTACCGCCAGCCTACAAGCCGATGAGAGCCATCCGTGTTGATGGCCTCGATATCCGATACGCCACTCATCGCACCGGACTGCTTTATCGCCTGGAACAATGGCCCCTTGCTAGCGTCCTTACCAACAAGCCCTTCCAACATTGGCCTGCGCCACCAAATTTGACCATCCGCCGTCGCGATTGCGATGGAATCTGCTGCGTCTTCTCCGATATCGGTCCAAAGGCTGCTTAGCCGATCGAGTTCAATTGTGGTGGCTAGGACATGGTTATCGCGATCAAGCGTTGCGAGAATGGCCCGCCATTTACCGTCAAGTTGGAATGGGAGGCTAAGTCCCGGTCGACCGTCCCGCCTGTTGGCGATCGCTTGGCGTATTGGCTTTGATAGACTGGCGGAAACCAGATCAATATCTGGCGCAACAATTATGCCTTCAGCCGCACCATCTGCCGCTCCAAAAACAATCCCATCGCGGATATAGCGCGGTTTATCAGCAACCGCAGCGAGGCGCGCCTCTGCATTTTCCAACATAATTGAAAGCGGGAGATGGGCGGTTCGACTTTGATGGAGAAGATTGCGGCTAACGAAATATCGCGAATCATTCCAAGACCATGCAGCCCAAAGTGCCACAGCCATCATCAGACCTGCGATGAGAGCCGCAATCGCCCACTTCGATTCAAGTCGGTATAGTGGCAGCCGCGCTTTCGCCATCTAGTCTCACCCGCCGAGATTGATAGAGGCTTACAAACGCTACATCTGGTTAATGTCTCGTTGCCGTCCTGGTTTTCCGTAACTAAGTCAGCGCCCCTATCGCTGCAAAGACTGTAACCCGGCAGTCAGCCCGCGCAAGGAAAATGGCAACTGGATTGGTTCGCGCCGCAGATCATAGAATAGCAGCCAGCCATTGGACCCGGCCTGCATTGCCGCCAGAAGCTGAGGCTCAACATCAAGCTCCACATGGCAGCCGCGCTTGTCGCAGAACTTAAAAGCCCCCCAGCCATCAACACCCTGGTCCGTGCGCACCCGCAAACCATCCGGCAAATGAATAGCGCCGAGCGGCATATTAATCACCGCAACAGGACCCCGCTTCCCTGGCTTAAAACCAAGCGTGATGTTTGCGACCTGCTTGCCCTGGTATGAGACCCGCTGAAAGACAAAACATACCTCCTGCCCCTGGCCCCCAGCTTCGCAGGCTTCCGTCCAATCGCGGAATGTCCGGCCCGTCTGGCGCACGGATTGCGCTTCGGCGACGCTGCCTAGAACGACGATCATCGCTAAGGCCATCGCCGTTACGACGTGAAATGCGCGGATCATGGATTTAGCCTCACTCGGACTTGGCCATCGCACTCATTCTTTCTGGCATGGGCCAAGACATCTTCTGGCGGACCTAATCGATCAAACTGAACTACATACATAAGCGCGCACATTCTCCATTTCCCGAGAATCGTGTATTTACCACGCGATGCGCGCCCTGTCCCCCGATGATCAAGCCTTAAATGCAGCATTCGCCGCTGCCCGTGTCGCCGCTGCCCAAGGCGAAGCGCCGATAGGTGCTGCTATCTTGCACCGGGGTGAAGTGATTGTGCGAACGCATAATCTCGTAGAAACCACCCCGGACCCAACGGCCCACGCTGAGATCCTGGCGATACGCCAAGCCGCAGCCCTGCTTGGCGACGCGCGCTTGCCGGAATGCGATTTGGTGGTGACGCTAGAGCCTTGCGCCATGTGCGCTGGCGCGATTGAGCATGCACGCATCCGGCGCTTGGTGTTCGCAGCCTATGATCCTAAGGGCGGGGCTGTTGATCATGGTGCCCGCGTTTTTCAACGGCCCGCCTGCCGCCACGCGCCAGATATCATTGGCGGCATCCGGGAAGCAGAATCCAGGGACATGCTGCAGGCATTCTTCAAAGCGCTCAGATAATTAGCGGGGAATCAGCTGGTTCCCACCATGCTGATCTTTCCCCCGCATCAAATACACAGGGCGCATGGAATGATCGACGATATTGCGGGCCTTGGCATCAGCTGCGGCAAGCTCACGGTCAAATAGGCTTGTCGTCGGCATAAACCGCATCGTCAAACCCCGGCGCGGATTGGGGGAGGCATTGGCCTCTGATCCATGCAGCAGGAAAACATCGTGCAAGGATATTTGGCCAGCTTTCAGAACCAAGTCGACGGCATCCGCCTCGTCATAGGTCGAAGGATCGAGTTCCTCAAATAAGGTTACGTCTGCATCCTCGTTAAGCGCGTTGTGGGCCTTAATGGCACGGTCCTTGTGGGAACCGCGAATAATACGAAGGCAGCCATTCTCGATAGTGGCATCATCAACGGCGAGCCATGCAGTGCATGTTGCGAGCGGGCGAATTGGCCAGAACTTACCGTCCTGATGCCATGGCGTGCGCTGCCCATTCAGTGCCGGTTTCGCAAAGAAACTTGAATTCCAGAGCGCTATATCCGGCCCGATCAGCTGCGCGACCATATCTAGGATCACGGCATTGTCGCAAATCTCAACGAACGCCTCATCCTGATCCAGCAGTGCCGGGCAATAATTGCGAAAGTCTGGCCGTCGTTCCACCAGCGCCGCATGCCGCTCTTTCACGCGATCCAGCACGGAGTCTGGCATTTGGAAATCTGGAATCACGTAGCCTTGCTCGTGATAATGCTCAATCTGTTCGGAATTCAGCATAGAAGCCGCCTCGCTCGTTCTAGGGCTTAAACTTCACTCTAATCGACGCAACGCATCCATTGATAGCCCGATGCACGACCGGCGCGATCCAGGGCTTCACGCCGCGCTGGCGCTGCTGGACCGGGTGCGGTGAAGGACGTGCAAAAGCCGGTGAACAGATTCGTAAACCCAAGCCAACGGGCCTTGAGGGCGAGCACGCGATGTCTGACAGGTCTCACCATGGTCAGATGCTGTCCGCACCATCAGCCGCCGGTGGGTTCCATTGCCCCTTATTCATCCGCCTGAGACGAACGGATTGGAACACGCCCGCTTTCACAAATGGCTCCGCGGCAACAAAAGTCTCCGCAGCTTCAAGGTTTGGCAGATTGATGATCCAAACACTGCCGTCCTTGGCGTCATCAGCGCCGAAGGTCACACCTCCGAGCACGACGATGTCCGCATGAGCGGCAAGGTAATCCAGATGCGTCTGACGGATTGATGCGCGCACGTCTGCCATGCCCGGTTTATCAACGCAGGTCACGGCATAGAGCGGCATCGCAGGCTATCCGCTACTTGTGGCGGAACGTGATCCGACCCTTGGTCAGATCATAGGGCGTCATCTCAACGGAGACTTTGTCTCCGGGCATCACGCGGATACGGAATTTCCGCATCTTTCCGGCGAGCCTCGCGATAACTTCGTGTTCGTTCTCGAGCTTAACTCGGAACATGGCGTTTGGCAGTTTTTCAACAACCTCGCCTTCAAATTCGATTAGGTCTTCTTTGGGCATACGTCTTCCAAGCGTGTTTTCTCCGCAAATGCTGGGAGTGTTCTACACAGCTTAGGCCCAAGAGAGAAGCGGTCATTGGTTCGCACAAATTATGGCTTTGCCATTGCATGCGCGCTGGCGGGCTGATCACCCCCCATCAGGGTAAAAGATTTCATCCATGCTCAGCGCCGCGCCGCGGTCATAATCAACGAACACTGCGGCAAGCGTATTCTCATCGGGGTCCATTCGAACGACGTAAAACCCTGTTTCAAATGATTTTGCCTGATCGCCAAGGCGGTAGTGCACCGATCCATGTAATTTGTCGCCGCGCTCACAAGGGCGAGCAAAATCGTACAGAGATAGGCCCCGTGCACTCCAATCACGCAAGGAATATTCCTGCCCATCAATTTTCGCAGTGGCGTCTGGCGCTTCGAACCTGTCTTCCAGCCGACCGGGAATTCTTCGTGCGTTGGCATCCATAACGGAACCCTTCACTCACTATCGATTTCCACAACTTTATGCAGGCCCAGATAACGCGACGTTAAGTCAAACTGGCAAAACTTAAGATGTATCAATGCCAAATCGAGCGAAATAAAATGTCTATGCCCTCAGCGCCGCTGGCCCGCCGCCGACAGAAATTCGCCTTAGATTTGGCGCCGCGTGCTAGTATCAAACCGTCGAATCGCCAAGCCGAACGACGGGGGCTGAAGCTGACGCAACTAACCAACACATTGGCCGAGCTACTTGGCGGTGACCGAGCCGACCATCGTCGTGGGCAATTCTTGGCGGAAGCCAGCATGGCCGCAGCCGCTCTCGTGGCGACCGCTGAAGGCGATGTCACATTCGCTGAACGCGCGCTGATCGATCAAGCAATTGATGCGCTATCAGAACTCGGTGCGATTTCCACCCAGGACGCAGCAGCGCTCTTTAATGAATTCGTTGATGGCATCCGTGCGAACAGCAGCCAGGGCCGCCGCCCAGCGCTTGAAGCGCTGGCGGAAATTGAAGGCATTGCTGACGCCGCCACCATTGTTCTGCGGATCGCGGATGCTGTCGCAACTGCCGATGGCTCAGCCTCCGCCGCAGAAATCACTGCAGTGCAGGATATCGCGGCGGCGCTGAACGCAGCAGCCTCATAGGGCTACTTACGCCTATCGACCAAAGCCACACCGTCATTGATGAGCGATTCGACCTCATCCGCGCTGATCCCCGCTTCTGCCAAAACTGCCCGTGTCGCGGAGCCATATTTTGGTGGGCCAGACCGTGCACCCCCCGGTGTACGGGATAGTTTCGCCTGGACGCCAAGCGCGCCATATCCATCTTCAGCGCCAACGCGCATCTGCCGGAAGATCGTGTGCGGGTGCTCCATCACGTCGGGGATCGTGTTGACCGGCCCCGCCGGCACGCCCTTTTGCAGAAGTCCCAAGGCCAAAGGCTCGCACTCATATTGCGCCAACTTCTCCGCAAGCAGCGCTTTTAATGCGTCGCGGTTAGAGGATCGATCTGCATTGTCTTTAAAGCGAGGATCATCAGCCAGTTCCGGCGCTTCAATCGCATCGGCCAACCGTTTGAACTGGCCATTGTTACCTACGGCCAAAAACAGATCTTTGTCCTTAGTTGGGAAAACGTCATAGGGATAAACGTTCGGATGGGCATTGCCGGTAATGACGGGCGGCTTGCCGCTCATCAGATAGTTATTGCCTTGCGGGTGCAGCAACGCCACGGCGCTGTCATACAGCGTGATATCTAGGAACTGCCCCTTGCCCGACTTGCCCCGCTCCAACAGCGCCATCAGAATCGCAATGGCGGCATTGAGGCCCGTGCCCATGTCCACCATTGGCGTACCGACACGCACGGGGCCAGATTCTGGCGAGCCGTTGACGCTCATCATGCCAGACATTGCCTGGATCACTGCGTCATACCCAGGGAAGCCGCCAAGCGGCCCATCAGCGCCGAAGCCTGTTACGCGGCAATGGACGAGACGCGGAAAGCGCTCCGCCAGGACGTCCTTATACCCAAGACCCCATTTTTCCAGCGTGCCTGGCTTGAAGTTCTCAATCAGAACGTCCGCGTCCTCAAGCAATTTCCCCAGCACGGCTTTGCCCGCCTCACTGGCGAGATCAAGGCCGATGGAACGCTTGTTGCGGTTGACGCCCTGATAATAGGCGCTTTCGCCTTCCTCGTTGAATGGAGGGCCCCAATCCCGGGTTTCGTCACCCTGGGGCGGCTCGACCTTGATCACTTCGGCGCCATGATCCGCCAGGATCATTGTGCAATATGGCCCGCCCAGAACGCGGGTCAGATCAATGACCTTAAATCCAGCTAGGGCACCAGCGCTCATGGTTGAAAATGGGGAACTATCAGGAGACATCATACTGCTTTCTCGAACTTCAGTCCGTTGGACGATCCACGACCCAAAGGTAGCCGTCGGGATCAGTAATATAGGCCTCACGCAGGCCATGGCCTTTATCGAGGGCACCTGCGAAAATCACATCGCCCCGTGTCCGGGCGCGGGCTTCAGCGGCGTCGGGGTCCATGTTGTGGAGACGCAATTCTACGCCGACGCCCCGGTGAGCACCCTCAGCCAAGCTGCCGTGAAGTGGATGGCTGTCATATGTGTGGTCCGCATGCAGGATCCACTCCGCACCCTGGGCGCGCATAACCGCGAAGTCAGGGTCGGCGTAGACGGCCTCAGCCTCCAGCACCTCAATGCCAAATGCGACCGCTGCGGCGACATCCTGCACCAATAGGTTCACGCCGAAACCTTTCAGGGACTTGCTGTAAGCCCCTGCTGGCATCCAGGGATCGCCTTCGCGCTTTTTCATTTCGGAACATGCCTTCCGTCTTTCGTTGGCGTACCGGTGATGCGGATGCCAGCACCATCAATGCCATAGCGACGGTTCACCTGAATGATGAGTGAGGTCATTGCCTCCGCCGCTGCAGAATTCGCCAGTGGCCCAACATGCCAGCCGCGCATGCCTGCATCTTCAACCAGATCGATCACCGTCTGGCGCGCCGCGACTTTATCGCCAGCGACCAGCACATCGCATTCCAGATCAGCCGCTGATTTCAGTTTATCTGCCGCAACGTTCTGGAAGGCAGAA
>Ga0181607_10002306_pt1 | contig 16827 bp, 13 predicted proteins | sample 041ome_9_FD_132420 | JGI IMG/M metagenome (GOLD analysis project Ga0181607, IMG submission 132420) | Coastal salt marsh microbial communities from the Groves Creek Marsh, Skidaway Island, Georgia - 041413US metaG (megahit assembly) | ecosystem: Environmental > Aquatic > Marine > Intertidal zone...
AAAGGTGGCCGCGGCCGGGCACTTCAATGAGAAACAAATTCCTCACCAATACGAGTTTGCGCGACTGAACCTAACCTATGTGGTTCTAAGCAAACGCAAGCTCATTGAATTGGTGGATACCGGCGTTGTGAGCGGATGGGATGACCCCCGCATGCCAAGTCTTGTGGCTGCGCGGCGCCGGGGTTACACCGCCGAGGGCTTTCGCCAATTTGTTGAACAGAGCGGCGTTTCAAAGTCAGATGGCTGGATTGACTACAGCGTGCTGGAAGACTGCATGCGCAACCATCTAAATGACACAGCGCCCCGACGCGTTGCCGTATTGGACCCACTCAAGTTGGTCATTGAGAACCTTGATGACGGCGAGGTGATTGAATGCGAAGCGCCGAATCATCCGCAGAAGCCAGAGCTTGGTCGACGCCGCATGCCGTTAACGCGCGAGCTTTACATTGAGCGCGAAGACTTTATGGCAGAGCCCAGCAAAGGGTTCTTTCGCCTTCAGCCCGGAGGACGCGTACGACTGAAGTACGGATTCGTGGCGGACTATGTGAGCCATAGCATGGGCGAAGACGGTCAGGTGTCCGAGGTGCGTGTTTCTCTATTGAAAGACTCCCAGAGTGGAACGCCCGGAGCCGACAATTACAAAGTAAAGGGCGTGATTCACTGGGTGAGCGCAAGCCAGGCCCACTGGGCCGAAGTGCGCCTCTTCGACCGGCTCTTCAAGGTGGCAGCACCGGGTGCACGACGCGAAGGCGATACCCCCGAGACCGAGCGTGACTTTAAAGACGATCTCAACCCGGCGTCGCTAACTGTGGTGCGTGTACCCATGGAGCCAAGCCTTCAAGAGGCCTGCGCCGAGGACCGCTTTCAGTTTGAGCGTCACGGGTACTTTGTGGCCGACCTTGTGGACTCCAAGCCCGGTGCCCCTGTGTTTAACCGAACGGTTACTTTGAAGGATTCTTGGGCGAAAGCTTAAATAGACGCCTAAAAGTCTCTTTCACGGCTTGCGAGTCGCTTAAGCGCTTGGACAAGGACTTCTCTTAAGTAAGCGAAAACGGCTTGTCTTTGTCATACGATTGAATGACAAGCTATACTTTCTGCTACTGCCTAAATAGGAGTAAAAGCAATGGCATCAACCGCATTGGTTCAGACTCGAATCGACCCCAAGGTAAAGGAACAGGCCGCGCAGACGCTAGAGACCCTGGGCCTATCGGTCTCGGATGCAGTTCGAATACTTCTGACGCGTGTTGCCCAAGATGGCATGCTTCCTTCAGGACTTATTCCCGATGCAGCCCTTCACGATGCCTGGGTTCGCAGAAGCATTCTTCAGGCTCTTGAGAGCAAAGACAAGGACTTAAGTGAGGCCGAAGTTAAGGCTTTGTTCGCAGAAAAACGCAAGAAAAAAAGCTGAAGTCAGCATCGGTTTAAAGATTTGTAGCTCCCTTGGCTAAGCCATTACTGCTTCGTTGGAGTCGGTTTTCGGTCGCCGATCGACTGGCCATTTTTGACTACCTTGAAGAACGCAACCCGCTGGCAGCGGCAGAGGTTGACCTTGCAATTGAGCGCCAAGTTCAACGCTTAACCAACTACCCCATGCTAGGCAAGGCCGGACGTGTTGGGGGCACACGAGAGCTTATGATTAAGGGGACGCCGTACTTGGTGGCCTATCAGTTGGAACGTACGACCGTTCGCATTCTTCGAATTCTTCATACGTCTCAGCTTTGGCCCCCAAGTTCAAACTAAATAGGTAACCTCAACCATTGCAGCCCGCCCAACCAAGAAGGCTTCGTTATGAACCGCAGAAAACTTAATCTTGTGACCAGTCAACAACCGGCCGCTCTTATTCGGCTGGCGCGCTTCTTAAATGCCCAGGGGCTCGAGATTGAGGCCGGCGCCACCTTCATTAAGTTTCCGCGAGGCGAAGAGGCAGCGGATGCTGTAGCCCAGCGACTTAAGGTAGCGGGGTTTAAGCCACTGCCGGTCATTGACGACTTCACGCCCGAGACGGACGCAAACTTCGAAGAAGGCGTGAAGACCTTGCTGAAGGAAGAGGCCGAGGCCCGTGCGGCGCACAGCTGTGGGCACGACCATGCACCGGGCGAGACCTGTAACCACGGGCATGACCACAGCCATTCGCATACTCATGATCACGAGCACGCGCACGATCATGGCCACGGACACGAGCACGGGCACGGACATAACCACGATCATGGGCACTCTCACGGCCACGACCACAAGCATGACCACTAAACCGGTGATCCGCATTCGCGGAGCCCGGCAGAACAATCTAAAAAACATCTCGGTTGACCTCCCCACAGGGGAGTTGATTGTCGTCACCGGGGTCTCGGGCTCGGGCAAGAGCTCGCTGGTCTTCGACACGCTGTATGCCGAAGGGCAACGCCGTTATGTGGAAACCTTCTCGGCCTATGCCCGGCAGTTTCTTGATCGCATGGACAAGCCGCAGGTCGATGCCATTGAAGGCGTGCCACCCGCCATTGCGATTGACCAGACCAACCCGGTGCGCACCTCACGGTCCACCGTGGGCACCATGACCGAGGTGGCCGATCACCTCAAACTGCTTTACGCGCGCGCCGCAAGCCTGGTCTGCCCAGGCTGCAATGCACCGGTGAAGAACGACACGGTGGATGGCATTGTGATTTTCATCACCAGCCAGCCCGCGCGAACCAAGGTGCAGATTACCTTTGAACGCGAGGCCCCGGAATCGCTTGATGATGCACAGCTTGAGGAATGGCTGTCTGCCCAAGGCTTCACGCGTGTGCATGCCCGCGAAGGCAAAACAGTGCGGGTGGTGGCAGACCGTCTGATGCTCTCGGACGACATTGACCGATCGCGCGTCACCGAGGCCGTTGAAACCGCCATGCGTTATGGCGAAGGCCAGTGTCAGGTGATTCTTGAGGAGAAGATTCTTCGCTTCTCGAGTCGGCTAAGTTGCCCAAGCTGCAACCTCTTTTTTAAACCGCCGCGCCCTGCCCTCTTCTCGTTTAACTCGCCCATTGGGGCCTGCGAGTCCTGCCGTGGCTTTGGCCGCGTCATTGGCATTGATGCGGGGCTTGTCATTCCCGATGAGTCGCTTAGCCTTGGAGATGGCGCGATTAAACCCTGGCAGTCGAAGTCGTATGCGGACTGCCAAAAAGAACTGTTGATGCATGCCAAGCGCCATGGCGTAGCCACCGACATTGCCTGGGAAGACCTTCCCGAGGAGCATCGTGACTGGGTGTTTGATGGCGATGCCGACTGGAAGGGCAACTGGACCAAGCAGTGGTATGGCATTCATCGCTTCTTTGAGTATTTGGAGTCGAAGGCCTACAAGATGCATGTGCGCGTGCTGTTGTCGCGCTACAGGTCGTACACCGAATGCCCGGCCTGCCATGGTGCACGACTCAAGCCCGAGGCACTGAACTGGCGCCTTGGAACCAAAACCCTTGCCGAGGTGATGGCGCTCTCAATTGACGAGGCCCTGCAATGGATGGACGGCGTTGCCAACGATCTTGGTCTAACGGGGCGCGACTCGGCCAAGACCTTAGCAGGGGCAAAAAGTTCAACCGGAGCTTCAGCCCGCCATGCAGCCGCTGAGCTGGTGCTTAAAGAAATGTCGGCCCGCCTGCGGTTCTGCCAAGAGGTGGGGCTTGGCTACCTAACGCTTGATCGTCAGTCACGCACGCTCTCGGGCGGTGAGGTTCAGCGCATTAACCTCACCACCGCCTTGGGCACCTCGTTGGTGAACACGCTCTTCGTTCTTGATGAGCCATCTATTGGTCTGCATTCGCGCGACCTTCAGCGTCTCATTAAGGTGCTGCATCGACTGCGTGATGCAGGCAACAGCCTGGTGGTGGTCGAGCATGACCCTGAAGTCATGCAGGCTGCTGACCGCATTATTGATATTGGACCCGGACCTGGCGAGCACGGCGGTGCAATTCAGTTCAACGGCAGCTACGAGGCCCTGCGTCGCTCGCAGACGCTTACAGCGGACTACCTTAGTGGCAGGCGACAGGTGCAATCAACTGCCTCGACCAACACCAAGGAGGCTGGGGTGGTGCCAAGGCCAGGGACTGCCGCCTCGTCCATGAAGAACGAGGAACGCCGCTATGTCATTCGACTGCAAGGCGTCACCGCCAACAACCTTAAGAACATTGATGCCACCTTCCCCTTGGAGCAGCTTGTGGTGGTCACGGGCGTTTCGGGGTCGGGTAAATCCACACTGATTCAAGACGTCTTGTACCCGGCGGTCTGCAAGCGTCTTGGTAAATCCACCGAGGCACCGGGCGCCTTCAAGAGCATTGAAGGTGTTGCTCTGATTAGCGATGCGCTTCTGGTCGATCAGTCGCCCATTGGTAAAACCACGCGATCAAACCCAGTGGTCTATGTGGGGGCCTTTGACCCCATTCGTAAACTCTTTGCCCAGGCGCCCTTGTCGGTTCAACGCGCTTACACGCCTGGTCACTTTAGTTTTAACTCGGGTACGGGCCGCTGCCCAACCTGCACGGGCAGTGGCTTTGAACATGTGGAAATGCAGTTCTTATCGGACGTGTACCTGCGTTGCCCCGACTGCAACGGCACCCGCTACCGCGAAGAGATGCGCGAAGTCACCATTCAAGGCCTTTCGATTGCCGATGTGCTTGAACTCACGGTGAGCGAAGCGCTTAAAACCTTTGAGCATGAAAAAGACATTCACCGAAGGCTCAAGCCCCTTGTGGATGTTGGCCTTGGCTACCTGCGGCTTGGTCAGCCTGTGCCGACGCTCTCGGGTGGCGAGGCGCAACGTTTAAAAATTGCGGGGCATCTTGCTGATGCGGCCGAACGTGCGGGCCGGGCCACCAAGGGCATGCTGCTTATTTTTGATGAGCCAACCACGGGCCTTCACTTTGATGACATCACCAAGTTGCTTGCGGCATTACGGGCCTTGGTGAAGGCGGGGCATTCGCTGATTGTGATTGAGCACAACCTGGATCTCATTCTTGCCGCAGACCATATTCTTGACCTTGGACCCGAGGCAGGCCCCGGTGGTGGCAGCCTGGTGGTTGCAGGCAGCATTGACGATGTCATTGCCTGCCCGGCTTCGCACACGGGGGCTGCCCTTCAGAGGGCCCGCCAACAAATTCTAGAACGTCAGACGCTGCGTGTGGAAGACATTGTGTACAGCGACAATCTGGACCAGGCACAGTCGGCTTCTAAAAACAAGAAAAGCGAACTGGCCGAACCCCGTGCTGACGCCATTGAAATTGTGCATGCCCGTGAGCACAACCTAAAGAACGTCTCAGTGACTATTCCTCGCAATGCCTTAACGGTGATCTCGGGCGTGTCGGGCTCGGGCAAATCCACACTGGCCTTCGACATTTTGTTTTCAGAAGGGCAGCGTCGTTACCTGGAGTCGCTAAATGCCTATGCGCGGCAGTTCGTGCAGCCTTCGTCACGGCCCGAGGTGGATGCCGTGTTTGGCATTCCACCGACTGTGGCCATTGAACAGCGAACAAGCCGAGGTGGACGCAAGAGCACAGTGGGCACCCTGACAGAGATTCATCATTTTCTAAGGCTGCTCTTTGTGAAGCTAGGCCAGCAGTTTTGTCCGGACTGTGACATTGCCATTGCCCCGCAGCCGGCGGACGCTATTGTTGCCAGCATTCTGAAGGACCACAAGAAACAAACCGTGGGACTTCTTGCGCCCTTGGTGATTCAGCGCAAAGGCATTTACCAAGACCTTGCCAAGTGGGCCAGCGCCCGCGGCCACGACTACCTGCGCGTGGACGGCGAGTTTCAGCCCACCGCAAAATTTCCAAAGCTCGACCGCTACAAAGAGCACAACATTGACCTGCCCGTGGGCTCCATGGAAGTCACCGTCAAAGAAGAAGGGCTGCTACGCGACTTGGTTGCTACTGCGCTTGAGCGCGGGCAAGGCAGCCTAAAGCTTCTTCGCATGGACACCGGTGAAGAACGGTTGTTCTCAACCAAACGCGCCTGCCCAAGTTGCAGCAAGAGCCTGCCCGAGCCTGAGCCGCGGCTTTTTTCATACAACACCAAACTGGGCTGGTGCCCGTCGTGCACAGGTACAGGGCTTTTTGCAGGTGCCTTGTCGGAGGAAGAAACGGGCGAAGAAGACAAATACCTTGAGAAGACCGACGACCCCGAGGCCGAGACCGACGACGACCTGGTCTGCGTGGACTGCGACGGTGCGCGGCTTAGCCCTATTGCTCGGCACATTCGCATTAACGGACAAGGCATACACGAGGTCAGTCGCCAGAGCCTGGACGACCTGCCCGGCTGGCTAAGCCAGGTACGCAAGAAAATGAATGCGCGCGAGAAGGCCATTGCCGAAGGACTTCTTAATGAAATTGCATCACGGGCGGATTTTTTGAGATCGGTGGGTCTGGGGTATTTGTCGCTTGATCGATCGGCACCCACGCTTTCGGGCGGTGAGGCACAGCGTATTCGGCTAGCCGCTCAATTGGGTTCGAACCTTCAGGGTGTCTGCTACATACTGGATGAGCCCTCGATTGGCCTTCACCCAGAAAATAACAAGGCCTTACTGGGTTTATTAAGGCAGCTTCAACAAAAGGGCAACACCCTGGTGGTGGTGGAGCATGACGAAGAGACCATTGCCATGGCCGATCACCTGATTGATATTGGACCAGGCGCGGGCCGCCTAGGGGGTGAGGTGATTGCCCAGGGCTCGCAGGACGATCTTAAGAATGCGCCGGCGTCCATTACAGGCCGATACCTGCGCGAGCCCATGCATCACAGCGCAGACGCCCGACGGCCTAAGCCCGAACACTGGCTTCGTATTCAAGAGGCAAGCCTGCACAACCTGCGCAAGGTGAGCGTGGCTATTCCGTTGCAGCGGCTCACGGTCATTACCGGCGTGTCGGGCTCGGGCAAATCAAGCCTTGCCCGCGATGTCTTAAAACGAAACCTTTCCCGTGCAGTGCATCTTCAACGCAGCAAGGCCGGACGTGCACAAACAGTTTCATGGGAAGGCTGCGCCAGCATTGAAGGCTGGGAAGCCATTGACCGCGTGCTTGAAGTGGACCAGACCCCCATTGGAAAAACACCGCGGTCCACACCCGGCACCTACATTGGTTTTTGGGATGACATTCGACGTCTGTATGCCGAGGGCGAAGACGCGCGGCAGCGTGGCTGGACTGCTCAACGGTTCTCGTTTAACACTGGCAATGGCCGCTGCGAGAGCTGCGAGGGCCAAGGCTGGCAGACGGTGGAGATGAATTTTCTACCTAATGTGCGTGTGCTCTGCGACGCCTGCGGAGGAAGCCGTTTCAATGCCGAGACGCGGCAGGCCCTGTGGCGCGGACGGTCGATTGCCGATGTCTTGAATCTCTCGGTGGACGAGGCCATGGAGGCCTTTGAGACCAGCTCAACCATTCACAAACCGCTTGAGCTTCTACACAGGCTGGGTCTTGGCTATTTAACCCTGGGGCAGCCCAGCCCGACGCTCTCGGGTGGGGAGTCGCAGCGTATTAAGTTGGTGACTGAACTCGCGAAGGCACGGCGTGTGGTGAGCTCTCCATCTCTGGTGAAGGATGCAGCTGCACTCTCGATGAGTTCCTCGAAGAAGAAGGCAAGCAAGGCGGTGGCGACAGAGGGGAGCAAAGGGAGCGCGCGGGCAAGCGGGCGAGCGGCGAGTCATACGCTTTACATTCTTGATGAACCCACCGTGGGTCTGCACATGGCGGACGTGGAGAAGCTGATTCACGCTCTGCATGAGCTCGTGGACCAGGGCCATACGGTGGTGGTGATTGAACACAACCTGGATGTCTGGGCGCAGGCGGACTGGCTTATTGATTTGGGGCCAAGCGGCGGCGTGAATGGGGGCAAGGTGGTGGGTGAAGGACCGCCACGTGACATTGCCAAGAAAAAGACGCCGACGGGCAGGGCCTTGGCGGCGTTCTTGAAATAAGAGCGAGTACGTTACCTACCAAAGTGTTTGAATAGGAAACAAGGTGAAGGCGGTATCGGAAGTGACCAAAGTGTACCCCTCAATTTCGGCCTGGCTTGCCAACATTCGGTCGAAGGGGTCGCGATGGTTCGAGGCAAGGTTGCCGGCGTGAAGAGCATGGCGATGGCTAATAGGAAGGTGCTGAAAGCCCTCTTCGTTCATCATGGCATCGAACGACTGCAAAAGGGCTTTGGCCTGATCGAGCTTACCTAGGCGCGCTTTTGTGGCGAGCTCCCATGCCGATGCCGCACTGACCCAGACCGTATGAGTTGGATTAAGAATGGCCTTGCGGGCGACGGGGCTGAGCTTCGGGTCGTCGGTGAGCCACCAGAGCAGTGCATGGGTGTCGAGCAGCAGGTTCAACCGCCCTGCTCCCATGCTTTAAGCTCGTCTTCGGGCAGTGGGTCTTCAAAGTCATCGGAAAGGACCAGTCGGTCTTTCCAGCGGCCAGGAACCCGAGCGCTTCGCGTTTCCTCGAGCGGAACGAGCCGAGCATACGGCTTGCCGGCTTTGGCCAAGATGATTTCGCGGCCGGCATGGGCCTGATCGAGAAGCTTGGAGAAATGGGTTTTGGCTTCGTGGACGTTGATAATGATGGGCATAGGGCACCTTGATTACAGGGATCAAACTCAGTTTATGGACTAAGTCATTTTTATTCAATACTGAAAATAAAATAATGTTTTGTATAGATTATTTTTTATTTTTATTTTTTCGGACTAAGTCTATAAAAGAAAGCTTGCAGGCCTCATGAAATCAATTGCCCTTGCCTCACAGTCACCCCGACGGCGTCAGTTGCTTGAGCGGCTTGGTGCCTCCATGGGGTTCGAGGTGGTCGTGCTTGCCCCTGATGCGGACGAAGACGCCGAGGCCTTGGAGCGGGTTTTGCCCGGCGAGCGTCCGCAGGACTACGTTCAGCGGGTGACCCTGCTCAAACTTGAGGCCGGTATTGCCCGTTTACGTAAGCGTTATGCGGGCAATCAGCAGGCATGGCCCATTTTGGCCAGTGACACCACGGTGGCCCTTAGCGATGAGATTCTGGGCAAACCTGAAAACGCTAAGGACGCAAGGCGCATGTTAAAGAGCCTGTCCGGACGCAGCCATTGGGTGCATACCGCGGTGGCTATTGCGTTTGGACCCGGCGAGCAACAAGTGGTCAAGGCGCTTTCGAGCTCAAAGGTTGAATTTGCGGAGCTTTCAGAGGCCTGGATTGACTGGGTTATTCAAACCGGTGAGCCCATGGACAAGGCTGGGGCCTATGCCATTCAAGGGCACGCCGGCAGCATGATTAAGCGAATTGAGGGCAGCCCGAGCGGTATTATGGGGTTGCCCCTGCATGAAACGGGCGAGCTATTGAGGCTCGCGTTTGCATCAACCTAGGCCTCAAAGTTTTCGGTAAGCGTCTTTATCAGCCCGTGTTTCCCATTCGCTTAGCGCACCTTCTAAGCTTGAGGCATAGTCCGAATCGATGGGGCGAGCCTCACGAAAATGAATCACTGGCCCCTTAATCCCCTTCTTACTAAAGCGGTCGCGAAACTCTGTAGGACTGCAAATTAACCGTCCCTCAAGAGGCTTCTCGAGAAGAAGCTTGTCTCCGGTGACTAAGATGGCTTTGGGCTCACACTGAAGCAGACTCCAGAGGTGGGCATCGCCCTTATCGGGAGGGTTCTGCTTGGAGGAGGAAGGCTCGCGCCAAATCGAGTTCGCAATAAGCTCCGTAAGAAAAGTCTCCAGCTCTTGCGCTGTGAGCTTGTGCAGTTTCGAAAGCTTGGGCCTAGCCAGGACGTCCTTGTATTCCAATAACAAGGCCGGGGAGAGTAAAAAAGGTAGAGAGCCCTCCACCATGGCGTCGACAACATACCCCGTCGGGCCATGGGAATCTTGGGTTAACAGGCCTGCAACAAGAACATTGGTATCAACAATACAGAGCGGCAACATGGGTCATCGAGCGGATCGACTGCGCGATGCTCTGACCTCCTTTACCGCGAGTTCGATGGCCTTCTCTTCCGTTCGCCTTGCGGATCTACGCGCTTTCATTAGAAGGTCGCGCGCGCGCGACATGGGTTTTATACCCCGAAGCTCCAGACCCTCTTCAATAATCTTGCCGATTGAGCGCCCCTGTCGGGCTGCAGTCTCTTTAAGCGCTTGGTGCAAGTCATCTTTTAAAGAAATGGTTAGCCTACCCATGAGGAACTCCTGTGAACAAGGTGTCAGATGGAGACGCTATCACAATAACACCAAAACACCATCTTCCCCATTGGGCTATGCGGGCAATGACTACTAAAAAATTAAAAAACCCCCGCCGAATTTAAAGTCGGCGAGGGCTTAACGGAGGCGAAAAAACGATGCCTTAAGGAGAAGTCAGTGACTTAACCAGCCATCGGATCTTGCCCATCCGGCGGAGGCTCGTCCTTAGGACCGTCGTCCATGCCATCCGGCGGTGGCATACCCATCGGATCCCCTCCGGGACCACCCGGCGGGGGCGGTGGGGGCGGAGGATTCCCCTGGACATCTCCCATAGCCTGATCCAACGCCATGTCCTGTTCGTTCATTGGCGGAGGCGGCGGCATCCCGTCAGGGGGCGGACCACCAAGCGCACCCCCTAAGGCATCCTCGGCCCCTCCGGGGGGAGGTCCGCCAGGGGCTCCGGGCGGTGGACCGCCAGGCTCTCCGGGAGGAGGTCCGCCAGGGGCTCCAGGCGGTGGACCACCAGGTTCTCCAGGGGGAGGCCCACCAGGCTCTCCGGGCGGTGGGCCGACATCAACGCTTTCGAAGGCCTCCATGGGCGACATACCGTCGCCCATGGCTGACTCAAATTGCTCTTGAGCATCCGACGCCATCGCATCGAACTCTTCAGGAGGCATTCCCATTTCCTCGGCTGCGTTACGACCTGCCTCTACGGCCGCATCAAAGGCGGCCTCGGGGGTTGCTCCCCCTTCAATGGCATCCTTAAAAGCGGACTGCGCTGCATCGCCAATTGGATCTCCGCCCTCGCCACCCGGGGGAGGCGGTGGCGGTGGGGGAGGAGGTTCGCCACCTGGGGGTGGTGGGGGTGGAGGCATCCCTCCAGACGGGGGTGGCGGGGGATTACCTCCCCCTGGTGGTGGCGGTGGGTTGGCTGCCATAGTCATTCCTCCCTTTATTTAAAAGCGCGAATCGCACTTTCTTATTAGCAGAAATAAACCTTATGAGCCAAAAGGCTAAACCCAAGCCGTGGACAGATCAACCACCCGGGTGTGAAAAACCGGTTCGAACGCTAGATTTTCCGGGTTATCCCCACCAAAAAGAAGCTCAGAGACTCGTTAATCGGGTTCCGAAAAGGCAGTGCCCATGCCGCGGAGTATGGGCGTCGTGAAGTAACTGATTAAGCGACGCTTGCCCACGCGTAGGTCGGCGTTCGCCAACATTCCTGGGGTGAGTCCACCCTTCGTTACGACGCTGGCCATGGACTCAACACGAATATCAACCCTCCCGCGATAGACCGGCCGCTTTTCTCCAAGCAGAGTCTCCGGAAAGGTGTCTTCCGAAATAAAGACAAGCTCGCCTTCCAGATCACCAAACTTCTGAAAGGGAAGAGCATCAAGCTTGACGGAGACAGGGGCTCCAAGCTTGAGATCACTAATATCTTTCGGATCAATATCAACTTCGAGCACCAGGGGTACATCGCGCGGAACAAGTCGAATAATGAGTTCACCCTCTCGAACCAGACTTCCCACGGCAATGGAAGGAACATCCAGGACAACGGCATCTACTGGAGCGCGAATAGCAAGGTCAGACTGTTGACGTGCAAGCTTACGCTCCTCCTCCTGAAGCTGAATCACCTGGACCCGGTCATCTGAAATAGACCGCGAAAGCTCGGAGAACCAATTCGAAGAGAACGCCTTCTGTTCTGAAATGACGGACTGCTCCTCGGAGCGTTGACTGGCCAGGCGACTCTCTGCCTCACTCAGAACCTTCTCCACCGCTAAGAGGTCGTCCTTCGCCTGTAAAAACTGAATGCGCGAAACCACTTTTTTACCAAACAACTCCTCGCGCGCGGCAAGCATCTGTTCCTTGAGCCCGACCTGCTCTCGATTAATCTCAACCAACCTTGTTGTGGACTCAATATCCTGAAGAACTTTGGAGAGTCGCGTCTCGAAGGTTGCCATACGCGAGCGATACTCAGACAGACGTTCCGCAAGAATGCCAAGACTTTCCGCATCAAGATTCGCCCTGACTGAACCAAGCGGTGCACCCGACTGCAATAAGACCTTTTCATTTTCATTCCGCAGCAGGCGTTGTTGAGCCGCCTGAAGCTTTGCCTGCGTGATGGTGAGGTTTGCCGAAACAACTGATGGATCGAGTCGAGCCAGAATTTGGTCTTTTTCAACACGGTCACCGCGCTGAACCTGGAGTTCCGCAATGACCGTGTTGGATGTCGCCTGAACCTCAATGTTTGGAACCGAGGTTGAAAACTTTCCGCGCGCTGAGACGGTGGTGTCAATTTGAAAAAGGCTCGCAAAGATCACTGCAAAAAGAATGACCCCGAGAATGGATGAGGCTGCGAGTAAAGCTGACCGAGCTGGTGGTGCGTCGTAGATTGCATCGGTGTCGTAGGCAACGTCGTCAAAACGATCGGCAGGCTTCAGCGCTTGGGCCCCCGCAGGTGAGCCTTCTGCAGATTTCGCCTGGGAAGACTGGGTAGCCGATGCCGCATTCACTGCAATAAGATCGGTGAGCTGGCGATTGGTCTCACGCAAATTGGACGAGAGGCGCTTCATAAGATTGAACGCCATGGACGGGTTCTTCGAGATGTAATTCACAAACGCCTGACTATCAACTTCGGTCACTTCAACAGGCGAGGCGGCCCGGGCACCTGCACTTCGAAGTCCCTGATCGATGATGGCCATTTCACCGAATAAGGCACCCTTCTCAACCGTAATGAGTACCCTTTCACCCTGGGCAGTGGACTTTACAATCTCAACGTCGCCAGAGACCAAAACGTAGGCGTAGCCGCCGGTCTCGCCTTCACGGAATATCCAGTCGCCCTTTTGGAAGGTTTTATTCATGCGGTGGCGCCTGCTGTGTCGGAATAACCCAGTTCGAGCTTCCAAGATCGCTCATACTGCGGACAGGTCACGAGAAGACTGCTATGGGTGCCCTGGGCAACCACCTGGCCCTTATTCATAACAATGAGTTGGTCGAAGCCTTGTGTGAATCGAAGGTCATGCGTCACAAGAATCACTGTTCGATTGGCGGCAATTTTCCGAATGCGTTGGTAGAGTCCGACCGTTGTGGGTTTATCAACATTCGAAAACGCTTCGTCGAGAAGCATAACGCGGGGCGAGGCAGCAAGCGCCCGGGTCAAAGCCAGAACCTGTCGAAAGGACCCTGGTAGGCTTGAGGCCGCTTCATCAAGGTTGGCGGATAGGCCGCCAGGAAGATCGGATAAAAGACGTGATAAACCAGAGAGCTCAACTGCCTCGTCAAACTCCCTGTCGCTTAGGTTTAGTCGCCCACGCCGAATATTGTCCTCGATGGTTCCACTAAAAAAGGTGGGCTGGGCCGGTAGATAAGAGAGTTGCTTACGGTAGTGTTCAAGATCGATGGTGGGCAAGGAGTGGCCCTCGATAAGAAGCTGGCCTGAACTGGCTCGCAAGTTGCCCTGCAGCAGTCTAAGAAGTGTTGACTTGCCCGATGCCGAGGGCCCCACAATGCCCACCAGGGTGCCTGGCTCAATGACAAGAGAAACATTGTCAATTGCCTTCTTCGCTCCTGCAAATTCAACCGTAACAGACTGAAGCTCATAGCGGCCTCGTAGTGAAAACTGCTGACCCAGACCCTTGCGCTCCGAAGTGGCATTCCAGACGGTTCCAATTTGACTTACAGCAGCATTCACACGCTCAAGTTCACCCACGCTGGTAATCGCCATGGTGACGGGGCGGATAACACGTGCTGCGATCATATTGACGGCAATGAGCGCCCCCGCCGAGAGCAGCCCCTCAAAGACCAATTGAACGCCCGCGAAAATAATCACCACCGTCATGGCCTGCTGAAGACCCCCGTTAACCTGGCTGCTTAGAGACGCTGCTGCCTCTTTCACACCATTAAAACGAATGACAGATGAGGCAGACTTTCGCCAGTTTCGGCGCTGCTCAGGGCCAAGCGATAAAGACTTCACGGTATCCATACCCATGAGGGTCTCGCGCAGAACGCGATTTTTCTCACGCTCACCGGATACAACAGCCTTGCCCTGATTCTTCTCGTAAGACCGCATACCAAGCTGAACGACGCCCATTAACACCGCGAACCCAACCACAATCATGGCCAGAACGCCGCTATAAAAGAACAGTAATGGGATAAAGACGAGAAGCCCGGCGAGCTCGAACAGACCCGTCAAAACGTTGCGGGTCAAAAAGAGTCGAACCGTTGTGACACCCGTCACCGCAGACTCCAGTTCAGACTGGGGGCGGCTGTTCAAGATCTGGGCAGGCAGAGCCAAAAGCTTATCGAAGACATCACCTGTCATACGGGCCTCGAGTGCGGACCCAATAACACCAATGAGATAGTCACGCAGATAGCCAAGCGCGACGTTAAACAACAGTGCAAAAAAGATAGCCGCTGACAAAACGTAGAGCGTGGAAACAGCCTTGAATCCTACGACCTTATCAAGGGCAATTTGAATGTAGATAATGGGCGCAAAAGCCAGAAGATGCAGGACCAGTGAAATAAAAAACGCAACCAGAAGAATCCATCGAAACCGAAGAATTTCAGGGATAAACCATTGCCAATCGAAGGGGCGCGCCTGTGACTCCACGCCTGTGTCTCGACTTACAAGCGCGATTTGTCCCGACCACTCTTGAGCAAAAAGCGAGAGCGGTTTTGACTCGGGCTTTGCAACCGATGAAAAGGCATCAATAAAGGTAACGCGCTTTTCACCCGAGGTTTGATCGGTAGATACGCCTGCAAGAACCAGGGCCCGACCGTCTTTGAGAATGGCAACACAAGGAAAAAGGTAACGACGAACCTCAAGATCATTGATATCTGCGACCCGAAAGTTCACCACCAGACCAAGGCCACGGAAGACAGCGCACATTTGGCGACGGTCGTTGACCTGATTTTCCCGAAATGCAAGCTCGACTCGATCGGGGGTGAGTGGCACTCCCAGTTGCCGCGCAATGAGCCCCACGGAAACACCCTGATGCAGATTCACCGGTGCCGAGGCCTGCTTCGACTGCCTAAGGATTTCCCATATTTTGGAAAGCATAGCCCTGAGTGTAAAAAACTTTACGACCCAAGGGGAAATAGAACGGCCTTGGCAATAACCCTAAAGCAGAACGATGTCGTAGCCCCCCGGCGGGTACTGGCCCTCTACGGAAAGGCTAATGGGCTTGCCCAATTCATCAATGAGTTGATTCAGAAAACCCGCGTCTTCTTCTAAAAAGCGCTCAATGATGTCGGGTGCGGCAAGCACTTTGAATTCGCTGGGGTTGAACTGCCGGGCCATGCGCGCAAGCTCGCGAAGAATTTCGTAGCAGACCGTCTGGGCAGACTTCACATGGCCATTGCCCTCGCACGAGGGGCAGGCCCGAAGCATTTGATGCGCCAACGAGTCGCGGGTGCGCTTACGCGTAAGTTCCACAAGACCCAGGGATGAAAAACCGCTAATACGCACTCGCACGCGGTCATCAAGCAGAGCCTGCTCAAGCTCGTCATGCACCTGCTTTTGGTGGCTTTCATCGTGCATGTCAATGAAGTCGACCAAAATAATGCCGCCCAGGTTGCGCAGACGCAGTTGTCGGGCAATGGCCTGCGCCGCCTCGAGGTTCGTTTTAAACACGGTTTCCTCAAAGCTACGCCCACTCACGTAACCTCCCGTATTGACGTCAATAATGGTAAGGGCCTCGGTGGGGTCCACGATTAAATAGCCACCGCTTTTTAAGTCCACGCGTCGCTTTAATGCCCCTTCAATTTCTTGCTCAATGTTGTGAAGCTCAAAGAGCGGGCGGTCGCCCGTGAAATTTTCAATACGCTCGATAACTTCGGGCATGTACTGCGAGGCAAATTGTTTGAGGCCGTCGACCTTGTAGGGGTCTTCCACCAGAACCCGAATGGTTTTATCGCCCACCCAGTCACGCAGCACCCGTTGGGCAAGGTTGAGTTCGGTGTAAAGCGTTGTTCCTGGCGATGCGCCGTTGCTATGCGCGCGAATGTTTTCCCAGCGTTGTTTCAAATAACGAATGTCATTGCGAATGGCGTCGTCCGTGGCGTCTTCGGCCTGCGTGCGGGCAATGAACTGGCCATGCTCTTCGGGGTCGAGCAGGTTCACAATGCGAGCGCGCAGACGATCTCGGGCTTCGGGCTCTTCAATACGCTGGCTAATGCCCACGCGAGGACCCGGAAGAACGTTGCCTTGGTCGTCAAGCATGGGCCGTGCGTCGTAGGGCATATAAACCAGAAGCCGCCCGGCAATGGAAAGCTGGGTACTTAACCGCGCTCCCTTACTGCCAATGGGATCTTTCAGAACCTGCACTAAAAGCTGCTGACCCTCGTACAGCACCTTTTCAATGGGGCGGGCAGTGTCGATGAAATGGCCGTTCGCGTCGTGGCGAGCCTGCCAGACATCGGCCACATGCAAAAAGCCTGTACGCGCAAAACCCGCGTCAATGAAGGCCGCTTGCATACCAGGAAGAATTCGGGTGACCCGGCCCATGACGATATTGCCCACAAGGCCACGCTGCGACGTTCGCTCCACTTCAATTTCTTGAACAACCCCCTGAATAAGACGCACGGCACGCGACTCAAAGGGCTTGGACTGCAAGAAAATTTCTTCGCTACGGGGTGTGAACATAATGAGCGAATCTTACCTTGCCGACACTGACCTTGGA
>Ga0181607_10002308_pt1 | contig 16826 bp, 13 predicted proteins | sample 041ome_9_FD_132420 | JGI IMG/M metagenome (GOLD analysis project Ga0181607, IMG submission 132420) | Coastal salt marsh microbial communities from the Groves Creek Marsh, Skidaway Island, Georgia - 041413US metaG (megahit assembly) | ecosystem: Environmental > Aquatic > Marine > Intertidal zone...
ACCTCGCGAGCCGATGACTGCGGCTTTCCCTGGGCGATCTCCAGCTGCCGCTGCATCAGCCGCAAGTGGTTTGTCAGCCGGGTGATCTCCAATGACCCGATCGCATTGGCCATCGGACGATTGAGCTTGACCGCTCGCTGCAGATCGAGCTCCGCCAGTTTCAGCCGCGCCATTGCGTAACGTGTTCGCACATCATTCAGTGGATCACTCTCATCGCTGGCATCAGCGACAGCAGCGTCGTCTGCGGCGCGGAGAGGGCGACTGGCGATGGCAGCAGGCAGCCCCAAGGCAACGGCAGCGAGCACCCCCAATCGGCATGCAGCGGCGGCTGACCGCCATGTCGTGTTTCGCATCGGTGTCTCCCACGAACGGTGGTGTCTTGATTGGAGTCTTCTGGCATCAGCTGGCAGCCCACTGCCACATGCGATGCTCTCTCTTCAGTGTACGTCGCCAGCCTCGCCCTGCACGCACCTGATCCGCCAGGGGAGGCAGCAGGGCAACGCCGGCCGTGGGTTTCACGCGTAAGGCCGCTTTGCCTATCCTGTGAACTTTCCACGCCCCGCCGCAGGACACTCCCATGACACCCACCATCAAGATTCTCGTCCTCTACGACTCGCTCACCGGCAACGTGGGGGCGATGGCCAGGCTGGTGGCGGAAGGCGCCGCAACGATCCCGGGCGTCGAAACACGGCTGCGGCAGGTGGGAGGCTCCGGCGAGCTGAAAGCGACTGCAGAAGACGTGCTCTGGTGTGACGGGCTGGCGGTCGGCAGCCCCACGAACATGGGCATCCTCTCCTGGCGGATGAAGCAGTTTTGGGATGAGGAGATGGCAGCACACTGGATGAAGATCGACGGCAAGATCGGCTGCGCCTTCAGCTCGGCCGGTGGCTGGGGCGGAGGCATGGAACTCGCCTGCCAGAGCATCCTGACGGTGCTGATGAACTTCGGATTTCTGGTGTTTGGTGTGACCGACTACGTGGGCCGCAACGAAACGCTCCACTACGGTGCGGTGGCCGCCAAGGCACCCGAGGGAGACGCCGCCGAAGGGGCATGCCGGCTCCTTGGACAGCGACTGGCAGAGTGGACGGCAACGCTGACTCACGGTGTGGCCGAACAGCACCCCGGCCTCAAACTCGCCACTCGACGCCCCGCCCACTCCTGACGAGTCGCTCCTCTCTCTGCCTAAGAACCGGCATGCCCATGAGCCTGCCTCCTTCGCTATCATGTCGTCGGTTCCCACCCATCTCCTTCCGAAGGCCACCGACGATGTCTGACACCCTCTCCGAACTCAAAGCATGCGATCTACTCACGCAACTCTTCCGCGCTCGTGGCTACAAGATCGCCCGCAACGTGATGTTTCGTGAGTACGGAGTGGAGTTTCATATCGACGGCTGGGATGCGAAAGCCCGCGTCGGCTTTGAGTTTCTCACCAGTGAAGACGACGACCACGACGACCTCGATCTCGAAGAATACAAGGCCCTGATGATGGCCCAGCAGCGTGGTGAGCTCTCACTGTTTGTGATGGATGAGGTGGAGCCGAACTCCTCTGACGACCTGATCACCGAGGCCAACGACTTCCTCGACGAGGTCGAACTTGGTCGCCAGGCTCGTGGCGGCAAGCCTCGTGCCCGCAAGAAGGCGGCCGTGAAGAAAGCGGCTAAGAAAAAGGCCGGGAAGAAAAAAGCGGCCGCCAAGAAGACCGCCACGAAGAAGGTCGCCAAGAAGAAGCCCGTTGCGAAGAAAGCTGCCAAAAAGTCCGTCAAGAAAAAGGCAGCCAAGAAACGGTCTGGGGCCCGCTGAGGGAACCTGACGGCACGAGGGTTTCTCGGCAGCGCCGGCTGCCGGGGTGGCAGGAGACTGCGTCACGCCTCACGGGCGAGCTGGCAGCTCCCGAATCCAGAGGTGCCGAAACTCCACCGGAGCGCCCTCACTTTCCAGGCAAAGGTAGCCGGTCGATGGGGTGCAGTCGCTCCCACCGGAGACCTCATGGCCGTTCACCCAGAGCCGAACTTCTCCATCGATCGCGCGAATCGCATAGTGATTCCATTCGGGGGTGCCGCGTGAGTGGCGGGCCGATGGGAAGCTTCGCTTGCCGTCGGGAGCGATGGGGGGAAATGGCTTCATGTCAGAACTGCCAACCGGAAAGACATCACCGTCGGTGGTAAACCAGTCAGCCTTCTTCCCGCTCGACTGCTCATACCTCTCGGTGTAGCCATGATCGAGCACCTGAACCTCGATCCCCCCTGGCGGCAAGCGGCCGCGCGGCAGGTCGGTGAGCGCTTCGAGCGGTGCCCAGAGGAAGATGCCGGAGTTGCCGGCGGCTGAGAGATGCCGCCACTCAGCGGTCATCTCAAAGTTTGTGAAGGTCTTGTTGGTGCGGACGACGCCAACGGGACTGCCCGTGCAGTGCACAACGCCGTCGTCTCCCCACGACCAGGTTTCGTCATCGCAGTTCACCGCAGTGAAGTCGGCAGAGGAGAGCGGTCGCCAGCCATCACCAGCCGTCCAATCGGGCAGGAGGACATCGACCTCAGCGACGGGCCCTGCCGCGAAGGACACGCTACAGGCAACCACCGCCATCAGGAACACTCCCAACAACCGAACGCTCATCGGACAGTTCCTCAGTGATACGGACAGCTGTGATACGGACAGCGACGAAGCCAAAAATCGCCAGCCAGTTCCCTACGCCAGTCGATCGCCTACGCCCGGTGCAGCACGAAGCCTTCAATCGCTTCATACTCAGGCAGGCCAAGCTGGTCGTAGAGCCGTGCAGTCTCTCGGTTACGATCCTCCGCCCGCTGCCAGAACTCACGGGGATCCGTCGCACCGGGGAAGAGGGCTCGGTCTTTCTGGCTCTCGTGCTTAAAGATTGCCGTTCGCTTGCGAGCAACTTCCTCAGGAGAGAGTGGCACCGCCATGTCGATCTCGTGTGGCTCCCACTCCTGCCAGGCTCCGCGGTAAAGCCAGAGCTCGCAGTTCTTCGCCCAGTCACGCTCGGCGACTTCCGCCATCGCTCCAAAGATCGCCTGTAGGCAGACGCGGTGGGTGCCATGGGGATCCGAGAGGTCGCCCGCGGCATACACCTGGTGCGGCTTCACGTCCTCGAGCAGTTTCGCAGTGATCGCGATGTCGGCCGGCCCAATCGGCATCTTCCGAACCCGGCCAGTCTCGTAGAACGGCAGATCGAGGAAATGAATGTGCTCATTCTTCACCCCCGAGTAGCGGGCACCAGCCCGTGCTTCGGTGCGTCGAATCAGCCCCTTTACCATCTGCAGTTCGGGAATGTCGACCGCCCCTGGAGACTTGGTCCGCAGGAACTCACGGATCTTGTGGGCAATACTCCCGGCGGTGCCGCCGCCACCAAATGCCTTCTCAAACTCTTCCACGAAGTCGACATGGCGGTCAGCCGATTCATCCCAGACTGCAATATTGCCGCTGGTCTGATACGCCACGTGCACCTCATGCCCCTGCTCGCAGAGCCGGATGAAGGTGCCGCCCATGCTGATCACATCGTCGTCAGGATGGGGACTGAAGATCACGACCCGTTTGGGAAAGTCCTCAACAGCACCCGGCCGCTGAACTGCAGACAACGCCCGCACTCGCCGCTTATGCCCTGGGCCACCAGCAGGCCAGCCGGTGATCGTGTCCTGCATCGCGCGGAAGACATCGATGTTGATGTCGTAGGCACGGCCGCGGTTGGAGAGCAGATCCTGCAGATCGTGCTCGTTGTAGTCCGCATCAGTGAGCTTCAGAACCGGCTTCCCAAGTTTTAGCGCCAGCCACGTGACCGCCTTGCGGGTCAACGGCTCCGTCCAGGTGAGGTTCATCGAGGAAAGGGGCCCGACCACCCACGGTGCCTGGAAGCGGGTCAGCTGATCCGCAGCAGCCCTGTCCAGCACGAACCGGGCATCCGCGTGCCCTTGCAGGGCACTCGCCGACACATGGTTCGACGGAGCTTCCTCCACGGCCCGCTTCACGATCGGTGCCTTGTGCTCCCCAAACGCAAGCAGGATCACCTTGCGGGCATCGAGGATTGAGCCAACCCCCATCGTGATTGCCTGCCGCGGCACATTGCTCTCACCAAAGAAGTCACTCGCTGCATCCGCTCGCGTGACGGTGTCGAGCGTGATCAGACGGGTACGACTCTCAGCCGTGCTGCCTGGCTCGTTGAAGCCGATATGCCCCGTGCGGCCAATCCCAAGGAGCTGCAGGTCAATCCCGCCAGCCTCCTTGATCATCTCCTCATACCGCCCACACGCCGCCAGGATCTCCTCGCGGGGCAGCGTTCCGTCGGGGATATGGATCTGGTTTGCCGGGATGTCGACATGATCGAAGAGATGCTCCCGCATGAAGCGGTGGTAGCTCTGCAGCGCCTCCGGCTCCATCGGGTAGTACTCATCGAGATTGAACGTCACCACCGTGCGGAATGACACTCCTTCCTCACGATGCAGACGAATCAGCTCGTCATACACCCCCACCGGCGTGCTTCCGGTGGCGAGACCGAGCACGGTGGTCTTGCCGGCTGCGGCCCGCTCGCCAACCAGATCGGCAATTTCACGAGCCACCGCACGACTGGCGTCGGTCGACTGCTCATACACCGTGACCGGCAGACGCTCGACGGTCTGTACGTGCGGGAGAGGTCCTCGATAGATCGGAGATGTGGTCGCGTCGGAGGTCTGCTGCGTCATAAATCAGTCTCGGAACTCAAACTTGTAGCGGCCCGGCTGCGGCGTTGGATACCGTCCATCAGCATCCGCGAGCAGCGGGGCAGGGGAGTCGTCGGTGAGCTCTGCAACACCTGCGGTCAGGTCGTCAGGGCACTCCATCATCTCGTCGAACGTCACCAGCCGACCTGTGTGGGCTGCAAAGCGACCCATCGCAGTGACGAGGCTGGCCTCAGCACCACGCTTGACTTCGTTATAGGGCTTGTCTTCTTCAATGGCCGCCACGAGATCGACCCACTCAGTGCGGTAGGGGTTTGGTTCGGGCTGCTTAGCGGCCCAGAGCACATTGTCGTCAGACATCTTCTGACTCTTGTAGATCACGCTCTTGGCCGGCGAGTGACCGCTGCCGGAGATCGTGAAGGCCCCCTTGGTGCCTTGGCCAAACACGCCAAACTGCTGCAGGCAGTTCTTCATCACACGGCCGGAGTAAAAGAACTTCGATCCGTCGGCAAAGGCATACTCCACCGCATAGTTGTCGAAGTTCTGATCGTCAATCACACCCTTGTAGTGCCGGCCGCCGGTTGCCTGAGCCGATACAGGCCAGGCGTTCTTCATCCAGCAGACCTCATCGACGTGGTGCACGTAGTAGTCGCTGTAGATGCCGCCACTTCCCCAGAGGAAGTTGTGGAACCGCTTCACTTGCCACTGTAGTTCGGTCATACCCGCAGGGATGCCCGGAGCGAGGTCGAGGTTGTGCGGAGGATTATGCTGGCGGTAGCCGTAGAAGTTGATCAGCTCTCCCGCCTCGCCATCCTGCAGCCGATCAAACAGCTCCTGGCGAGCCACACAGTGACGGCACATCAACCCCACGCCCACTTTGAGGTTCTTCTCCTCAGCCTTTGCCGCGAGTGCGATCATCCGTTTGGTGCTCGGCCCGTCAATCGAGACCGGCTTCTCCATGAAGACGTTGACCCCACGCTCGATCGCATAGCCAAAGTGCACGGCGCGGAACGCTGGCGGCGTGGCAAACAGGGCAATGTCCCCGTTCTCAGGACTCAGGCAGTCAACCGCCTGCTTGTAGGCCTCAAAGCCGACGAAGCTACGATCGTCTGGCACATCGACCCGCTCTTTAAACGACGACGCCAGCGAACGTTTGATGATGTCGATCTGGCCCTGGAAGACGTCGGCCATCGCCACCACCTTCACCCGACCACCGGGCACGGAGAGGGCGTCGGCAGCGGCACCACCCCCACGACCGCCACAGCCGATCAGGGCGACGTTGATCGCGTCACTTCCGGCTGCGTGCACCGGCGGCACCACGTGACCGGAGAGGAGCGTGCCCGAGAAGCCCGCGGCCGTGGCCGCCTTCGCTGATGTGGCCAGGAAGCTTCGCCGAGACGGCCCGCGTGAGGAGGTCTCTGCAGCCGAGCCGGCCGCATTCACGGAGGCCTGCGAAACGGGATCCTGACTGACTGGCTGGCTGTTGGGCAGAGATGACATCGACATCCTCACGATGGGTTGCGGTGCCGGGGATATCCCCGAAGAAAAAGAAAAAGCACTCCCCGATAAAACGACCGAGCTTTCGGACGTTGGGCAACATGATACTCGATTGCCCTCTGTCGACAATTCTCAGCCACCCGCTCGACCTGGGTAATCGCTAGACAGCGGCATCGTCGGCCGCACGGTAGAGCCGCAGCAGTGCCTGCGTTCCTTCGTCGCCGCAGCCACCGTCGTTGAGCAGGGCGTAGAGCTGCTCAGCCACCATCAATCCAGGGAGTTCTGTGCCGGTCTCGTCAGCGGCTTCGCGAGCAATGCCGATGTCTTTGACTAGGTGCCGCACCAGAAAACCAGGAGCAAAATCATCCGCCAACGCCCGAGGGGCGAGGTTGGTCATCGCCCAGCTGCCGGCGGCACCTCCGGAGATCACCTGCTGCACAAGCGACGCATCGAGGCCTCCCGCTTCAGCGTGTGCGAGAGCCTCGCACCAGGCCACCATGCCCACCGCAACAGCCACCTGATTGGCAAGCTTACAGCGTTGGCCCGCCCCGGCAGCACCAAGGCGGGTGATCGATTTGCCCATAGTCTCAAGCAGGGGCAGCGCCCGAGCGTAGGCAGCCTCGTCTCCCCCCGCCATGATGACCAGTGTGCCGTTGCGAGCTCCCACGTCGCCCCCGGAGACCGGCGCGTCAACGCTGGCGAGTCCTCGGGCGGCCGCTGCCTCCGCAATCCGCTCAGCGAGCGTCGGGCTGGAGGTCGTCATGTCGATCAGCAGGCTGCCGGGCTTGGCCGCCGCCACGAGCCCACCACGACCGTTGGTCCCGAAGTAGACCTGCTCGACGTCAGCCGGCATGCCCACAATCGTGATCACGATATCTGCCGATGCCGCCACGTCGTCAGCAGAGTCACACCAGACCGCACCAGCAGCAAGCAGTGGTTCAGCCTTGCTGCGGGTGCGGTTGAAGACATGCAGCGGGTAGCCCGCCGACACCAGATGGCCGGCCATGCTGGCCCCCATGATGCCGGTGCCAACAAAACCCACAGTGGGAAGCGGTTGCGTCATGCTCTCGCGTCTTTCAGGGAAACGACCGTCTCGAATGCCTGCGGCCTGATGCCTGCGTTCAGGCTCCGGCCGCGGGACTACTGCCGGCGGACCTTAAAGCTCCGGAAGGCGACCGGGTCGCTGTGGCCGGCAAGCCCAACGAGCCCACTGCGACGATCAAGCCCCTTGGGAGGGTGCGCGATCTGACTGCGATCAAAGGAATCGATGTCGACATCGAGGATCTTCGTGCCGTTGAGCGTCACGCGAATCCGCTGCCCTTCCACTTCGATCTCTTGGAAGTTCCATTCCCCCGCTGGACGCAGGTAGCCCGTCTTGGCACCCACGCAGTGATAGAGGCTGCCGTGCGTCTGGTAGGGAGCAAGCTGCCCACCGCCACCAGCCGCCAGTCGCTTGTTGTAGCCATCGGTGTCGATCACCTGCAGCTCAAGGCCGTCGCTGGCAGAGTGGCCGCCGAGCGGTGTCCGCAGAGCGATGCCGTTGTTGCCAGCCTCCGGGAGTTTGAACTCGATGCGAATCGTGCCGTTCTCAAACTCCTCCTTTGACAGCAGGTCGCCCCCCTTACCGGGCTTGCAGACGATCGCACCATCCTTGACCTCGTAGCTCTCTACGGCTCCCTGCCAGGCAGAGAGATCCTTGCCGTTCACCAGCTCCTCAAAGCCATCAGCATCCCGCGAGGCAAGCCAGGCGTTGGCCTCTTCCGCACCGATCTCTCGGACAAACACATTCTTCCAACGAACCTCGCTCCCATGGGTCTGGAGCTGGATCGGCCCGGTGGGAAATGCGGGATCAGGAAAGAACCCGTTCGGCACAGGATCGGGCTTCTTCGAACGGGTGTAGTAGTTCTCGAGCGCCGCGTCGTCGACCACGACTTCGCCGTTGAGCTCCACGGTGACCCGCTCGCCGATCATGGTCACATGCACGGTGTTCCACTCACCGAGCGGACGGTCCATCTTCTTCAGCGGAAACTTGCCGTCGGCTGAGTTGTTCCAGAGGGCCCCAGAGCCCTTGTCAGCACCATTCTTAAAGGCGTCTTCATTGGTCGGGTCCCAGATCTGGACCTGCGGAATGCCGCGGAGGTAGATGCCGCTGTCTCCCTTCGGAAGAATCTTGTAGTCGACATACAGTTCGAAGTCGCGGTAGTCGCGATCCGTCGTGGCATAGAGGCCGGTCCCGTCGTTGACCAGCTCACCATCCTCAACCCACCAGTGAGCCTCGAGGTGATCCTTTGAGTCGCCGCCCCCCTTGATACTCCGCTCCTTGTAGGCCGCCTGCTCGTCGGCCGACATGTTTGTCAGGTCGCGTGGATCACGCGTGCCCCAGCCGTAGAAGCCAGAAATGTCTTTGCCGTTGAACAGAGCCGTGAAACCCTCCGGCGGCACGTTCTCTTCGGCTCGCGCCTGGACCACCACGCACGACGCCACCAACACAGCGACACAGGTTGCAACTCGAAACGTCATCTCGCCCCCACCTACTCGGAACACAAAAAGTTCTCGTACCCGACAGCGAGCAGCATACTGCCGGAGCCGGCGCGGCAACAGTCAGTGAGATGCCAGCATCCGCTGGAGCAGCATTTGGCGACGTTTAACGAGCGAGGGGTGGTCTGGTTGGCGATCCACCGGTGTGGCGAGTGAGCGAAGCCCGGAGGGCGAAAGCGAGAACGCCTCGAGGGAGCGATGGCCAAGGATGGCCGCAGCGAACGTCCGGTGAAGCGGCTCCAGACCGCCCCGAGCGAACCACCAGCGGCGGGGCGGCAGATGTCTCGCCGCCCCCTCCGCCTCAAGACCAGCGAGTGCGGTATGCTGCCGCCAACACATGATCGGAGCCCCGCATGCCACGCCCGCAGCCACCGTCTGTTCTTGCGATCGTCGCCCACCCCGACGACATCGAGTTCTCCGCAGCCGGCACGATGCTGCTACTCAAAGAGGTGGGCTGGCAGCTGCACTACTTCAACATTTCTGGAGGTGACTGCGGCAGCACCAAGACTGGCCGAGACGAGACACGGCGGATCCGCGCTCGCGAATCGCAAGCCGCTGCGGAGGTGCTCGGTGCGGAGTTTCATCCGAGCGTCGGCAACGACATGCTGATCTTCTTTGGTGAAGAGCTGCTGCGGAAGGTGGCGGCGGTGGTGCGGAAGGCGCAGCCGCGGATTGTGCTCACACATTCGCCGCAGGACTACATGGAAGATCATATGAATGCCTGTCGCCTTGCTGTGACGGCAGCCTTCACCCACGGCATGCCAAACTTTGAGACCGATCCAGCAGTCGCTCCCTACGACGGCGATGTGACGGTCTACCACGCGATGCCCCACGGCCTCTGCGATGGGCTGCGGCAGCCCGTTGAGCCTGACTTCTTCGTCGATGTTGAACGGCAGCGGGCAGCGAAGCGGCAGGCCCTTGCCTGCCACGAGAGCCAACGGGCCTGGCTCGATGAGTCACAGGGCTTCGACTACCTCGCCGCCTGCGATGCGATGAGTGCGAGCGTGGGCAGGCTTTCGGGTACCTTTGCTCATGCCGAGGGCTGGCGGCGGCACCTCCACCTGGGCTACTCCGCCGAAGACACCTGCCCACTCAGCGAAGCCCTCGCCCCATCGCTCGTGCACCACAACCCACACGTCAGCAAACCGATCGTGTCGCTCAACACCGCGTCCAACGAGTCCCCACAAGCTCCATGAGGTCAGCGTGATAACGACCACCGATTCCGCAGACAGCAACGCCACATCGTGATCACCCCGTGACGCAGGAACGCCAACCGCCACGTCCATCGCCGTTCACTTCCAGACAGCAGAAGGAGTTCACATGCCACGCCCCGTGAGCCGCATCGCTCCCGAGTGGTGGGACTACACCACCCTCGAACCTGAACTGATTCGCGACGCGGCGAGTCTCTCTGAGAGCGATCTCGCCGGCCTGTCACGGCCCGGCTTTCAGGTGGTCTTCTACGACACGCTGGAAGACTTCTATCTGGCTGAGGCCTTGGAATACATCCATGCCTGGCGGCAGGCGACCGCCGATGACCCGGTCGGCATCTGCGGTCCGATTGGGCCGACAGAGCAGCTGCCGCTCGTAGCCCGGCTCGTCAACGAACTCGAGCTCGACCTGACCCACGCCCATTTCTGGGGCATGGACGAGTGGTATGAGAATGGCCGTGAGGTTCCCGTCACCCACCCGCTCTCGTTTGAACGGGCCGACCGCGAACTCTGCTTCAGCCGAATCCGCAGCGACCTTCAGATCCCAGAGTCCAATCTGCACTTCCCCAAAGCTGACACCGCCGACTACGTCGCCAGCTGGGACACTGCTCGCTGCGCGGTCATGCAGGGAGGGCAGGGAGATATCAAGCACTGGGCCTTCAACGACCCGCTTCGCCGCGAGGGCGCCCATGTCGACACGCCCCCATCGGCTGCCGACTACCGCAAACTCTCAACGCGGGTGGTGGAACTGCATCCGCTCACGCTTGCCCAAAATGCCCGCACCAGTGGCGGAGGCAACATCACGATGGTGCCGCTGCAGGCGATCACCGTCGGCCCAGTCCAGACCTGGAAGGCGGAGAAGGTTTCGATCTGGCACGCCGGCACGCACGACAACCCACTCGGCCAACGGCTGACGGCCCTGATGATCTCCAAAGGCATCGCAGACTCGAGCGTGCCGATGTCGTTGCTCGCGGAACATCACAACGTCCAGTTCAACTACTACCGTGGCGGCATCGGGAGCTGCGACGTGGAGATGCATTAACCACCGCTGTCACCATGCCCGCCTCCACGCCCCCTCCGCACCAGTCCCAACCACATCATCAGTACGGACTGATCACCCTCTCCGCCCTCGTGGTGACAGGGATGATCGGGTCTGGCGTGTTCACCACGTCGGGCTTTGCCCTCGACTCCCTCGGCTCCCCCCACGCGGTTCTCTCAGCCTGGGCGGTCGCTGGCCTGATTGCGACCTGCGGCGCAGTGGCTTTTGGAGCGTTGGCCGTGCGAATGCCTGAGTCGGGTGGCGAGTACCTCTACCTGTCGCGAGCGGTCCATCCGCTTGCTGGCTTCCTGGCCGGCATCGTGTCTCTCACCGCTGGATTTAGTGGCAGCGTGGCACTCGCCGCTCTCGCCTGCGAACGGTATGTCGGGCCGTTGATCTCTCTGCCTACCTGGCTACCTGAGCATGGAATCGCTGCAGCCGTCGTGCTCATCTGCGGACTCGGTCATGCCACCGCCTCCAGGCTCGCCGTGCGGGCCAACACGCTGATCGTGCTGGTCAAAATCATCGCGATCACGACCCTCATCACCGCCGGCTACCTTGCACTTGCCGGCCGCGACCCAGCGACTCTGGAGCAGGCCACTGCCGTCTCCACGGTCTCACTCGGCAGCTTCGCATCGACGGTGATGTGGATCAGTTTCAGCTATGCCGGCTTTAACCAGGCGGTGTATGTGGCCTCGGAAGCACGCGACCCGCAGCGGACCGTTCCGAAAGCGCTCCTGACAGGCACGATTCTCACCACGGTGGTCTATCTCCTGCTCAACGATGTCTTCCTACGATCAGCGGACGTGGAGGCCTTGGCGGGCAGGCCGGAGGTCGCTGCACTTGCTGCGGCGGCCTTAGGCGGCCCGACATTTGAATGGTGGATGCGGCTCGCCATCGGCGTATCGACCTTCTCCGCCGTGGCAGGCATGATGATGGCAGGCCCACGCGTGTCGGCCAGCATGGCTCGCGACGGCGTCTTTCCCAGACTCTTCACAGGCCCTCATGGCATCAGCCGAGCTGCCGTGTTGCAGACGGTCCTCGCCCTCTTTCTTGTTGGGCAGGCATCGATTCTCGACCTGCTTAACTACCTGGGTGTGACACTCTCGCTGTTCTCGGCGTTTGCCGTGGCCACCCTCTGGCTGCCATCTCCCACACCGGACGACAAAACGCCCAGCCGACTCCCGCCGCATGTAGTCGTCGCATCGATCCTGTACTTCGGTGCCACAGCGGTGTTCATTGTGCTGATGAGCCTGTTCGACCCGCGTTACATGCTCGGCACCGTCGCCACGATCGCTTTTGGCGGGCTCGCTTGGCCTCTCGTCCGCCGCCTCACTCCGCCCAACACCGCAGCCAGCGACGGCCTTGTCGAGGACCGGTGAGTCTCCTACCGTGTCGCATCTGGCGACAGCGTCGGCCGGCGCAGGTGAAACAGAGAGGGTTCTCCTTCAGGTGAAGCGACGTGCGTGAACGTGCTCGACACGACCTCAGCAGGCCCGAGGCAGCCCACCGCTTGCTTCTGGCATTCGTGTCGACAGTTCTCACCGTAACGGTCTCTGCATCGCCTCCAGACGCCACCACAGCAAACGCTGTCTCTCCCCCAGCTACGGCACAGGCCGGGCTTTCCCTCCCCGAACCCCCGTCGGCTCTCCTCGAATCAGCCTCGCCAAGCATGCGGGTCGCTGCCCTGCCGCCGCTCGACTTCAACCTCGAGCAGGACAGTTTTGCCAACGAGCCACTCTCTGACGTCGACCCCCGGGCGACGACGCCTTCGGTAGACAAGAAGAAGCCCTACGGCAGCAATGCACCGGTGAGCCTGGGAGCTTTCTGGGCACCGGCCACGCCGGTGGTGGGACAGCCAGCCACGCTGGGCATGAACGCGGAGTTCGCTCGGGTGGGGGTGCCGTTGGTGAGGCCTCAGGAAGGTGAGCCACTCTGGCTGGGTATTGCCAAGTTTGGCCGGCTTGAGCTCGCCACGGAAGCCGTCCTACCTGACTCGGGCGAGGCGGTCCCCTCGCAGTTTTGGCTCATTGAGACGGGCCTGACCCACATTCGGCCGCTCGATGATGGCGGAACGCTCGGTGGCACGTTTCTCTTCGGCACCGCCAGCGATCAGCCCTATGCCGCCGGCCGTGACCTGACCCTGATGGCGGTCGGTTTCTGGCAGAAGCCCGCCGCCAATCGCCGCGATGACTGGAGTTTCAGCGTCTTCTATTCACCCACCTCGCAGCTGCCGTATCCACTGCCCGGAGTGGCCTATGTCTGGAAGCCGGACGATACGCTCGAGGCTAAGATCGGCCTGCCCGGCGGCATTGAATACCGGCCGGACGACAACTGGGAGTTTTCGCTGAACTACTTTCCCCTTGTGAACGTGGCCGCCGTCGTCCGCCGCCGGCTTACTGATCAGGCCTCCCTCTTCGCGACCTACCGCACTGACACCCAGATCTACTTCCTGGCGGACCGGCTGATTGATGACGAGCGGTTCTACGTGTTTGACCAGCGGGCCGCGATCGGCCTGGAACGGCAGCTGGGGGGAGGCTTCGCTCTGGAGTCCACTGTTTCTTACCTGTTCGACCGAACCCTCTTCCAAGGCACGAGCTTCTCGTCGGGCCGTCAGGATGTCATCGACTTCGATCCCGGCATCGCTTTGGCCGTGCAGCTGCTCTGGCGGCGGTGATCAGCCCGCGGGGGCTACGATGGCGAGCCAGGCGACGGCTCGTGTCCATCTACCGTCGATCTTGGCTTCCCCGAGAGATGCCATTCCATGCAGCTTGCAGACCAAACCCTTCTGAGAACAGAAGCCTTCATCGGCGGCCGCTGGTGCCCCGCTGCGGACAACGGCGAGACGGAGGTTGTCAACGCCGCCAGCCGTGACCCGATCGGCCGCGTCCCCAACATGGGGCCAGCTGATGCTGAACGGGCCATCAATGCCGCCGCCACGGCATTCCCTCAGTGGAAGCGGATCGTGGCCTACGAGCGGAGCGTCATACTTCGCCGGTGGTGCGACCTTGTGCGGGAGTCAGCCGACGACCTTGCTCAAATGATCACGGCCGAAGGAGGCAAGCCACTGCCGGAATCTCGGGCTGAGGTCGCCTACGCCGCAGGCTTTCTGGAATGGTTTGCTGAAGAGGCCCGCCGGGCCTACGGCGATGTGATCCCTCCCCATCAGGCTGACAAACGGCTGCTGGTGGTGCGGCAGCCGATCGGCGTGGCCGCGGCAATCACACCCTGGAACTTTCCGGCTGCCATGATTGCCCGCAAGGCTGCGGCCGCGCTTGCCGCTGGCTGCACGATGCTGGTCAAGCCAGCTCCGCAGACGCCGCTCACCGCCTTGGCCCTGGCTGCTCTCGCAGAGCGGGCTGGCCTGCCTGCAGGTGTGCTGAACGTGGTGACCACCGACGCGTCCACCTCGCCGGAGATCGGGAAACTGATCTGCGAAAGCTCTCTGGTGCGGGCCCTCTCTTTCACGGGCTCAACTACCGTCGGCAAGTTGCTTGCCGCCCAGGCCGCCGCCACAGTCAAAAAGGTTTCCTTGGAACTCGGTGGCAACGCTCCCTTTATCGTGTTTGCAGATGCGGACCTCGAGGCTGCCGTTGAAGGGGCGATCGCTGCCAAGTTCCGCAATGCCGGCCAGACCTGCATCTGCGCGAACCGCTTCTATGTGCAGCAGCCGCTGGCCGATGCGTTTGCCCGACTGCTGGCGGAACGAGTCAGCAGCCTGAAGGTTGGGGCAGGTGACACCGACGGCGTAGCGATCGGTCCATTGATCGACGAGCGAGGGCTCGCCAAGGTGGAGCGGCATGTCGCCGATGCCCAAGCCTGCGGCGGCACGATCCTTCTCGGCGGCCACCGCCATGCCCTCGGCGGCACGTTCTTTGAGCCCACGGTGATTGCTGGAGCGACGAGCGGCATGCAGATCGCTCACGAAGAAACATTCGGCCCCCTTGCCGCCGTGTTTCCTTTCACCGACGAGCCTGAGGTGATCGCCTTGGCCAACGCTACTGAATACGGCCTCGCGTCGTACTTCTACAGCCGCGACCTCTCGCGGGCTTTTCGCATGGCTGAAGCCCTCGACTACGGCATGGTCGGCATCAACACCGGCATGCTCTCCACACCGACCGCCCCCTTCGGGGGCGTCAAAGCCTCGGGCATCGGCCGCGAAGGTGGCCGCGAAGGCATGAGCGAATACCAGGAACTCAAGTACATCTGTCTCGGTATCGACGAATGAGCCGTGTCCGCACGCGCGTGGGCCGACTCGGCTGGCGGCAATAGTGGCATCGCCGGGAGAAGTGGCCGAAGCTGAGTGTGTCAGGTTTTTTCCTGGCTGGCGTTTTCACTTTCATTCCGCTGCCACGGTTTCTTAGAAAACGTCTCTTGGTTCCAGGAAAGGTTGCTTGAGATGCCACAACGTCAGCAAGGCTTTACTCTCGTTGAGCTTCTCGTGGTCATCGCCATCATCGGCGTACTGATTGGCCTCCTCTTGCCCGCGGTCCAATCAGCTCGTGAGGCAGCGCGTCGGGTGACCTGCAAGAGCCACATGAAACAGATTGGGCTCGCGATGCACAGTTACGAGAGCGCCCGCAATCGATTCCCAGCATTTTTCGTGAGCCGGTCGGGCAACCCAGCTCGAGTTGCGGACTTGGACAAGGGTGCCAACTGGCTGGTGACACTGCTCCCAATGCTTGAGGAAACAGCACTCTTCGATCAGTGGGATCGCAGCGTTGCTGCGGCAGAGAATCAGGGCCGCTCCCAGGACATCTCGGTTTTCAAATGCCCATCTGATCCGCAGAGTCGCAGCGTCCCTTGCAGTTACGCGGGAGGTGGCTGGGCACGCGGAAGTTATGGAATGAACGTCTCACCATGTCAGCATGGAGTCAACGATGGGGGTGGTGTGGGAGCTGTCAACCGATCCGTCAGTTTTCGTGATATCCGCGATGGAACAAGCAAGACTATTGCCATTGATGAGCTTCGATCGGGTCTGAATGACAGAGATCTCCGTGGCAGTTGGGCAATGCCTGGTCTTGGAGCAGGAACGGCAGCGCTGTTTGGTGATGCGAGTCAGCCAAACAGTCCACTTCCTCGATCGGATGACATGGAGAACTGCCACGAGTCTGGCAACTATGAGACACCTCCAATGGGCTGCTTTGCGAGCAACTCAACCGGACAGATGACCCCCAGAAGCTCGCACCCGGGAGGCCTGCATGCCTGTATGGCTGACGGCTCCGTACGGTTCTTCAGCAACGATATCGATGCCCAGGCTGACGAAGACGGCTGTGGTCCCGTTCTCTCAAGAGGAGTCTGGCAGCGGCTCCACACTCGAAACGGGAATGAGGTTGCCCAGCTGGACTAAACGTGGGTTATTTCATGTCGCCGGTGATCAGTACTCGAAATCGCCGTCGAGCGTTCCGATAAAGAGACGCGGGCATCGGAGCACTGCCACGTCCCCAAACGGGGCTCGGGAATGCCTTCGTTCCATGCTGCCTCCGGGCGGCTCCTACCGCTCTACTGCAAGCCGATACACCGCATGCTCCGTCCGCAGCAGCAGACTGCTGCCGACCGCGACGGGCGAGGCCATGATCGAACCCTCCAGCCGGTTGGTCGCTTTCAGCACAAACTCACGGCCGGGCTGGATCACAAACGTGTCACCATCGCGGTTGGCCAGATAGATCACGCCATCGGCATAGAGCGGGGATGATGAGAAGTTGCCGCCGAGTCTTTCGGTCCACCGGTTCTCTCCGGTCTCGACATCGAGACAGCTGGCCACGCCGCGTTCGCTGACCATGTAGATCTCGTTGCCGACCACGATCGGCGATGGCATCGTGGGCACGCCCTTCTTTTCACGCCAGACGATCTCTGGTGGCGACTCTGCTCCCGCCAGCT
>Ga0181607_10002313_pt1 | contig 16811 bp, 18 predicted proteins | sample 041ome_9_FD_132420 | JGI IMG/M metagenome (GOLD analysis project Ga0181607, IMG submission 132420) | Coastal salt marsh microbial communities from the Groves Creek Marsh, Skidaway Island, Georgia - 041413US metaG (megahit assembly) | ecosystem: Environmental > Aquatic > Marine > Intertidal zone...
GCTGTAGCAATGGCTTTTTTGCCGGTTGCTGCTTCATAGAGGTCTCTCAGCCCAACAAAGAACTCGTCAAGCGGTTCATTAATAGGGCGCCCCTGTTTGCCAGCAACTTTTGAAATGCTGCTATCAACTGCGGCCTTAAGTAATTTCATATGCTTGGGATTGCCAAAATCGATTTGTGTGTAGTCGTTGATTTCGTCTCGGAATGTGTATGCTATGTCGGCAATAAGTATCGCACGAGCGGGTTCGATGATTTCCATCAGCCTTGAGCTAGTCAATGTATCTGAAGCCTTCTTGCGGCGCTGAAGATTGGCTTTGAAATTTGTTAAGGCTCTCAGAGGGCTAATGTCATTTTGATTTGCTCCACCCTGCTTTTTCATTTCTGCATCATACCAAAGAGATGTCACCAGCCGTCTGAGTTCAAGACGATGAGTAATCTGAAGATTGCTGAAACATGTCTCTTCAAATGCCTTTTCTATTGCCTCAGTGTCAGGAGGATTGTTGCTCGAAGTATTTTGTTTCTGTGGCATAGATAATCAAAATTTAGATGCAAAGTATGTTTATTAGTATGTAGAGCGAATGCTGTTAAATCGCAGTTTGTTATCGAACGCAAAGTTGGATTTTGAGCTCATCTACAATAACGTAATTTTGATTTACTTTTTGGGGTTTTGGTTATTGATATATTTTATACTTTCTATATTGGCGCAAAATTCTGAACATCGACTGATGAATTCAAGTGACAGCTTACGGTTTTTTAATCATCTAAGTTTGCAATCAATATTGGTTTCTAACTGTGGACATTACTCACCATTGTTTGTGCTCACGTAGAACATCAATACAAAAATTTACCAAAAAATTTCATAGCAACCTTAATTGGTCATCCAAAGGAGGTATTATGAAATATATCAAAAGATTTGTCGGTGCATGTTTCGGTCTAACTACTTTAGCCACAACTTCTGTGTATTCGCAGTCGACTGATGCATACCAAGACGGCTACGTGACCAGAACTGAAACTGTCTGGACCACACGAACAGTCGAGCAACCTGTCTCACAAACACACTGCCGACAGGTGGAGCCGTCTTTTGGTGATCTGGTTGTAGGCGGTCTTATTGGTTCAACACTTGGGAACAATATTACCGATGCGCATGGTGCGGGCACCGTAGGTGCTGTCGCAGGCATGTTGACGGCAACAAATTTCAACTCTGGCCAGAAATGCCAGAAAGAGACTCGATATATCTCAAAAAGTGAGCGTTATCCAAGCCATTACATCATCCATGTGCGTTCTGGTGGGCAACATCTCCAATTTTCTTCAGATCGCCCTTACCAGGTTCGAGAGCGCGTCAAGTTGCATGTTTCAAGTGATTACAGCCTTGTGGATTGATTTTTTGTCGAACTTCATGAGTGCAACACATTCATAGCGATGACTGTAGAAAATCTGAGATATTAGGAGAGAATAATGAAAGCGCTTACCATTGCCACAACCATATTAATTCTATCATTGCTCAGCGCGTGTGGTCCCCTGACAAACGCCAACACCTCAGGACCCATAACAACCGTAATTGACCGGGCAAAGGACATGCAGGTCGTTCTCAGATTCAATGACTGTGTCGAAGAGGGGCAAAGAAGAGATGCTGCAGCTGCTGATGGAGAGGATCAGGCGCTCTATCTTAGTAGTGCTGACATTCTTGCTAGCTGTGATGCCAAACTGGGTGACTCGCATGCGCTTGTTGAGAGAGAGCTGAGAATGCGCGTTTTGGCTCTTGCGGTGCAGAACTACTTGAAAGGCGGTGATGTAGAAGCGGCTCGTTTTACGTTAACTGACTTCTCAACCGTTTTTGGTAATGCGGATCTGATTTATGCAGACGGCAGTTCGTTCAGCGATACCATGTATGCTTTGCTCTATCAGCATGCTGATCAAAACCAGCTTGCCCTCGCATCATTGAATGCCAGAAAAAGTGTAAAAAAAGAAATTCGCCGGTCCTGGTATTGGCAGAAAAATTAATTTGGCAAGCGTCCGTTTAGAGGAGACTAAGATGTCTAAAACCATCAACAGTTTGAGTTTAATTTTGCCTTTGGTCAGTGGGATTTTTCTGCTGAGCAACCATACTCTTGCTGCAGCTAATAGTTCTGTTTGGCAGCCTCAGATCAGTGAAAAAATTTTGATGTTGCCGAGCAAACATCTTGAAAATGCGGTTGAACGCGATTTTGCATCCTCGCTTTTAGCGAACGATATGCAGACGCTTGATGAAGACATCCAAAGCAAAGTGGCTACAATCGGCAAGTTGCAAGAAAATCAGCATCTGTATGAGGGTGAGGAGTCTTTTGAAGTTACGCATCAAATCATTGCCGGCAAGCGTGACTACCTGGAAATGATGAGTGGACAGCTCGACCTCAAGCGTCAACAGCTGGAGACCAAGCGGAATCTTTATCAGCGTTTGATGCGACAAGCGAGAGCTAGTTCAATCCAAAGCCCACAGGTTGAGCAGCATCATCTTGCCATTGATGCGGCTCGTGTTCGCTCTGGTGCTGTTGAAACACAATTACGCGATGAACTATTTTTCTCGACGAATCTGGAAGAGAGCAAATTCGGCTCGGAATACGCTGAAAACAGGGCTGCAATAGAGCAATTGCGCTCAGCCATAAGTGATCACCCCGCCAATCAACGGATAGTCATCAATGGCGAACCTGTCACCAAGGCCGAGGAACTCAACGGCTTAATGCTTGGTGTAGAGGCAGAGTTGGCCCTACTGAGCATGGAGGAAGAAGTGATAGGCTACATGGCCAAACTTCTGTCACTCGATGCAATGGCCTTTGCAGAAAAAGTGGCTGAGGCAAGTTGGCAATCTGATGATGGAAGCATGATTCAGCCGCCTGCATCACCTCGACAAAATCTGAAAATGTTTATCACGTTTTAATCAACGCCACACCATGAAACCAAAATTAGATTCGACAGGAGTTAATCATGAAAAAGGCATTTCTCATCACACTTGCCAGCTTTGCCACTCTCGGTATGGCAGCCACTGCACAAGCTGGCTCAATCGAGAATATGGAGAGAGAACGCGCACTGATCATAGGCCAGATTCTTGATCCGGCCATGTCCAGCCAGATGCGCTGGGAACGTATGGGATACAGCAAGCGCCGCATGGCAGATCTTGAGCGTATCGCATTGAATGACAAGACGCTGCAAGACAGTCGTAAGCCTTCTGTTTTAAGAGCGTTCCGCGAATATGAACTGTCTTTTCTTGTGCATGCAGCCACTGAAAGTCAGAGACCAATTACAGTTCATTGGCTTGAGACAATGGGGCTGACCACTTCCGATTTGATGAATGCACGAGTAAGCAAATGAATCTCGGCAATAGCATTCCAAAATCAGCTGAAAGCCTTCAGGCATTAAGTTTAATGCTAGGCGGCGTAGTGATTGGCCTTGCCAGCTTTGTGATGTTCACGGGTCAATCATCGGCTACGGCAGTCGAGTGGGCCTTTGAAGTTTTGGGTTTGCCTTTTCTGTTGTTGCTTGCATCTCTGGTATTTGCCGGTTTGCTCTGTTTGGTAAAACTACTTGCAACACGCGCAATACCAGATAGCAATAAACGCGATGCACAACGGACAAAATGGCTTCAAGCCGGTCTGCAATCATGTAATGGTATCGCCACCTTGGCGCTAACCTTTACCTTGCTTGGCATCAGCCTTGGCATTGGTCGTCTCTCCGATGGTGGGCTTAGTCCAGAAAACATCAACTCGGTAATTGCTGATCTGACGGCGCATTTCAGCCTAGCCTTCATGACATCGGTAATTGGCTTGCCGCTGTCAGCAGCCATGCGCACAGCTTTGATCGTCGGCAATGCATCATTAATGGCGGTATCGGAAAACCCGTCGCAAAAATTGATTTTGGAGACAGACCCATCTTTGCAAACAACAAAGGAGGAGACAGCGTCATGCGTTTCTTGATTTTTAACATTACTGTCCTTGCAGCGCTTGGTTTCTTGTTCACCAGCGCACCCAATCAATCATTTCCTCAATGGGCGGCGGCCACACTCGACCTTTGGGCTGAGCCCGATGAAACAACAGAACAGGACAATCAATTGGGTGACGTTGCGCAATCTGGCAAACAGTTTGCCAAGGCAATTGCCCAAGTGGCCAGCGACAAGATGAAGGCGATAGACTCCTCTGCTGCGGCGCCCAATACCGCGGAAGATGAGAGGCGGGTCGCGTCAGACATTCAAACGGTTTCACTTGATCAGCCACAACCACAACCGCAACAAATGTCGTCTGAAGCAATAAAGGATCTTATTATTGCTGTGATTGATGAGCAGAAAGCTACCGAGGCGCTTGTTGGTGTACAGCAAGATAGCGGAGGCGATAGTGCCACAGCCATTTCACGGCTGAAAAGGCCCGGCGAGGTTGTAATGGAGCAGGATGCCGGGGATGTATCTGGCGACACTCCTAAAGCTAACGTAAAGCAAGAGCTTGTAGGGATGAGCGATAACGAAATTGAACTCGCATTCGAGGCGTTTGAAAAGGCAGCAGTAAGCGGCTCCTCAACAGGATTGGAAACGGCATTTGAAATGCCGGTGACCTCAGGGTTGATAGAGCCGACAAAGCCTAACTTCATGACACCTTCACAACGCTCTGCCGACCTCGCTCAGATGATCGAAAGTCTTAATCTCATCTATTTTGAGAAAACCGGTATATAGCTGTGCGAAGCAGGGCTTCTCATATCGTGAATTTTGGGTTCCTCCTCGGTCTGGTAGTGGTCACATCAGTGACCCCGCCAGATCACCAGAAGGAAGCAGAGTTATCGGAAACAGTGATGAAGCCAATAGAGATGACAGAACATGTAAACATGGATGCTAAAATGCCCGTCATGCCGCAGCTTGCACTGGTTGCAATACCCCAACCATCTGCTGATATTCAAGTTGAGGCAAGCAAGCAGGAAACGCCCTCTCAGCGTATTAACGCCCCGCCCCAATTAAAGGCGCCTTCAAAAGCAAAGCCGGTGCCGCTTGTGCCGAAAACAGAAATGAAAAAGCGCACCATAACGCCGATGGCTCCGCAGCGGCGAGAGCTTGCTGCGGTGAAGCATCGTCCTGATGTAATTCCATTGTCGCAGCTACAGGATCTAAAATCTGCCACCCGGGTAGCGCACATCACACCGCTTAAACCGAGGACGAAGCCCTTGGTGGAGGCAAGTATGGCTGCGTCCAGTCTCACGGAAGAAGCTGTGACTAAAGAGGTAACACAAGCCTCTTTTAATTCGCTGTTTTTGGAACGCTTTGCTAAAACGACAGAACGGCCAACCATGTCGCCGCCGCTTGGCATGATGATTGAAGTGGCGCAACCAACAATTGCTGATCTGGCAGTGGCGCGGCAACAGTTGAATAAAGTAGAGGAGGCGCCATCGATTGAATTCTTATGGCCATCAGACCGAAATGATCATCATGAGATCTACAATAGCCTTGTTAACTGCCTTGGCATGACCGTTGGGCATGTCAACAACGCTGGCGAAGTAACACTTGCCGATGGCCAAAGCGCCAGAAACTACAACAGGCAGTTTTTTTCGCCAATGCTTCGCTCACTGAATGAGCCATCAACACCAGCTGAGGCAAATCTCATTAAAGCGCTGTCAAACCAAACTGGAGCCGGACAGTTGGTTCGAATATTCCGCAAAGAGACTGACGCCAAAATTCTTGCTGGCCTTCGTAATCTGACGGGTGTTTCAGGTCCTGTTACGGGAAGTCTCTCAGCAGAATATTTGCTCACCTCACGAGGACTATATCTTGCTGATATAATCCATAATGAAAAGGCGATCAGTGGACGAATTGAACTGTTAAAAGGACGTTGTGGGTAAGCGTGGATCGGCTTAGTCCAGTTCCCTATAGAGTCGCCATCTAGCTTGAAAAATGCCCACGCCAGTTGATGTCAATCGATCTATTTCAAGATCGGCACTCTCGATGGATTCCGCATCAACCAGATTGTCAAACCAACTGCGCCACGCGGCATCATCTCGATCTGAGATAGCGGCAATCAAGTCAAAATTAGAGCTATCCATGGCGACTGCTGGCGTAAAAAATTGCTGCCCGGGCGCAATTTCAGCTCCATTTTTTAGAAGTTGTAAAGGGGTGTTCGCGTTTGTTCGATCGATAGCGGCAAGCCAGATACGTATTTTGTCGTCTGCATGGCTCATGACTTCAAATGTTACATTGCAACCACTATTGGGCAGCGACGGGAGGCGTCCTGCATTTATAACCTGTCCATTAAGATCACGACATCTGCTTTGTTCGTTGGCGTCTGCTTCGGCATTTATTTGAATGGTAATGGCATTCGCTAGTTTCTTTGATTTTGCAGATAGATACATGATTTCAAAGAAATATAAGGCATTGGTTGCCACCCAGTTTTTTTGTCGGCGTATATCGCGCATTTCCATGCGCAACATGCGCAATTGGCCAGCTTGTTCATATTGATAGCTGTTAGCCAGAGATTGGAAGGGAACGTTGAAAGCAAGCAGGCCAAGAAGCGCCATTATGCTTACAAGCATTGCCAGAGCCTTTGTCTTGCCTCGCTTTGCGGGCACTTCACTCGTTTGGGGAACAGTCAATTGCTTTGGCATGCTTGTGCCGATGGCCTTACAGCTTTCGGCAAGGCTGGAAACGCCAAAAACAGTCACGCCGGAGATAATGTCGTCAGGTAATTCACCAAGGTTTTCTCTGGCAATAAGCAGTATCGCCTTCTGTCCATTCTTTATCGAGGACTGCAATATTTCTCGTGATGATTCGATTTTGGCGGCTATATGGTCGACAGAGTTAACTCGGAGTTGACTGTCAACTTCACCACTCGTCCAGATCAATGTGTCGCCCCCATGATCAACGAATTCATTATTGTGTTTAAGAATATGGGCGATTGCCATACCAAGCTGCCAGCTATCGCCTTGTGTGATAGGGGCGCTAACATCAACGCGATACGCGCTTGGACCGAGCAGTTTTTCAATGATGCCGGTTGGGCGACGCACAAACTGGTCATATCCAGCGCTGATCGGCAGAGCCTGATAGCTGTCATTAAGGCACACCACAGATCGGATGTCAGGCGCCTCAGCAGTGATCGACATTACCTTAACGGCATGACGCGTTGTTGGGATAATAACCTCGCAACCGCTCACCTGATAAAAAACTCCGCTTCAGGATCTCTAAAAGCATCAATCATTGGATGACTCTTTGGTAGCACGATTTGTGCAAGGCCTTCTATGATGTTCGGAAGCGGAATTGAGAGAAATGCCCCTTGTGTCTCAGCAAATAGAATTTCTGCCGCGGAGAGCTTGTCGGTTTCGGCAGTTTCACTGATCGCCAGCTGTAGGTAGAACAGGCCATCATCTTTTAACGATGCACGCAAATACAAATCAAACTCATCGCCGGGCCGGTGTTGGGAAGCTTCAGAGGCGGTGCTTGCGGCTGCGGCTTGTCTCTGGTGAGTCGCAAGAGCATGCGTTTTCAGGATGTTTCGAAACTGTCTTCGAGCGCTAAAGTTTGAAGAAATTTGGCTCAGCAAAGCTTGATCATCATTCATTTGCGGTCCGGTGACAAGCCTCATCAATTGCCTCACAGATATGTGGCTTTTGCTCTGCGCTTTGTTAAGAGTTCCATGAAACGCCTTTCGTGCGTTGACGATCATCAAGAAGGCGGTTTCAGCATCTTCAGAACTTACCAATTTTTCAGATTTATCGTTCATTTATTATCCTTCATGTAGCAAATGAAATTGGGCTCTGAATTGTTCGCAGTCCAACTTTAACTGTTTGCTAAGCTCGGCATTGAGTCCCTGTGATTGAAGCGCTATCCCTGACATAAAGTCCATAATTTTTGATATATATTGGCCGCCATATGCCAAAGCCTCACACCAGTCATTGCGAGCAATTTCGTCTATTTCCTTTTTTGGTATTAGACCTTTGCGCCGAAAACGGTGGGCATTGTCCTTTAACTGTAGTTTGCGGGCAGAAAACGCATGTGTTTTTGGCAATTTTTCTATTGCGTCAAACAAGGTTTTAGTCATTGCATATGAATGTTCTGCAGTTACCTCAATATTTATATTCTGGGTAAGTATTTCTTGGCTCAGGGTTGAGAGGGCAGCGCGATCTGTGTCACTACCGTGAGTTGAAATAAAAGTGAAAAACAGTTCAGAGTGCTGTTCTAACAATCTAAATGACACCGTGTCTCTAATACCTTCAGCAGCGGTGCATACAGATCGCCATCTTTCAACAATTTGTGCGTAGCTATTGTCATTGATTGTTGTAATCAGATAATCCACATCAGCTTGTTTTCCGCTTCGCTGTGATTGCACTAACTGGTTTTGAATATGACTGAATAGAGCCACTCGAAGGCATGTTATTTGGAGTGCCTGTGCGGAAGGCCCGGCCGTCAAGGGAAACTCGATTTGATCCTGCTCCACTTTTGTGAGGAATTTTATCTGGTTGCAAGGTGGTTCTTGCAAAATGGACAACCATTCTGCCGGGGCAATAATTTCTCCAACCATTTTTCCAATGGAGTTGGCTTCAGACAAATTCAATGCTTCATCTGATGCATAAAAGGCAGCAGCTTGTAATGCGTCAAATTCTCCATTTTCAGCCACGTGATTAAGCGATATATGCCGAGAGAATGCATCAGATGCCGCCAGCTGTATGGCGTTACGGAATGTCACCCAGGCTTCAGCAACTGTTGCATAAAGTCGGAAAGAAACAGCTTTGTCCGTGCACTGATCACACCAAAATTCCCATATCACGCGATCTGTTACATCTTCAGGGGACAACCTGCTCGTTTGGCCCTGCTTTGCAGTGATGTAACCTGACAATGTCTTAAACAAACGACGCTCGTTTGCACTAGGCAGATGCTCGCCGAGAAATTGGTAAAGGGCGGAAGAGAGGTCCTTGGTAATGTTGTCAATGTTTGCTTGATCAGCGTTTAGTTCTAGTTGATCATAAATTTTCGCTATAACGTCCCAACCTAAAGCTTCGGTAACAAATTCAATAAGCGCTATGCTCTCAGGCAAATGTCGTGCTGCCAGTTTCATTTGCTCTTTATTGCCTCCGGGGTCAAAGAACCTGATCAGCGTTGGTTCGATGATCAAGCTCTTTGTATGCTGCCCGACACCCAGTTGTGCAATTATTGAGGCCCCAACATGAGGTGTTTCAGGATATATAAGTTCGCCTACCGATCTTCCCACCGTGGCTGCGGCGGAAAGCAAATGAATTGCGCGGTAGATGTCAGGGCCATATGAACGGCTTGCAATGGTGGTTATGAGATTGATGACAACGCTCTTCTCATAGGCTGGCTTGCCTTGACAAGTTGTGGCATCACTCACTACTCGCCAGAGGTTGAGAATGTGCTCTGATGGCGGCGATAAGCTAAATTCTGGCCAGGATTTCAATATTTCTGTTGGTTCAACCATTACCTAAGACCCTGAAAATCACGAGATCAGCACTCTTTTTGTGAGTTAACTAGCAAATTGTCATGCTATCTGCTTTGCTGACGCCAACTCAACCATTTGCGAAAGTTTTTTCTATTTTCTATCATTTTTTCCGTCAACTTCATGCTTGGTGAGGTGCTAACAGCCCCTAATACAAAGCCAAGATCTGCAAGTTGAGACGCATTTAACCAGAAGGTTACCTCATCAAGATCATTCCGAAGTTTGGTGGATGCCGAGGGTGCGTTTCCATTTGTTACAACAGCGTCGACATTATTCCTAGTCGACCAATTTACTGCTGTGCTGGTGTGTTGATGTGGTGTCACTGATTGCGACTCTCGATATCTTTTTGCAGCATCAAGGACTTTAAGTACATAGCCTCTGGTGTAAGAAATTACCTTTTTTTTGCCACCTCTGTTTACAGCGGAGCCGCCATTATAATGTGAGAGCGCCAAGTCAATGCGGCCATCATATTGTTCAATCAATTTATCGAGAAACTGGATTCCTGCTCTGATGTTTATGTGGGGGTCCTTGAGCTGCTGTGGACTCAAACCATAGATTGTGCGTCCGGTACGTGGCATGATCTGCATCACACCAATTGCTCCGGCTGGACTAATCGCATCGGCACGAAAACTGGACTCCACATAGGCAACAGCCAAGGCCAAGCTTGGCGCAACATATTTTGATTTCTGCGCTTCTTTGACGATTAACGTTTTAATGGTGCTGGTTCTCATTTGCGAAGCAGTGACTTTTTGGATGGGCAATAATACAAATGACATTGCAATGAAAAACAACGTTGCTAAAACTGCGTGCCTGCAAACGCAAGTTTGTGTTCTTTGGTTTGGATTATGGTTGTGTGACCTGACAATATTCATGCTACTTTTCCAGCTTGGTGTCGAGAATAGTCTCCCATTCATGCGTAAGCTCGGCAATTTGGAGATTGAGGCTTGGGTGATCTTGTTGAAATTGCATCATTTCAGCCATAGTGATGCCGGGAGAAACTGCGAGTATGACTGGCTGTTCTGTAGTTAAATCGCCAGTGTCAATCGGACTCAGCATTTCATCAAAAAGGTGTTGCTTGTGCCAAATCAAAAGTTTCGGTGTTTTTGATTTGGCATCTTTTGAGGATGATGTGAGGGTTATTTTGTCAGCAACTTTATCATCAGGATGATGAACCACGGCAAAGAGCGTCAGAACCATTAGGCTGAAAAATGCCATGGCCAGTGCTAGAGCAACTTCAGCCATCGGATTTGCACCATCATCAATCATCACACCACTCCTGTTACACGGTGACGTGATATTCATGAGATTTTTTGACACGTTTTTGTTAAAGTAAGTCTACAAGGCTAACAGCTAATTGTATTTTGCTGTGTTGCCGCTGGATCGTTTTTTTATGATTGCAGCAAATTTGCGGATATCAATTCGGTTTTCGGTGACAATGCGCTGCACGTCCTGATCCACCTCAAGTCCAATTTCAGCAAGTGAGACATCGATCCAAGTAACAAGTTTTTGTCGATCGGCGGTGGTGTGATATAGCATTTGATATCGGGGTCCGCTCTGGCGGATTTTTGTGATTTTTTCAAATCCTGGAAATTCATTCCTCATCAAGTCGATAAGTTCAATGATTTCATTATTCTCAAAATCAATGATTTCCACTTCGAGAGTTGTAATTAATCGTCCGTCTGAGTTGCTCGCGCCTGTCGGGTGTTGAAGAAGTTGTACTAGGCTGTTGCCAAGAGTGTCAGCCATTCTTTGAGCCTCATTTACAACCTTTTCCGATGAGCAGCCTGGTCCACAATTTTTGATATTGGAACGCGGCCGTTTGGCACTGACCAGCTTGTGAGAAAGCTATTACTGCCAGAGTTGTATAGCTCAGCGCTCATTCTTATTTCTTGGCCATCTTGAACGCTCTGGACTCGCGTGTTTACAAAAACTAAGATTGAGGTTCCAACGAGTTGGCTAATATCGTCGGCGTGTTGCAAAACTTCGCTCTGATGACTCTGGAGTGAGATCCCGATACTGCCTAGAAGGGATAAGTCATCTCTAACCATGAAACCTGAACGGCTTAATCTCGACTTGACCGCAGTAACAGCGCTTGATTGCAATAATTCACTACCTGAGTGGGCGGAAAAGACAAAAATTTGATCATTGCCCAGGGATTTTGTGGATGGCAAAATCGTAAAAAAAAGAAAACTAACAAAACACATGCCAATCACATTAAGATTTGCTCTAGGTACGAAGGACGGATTTTTTAAATTGAACCACGATAGTAAATAAGTGATCTGCATCATAAGTCTCATCTCATAATTCATCGCGTGACATTGATATGGTTTGCCAATCTACGATATCCGAAATAACGCTGCTGTTTCATATTTTGTGGACTTCAACAAATCTTCTTCTGCAGTGAATTTGTAACAAACATTTTAATTCTAATGTACCGCCTCTCAATCTCAATTTTGAAATCAGACGCCTCGTTAAACCCTAGTTCTGTCAGTAAAGCACTGAGCCATTTGGCGTTGTAGTTGATCTTAGCATGCGTTTGCCAATCATACGTTGTTAAGCCGGACGTTCCGGCCTTGCGTAATTGAATGTATTTTGATCCTGGGAATTCCTCCCCAATAACTTCAACCAGATGTCTCTCCAGGCAGCGCGTAAACCCAATTGTCCGAAGACCTATTCGTTGACTGCTATCTTCCCAATTTTCTGCTGCAAATTGGATTTCACCCCAATTCAAAGTCTGTAGCCTTTTAAATGCCATCCTCGCCAAACTGATCGCTGCCGACTCCACCTGCATGTGTAGGCTGTGCGTCTCACCGCTGGTTCTCAAGGGAATGGTTTTAATGCTTGCAAGCGTCCTATTGTTTTTATCTGCAATTAATTCCACAGACGGAATAAATTGGTTTTCACCCATACGGATAAAGCGGGTGTAAACAGTCAAATTGAGATTATGCCTGTCATTGTTTTTGGGACTTAAAGATTTTGACCTTGCTACGCGATCATTGGCGTTAATTTCGACAATGTTGAAGCCAATATTACTGAGTTCATTGACAAGAGATGAGGTGAAAATCAAATTGAGGCTATCTTCATTCTGTTTTTTTGTTATGAGGCGATCTTTTTCAACAACATGTATTGTAAAATCTGAACTTTTTGCACTTTCAATTAACAGTGTTTGTGAAAAACACAAACCAATCAAAAGACAGATGCAACGCAGTTTCAGATAAGTGAGTTGGAGTCTGGTCATGAGGTTCTTCTCAATTGTTAAGCTTGAGCCTTCTTTGTGAAGCGGTATTAGTTTTACAATAGTTCTCAAATGCCTTGGTATTTGGCAAATTCCGTAAGCACGCGCACATACCAAGTAATGTTTGTCAGTTTGCGCCAACCCTTATGAAATATTCTGGCGCGGATTTGTTTTTGGTAGCAAGTTAAATGCCCTCTGATCATAGCAGGACATCAAGTCAGTTGAGGTAAAACGTAGAGTCCAAGGAGGATGTTTGACGATACCTCGGCTCTAAATTTCTATAAAATCTATCGACAGAAATAGCTTGTTGAGCAACAGACACCGCAACGCTTTTTTTGTAAGAAGGGACTTTTTTCATACTGCTGACACCACTCGGAGGCTTTTGCCTCAACCACGGGCAACTCTGAGGGTGAGTGTCTGAAGCGTACGAAATTTTGGGAGGAGCCCACTATTCTTAGGGGCTCCGTGCAAGCTTCATTCTCGACACTTGGGTTTACGCTTTGAATTGGAGCGCTTGGCTCATTTATGGGAGTCTGCGCCTCTGGCACAACTGGCGTTTGTGCACACCCGGAGATGAAAAAGACAAACAATACACTGAACATGTAAAATTTTGTTGTCATTGGTCCTAACTCCTCTTGGCCATCGGTGCATAGTTTTGGATCTTACTTGATCAAGTTGGTGACTCAACTCCTACAAATTTTGATCTCTCATTATGTAATTATTTTTTTACTTGTTGCTAAACTTTACGTTGTCTTCTATCGTCTTTTCAATGGTAAAGTTACCAAATTTTATCAGATTGATATTTAAACTGCCGATGCTATTTCTAAATTTGAGGGGAAAAATGGGTTGCAAAGCCTTGTTTGGCATGAAATTTCCCAACATAGCGGTCATAGTTCTGCTGTGCATCTGTGTAGCGACCCAAAAGGCCCAAGCAGTAACTGATGTCATTTGGGGCGGGGTATCTGTAGCCGATGACGCTATCCCTTTCACGCCAGTTGGCGTGATGCTTTTGTCTGACGGAAGTGGCGCCATCGACAGCGCCGCTGATGCACGAATTGCGCAGAAAAAATTCAGCAACTTAAATATTTTGCGAAGAGCAACTGCTGAACAGATAGAGGGCGTCGTTTTGACAGCGTCTTTGGCAAGAGAATCTATTGAGATATTCAAAGACGTAACTGGCTCAACACCACGTTTTTATCATGTATATCGGGTGTTTATCAATTTAATGGCATTTGATTTTGACGACTCTGGCATGAAGGGTCGTTACATTGGCTCAGTTCCTTTAGTGATTGATTACATTGATGTTAAAACAACTGTGACATCAAAATCTGAACAAGAACAGATATTTAAGTCAATGTACTTGGATAACAAGCTCGAGGGTCTCAACGTTTTTGATGAAATCTACAAAGCTGCAAATAGTTTGGATGTGAATGGCTTTCCCGAAAAATTTGCTCAAGTCTCTGAGGTAAGCATGTCGCCTGAAGTAGCTGCGCTCATTGAGCCTCAATCAGGAAATGCGGAGTGGCATCCAAGAGCCAGGCAGTTTTTTGAGGCGCAGTTGGTAAAATACTCCGGTTCAGTTCTGGTTCCCGCAATGCCTGAAGAGCGCATGAACAGAGAATTTAAATTTGTGTTTTCTGACCGAAGTAGCTCGATTGTGATGCCAGATCCATCGGGTCAAATCACAGTAATAATAGAAAAACTGATACCGCAGCAGGCGATAAATGGTGTTCAGAAAACCCTTTGCCATGGTGTTGTGATTAAAATCCAAGCATTAGATGAACTTGATGAAGAAATCATGGACCGACGATTTGCTCGTATCAAAAAATCATGCTTTGTCACGCACGTGGATAACACCGTTGATGACGAAGTGTATTTTCGGAAAAGTGTGTTAGCTCTATTAAAATCAATAGCAAGTCAATTTGGTGAAAAGGTTGATGGTGAGTGGCTCCAATCTTTTGGAGTTCCCTTAGATGTTGTTGCAAAATACAAAAAGCAAATCACGCGGACAAAGGGCGAGCTTCTGCCGGCTTTCTAAAGTTGATCTGGAGCAGAACTGAATTTTAGTTAAATGGAATAGTGAATATGCAAACAATCATCAGACTAATGCTTGCAATTTTAGCAGTGACTGCAATTCAAACCGCGGCTTTTGCTGAAATTATCTCCCTAAATACCAAGGCGAGAGTTAAATATTCTAAAATGAGCTCTGAAGTTGAAGAGCAGGCTGTTGAGGTGGCAAAGTTAAATGCTCTAAAAAAAGCCACAAAAAAGCTCAGCAAGGCCCAAAAGCGAATGTTGAAAGATCTGGAGGATGACTTTTACAACAATGCAGACGATTTCATCGTGGAAGTAATTGTTTTAAAGGACAAAGATAACCCCTCTAAAAAACAATATACCCTTGCTGCAAAAATCGCGATCGACACGGAGGCTATAAGCAATTTTTTCATTGAGAATTCAGAGGCTGGGAATTTAGCCTCTGGTGAAGGTAGCGCATTTGGTTTGCTGACGGTCGCGCGAAAGGAAACTTCACGCAAAAGTTACAAAGAAAAGAAAACAGATGTTAATGCAAGCTCCTCAAGTTCAATTCTGAAAGAGGAATCCGCATCTGATGGTTCTTCTTCTGTCGACAGCGTATCTACTGAGAGCATATCTAGTACATCTAGTGGTGGCAGCACTGAACTGAAAGCGGATAAAGTGGTTTATGAGCCTGATGTCACTCTATCGTCGAAAGCAGATGTTGCACTTAGCGCGCAATTTACTGATGCGGGGTTTGAGTTCAAAGATGTTGAGCGGCTTGCTGCAAGAAATGACGTTCCGCTGATTGAAGATTTAATTAAAAACGCGGAACTTGCTGATGATGGCACTTTGCCTAAAAAGGCGTTATTCCAATACCAAGACCTTGCCATTGATGAGTTATGGACTTTTCTTGGGTATGCGGTGCTTGATGTTGGATCACCAAGAAAAGATGCAACCTCAGGGAGTACATCTGTCGTAGTTTCTTTGAATATGCGGGTCTGGTTCGTTGAGGGTGATGACCCAACCGTAGTTGCCGCTGTGGAGGACAAAGTATTTGAAGGCTTAGGTGGCAGCGCTGATGAAGCTGAAAAACTCGCAATTAATGCGGCTGCGAAGGCTGCGTCTCAAATTGTAGTTGGCCAACTGCAAGCAAAGCAGTTGTTTTAACTGACTTGCAAATTTTGACAATGAAAGGAACAAGGACATGAAGAGAAGGAATTTTTTGACGTCATCGCTAGTTATTGCAACTAGTGCATCGGTTTTAGGTTCATCTGCAGCTCATGCGTTTGGGCTCAATAGTTTGACTGGCGGTGGATCGAGTGGTGGTGCAAGTTGGAAAGACATTGCCGAGACATTTACCGGTGGCCTGAAAACAATAGGAACGGCAGCTGCACGTGCTGCTGTATCTGTCAATAATATTGTGGATGCTACTGGCTTGAAGCAAACGGAGGCGTTAACAGCAGGAAGGATCAAGGAGCTAGAAGAAGGTAAGGTTAACGGTGATAATCTTGCGGATGCATCGGCGAGTAGTAAAAGCACGGCTGAACAACTCGAAAAAATGAGCATGGAGAAGATAGTGTTGGATGCAGAGCAGAAAAAAAAGATAGCAGTTGCTTCTGCTGACTATTTTAAAGCTTTTGTTGGAGCATCCAAGGGTGTTCTGCAGCTAGTTGAGGCAAAAGACAAAGCCAGCGGTGCAGGCACGCCAGGCATTACAGATGGTGTAGCTGCAGCCCAGGCTGCAAAAGATATACCGGTTCTTACTCCTAAGGCGATTGAGTTTTTCAAGAATTCGATCGAAGTGGTAAAAGCTCTCAGAAAATTCAATCAAACAAATGATATTGCTGTGGCAGAACCGCCAGAAATGGAAAAGGCCTTAACGGGAAGTTTTGGTTAGTAAGGAGAGCTGGCTGTGAAATCTGCCCAGAGTCCAGTCAAAATATTTGCAAGCACGCTTTGTGCGTGCTTGCTATTACCTAGCATCAGTTTTGCAGATTGCTCTGGCTTTGCTACCGATGTGGGTCAGACATTCGGTGTTTCACTCAAACGTGATCCTGAGACAAGAAAAGTTCTTGGATTTTACATGGTTGGTGAAGCGAGCTTTGTTGCGCCAAAA
>Ga0181607_10002323_pt1 | contig 16787 bp, 11 predicted proteins | sample 041ome_9_FD_132420 | JGI IMG/M metagenome (GOLD analysis project Ga0181607, IMG submission 132420) | Coastal salt marsh microbial communities from the Groves Creek Marsh, Skidaway Island, Georgia - 041413US metaG (megahit assembly) | ecosystem: Environmental > Aquatic > Marine > Intertidal zone...
AACTTCATTCCCGGAGGCATCAACCGCGTCATTCTGGCCACTGATGGTGACTTTAACGTCGGCATCACCAGCCAGGGAGACTTGCATCGCATGATCGAAGAGAAGGCCAAGTCGAATGTCTTTTTGACGACGCTCGGTTTCGGTTTTGGTAACTTGCAAGATAATACGATCGAACTGTTGGCCGACAAAGGGAACGGCAACTACTCTTACATCGACACACTGCAAGAAGGCCGTAAGGTATTGATCGATGAAATGTGCAGCACTCTGCACACCATCGCCAAAGATGTCAAAATTCAGATCGAGTTCAATCCGCTTGAAGTGGCCGGCTATCGTTTGATCGGCTACGAAAACCGCATTCTGGCGGCTCGCGACTTCAACGATGACACCAAAGACGCGCGAGAAATTAGTGCCGGCCATACGGTCACTGCGTTCTATGAACTGATCCCCGCCAGTGAGGCGGTTGATAAAGAAGTCGACGATCTGGAGTTCCAGAAGCCACTCAAAGCGACTAAAGCCGCCAAAAATGGTGATTTGATGGTGGTCAAATTGCGGTACAAGAAACCGGACGAAGACCACAGTGCTTTGTTGAAGATGAATGTCGCCAACAAAACAGAGCAACTGGCTCGCCAGTCACGAGATTTCCGGTTTGCGGCGTCGGTCGCTTCGTTCGGGATGATTCTGCGAGGCTCCAAGTATGTGGGCCATGCGAACTACGATAGCGTCCTGGAGATCGCCGAAAGCTCATTGGGCGACAACCCGGAAAGCTACCGCAGCGAGTTCGTCGAACTGGTCAAACTGGCCAAAAAGCTCGACCAACGGAAGTGAGATTCGTGCGGAGAGACCCGATCGCGTGTGACGAAGTCACAAGTGTCACTACATGATTCACTTGTTGGTTCAAGGATATTCATTTCGTCGTTCGTGACCACAAAGCGCCAAGCGAACCTATCAGGATGATCCTGCCAGTCGCGCTGGTCAATAAGACGTGCGTCGTGCTCGGCCACTCGCCCGTCATGGCTAAAAAAAGATGAAAGGCATGCAGAGAAAGTAGACACCGATTAACGCGCAAAGTATCAGAGACAGTTTTTTCAACCAGTTCATTCTTTAATGAATCTCCTGTATAGAGAATGGTTTAGTCGCTCATCCTGAGGATGTCATCGACAATACTTTGGAGATCGGCACTCTTCGAGATCAACTTTGGAAACTGACAAGCCACATCCTCCAACTGTTGCTTGAACAACTTTGCCGAGGAATGGAGCTTTGCGGAATCTTCTGAACGGCGAAACGTCGTGTAAGAATTATTGATCGCGTCGATGAGTTTTTGATCGGCATGATACGTTTGCAACTCGCTGATCATTTCTGCCAAGGGAAAACCAATCGCCATTGAGAGCTGCGAGGGTCGACTTTTTCGAATCGCCTCCCAGTCGACAAAACTTGAACTCCAGATGGTCGTCGAGTCTTTCCGCAGATGTTCGTTTTGTGACTGCTTTTGGACATCATGTTCTACAACTCGCCGCCACTCCAATTGCTCTTGCTCCCATTCCACTCGCGAGAGGATTGTCGAGAATGCAAACTCATCCTCCAATTCCAATTCATGCGCGTCGTACCACATAAAAGTTGGACCAAACTCGTGCCCTCCTTCGGCACTCGCTCGACAAAGTGGGCAATCGTCGAAAAGATGCGCACCGTCACTGATGATCGGCATACGTTTTCGTTCCAACTCGATCAACTGTCGATTGCTGTAGCCACTCGACCCATCATCGGGCTCTTCATCGAGTATCCGGTCGCGGAGTTCGGTTAACTGAGAAATCAGGACTTCTCGATTAATCTTACGATCGTCGACTCGATCCCATGCGATACCAATTAGTGTTCGTATAATCTCGAAGTAGATCACCACCTCGATCGTTCCGAACCCGCCAAGTCGGTAGGCAGCAGATGATTCGTCCAATGCTGCTGGCGGGAAACCTTGCCTCGACCATTGATCGGCTCGACGCTGTAGATCTGTTTGGAGACGAGACAGCTCCCCAAGTAACCAATCACGAGGTGTTTTACCGAGTAAGTCCTCGCGTTTAGTCATTAACCACTCGGCGTGCAAACCTCGAATTGCCTCATCACGACAGAGGCCATTAAGAGTTGTTTCCCGGGAAAAACAACGATCAACTACGAACTCCAACATCGATCGACCATATATGACTTCACGCACATCGATGCGAGCATTTCGTCGCCAGTATTGACGACGTTCGGCGAGTTGAGTCCTCCAGTTCTCTAAGACTGACTCGTACTGCCAAGTGTTGGGAATCGCGATCCACACAATTGGAAACTCGACCGACAAATCTGTCTCAGTGGCCTGATACGATCCATTGGGATCAGGGAGTTCAAATGACTCACCCGCAATGACAGATCGAGCATCAAGATCAATCAAACACCAATCGCCATCTCTTGTTTTCGACGTTTCAAGTGATCCCGGATCACCCGTCTCATGCCACCGATGATTGGGGAGATAACGACTGACAGCCGTATAGAATTCCTCGATCGATTCCGGCTCTGCTGAAATTGCGGCCAAGGCGACCAGTACAGACCAATCATCAGTCTGCCAAGATCGAAAGTCATCATTAGCCTGCACGGAAAGTCGGAATTTCATTGTTATTTCCTGACCACCAATAAACTCAAATCTCGTCAAGGCGATGAAAAATCTCAACAACATAGAAAATATTCGTATGTTCACTTATCCTAAATAAGAGAGAGCTTCAGCTCTTAATAACAAGAAATTTCCGCAACGATTTTATCTTATTCTAAGGCTTATCCTTGCTAGATTTTTGCACTATACCTATGATTTTGATAAGTCAAAAAATTTATCATGAGCGTAGGAAGTCATTCAATGCGTTATTGTTACGTCGCCATCAGTACACTTCTGGTGGCTTTCTCGCTGGTCGGATGTGACTCCGATTCTGATCAAACATCAGATCGCGATCCGTCCCAGCCGTACATGATCGTCACGACGTGCAGCATGGTGACCGACATCGTGCGACAAGTGGCTGGCGATCATGCAGAAGTCATTGGCTTGATGAATGAAGGGGTCGATCCGCATCTCTATAAGCCGACTCGCGACGACATGAATACGCTCTTCGATGCGGACATCGTCTTTTATGTCGGCCTGATGCTGGAAGGTCGGATGACGGACAGTTTTGTGTCGGTCAGTCGAGCCGATATTCCTGTCTTCCCCGTCACCGAAGGTCTCGACAAATCCAAGTTGCGCGAACCACCCGAGTTTGCTGGGCATTACGACCCTCATGTCTGGATGGATGTCTCGATCTGGTCGGAGTGTGTGGCGTTTGTCGCTGACAAGTTGGCAGAGTTCGATCCGACTCACGCCGACGACTATCAAACCAACGCCAAAGTCTATCGTGCCGAGTTAAACAACCTCCACGAATACACCAAAAAGTCCATCGCCACCATTCCCGAGTCCTCACGAGTTTTGATCACGGCACACGATGCCTTCGGATATTTTTCGGATGTTTACAACATTCCCGTGCAGGCGTTACAGGGAATCACCACCGAAGCCGAAGCGAGTGTCGATGATGTCAATCAACTCGTCAGTTTTCTGGTCGAACGCAAGATCGGAGCCATCTTTGTCGAAAGCAGCGTGAATCAGGAAGGGATCAAAGCGCTCCTCGAAGGGTGTGAAAGTCGTGGCCATAAAGTTGTCATTGGTGGTGAACTGTTCTCGGATGCCATGGGGGAGGCGGGGACTTACATTGGAACCTATGTCGGCATGATGGACCATAACGCCACGACGATCACTCGCGCTGTGGGGGGAGATGCACCGGAAGAGGGTTTTCACGGCAAGTTGAAAACGGTGGAGTAAGAGAGGTCTGATTTTCTTTCAACGGAAATCGAAATCATGTCACAATCACAACTCGAACAAATGCGGGCCGAACATCCGGTATCCTCTCCGCTTTCGATTCACGACATGACGGTTGCCTATCAGCGGAAACCGGTTTTGTGGGACATTGATTACGATGCTCCCGCCGGGAAACTGGTCGCCATTGTCGGCCCGAACGGAGCCGGTAAAAGTACGCTCATCAAAGCCGCACTCGATCTGGTCCCCCGTATCTCGGGGATGGTGTTGATGTTCGGTCAGCCGTACGGAAAAGAACGAGAGCGTATCGCTTATGTCCCGCAACGGGGTTCGGTCGATTGGGATTTTCCGGTGAGTGCCAGGCAAGTGGTCGAGATGGGCCTCTATCGGAAGATTGGTTGGTTCCGACCGGTCACGAAGAAATACAAACAGCAGGCTCTGGAAGCTCTCGACCGAGTCGGCCTGGTCGATTATGCCGACCGTCAGATCAGTCAGCTTTCGGGAGGCCAGCAACAGCGCGTCTTTCTCGCACGAGCACTGGTGCAAGATGCCGACCTGTATCTGATGGACGAACCTTTCATCGGAGTCGATGCAGCCACCGAACGAGCCATTGTCGATGTGTTACGCGAGTTGCGATCCGCCGGTAAGACGGCATTAGTCGTCCATCATGACTTACAAACCGTCACCGAGTATTTTGATGAAGTGATGCTCCTCAACATGCGAATCGTGGCGGCCGGTGCGGTGGAAGAAGTGTTCACAGAGGAAAACCTGCGTGCCACTTATGGCGGTAAACTGGCCTTGCTGGAACAGGTCGGACACCGCATGAAACTCTCGGAGATGGGAGAATGACCGGCGTCTCTCGCAGCATGTCATTCTTCAGGACGATGTTGTTTCTGCTTGTCGTCATCGCAATTTTCTCGCCTGGTCACCTGTTGGCTCAAGAGACGCGCAGCGTTACGGATCGATTGACAAGAACACTCTCGCTGCAAGATTACAACACGCGTATTGTCTTGATGGGAACCTGCCTCCTCGGTATCTCGGGAGGAGTCGTCGGCACGTTCATGCTGTTACGCAAGCGATCACTGGTCGGCGATGTGGTGGGGCACGCTTCACTGCCGGGAATCGGCGTGGCTTATCTCGTCATGGAAATGATTGAGCCTGGGAGCGGAAAATCGCTTCCGGGATTATTGACGGGGGCGTTTATCAGTGGGCTGTGCGGTGCGCTGTGTACTCTTGCCATCAAGCATTACACACGCATTAAAGACGACGCGGCTCTCGCCATCGTGCTGAGTATTTTCTTCGGCGTGGGTGTCGCGCTCTTCACCATTGTCCAACGCATGAGCACCGGGAACGCTGCCGGCCTGCATCAGTTTGTCTTCGGGAAAACGTCTTCACTGCTCGCCAATGATGTGAAATTGTTCGCGGGGCTGGCCGTGTTGGTCATCGTGGTGACTGTCTTCCTGTTCAAAGAGATGACAATCCTTTCATTCGATCAGGAGTTCGCCCACGCTCAGGGTTGGCCGGTGTTGCTACTAGACAGTTTATTGATGGGGCTGATTGTATTGGTGACAGTCATTGGCCTGCAATCGGTCGGCTTGTTACTCGTGGTGGCGTTGCCCGTCATTCCCGCTGCGGCAGCACGATTCTGGACCGATTCGTTGCGCACGATGTCTTGGATTTCCGCGGGCATTGGTGGCATGAGCGCTGTTGCCGGAGTGATTTTTTCGGCCACTTTCCCCTTGCTCTCGACCGGACCCATGATTGTGCTGTCGGGATCATTTCTGTTTACCATCAGCATGTTTTTTGGAACGCAGCGAGGCGTCATCACTCGCCTCAGACGCCTGCGACTCTCGCGAATTCGTCATGGCCGACTCGATTTGCTCCGCGCCTGTTACGAACATCTGGAGCAAAATCTTCCTGAGGGGATGATGTTACACAGCGACCAAATGACCGACCGGATGCTCACACTCAATTCCCTGTTGACGAAACGAAGCTGGAAACCGGCCCGAGTTCAATCATTACTCAATCGTGCAGTTCGGGATCACTTACTCACACGGCAGGGAGAAGCCGGCTATCAACTCACCTTGGAAGGTGCATCTCAAGCAATCCGCGCGGCTCGCAATCATCGCATGTGGGAACTGTTCCTGATTCGCTACGCGGAAATCGCCCCCAGTCATGTCGATCGCGATGCCGACATGATTGAGCACGTGCTCTCTCCCGATGTGCTGGAAGAGCTGGAAACGGCACTCGGCCAGCAATACCCGCACCTCCGAGTCCCCGACAGCCCGCACGAGATTTGAGTGAAATCTTTGGTTGGCTGATCTCCCCGTAGCTGGATTCGCAAGAATTCAGACCGATCAACTCTGCCCCCGCATTTCGTCTGAATTCTTGCGAATCCAGCTACGTTATAACCGTCTGTTTTCCTGAGTCCCTGGAATTCTTCTTGACCTCTATGCCTAGTTGGGCTATGCTTATGCCTAATTAAGCTAGGTATGGGAGTTTTGATATGGATTCACGATTACTTTCCGGCACAGTCGAGATGCTGGTTCTTGAAGTGCTTGCTGAAGCCAATCTGTATGGATATCGGATTGTTCGCAGCGTGTTGGAGCGTTCGCAGGGAACATTCGAGTTGAAAGAGGGGAGTTTGTACCCGGCGTTACATCGTATGGAACGTCAAAAACTGCTCGCATCGTATTGGGAACAGGCAGACGGTCGTCGACGCAAGTATTACAAATTAACAGCGGCGGGCAAAAAAGCACTCGCGACAAAACGAGACGAATGGAAAGAGTTCTCGAAGGGGGTTAACGGCGTCCTGGGGGTCAACTATGGAATGGCCTGAGGACATCTCGAACGACCTGCCCGTACCTCGTCCCGATGAGCCGACGACGTTGCGCAGCGACATTCTTGATGAACTCCGCTGGTTGACGTGAGTCACAAGATGACTCATCATGATCGAGCAAGTTGGTAAGCCAAGAAGTTTTTCAGTTCGCACACGCATGATGATTCATCTTGTTGCTGCGCAGCACGTCCTGTGCAGGACGTGCCACCCGAAGTTGTCAGTCTCATTTTTTATCAGCGACATCCGCGTGATTCGCGGTTCTTCCATTTGATGGCCACAAGAAACGCAAAAAGTCTTTCTCTTATCTCTAGTCGAATTTGTGTGGCTGAGTTTTGATCAGCGAACATCTTGCTTTTATTTCTCCGCACCGCCGCGGCTCTGCGCGAGTCTCTCTGTCAGCGATGTCGGTTATGGTAAGCGCGGCGTAACCCAATACGAACAGGTTGAGAACTAATTTGTCGGATTACGGCTCGCTTCGCTCGGCTAATCCGACCTACGGCTCTATCAGTTCTCTGTGAACTCTGCGATTTTAAGACATTCCCCTGCCGACTGCCGTCGGCGGCTATAATTCGTCAACAATCACACTCAAACTCTTATTCTTTTCCCTTTGCGTTTCTTGGCGGCTTGCCGCCTTTGCGTCAAACTATTTGCTATCCGTGAAAATCCGTTTGCTTCGCGTCATGCGTGTTCTACTTCTACCAAACAACTCGACGACACTATGAGTCTTGCCTCTTGTGCCTTCGGCACACCCTTTGGCGAGCAAACGGTGCTACCCATTTTTGTTGCTCTGCGTTTCTTTCCCGCTCGGCGGCTTTGCGTCAAAGAATCTTTGCGAGACACTTTAATTCACTCGTCCTCTTTGATGAAACGGCGGCCTTTGAGTTCGAACCGCGGCAATGACTCTGGTGGGGCAGCGACAATCTCCGCCTGGAAGTTCATGCGGTCTTTAATGGCCCGGTTGATCTCAGTTAGAAGTTGCTGTTCTCCGTTCGTGCCGGCAAGAGAGGCGAGTGGTTCGATCTCGATCTTCAGGTGATTCATTTCTCGCTTCGTGGTGAAGTGCATTCGGTATTCCGCGACGCTCTCGAACTCACGTACAATGGCATCAATACTCGACGGGAAGACATTGTTTCCCCGAATCGTCATCATGTCGTCGGCACGTCCCAACACGCCACCTTTGAGTCGTTTCAAACAGAGGCCGTCGGGAGAATCGGACAAATCTTCCTGGACCAGGTCACCAGTTCGATACCGAATTACCGGGCTTCCCCAGCGTCCCAGATTGGTGATCACCAATTCGCCCGTTGCACCGGCTTCCACCGGTTCACTCGTTTCCGGATTAATGATCTCAGCGATACATTCCGTTTCCAGCAGATAAAGTCCGTCGGCGTAGTTGACCGATTCGACACCCAAAGAGCCGATTTCTGTCATCCCCCAATGATCGAAGACACGCGCACCGAACGCCGATTCAATCTGTTGGCGAATCGCGGGGATATTACCACCCGGTTCACCCGCCACAATCACACCGCGCACATCGCTGCCTGCGATGTCGATTCCCTCTTTCTCGGCCACTGCGGCAAGTCGCAATGCATACGTCGGGGTACAACAAACGAACGTGGCTTTGTTATCGAGAATCATATGCAGTCTCGCCTGGCTGCTCATCCCACCGCCGGCAAGGCACAGATTTCCCAAGCGTTGCGCGCCTTCAAACGCCGCCCAGAAACCGATGAACGGTCCGAACGAAAACGGAAAGGCCAAGCGATCTTCGGGAGTGAGACCGACCAGATGATAAATCTGCTTCCAGCATTCCATGAACCAGTCCCAACTGGCGGACGTGTCCAGCCAGCGGAGCGGTTTACCGGTTGTTCCCGATGTTTGATGCAAACGGGAGTAGCCCACCAGGGGGTAGGTCATGTTGGACGAATACGGTGGATACTCTTCGTGAGACTCGACCAGATCGGCCTTCAATAAAAACGGAATCTGAGCGAACGCCTCCCAACTTTCGATGGCAGCCGGATCCAATCCCACGCTTTCCAGACGTTGGGTCCAGAACGGATTCGTATGAGACAACTCGCGGCACATCCCGCTCAATTTTTGAAGCTGGAGGCGTTTGAGAGTCTCCCGGTCGGCTGGGAAAGTTACGTCGGAATCAGTCATGGGACGAGATTATCTCTATTCCACCTCAGAAGTATTTTCGGCGGTCGGAAAATTATCGGGAATCGGCAACGTCACTTCTCCGGTCGCCGCCCATTCGCTTCCACGTGCCACGACCGATTGAAACCCGATTCCTTTCATTGAGTAATCGGCGTGTCCCATCAGCGTCGTAAAGACACGGCCTTTGCCATAAGGAATCCACCAGATCATCGGTTCGTGAGCGTCTGTGCCTCCAGAACTCGGGTCGGAATATGCGGTAGCCAGGATGTGCATTGCTTGTGCGGGTCCTCGTTGACCATGATAGAGTTCATCTTTGACGTGCATCCATTCTGCCGGCATCCCTTTGGTGACAGGATGCTCGGTGTCTCGAACCCGTACGGCGAAGACATGTTGCTTGCCGTGACCGGCCCCCGGGCCTTCTCCCGTCGCAACACGCACTTCTTCCCCTTTGTCGTTGAGAATCAAGCGATCACCGAACTTGTTGTTTCTCCATCCGAGTCCGATCATCTGATTCCATGCGGGCCAATTCGGAAATGCGTTGTTGGCAGCGTGTACGATCACCATCGCACCACCTTGAGAAATGTATTGTTCCAAATTGCTTTGCACGTGCATCGGCCATGGTTCGCCGTTGTAGTTACTGAGAACTACATCGTGACTCGAAAATTCGGGATCGAATTTGTCCCAGGCTTCTGCGGGAGAATTTTTCGGAGGGCTCGTTGCGACAGATACCTCAAAACGCTCTGTGTCTGTCAGGAACTGTTTCAGGATTGGTGTCGTGACTTGCCACTTATGGTTGTTCTGACCATCGATAATCAACAATTTCAACTTTTCGGTAGCGTATACCGTTTGTGACGCAAAGAGCGACAGACAGACGGTGATGGCGAGCAGGAAGTGTTTCATGATTGTTCCCCTTCGGTTGAGAATTCATTCTCGATGTGTATGGAAGATTTGACAGAATCAAAGCATTCATCAGCAAGGCATCGATTCTGTCGTTGCGATGACAGGCTTATTAGTGAGTGGCGGAAGTGGATCTTCCATGACTCCTTTGACTTTCGGCCAGATGAGCAATCCTTCCACGATCATCCACGCTTGCAGAGTAAGAATCGCTGCTCCAAACCCGAGTAGAAGATGTTGACCTGTGTGATACCACCCCGATTCAGGTGCAAACATTTGATAGAGCAGGGCCCAGGCAGGCATAAATAACATCATCAACATCGGCAGGACAATGAAGAAAACGGGCTTCTTTCGTCGCCATAGATAAAAGGTGGTCACCATGAAAGCGAGCCCAGCCAGTAATTGATTCACGGCACCAAACAAAGGCCACAGAATTAACCCTCCTTGTCCGGGGACTCCTGATTGACCTGCCGGTGCAGGGCCAGGCATCATAGCCACCAATAACCCAAACCCAACGGCCAGACCAGTGGCACAATATTTGTTAGACAATGGAGCAAGCTTGAACGTGGATCCCAATTCCTGGACTACATATCTCTGCAGGCGAGTGGCCGTGTCGAGTGTTGTAGCCGCAAAACATGCAACTAGCGTGGCGATGATGGCAATTGCCAACCGCAATGGAATTCCTAATGCAGACAGAAAGTTGGCTCCTCCTTCGACGAATGCTCCCACCGTGTTTGGAAGTTTGAAGTTTTTCCAATCTCCTTGGGGATCGTATTTTGCAGCCCAGGCATCATGCCCAATCATCAGAGTTCCATCCGCGTTGGTTGATTGTAAATAGGTGTTATCACTTTGCAGTGTGAAATGCCCCATCCCTACACCGGCGGTACAGGCCAGAATCACAATGACCGCCAAGCCCCCCTCCAACAACATCGAACCATAGGCGACATACTGAGCGTCCTGTTCATTATCAATCTGTTTGCTGGTGGTTCCGCTGCTTACCAGGCAGTGAAAACCGCTGCACGCTCCACAAGCGATCGTGATGAACAGAAACGGTAGAATGGGAGGAGTATGAGCGGGAAGATCCGAGGTGGCAATCACGGCAGGAGTACTTGCTGCCAGATCAGCTTGCCCGGAAAATCCCGCGACACCAATTCCCGCCACAAGCAAAAATAGAGCAACTAGCAACTGATGAGAGTTCACAAAATCACGAGGCTGCAAAAGCAACCAGACCGGCAAGACCGAGGCAATAAAACAATACACCATCAAGATGATAGTCCAGGCAATAATCGGGTTAACGAAAGGCAAACCCGAAATCAAAGTCTTACCGCTGATGGAAAAGTCAACGAGATTCGATTCCACATTTGGTTGCAGAAACTCGATCGTAAATCCTTCGGCTCCGATGTAGACGGCTCCGTACAGAACTACCAAAGCCAGCAGAGATGGAATCAAAAAGGATCCCCCTTTTCGATAACCCCAGATTCCAACAAACATGGCGACTGGCATAGCCAACCAAACGGAGAGCACGGATGACGGATACATCTTGAAAATAATCGCGATGACCAGTCCAAAAATGGCCAACACGATGGTCAGTGCAAAAAACAGAATCAACAGAAACAGCAATCTCGCGCGGGGATTGATCAATCGTCCCGCGACTTCACCGACCGTCTGTCCGCGATTTCTCAACGAGACAACCAACGCACCGAAGTCATGTACGGCACCGATAAAAATCGAGCCGAGCAACACCCACAACAGCGCAGGCAGCCAACCCCAGAAGACTGCAATGGCCGGACCGACAATCGGACCGGTTCCCGCAATGGAGGTAAAGTGATGTCCGAAGATAACTTCTTTTTTGGTCGGTACGAAGTCGACGTTATCGCGCAATTGATGGCTGGGAACTTCTGCCTCGGGGTCGATGTTGAAGATCTTCTGCGACAGCCAGCGACCGTAAGTGTGGTAGGCAACCAGATATCCGGCGAATGCGCCAACGGCGATGAGCAAAGTGGTCATGTGTGGTGGGAATCATTTTCAGGATGGAAAATCGAACAGTCATTTCTACATCCTATCAGCGTAACCCGATTGACGATGCATTTCCAGAACCGACGACCTGAAAGAAAGCCGGCTTATCCTCGAAAACGGTGGTTGCAACCTCGACGGTCGGGCTCGATAATCAATTCAGCTCGTCTTCCTGAAAACTCAAAGGCTGACTCATGTTACGAGATTCTATGGTTTCTTCTGTTCGACTGTTTCTGGCAGCGTTCACTTTACTGATCTGGTCCCAAGCAACGGCTTCCGCCCAAGGTCCTGATCTCAAAAAGCTTCCCGCCAAGCAAGTCGCCAAAATAAGTGGCTTCCCGGATGGCGTGATGAGCGTCTCTTACTCCCCGGACGGCAAATATCTGGCAGCTGGTTCCTATGAAGAACTTCACCTCTACGACACACAAAACTATGAACTGATCAAAAAAGTCGCCATCCCCGCCGGTGATGTCAAATCCTTCGCTTGGCATCCCCAGAAACCACAACTTGCAGTCGGCTATTATCAAGACTGGGCTCTCTATTCGATTCCCGATCTCAAGCCGACCGTCCTCCCCGGTAAGCCGCTCGGCTATGTGACGGGCGTCGCCTTTCATCCTGAAGGACAATGGATCGTCGGATCCACCGAAGGAGAAAAAATCCATCAGGTCTCGTTGCCTGACCAGAAGTTGATCCGCACGCTTGAAGGTCACGGCTATCCTGTTCACGGAGTGGCTGTGTCATCTGACGGCAAATATCTCGCGTCAGTCGCCGGTGATGAAAATCGTGTCACCCGTCCGGGAGAAGTCAAACTCTGGAATGCCGAGTCGGGAGAATTACTCGCCGACTTGGTCGATCACGAACGCGCTGCCTTCACCGCGACATTCTCCAAAGATGGTAAGTTTTTACTGACCGGTGGGCTCGACGAAAAAGTGAACGTCTACGATGTCGCCACTCAGAAGGCGCTCGGTTTTTACGCGGGGCAAGCGCGTCCTGTGAATAGTGTGATTATGATCGACAACGGCATGATTGCCATCAGTGGAGGAGGAGGTCGCGCCAAAGGGAAGAATGATGTCTCGATCTGGCTGCGAGAGTCGGGTGATGAAATTGGACGCATCGAGGCTCACGAAGACAAAATCAATTCGGTTTCGTTGCATCCCGATGGAAAAACACTCGCAGTCGGCAGTAGCGATGAAACCCTCTCCGTCTGGAATCTCTCCGGGCCGTTAAGTGCAGTTCCCGGAGCACTCGCCATGATCGACGAACCCAAGGAAGAAAAGAAAGAGGACATGCTCAACATCGGCATCATCGGACTCGATACTTCTCACGTCATCGCATTCACGAAATCCATCAATGCGGAGACTCCCAAGCCGGAATTCGCGAACTGCCGCATTGTTGCCGCCTATCCCAAAGGCTCTCCCGATATTGAATCGAGCACCAGTCGTGTGGAAGGTTACGTCAAAACCCTTTCCGAAATGGGTGTCGAAATTGTCCCCAGCATCGAAGAAATGTTGACCAAGGTCGATGCAGTGCTGTTAGAGACAAATGACGGTCGTCCGCACCTCGAACAATTACTCCCTTGCCTCAAAGCGGGCAAGCCAGTCTTTATCGACAAGCCGATTGCCGGCTCACTTTCGGACGCCATCGCCATTTTCAAAGCGGCCAAGAAGTTTGATATCCCCGTCTTCTCCTCTTCCTCATTACGTTTCACTCCCAACGCACAGGAACTCCGCAACGGCAAACTCGGTAAAATTACCGGCTGCGATGCCTACTCTCCCTGTTCTCTGGAAGAGACACATCCCGATTTGTACTGGTATGGGATTCACGGCGTCGAAACGCTCTTCACTGTGATGGGCCCCGGCGTCGAATCGGTCAGCCGTTCGACAACTCCCGATTTCGATGTGGTGACGGGAATTTGGAACGACAAGCGCATCGGCACCTTCCGCGGTATTCGGGCGGGTGGTAAAGGATATGGCGGTACCGCATTTGGAGAAAAAGGTGTCGATCAGATTGGCGGCTTCGCTGGTTACGAACCCTTACTGATTGAAGTGATCAAGTTCTTCAAGTCGGGAGACGTTCCCGTTGATCCCGAAGAGACGCTGGATATCTATGCGTTCATGTCGGCTGCCGACGAAAGCAAACGCCAGGGCGGCAAACCGGTCATGATCAAAGATGTGATGGCAGAAGCCGAAAAAGCAGCCGACGCAAAGTTGAAGGAATTGTTAGGGGAGTGAGTTACCCTTTGCGTTTCTTTGTCTCATACCGCCTTGGCGTCAAACTTTTTTCGATTCCGTAACAATCCGTTTGGTCCGCGTCATCCATGTTCGATCCCTACCCGCGCCTCACTCTAAAGGACATGGCGTATTGAGGTGAATTCCCTCAGGTTGATATGTGATCAAATTGACTCCGTATTGCCGTAAACGGGGATATTTCCTAGGCTTCTCCCCTGTAACGGATCGTGCGCAAATCGCGGACAAAACAATCTTCACTCCAGACATACTGGCTGACCATGCCGGATCACAATTTACTGGTCTCTATTATCATTCCCCTGATTGACCATCGGGGACAATACATGAAATGCCTGCAGACATTTCACGAGCAAACACTCAAAAAAGGTAGTTATGAAGTCATCGTGGCCTGTCTGGAATCGGCTCCCGAGCTTGAGGTAATCACAACTGCGTACCCAGATGTTCGCATCGTCTTTTGTGATGAGTATACAGACCATGCGTTGTATAACGCTGGCATCGAAGGTTCTTCAGGCAAGTACCTCTACCTGACGGAGTGCCATTGTTTTGCCACACCCACATGTGTCGAGAAAGCCATTGAAGCGGCAGAGACTCAGGGCTTTGATTGTCTGAACAGTAACAGCACGGGGGCGAATGCCAACAAGTTTGCCGAGATGGAACAGCGTCTGTTTGACATCGATGTCGAGAATTGGAAAGAGGGGACTCGGTCAAAAATTTCGGTGCGCGGATTTTTAGTTGATCGAGACTCTTGGAACGAGGTTGGCGGGTTTCCGACTGAGGATGGTCACTTTAGCGAATTGATGTTGGGGCAAAGATTACGAAACCTCGGAAAGACATTCGGATATGCGGACGAATCTGTTGTCGCACATTACAATCAACCCCATCTCAAAACATTGATGGCCGAATTAAAAGTTTATGGTTTCCATGAATGCCACGGCAATCATCACTTTCCTCCCCACGATGAAAAATATCTGTGCGAAGAATGGCAATGGTATCGCGAGACTCCCGAAAAAGTCCCCCAGATCATTCAACGTCATCAACGTCGACTTCGCTGGTTGGCGGCAGTCTTGAGATTAAGCCCTGCTTCGGCTTCCTGGTTTTTTCCGTATTATAGAGAACTGTGGGAAACATCGATTCGAGTGGGCCGCCTGACCTATCTATATGAACTAGCCCAGCCGGGCCCCATCTTGGTTCCCCGGCATCCTGCGGCTGCCTGAACGCGACTAAATCGGGATATGACCGACCCACTATCGGTATTTCGCTGACAGGAAAGCCCTTGTGCAACGGGGCTTCTGCCTACTTTCTGGCCAAATTACGGTAGAGTTCTGCAAAACTGACTCTATAATGGTGTAAGTCTTTTCCTAACGGCATTCGCCATGCTTGTCACTCATCGTGATCAATTCCTGACTCTGCTTGCCAAAAGCAATTTGCTTTCTCCGGTCGAGTTGCGCACTGCTGTGGACGAGTACCATTTGATCGACATCGAAGACCCCACCGAGATTGCGCGCTGTTTAATCAAACAAGGGAAGATCACCCGCTATCAGGCCGAGCAATTATTATCAGGACGAGCTCGTGGTTTGGTCATCGATCATTACCGGGTACTTGAGTTGCTCGGATTTGGCGGGATGGGTCGGCTGTATCTCGCAGAGGAGATTGAGTCTAAAGAACTTGTCGCACTGAAAGTGTTGAATGAAAAGTATCGACACGAAACCGGCATGTTATTGCGATTGAAGCTGGAGGCCGATGCCGGACAGCAATTACAACATCAACATATTGTGCGGACGATTGAGTTTCATGACACCGGCGCGATTTGTTATCTGGCGATGGAGTTTATCAGCGGAATCAATCTTCTTGAACTGCTGGCATTGAAGGGGCCAATCCCCTGGCCGCAGGTTTGTGATTATATGCGGCAAGCGGCCATTGCGCTTCAATACGCTCACGATTTGGGGATCATCCATCGTGACGTGAAGGCTGAGAACTTGCTGATCACGAAAAACGGTGAAGTGAAGCTGCTCGACTTCGGTTTGGCGCTGCTTCCCGGTCAAGCCGATTCCGAATTTTCGCTCTCCATGATCTTTGGCCACGATTGTATCGGGACTCCCGATTACACTCCTCCCGAGCAATCCGTTGACGCACAAACGGCCACGCCACAATCCGATCAGTATAGTCTCGGTTGCACAATGTTTTATCTACTGACGGGTCGGCTTCCCTTTGTAAAGCCGAACGGTGTGGAGAAAATTCGGGCACACCGACAAGAGAAAGCTCCCACGGTCAAGTCGATTGTCCCCGAGATCCCGAATCGTGTCGCGGCGATTGTCGAAAAGTTGTTGAAGAAAAATCCCGATAATCGATTCGAGTCGATGAATGAATTGATTCAATGGCTGACACCTATAGCGGAGTCCAAACCGCTCGACTTCAGCGTGAATGGCGCCATCCGACGCCGAGTCAAACAGGCGCGGGAAAAATCTCTCAGCGAACATCCCAGCCGTCCGCAGCCGCGACTTTCTTCCAAGGCAGCCACCGTCAGCGAAATCGCATAAGTCGCCCATCAACGTGCCGAAATTCTGGAAACGCAGATCGAATCAGAAACCAACCCGCTGCACGTCATTCAAGCTCCGCAGGTTCTCCCCGACGCATCCGCAGATGCGGGCAAGCTGGCAGAAAATATTTTGCCACAGAATGACGCGCTGGCCGTATTGGTTGATGTGGAACACAATCATCGTTTGAGTCTCTCTCAAGACCGTTTTGTCATTGGTCGAGATGCTTCGTGCGATTTCACAATTGCCGCGGC
>Ga0181607_10002325_pt1 | contig 16770 bp, 11 predicted proteins | sample 041ome_9_FD_132420 | JGI IMG/M metagenome (GOLD analysis project Ga0181607, IMG submission 132420) | Coastal salt marsh microbial communities from the Groves Creek Marsh, Skidaway Island, Georgia - 041413US metaG (megahit assembly) | ecosystem: Environmental > Aquatic > Marine > Intertidal zone...
CGCTCGCTCGCACCCACCGTCACCCTACGAAGCACCTCCCCCGACTCCACCGCGAAAGACTTCGAATACACATCACACGGCGACTCCACGACCCAACGAAGCGCCTCTCCCGCGCGCGCCGCCTCTTTGACCTCCCCCGACGGTGCCTCTCGCGCGCGCCCCGCGCCAAATGTCCCGCGCGAATCCCGCGCGAACGCATCGCCTCTCACCCCGGCAAACGCCCCCGCGGTGAACACCGCGGTGAACACCGCGGTGAACGCTCGCAATCCCCATCGCCGTCGGCGTCCACGACGCATCGCGCGCGACGACGACGGGCGAATGAATGAAAGAATGAATGAATACAGAGGTCCATCGTGTTCGTCGCTCCAAAACGCCGAAAGTCCGAACATCGCCGAAAGTCCGAACACCCCACCCCAGTGGCGGTCCACGCGTTGCGGTGAACGCGCGCGCGCGAAGCCCTCATGCCATCACGGTGTGCGCGCGCGCCTCGCGACGCCGCGACGCCTCTTTCCGACGCATTAGACCCCATGCCTTTCAACGTGCGTCGATCGATGCGCATTCCATTCGATGCGTTGCGTCGCCGCGCACGAGAGACGTCGATGTCGTTCGCGTTCGCGGGGTGACGACGACGACGACGACGTGACCCGCGTCGGGATCATCGCGTGGAGACTGACCCCGAAATGTCGATGGATGTGTGTCGCGCGCGCAGAGAAATATCGAAATCGGCCGCGTTGCGTTGTGCAACTTGAAGGCGGATAAGCGCTACGGCAAGCTTTTGGTGATTGTTGATATCATTGACCAGAACCGGGTACGTGTGATGGTCGAGCGACGCGCGACGGCCGGCGGGATGATTGAGGCTAGGGTCACGCCAGACCCTAAAGTCGGGGCGCGGCGCGTGGGCGGGGCTGTGCGCGCGGGCGACGGGAATATGTGCGCGTGCGTGCGATGGGTTGATGCGGATGATATTTTTTAAGCGTCCATGCGCACGCGGGCGAGGGTTTCATGCGCGTGGGATGGTGTCTGCGAGGGGTTTGTGGGCGCGAGCGCGAGGAGAGACTGCGACGGCGAAAGCGAGTACTGACCAACGTCGTTTTTCGTATAATATAGGTGCTCGTTGACGCCCCGGGCGTGAAGCGTGATGTGATCAGTCTCCGCCGTGTGGCGATCACCGACTTGAAGGTCGACATCGAGCGCGCTTGCGATGGCGCCGCGCTCGAAGCGGCGATGAAGAGCGCGGACGTTGCGGGCAAATGGGCGGCAAGCGCGTGGGGCAAGAAGATTGCGCGCCAAGATGCGCGCGCCAACCTCACCGACTTTGAGCGATTCAAGGTTGCGGTTGCGCGTACGAAGCGTTCTGCCCTCGTCAAGAAGGCCTTGGCCGCGTAAGATTCGTGTCGTCATTAGCTCTCTTTCAACTAGTAGGAATATTAAGGCTTGGCGCTGAGCGAAGTTGAGTCGATGACTGTGGGTGGAAAGAATTTTAGAAAATCAATCATCTATTGAATTCGGCGTAGTTTTGCTAATACCAAACTTGTTTCAAACAATTCACCGTCTCCGCGCGCGCTAAGCTAGTTTGGGGGCACACTGACTGGCGCCGCCGCCACCGTATCATCGACTCTCGTCTCCTCGTCCTCGACCGCCTCCTCGACCGCCACGACCACGACCGCGACCGCGACCGCGTCCATTGGACGAGGTGTTTCTACTATGTACAAGTTTCGTTCCCTCGCTAAGTTCGTCTTCGCAAGCCAAGCATGCTAAATTCTTATCGCCACTAAAGTATTCGAGGTCTAAACATTTTGCTTGGCACGCCGCGCACTCGGCGTCCTCGCTGACGTTCACCTTGCGAATACTCGCCGGGAGCTTCATTAAAACGTCGCATGTCGAGCAATGTAATTTGTATCCTGACGTTGGATCGAGCATGACCATCGATCCTCTATCTGGTGGACACTCCGGACAAGGACACACCGCGAGGGCGTCGGCGACGGGATGCGTGCACGGATGAGGCGAGCCACGCAACATTGCCTTGACTCGCGGACTCCCTTCGTACGGCGGGTGGTTAAAACAGAACGGACACAAAGGAAAATTCCTTCCCGTTCCCTTGACGGTAAAAATCAAAAGCTCAAATCCGCATAGCGCGCATGTCTTGCCATTGAACTGTTTGAACGCGCCGCCGATTGGGAGCTCGTATACGACTTCCTCCATAGGACAGTACAGGCGCTGTATTCGTCCACTTGCGCCGACGAGCTTTAAATACCTCAGACACCGTCCACACTTTGAGTAAGGCGTCGACTCCGTGGTCGTGTGCGAAAAGGATGCTTCAAATAAAGCATCCATCGCCGCGATGTTTGTTGTGAAAAAGTTGAACTTGTCAAACATTTGTGCAAGCGTGTGACTGACCACGCCCTCGTACGGCGCTTCACCCTTCGCCACGAGATCTAGCTGCTGCTCAACGTGGCGACGCACTGTTGGAAGCACGAGCTCGGCGTCGATGGCATAATATCCTTGTACGAGCGTGATACCAAGTTGTGTTGGCACCATACGGCGACCCTTCTCGATGTCCACATACTTGCGAACTTGAATGTTGTTTATGTGTGTCGGAATCGATGCATCAGTACCGATGCCATTCTTTTCCATGATACCAATCAACTCGCTTTCCGTCAAGTACCCCGGAGGTGCCGTCATCTCGCTGCGTAAACGTACAGATTTCATCTCCACGTTTGCACCCGGGACAACACATGTAGGTAGCGGGCAGTCTTTAATCATTCGACGAGGCATGATTTCCGTCCATCCATGCGTGATAACGCGTACACCTTGCGCTGAAAATGATTCTCCATTGGCGTCAAATCTCGCAGTTTGCGTCTCGTACTCACAGTCTGGAGATACACTCGCAATAAAGTGTCGTGCGATAAAATCGTACAGTCGCCACGCTTCGCCGCCGCCGACTTGGTCCTCGGTGCTCGCTCGCATGGGGGTAATTGGTGGATGGTCACCCACGTCAATTCCACGTCGCGGCGCGGTAAACGCACCGTCGTCGAGAAGTCGCGAGACGAACACACCGTACGTTGGATGCGACTTTTGGATGCCGAGTGTCTCCTTGAGCTCAAATCCTCGCGGATATGCCGTGCTCTCTGTTCTAGGATATGAAATGTGACCAGCCATGTATAGACGCTCGGCGACTTGCATCGCGCGATGGGCACCCATCCCAAGTCCTGCCGACGCCGTTTTGAGCATCTCTACCGTGTTCAAACCACTCGGTCGAACTCGTTTCTCCTCCTTGACATCGATGGCGACGACGCGCAGGCGCACAGCGTCGTGGACGAGTTGTAAGAAGACGCGCGCCGCGAGCTCATCAAATATTCTCGACCTAGACCACGCGAGAACTACGTCATCGCCATCATCATCGCGCGAAATTGCCACATCAAGCACCCAATACGGCTCTGGTACGTGACGAATAATTTCCAAATGACGTTCGACGCAAAAGCCGAGCGTCGGCGTCTGACACGGACCATACGATACCACACGCGCATCCAAGCGATCATACTTGTTCAAAAAATACTGCGTCTGAAACCTCGTAAACGCCACACCCATCTTAAGATCTAACTCTTGCCTCGCATCCACCGCGAGCGCTTCGTTGATGTTTGGTTCAATCAACGTCCGCAGCGCGCGTTCAACCGAATCCTTTGTCACCGCACTAAATTTCGCCCTCAACACCTTACCCACGCGTCCACACGCCTCGATGACTTCAAAACATATATTCTCCCCCTCTCTATCGCAATCAAGCCACAAAATCAACACATCACATCCTTTCGCCTCGGTTTCCAAGTGCCTCGCCACGCGTCCATCCGCCCGCTTCACCACGCGCGCCGCGAACAACTCCCCCGGATCGCACTGATCCCAATTCGCATATCGCTCAGGAAACTCCACCGACATCACGTGTCCAGTCACTGACGTCACGCGCCACGCACACGCGCCTAAACCATCGAACGGGCGCGTGAATTCGTGCACATCCGTCGCCCCCCCGCGTCGGGTGCGCAACGACCCATCGCCCTCTCCGCCGTCATCATTCGCCAACGCGCGCGCGATGGCGTGCGCTAAACTCGGCTTTTCCGCGACGCACACCACGCGACGCATACCGCGCACCTTCGCCGCGCACCGCGCGCCGCGCACCGCGCTCTGCCGCGCACCGCGCGCCGACGCCGACGACCCGACGCCGACGCCGACGACCCGACCCCGCGCGTGCGCTCGCTCGATCGATACCACGCATCGATCGCGCGTGCGTTTGATCGACTCCTCGCATCGATCGCGCGCCGCGATGCCATCGATCGCGACCGCACCGCATGGCCCCCCATAACGCCGAATGTCCGAAGATCTCGATCGCGATCTCGCGATCCGCCGCCAGCGAAAAAAAGCGCTTTTTGGGCGCACCGGCACCCCCTCAGAGGTTGGCGCAGGAGAGGTCGCGCAAGGCGCCGAGGCTGCGCCGCGCGATGGTGGACGACGAGACCGTGGATGTGGTGTTCACCCTGTATTGCGCCACCCTGGTGTTCTCCATGCAGATTGGGTTCACCTTGCTCGAAGTTGGGAGCGTGAGCATTCGGAACACGAAGAACATTTTGTTGAAGAATTTACTGGACTTGTGCGTGACGTCGGTGGTGTTTTACTTGTTTGGGTACGGGTTATCGAATGGGGAGAGTGAACATGGGTTTGCCGGGCGCGATGGGTTCGCGTTGACGTCGTCGGTGTTTTCGTCGAGCGTGGTGGAGACGTCGGCGAGGGCGCACGCGCACGCGTTTTTCTCGTTTGCGTTTGCGGCGACGAGCGCGACGATTGTGTCGGGTGCGGTGGCGGAACGGTTTCCGTTTCAATCGTATGCGATTATGAGTGCGGCGATGGCGGGGGTGATATTTCCGGTCGTCGCGCACTGGCCGTGGGCGACGACGGGGTGGGCTAATCCGGCGCGCGAGGGCGGGAGCGCGGTTTTCGACGTCGGGGCGCTCGACTACGCGGGAGGGGGCGTGGTGCACATGGTTGGCGGCTTGGCGGCGTTGTGGTCGGTGTATATGGTTGGCCCTCGTATCGGGCGATTCGAGCACGGGCGCAATAACTCGCAGAGCTCGATGCCACAGCAGAGTCCAGTGTTTCAAATCGCTGGCGGGTTGTTTATGTGGTACGGTTGGTACGGGTTTAACTGTGGAAGTGTGCGAACTTTGGCGAATGATCATTTGATTATAGTATCGAGAATCGCCATCATAACCACGCTTTGCGCGGCGATGGGAGGCGCAACCACGGTGGTGGTCGATTGGTACAGAGACAAAACCGCGATTCGACCGGTGAGAATGATTAACGGCGTGCTCACCGGGCTCGTTGCGAGTTCCGCGCCGTGCGCTTACGTAGCGATACCGAATGCGCTTACAATTGGCGTGCTCTCGGGACTCGTGTACGTATGGATTTCTGATTTGATGGTAAAACATCGTCTCGATGACGTCGTCGATGCCGTGGCAATTCATCTCGGCGGTGGCGCGCTCGGCTTGTTTGGTAGCGCGCTGCTCAGCACGCAGACCAACTTGCACCAATTTTTTGGCGACGACTACAACGCGTGCGGTTTATTCTACGGATGTAAAAATGGTGGCAACGTTTTCGCTGCCATGATTGTTTACATTCTTGCCATAATAGGCTGGGTTTCTGCATGTGTGCTTATCGTATTGTTCACCTTGCAGAGGTTTGACATGCTCAGAGTGAGCCAAGAGTTGGAGAGCCACGGGCTCGATAAATCTGTTCACGGCGGTCAATCGTATACGGAGTTCCAAACAACGATTTTCAAATTCAAAGATAAGAGCGGCGGCGAAGGCTCGATGGAGATGCGTGTTCGCGCTGGCGATGCTGCTAAATTTGCCATGGTTCTTTCTGAAATAATGGATTCTGATATTTCGCACTCTGGCGGTAGGACGCCGGCGCCGCCACCGTCGGGCGCACCGCGGTCTCCAATGGCTAACCTCGGGCCACCTCGCCTGACAACGCATGAAGAGTAGTTCACAAAACATAATAATATTGTCGACTGCGTGGACGTTTAATAAGTATAATCAAAGTTCGTGTAAAATTACATTTCGGAGCTCAGTTCAAAATCCGTTCATTGTTGCGCTGGATCGCAAACGAGAAAAGCGAAAGATGGATTATTGAGCATTGTCTCCGGCACGCTGAAGCCCGAGAGTTGCACCTCGAGATCATGCCCAGCGACAGCATCCACGCTGAATTGCACAGAGCTGTCGTCATCGAGCAAGAACGAATTCTTCTGCGTGTTGGAATCTTGCGTCATTTGAGCTTTCATGTCGACGAGGACGTCGCTGCTCACTGTTTCAGTACCAAACTTATCATCCCAGTACATTGTGCTGATTCGGTATAGCTGTTGTATAGTAAGCTGTGGGCACAGCTCTAGTGAAAGCTCGTTGAGAGTTTTCTTCGGTTTGTGATCAATCACCAACAGCTGTACTGCTTGTCGAATGAACCGCAACTCCTCCCACGCTTCCTCGCTAACGACATTGTTTGATTGTATACTCCATTCCTCTAAGGTTGCAAGTCCCATCTTGATGTATTCACCGTTTGAGAATGAACAGCATTCGCGTCGCAGTAGAAGAGCGTTGAACATTTGAACATTAATGAAGCAGAACACTTGCACAAAGAAAGGTTTCTCCAACTCTCGCGGTACATAGCTGCTCGCCATCGCTTTCTGGCACTTATCAAGAGTTTCGATAATTACTGTCCAGCTTTCGCTCAGTTTCGGCGCTTTAGCGCTATTGGAACGATTGGGCCTTGGTGCTTGGATGCACTCAGCAAGGGCTTTTGACATGTCCTTCTTCATGTGATCTCTCAACATGCCGTACACTTTTTCAACAAATGCAGCCAACTGTTGTTTGAACAAGAAAGCGGGATACTTTGCGTTGATTTGCTCCACACCTTTGACACCTGGTGAAGACGCGACTGGCGTCGATGATGATCTAAATCGCGAAGCCATGCGATCGAGCAAAAACGTTGAGCTCTTTCTGCGATTCGCTTTGCTATTTGAACTAGAACTCTTGAGCGTTCGGTGCAAGAGATTAAGCAGCGTGAAGGCGTTGCTGAGCCAGTACGTCAACAGAACGTAATCTTCGGGGGCTCGTTCTAGACTTAAGTTCATACTGTCATTGATTTTGTCGAACAGAGATGTTCTCTCGGCCTCAAACGTACCCCACTTTAGTAGGCATCTGAAAATGATGCAAGCCAATACTGGCGTACCGTTTTCCATGAACCCTGCATCTCGCAGTGCATGGTGCTCAATAAATGTCAAAAGCACAGAGTAATCGTTATGGCTTCTCATTTGCTCTAGTTTGGCCTTGCGAGCATCGAGTTCAGCCTGCTCACGTTCAAGCGCCGCGGCTGCGTCATCACCATTTGGTGTCAAAGGTGTTTCAGGCGTGTTCAATTCGGTTGATGGCGACATCAGCGGGCTTAAGATACCAGTAAAGCGGCTTGTCGTAGGCGTCTTCGTAGGCGTCGAGTATGACGACATACCACGTTCATGCTCGGACTCGTTTTCTTTGCCAATAATACCGCCGTGCAATCGTGCCTCTTCCAATGCTTGCGTCAACGCATCTCGCTCGCGTGACAAACATTCAATCTCGGTCTGCAATTTTGCATTCAAAGCGAGTTCTTCATCAATCCGCGAATTCAACGTCTCAAGAGCGCTTGCGGATTCAGTAGCGACGGTATCGCGCTCGCGAATCGCTGCATCAACGTCTAAAAGCGCTTTTTCAACGCGAGATTTCAATTCGACAATCTCTGACGCCGTCTCATCTTTTGCAACACGTGACTCGCGCTCAACTTCAACAATCTGCGCTTTAGATTGCATCAATGCAGCCTCTAAATCTTTGACTCGTACGTTGAGATCCCTTTCTATTTGGGAAAACCTGATTTGGTCGTCCTGGCGTGCGCGTTGTTCCATCGCCGTACGTGAACGTTCCGAATCAAGTTGACGTTCAAGGGCCGACTTCGCCTCAAGTAATGCTCCAGTCTCGCGAGCTTTCTGCTTAACTATCGCAAACTCTTTTCGAGCCTTCTTGCCGCGCCAGTTGGATTGGATTTTTCTCGCCGCGTCATTCGTCTTTGCTTCCATGGCACGCGTCTCTCTGAGTATCTGCCGCGCGCGAGCGCCGCGGACAATAGCTTGCAGTTTCACCGCAGCTTCCTTAGTACGTGCGTACTTGACGCGGTCACGAATAGCTCGAAATGCAGTTTGAATTCGTACAGCTGCGATTTCTTGACGCATGGTCCGAACTAGCTTACGCGCAATCATCCCACGAGCCATGGCGGCAACCTTGATGGACGCCGAACGTAAATCTTGATACTGTTTGCGCTTCACAAAAGCGCGAGCACGTCGTTGAATTTCGGTAGCGGCCGCGTTCAACTTTTGCTGACGAAGAACATCCAAGATTGCCATTTGTCCCGCGCGCAAGAACACTTTTGTCTTACCAATCTGCCAGCCTGTAACATGAGCGGCAGACAAAATTCCTTTGAGCGCTTCGCGTTCGCTTCCTTCAAAGAACAACGATGCCATGTCGGGCGCGAGTAAACCGTATCTCGCGAGGAACATCTCAACAGGCTTGCGCGAAGGATAACCGGCGCAAGAAATACGCACAGCTTCCAACACTCCTCCGCATCGAAGTTGTTGTAAAACGTTTGAACTTTCAAAACTCGATGGCTTGGACGCGGTATTGGGCTTGATACATCGGATGTAATGCGGTTCCGTGACGTTCAGCTTAGCCATGAGCTCTCCTAGCTGCGTTTTGAACCGTGTACTGACCGAACTTAACTTTGTGGATGATCGGCTTGATGTAGACGTCGCAGACGTCGTAAACATCTCCGCGACGACCCCTCGCTCGCTCTTTGCCAACAACTCTTCGTGCTGCTGCACCACAAAATCCTTATTTTTATCGAGGAAAGTTGCACTTTCGTACGTCACTTCGCCCGCATAGTGTGAAAGCGTAAACGCACTTTGCGAGACTTTGGGCTTGCTGAAACGCGGCTCATCTTTAAGACCCGAATAAAGCTTTTGAACAAATTGCTCATCCGTCGTTGACGCGAGCATGCACGATTCATCAAGCAATGAGATGATTCCATTCGCACGACGCTCGATGACATCGAGCATGTCTTGATTATCGACAAATTCAATATATGACCAATCGATACCTTCCTTTTCGTACTCTTCTTGTTCCGTCTTGAACACGTGTTGATTGAAATGTTGCTGCAGCTTTTCATTTGCAAAGTTGATGCAAAACTGCTCGAAAGAGTTGACCGCAAAGCTTTCAAAGCCGTAAATATCCAACACGCCAATAAATGCAACACTGTTCGCATCCTGCCCAATGCTTGCATTAATGCGCTCAACGAGCGCGTCAAACAGCTTTGAATACAAACTCTTCGCCAAGGCGTCTCGCGAGTGCGTCGCCTCCGCCGCCGGGAGCGGCTTATAAATCACCTCATCTGCGAGAACTATGCGCCGCGTGCGAAGAGATTGTTCGAGAGCGGCAACGCCGACTTTGAGAACAGCGGCCGCATCGCCTAGAGCGGCTTTAGCCGCATCATCGGCGAGCACACATCCTTCATCAGCGGCGTCCCCTTGATCGATGAATTGAACGTTGCCCAAATGTAAAATACCAGCGACGACGCTCATCATGTTCTTTTCTTCAGCCTCAGATATACCCACGCCACGCATCGCTCGAACGGTGCGCTTGTACTCTTCCGCGTTATCAACGCCTTCGAGTTCGAAGCACGCACTCTGATTCGTGTAATGGTAATGTGATGCATCTTTCAATCGCCAAGCCTTTCTGTCTTCGTCGTCGGCGCCTGCGCACAGCTGATAAAATATATGAAAATTTCTCTCCGGGTCGTTCGTCTTCACCACTCGACTGCGCTCGAGCAAGTACGTTCGAATAGCAGCACCACTTATACGATGATCTGCGTCGAATTGCATCTCAACGTACTTTCCAAATCGACTACTGTTGTCGTTTCGAGACGTCTTCGCGTTGCCAAACGCCTCCAACAGCGGATTGCTGTCTAGAACTTTATCCTGCGTCGATTTCTGTCCATCATCTCCCCCACTCATCGCTGAACTCGACGTATGCGCGATGTACTGCATGATTAATTTAGCCGTCTCCGTCTTCCCCGCCCCAGACTCCCCACTCACAAGTATACTTTGTGAAACGTTCTCCGCGCGCAACGCGTCGTATGCGCAATCCGCCACCGCGTACACGTGCGGACTCAAATCCCCAAGTTTCCCGCCTCTATACATCCCCATCATGTGTTCGTCATACAAGTGCCCCATCGCTTTAAATGGATTCACCGCGATTAAAATCGCTCCCGTATACGTGTAAATGTCATCCATCGCGTATCGTCGCTTCAAATTATCCAACACGCCGACTTCGTGCAAGTGGTTGAGCTTCACCATGTCTTCCTGCACCACGACGTCGCGAAGCAAGCACTCACCGCACCGCACGCGCACCGCACGCGCGGCATACGGACGCACGTCCACGTCCACCGCATCGGCATCGACGTCCACGGCGACGACGACGCCAGGCACGCGACCACCGACGACTTCGACGCAACCACGCGCGTCATCATCATCTCGTTGCGCGCGCGCGTCTGGCGCCTCAACGCGCGCGGCGTCGACCCATACCGCGGTATTCACCGCCAGCGCGATGGCGACGTCGTTCGCGGACATCGTGCGCGCGAACGCGCGATCGTGCGCGCGCGTCGACGCGTGCGAAAGTGACGTCAACGCCGACGTTGCAAAAAGCCGTTTGATGTCGTGCCCACCACTGCCGAGGCCGACGGCACTGCGCGACGCGACGGCGTGACATGTCGAGCGGTGCGGTGGTGGGCGCGCATAGGAATCTCACGTCGGCGTACGTGCGTCACCGCACGCACGCGCACGCGGGGGCGTCGACGTCGGCGTCGTCGTCGTCGGGGTTCGATCTCGGAAACGCCGGGCGCGGCACGAGTCGGTTACTCGACGCCGCGCTCGGGCCTCGGAGCGATGACGCGCTGGCGGTGGACATTCCGACGCACGGTGGTGATGTGGTGCCGGTGTGGGTGGAGCGATGCGAGCACGCGTCGAGGGATATCGCGAGGATTAGGGAAAACTTGAAGGCGCTGGGCGAGGCGCACGCCAAGGCGTTGTTACCGAATTTCGACGACGTTGGAGGGGAGGAAATAGTCGCCGAGGCATTGACAAAGGAAGTGACAAAGCTGTTTAAACGATGCGATGCGTCGCTGCGATCGGTGACGACGACTGGCGAGGCTGGCGAGGCTGGCGTGCGCGTCAACGCCCAACGCAAACTCGCGATGGAGCTCAACAAGTTGTCCCAGGATTTTAGACGACAGCAAAAGGATTACTTGCAGAAATTAAAGTCTCAGCAAGACCGTGGGCCGGGTGCGGCGGGTATTGACGGTTTTGCGCAGTTTAGCAGAGGTGGCGGCGGTGGCGAAGAGAGTTTCGGTGGCGCCGGCGGTTTGATGCAAATGGAAATGCTCAACCGCGCCGAAACGGTGAGCATCGAGCGCGACCGAGAGGTGATGAAGATTTTAGAGTCCGTGCAAGATTTGGCCGCGGTGATGAAAGATCTTTCGACGCTCATCATCGATCAAGGGACGATTTTAGACCGCATAGATTACAACTGCGAAGCCGTCGCGGCGTCGGTGGAACAAGGCCGTGAGGAGCTCGTCAAGGCAGAGAAGCATCAAAAGAACAGCGCGGCGATCATGTGCATATATCTCTTGCTCGTGATGATTGTTTTGATGCTCGTTATAGTTTTGTTTGAGAAAGCGTAGGCGATAAATATGAAAAGCACACACGTGTTTATTAAAATATTTACAACGACGACGACGCCTCGTCCTACACCTCGCCCATACTTAGACCAATCACGATGCCGATGACAACTCCCGTCACCGCCCCCGCGACGACTTGGACAGGCGTGTGGCCGATGTGCTCCCGCAAAGGACGCTCTTGCAAACGCCTCACGAATGCCTCAAAGCCCTCGTCGAATAACGTATCCGTCAACGTATCGGCTCTGGGCGTTCCTCCTTCGCTTTCCACGTCCGTTGCCGGGTGATTGCCTACATCTAAATTCGCCGCCCCCAACCCCGACGAAGAGCCCGATTGCGTACCATATACCCCCGCCACGAGCGAGTTAATCGCGCTCGCGTGAAACCCAGCCTGTCGCCGCACGCCCATCGCGTCGTACATCACCACCATGGCCACTACCACGCAGCACGCGAACGCGCCGTCACCCAACCCATTCTGCGCCCCCACGCCCGTGGCGAGCGCTGTCACGAACGCGCTGTGCGACGACGGAAACCCACCGCTCGACACCGCCAGCGCCGGTCGAAACCGCCCACCGCTCGCCACGAAGTGCGTGCACGGCTTCAGCGCCTGCGCCACGACCACGCCCGTGACCGCGGCGATGAGCCCGACGTTCTCGCTCAGCGGCGCCATATCGCCGTCGCGTCGCGTTCTGTCGCGTATCTGCTCGCGTCCGCGCGTCGGTCGCGCGTCGCGTCGCGGCAGCGTGTGGCGACAGGTGGTCAGCATTTTGAAATTTTCCCCGCGCCACTCGCAGACGCGGGCTACGGCGATGATGAACGCGTCGACCGCGGCGATCGATGCGGCGCTGAGCGGGTACGACGCGGTGGTGAGCCCCGATCGCGATGGAGACTCCCCGGCGGCGCGCAGGCGTGCGATGATGGCGCTCGAACGCGAGTACGCATCCGATGCGAGCGGTGACAGCGAGGTTGACATTGGCGCGGCGCGCGGCGGCAGCGGCGAGTACGACGACAGCGAGGATGAAGCGTGGGCGGCGTTGCGTGGAGACGCGCGAGCGGCGAAATCAATCACGGGGTCGGCGGTGGTGAGACGATCGCGGACGGCGAGGTATGATTCAGAGAGCGACGGGGATGGTGTGGAAGATTTCGAAGCGTTTGAGGCGTACGTCGCGGGAGTGCGTCGAGAGCCGTCGAGAGCGATGCGTGGCGTACGTGCGGCGAGAAAGTATGATGCGTTGGTGAGCGACGAGCTGGAGGATAGCGCGCGTAAGGCGATGGAACGCATGGAGTATAAGGTGGAACGGTACGAGGATGAGTCGGCGGCGTTTGTGAGGAAAAATTTGAACGCGGCGTTGGAAGAAAGTGCGCTGACTGCCGAAGAACAGGATGCTTTTCGCGTTAAAGCGCAGCGGGTGCTAGAAAAGCAGACACATGCTTTCGAACAAGTGCTTGATGCGACCGATAGGGCGTTTTCTGGGCGTTTGAATGTTGTGGACGCTGAGCGGGAGCGCGTGCGCCAGCGCTTTGGCGACGATTACGAATCGGCGTACACTCGAGCGAACGACGTTGGATTTGACATGGACCTTAAAGTGAGTAGCTCAGGGAGTGGCATACCTTTGGTTGGTATTTTATTCAAGCCCATAGGTGCCGCGTTTGCGGTGACTAAATTTGCTGCCTTCGCGCCGGTGAACATTCTCGGCGCACCGTTTAACATTCTCGGACGGTTGACGCGTATCGGCAACGGAAAGAAACGCGTCGAAGAAGATCAAGCGCCGAACGCTTTTGACGCGCAACTGTCGCCAATGAAATCGAGACTGATGCCAACGAGCGTTCCGAGCTCCCCTGGTGCGCGCTCTGACATCTCATCGCTCAACGGGACGAGGCGTTGGCCCGTCGGTGCCGCCGCTCAGCGCGCGCCCGGTGCTCAAAGACGCTATAGTGTCGCAGGGTCTGTGCGATCAATGACGACGAGGAATAATTTATACACAGACCTCGATGACGTCTCAGAAGCCGACGAGGATGAGGAAGTGCCAGCTAAGAACAAGCTCACGCGAGCCGTCGTGCGCTTCATTCAACTCGGATGTCTTTCGGCAGTGATTTCGTTGAGTTTCGGCCCGGGTGAGCGCGCCAAGAAAACGCGTGCTATAGTCGAAGAAGTACAGCGTAAAGTACAGCGCGCAGCATCAACTTTGCTCACGGCTTTCCTCACGCGCTGGGCTACTGTGAGCTCCAAGCTATCGGCGCCGCCAAAACCGACGCCCAAGCGCAAAACCGCCAGCGTCGCCGCGCCCGAAGTGATTCCAATCCAAGTTCCATCCATCATCACTCTCTCGGTGGATGACGTTCACGCTCAAGGTTTACCTTCAGATGTTTCCCACAGCGAATCACAAGGAGTAACGTTTGCAAACGCCACCGTGTTGGATGGTGAGGTTGCCGCGCAAATGTCGAAAGCGCAAGTCGCCGACCTTCGCAAAGCGTACGGGCGAGGCTAACGCGATGTTCTCCCTTGTGTATTAGATATAGGCGAGCGGGCGACTGCAAAATATACGCGACAGCGATTGTGATAAAACAACAGCTTACAATACAACAAACTGTGGTGGTCTTTTCTTCGCGTAATAAAAGTATACCGTGCGTAGATACATTTCCCGTCGCACGTTCGGGACGAGGGCATATTGGTACTACTGTAATAAAACTTGTCTTTGTTTAACGCGTTCTCGATGCGTTGACGCGCGTCTTCTTCCCGCGCTTCTTCTTTTGAAAGTCATTCTCCATCATGTTCAAATCCTTATCCGGCACGCGACCAATGTTGGCGGCCCAGGCATAGGGATCATCAACAGAGTCATCCGTCGAGTTGCGAATCGTCGTCGTCGGGGAGATGATGCCGCCCATCGCGCCCAGCGTGTGCGAAATGTTTGACGCCCCCACGCTCACATCCATGTCGTACACGGTGCGATGAATCGACACTTCATTCTTCGAATCACGCGTTCGCAATTGCACCACCGGACGATGTCCACTGAGCACGTCATCGACGCTTTCGGCGACGTTGTGCGCCACCCACATGTTGCGTTCGTGCATTTCAATCAAAATTGGAAACGTCGGCGGACCTTGGCGCTCCATGATGGATTTTTGACATCCTCTCGCGCGCGCTTCGTCGTCACCGAGCGTGACGGTTTGTATACCACCCACCAAATCCGTCAACGTCGGATTCTTGATCAAGTTCTCCAAGAGCTGACCGTGCGCGGTGCCGATGAGTTGCACGCCGCGTTCGGCGATGGTGCGGCACGCGAGCGCTTCGGCTTCGGTGCCGATTTCGTCGACGATGATAATCTCCGGCATGTGATTCTCCACGGCTTCAATCATCACGCGATGTTGCAAGGATGGATCTGGGACTTGCATGCGACGCGCACCACCAATCGCAGGGTGCGGGACGTCGCCATCGCCTCCGATTTCGTTGCTCGTGTCGATGATGACGACGCGCTTGTGCAACTCGTCGCTCAGCACGCGCGCCATTTCTCGAATCACCGTCGTTTTCCCCACCCCAGGTCGACCCAAAAATAACACGCTCTCTCCACTGGGCAATATATCACGAATCATATCCACATGTCCCGTCACCGCACGCCCAACGCGACACGTCATACCGACGATTCGCCCTCGCCGGTTTCGAATGCACGAAATCCGGTGCAGCGTGCCCTCGATGCCGGCGCGGTTATCGCCCCCAAATTCCCCCACAGCTTCAGCCGCCGCGAGCAACTCGCGCTCCTCAACGGGGGAATCGCGTAAAAACTGCGACCCAAGATCACCCAAAAACCTCGCCTCCGGCGCGCGGCCTAAATCAAGCACAATCTCGAGTAAATGATCCCGATGCGCGTGCGTCGCCACCGCGTCCCGCACGTCGCTCGGAAGCACCGCGAGCATGGACTCGATATCATCCTGCACATGCAACGCCTCCTCCTCCGCATCGTCCGCATTCGCAACGTCAGCATGCATCGCCGACACCACATCCCGCGCGTTATCGCCATCAAAAACCCCAACCGCACCCACTGTTTCGTCGACGCGCGAGATTCAAATCCACCATCAATCAGTCAACGGCCAAAACGGCGTTTCAAATTTCAAAAAAAAAACCAAATCACCACCCATCGCTCGCGAATATCCATCCGTGGATATCCACCGCGACGCGACACCGCATCGAACGCATCGTCATCGCATCGCATCACACGCACCTCGCGCGACCATTCGTCGATGCACGGCGCGCATCGCACCTTTCGTTCGCGCCGCGCGCGCCCCGCGCCCCGACGCCCCCATCGTCATCATCGCGCGAACGGTCGCGCGCATCGCCATCGCCATCGCCATCGTCGTCGTCGTCGTCGTCATCGGCGCGCGATGGGTGCGTGCGCGACCGAACGACACCCCACGGGGTATATGCGTCTCGATGCGCGGCGTCCACGCGGCGCAGTCGCGCGTCGTCGTCGTCGGGTACGGTCGTCGTCGCACACTGTCGTCGTCGTCGTCGAACGATAACGACCGACGACGTCGACCGGATATTCCTTCGCGAACGAACCCACGGGTCCGATCGATCGATCGATCGACTAAATCGACCGGTCGACCGTCGCGATCGCATCGCATGGACACCCGCAAAGCGTGGGTTCTGATGGTCCGATCGATCGATCGATCGATCGATCGATCGATCGCGTGGGTCCGATCGATCGATCGATCGCATGCGCATGTCGCGATGGAAACCCCGCACAGGGTGTGGGTGTGGGTGTGTGTTCGGACATTCGGATCACCCAGTGCCCCTCATGGCCTGGTCACGACTGGTCGACTCCCAGGAGAGTGTGACCCCGACCCCGCCGTCGGCGCGAAGGGGTGTGGCGCTGTCGGCGCCAGCGAACGGCGCGTCGACGACGACGACGACGACGACGACGA